>Ga0137394_10000813_pt1 | contig 21831 bp, 23 predicted proteins | sample czobulk116metaG_FD_108278 | JGI IMG/M metagenome (GOLD analysis project Ga0137394, IMG submission 108278) | Vadose zone soil microbial communities from Angelo Coast Range Reserve, California, USA - czobulk1.16 metaG | ecosystem: Environmental > Terrestrial > Soil > Vadose zone | place: USA...
ATCGTGCAACGCGTGCTCGCCGCGAAGAACATCAAGGAAGCGCGCACCGGGACGATCTTCGCCGGTTACCTGAAGATTCTCCCCGTCTTCATCTTCGTGCTCCCCGGCATCGTCGCGATGGCGCTGTTCTCGGACGTCAGCAACAACCCCGACTCCGCCTACCCCACGCTGGTGACCCGGCTGCTGCCGGAGGGAATCAAGGGGCTGGTACTCGCGGGAATGCTCGCGGCGCTGATGAGCTCCCTGGCATCCGCGTTCAACGCGTGTTCGACGCTCTTGACCTGGGATGTCTACAAGAAGATGCGCCCCGCCGCGACCGAACAGCGGCTCGTCACAGTGGGCCGCATTTCCGCCGGGGTCATGGTGTTCCTTGGACTGGCGTGGATTCCGCTGATGAAGTTCGTCTCGTCCCAGATCTACATCTACCTGCAGAGCGTGCAGGCCTACATCGCGCCGCCCATCGCCGCCTGCTTCCTCCTCGGCCTGTTCTTCCGCCGCCTGAACGGCACCGGCGCGATGGCATCGCTCGTTACCGGGCTCGTGCTCGGCGTGCTGCGGCTGGTCCTCGAGCTGACCAACAAGGCGACCGGCGGTGGCCTCGAGGCGGGGACGCTGTGGCACTGGATCGCGACGATCAACTTCCTTCACTACGCCGTGCTGCTGTTCGTGATTTGCACGGTCGTGCTCTTCGTCGTGAGCATGCTGACACCACCCCCGCCGGCCGTCAAAACCGACGGACTCACGTACGTCCGCGCCGCACCAGGGGCCGCCGCCGTGCTGCTGGAAGGCGAGACCGCGAAAGATCGGAAGTTCCAGATCGGGCTGTCGGTGCTCCTCGTGGCCATCATTGGCGTGCTGTGGATCGTGTTCAGATGATGAAGACGTGCGTCGTGCGTGGTGCCTCGTGCGTGGCGGCACTGCTAGTGGCGGTGGCCTGCCGGCCGTCCGACCGTCAGACCGTCAGACCGTCCGACAGTTACGATCCCGCGCACGCCATCGGTCCTTTGTTCTCGGATGTCCAGCTCGCAGGAATCTTCCCTGATTCCAAAGAGTTCGTGGACGCGCGTCCGAAGGCGGAGCCGCGCATCATCGAGGCGCGCTACGATTCGGCGCGGCGCACACCCGGATTCGTGCTCCGCGCCTTCGTCGAACAGAACTTCGTGTTGCCACAGGCCGCGGGGGACGGCTACCACACCGTGGCCTCCCAGAGCATGGTGCAGCACATCAATACGCTGTGGCCGGTGTTGACGCGATCCGCCGACAGCGCGGACAGTCGCTCATCCCTAATCCCCCTCCCGAGTCCCTACATCGTGCCGGGCGGCCGCTTCCGCGAGGTCTACTACTGGGATTCCTACTTCACGATGCTGGGCCTGGTGCAGAGCGGGCGCACCGACCTCGTAAAAAACATGTTGGACAACTTCGCGCATCTCATCCTGACGATCGGGCACATTCCGAACGGCAATCGCACCTACTACCTGAGCCGCAGCCAGCCGCCCTACTTCGCCGCAATGGTGGGACTGTACGCGCGCGCCACGGACACGGCGCAGGCCCTCCGCTACCTCGACGCGATGGAAACGGAGTACGCGTTCTGGATGGATGGCGCAGACACGCTGGCGCCGGGCCACGCGTTCCGCCGAGTGGTGCGACTGTCGGATAGCGTCGTGCTGAACCGGTACTGGGACGACTCTGACGAGCCGCGGCCCGAGTCGTACCGCCCGGACGTCGAGCTCGGTCAGACGCTACCCGAGTCGCTCCGCGCCAAGTTCTATCGCAACGCGCGGGCGACTGCGGAGAGTGGCTGGGACTTTTCGAGCCGGTGGATGCGCAATCCCAAAGACCTGCGCACGCTCGAGACCACGGACCTGATCCCGGTCGATCTCAACAGCCTGCTGTACAACACCGAGCGCACCATCGCGGCGTTCGCCTTCGTCCGCAACCGCGGGGGGGACGACACGCTCTTCCGGCGGTTCAAGCAGCGGGCGGATACCCGCCGGCGGGCGATTCTGGCGATGTACGACGCCAAGTCCGGCTTCTTCTTCGATCGGCGCTGGCGCACGGGAGCGCTCGTCACGGATCGTCCGTCGCTCGCCGCTGCCGAGCCGCTCTACTTCGGCATTGCGACCGATGACCAGGGAAGACGCGTCGCCGCGCGCCTCGAGCGCGATTTCCTGAAACCCGGCGGCTTCGTGACGACGAACTTCGCGTCGGGGCAGCAGTGGGACGGCCCCAACGGCTGGCCGCCACTCGTGTGGCTGACGATCGAAGGCGTGCGCCGCTACGGGCGCGCGGACCTGGCCGACAAGGCGGCCGGCCGCTGGCTCGTACTCCTCGATCGAACCTACCGAGCGACGGGGCGGATGATGGAGAAATACGACGTGGTCAACACGGCGCGCAAAGCGGGCGGCGGAGAGTACCCCACCCAGGACGGCTTTGGGTGGACAAACGGTGTGGCACTCGCGCTCTGCGCTATGCCATCACAAGCACGGACCTGCAAAAACTAGGAGACCGACGCACCGCGGTGAACCGTCATGAGTGAACGGGACGGTGCGTCTGGCGCCGCGATGTTCCATTTTGAATATTGGACTGCGCTTTACCTACCTGGAGGACCAATGGGTTACAGCTCGCGCAGTGGTGCGATCGTCTTGGCGTTGTTGGCGCTGGGTGTCACGGCTGCCTCGGCGCAACATCCCCAGACTCGCAAAGGATTCTGGATCGGTTTCGGCGTGGGGTATGGCAGCTACGGCATCTCGTGCAGCGGCTGCAGCGGACTCGGTCGTGAGAGTTCGTTCACCGGCCACATCAGATTGGGCGGCACCGTGAGTCCTCATCTGCTCCTGGGTGCGGAGTCCATCGCCTGGACCAAGAGTCAGGGCGGGGCCACGATCACCGCCGGAAACCTGTCGCTTGCCGCTGACTACTATCCGCAGCCTGCCGGCGGCCTGTTCCTCAGCGCCGGTGTCGGCTTCTCGCGGGCCGAGGCCAGCCAGGGAGGGAGCAGCGCGGGTAATACGGGTCCCGGATTCACGCTGGGCGGCGGCTATGACGTGCGGGTCAGTGCGAACACTTCCGTCACGCCGGTGGCGAACTTTGTCTGGGGGCATCCCGACAACGGCTTTAGCCACAACTTCTTCCAGTTCGGCGTGGGTGTGACGTTTCATTGATCTAGCGTGCCTCGGAGCAATGAGCGACCGTTTCGGCCCGTGATGACCGAGCTGAAACGGTCGCTTCGCACTTAGACAAGCCTTTCAGCCAGTGCCATTCCCGCAAACACCGCGGCCAGACAACCGATGATCGTGGCGCTCATGTAAATCGCGACGCGCGCGTACTGCCCCTGCACCAGCAGCGCGAGTGACCATCGATACGGGGTTTTTCTGCTTGACGCTCACTTGCCGTCCGTCAGATACAATCGCGCGCTCTGATTGCAGCTCCTCTCGCAAGGAGGCCACTCATGTTCGCGCGATTCTCCCGCCTTTTCCTCTTTACCAGCGCGGCGACGCTCGCTGTCACAGCGTGTACGCGAGAAACGCCGCTCCAACCAATGCGCTCCAACGTGGTGGCGCAGGACACGGCGCCGCCGGCCCCGCCCAACGACAACCGCGACAGCGCGCGATTCATCTCGTTCGTGCCTTTCTTCGACAGCACGGACGTCACGAGCGCCACCGTCGAACCGGGCGAAGTCACGTCGGTGTGTCACGACACAATCGGGGCGCCGACGCGGACCGTGTGGTATTTCTACGTGTCGCAGGCCTCGGGCACAGTGCGCCTCACCGCCCAACTGCACGGTCCAGCCCCCGGGATCCTTTCGGCGTACTTCGTCAGCGCCGACACGCTCATCCCGGTGGGATGTAACTCGAACTTTGGACCGGTCACGTTCAGTGCTGATTCTGGCTCGGCGTTCTTCTTCCAAATCTCGGATTCCGCCGGGGCGACTGGTCCGACGGTCTTCAGTCTGCAGCAGGATACGATCCCGCCACCGCCGCCTCCGCCCCCGCCGCCCGTCGGCAACGACAACTTCGCCGACGCGGAGCTCGCGCCCGGGATACCATTCACGGCGACAGCGGTCTTCGACGCCGCAACGCGTGAATCGAGCGAGCCGGCATTCTGCTTCTTCAATTCGAGAACGGTGTGGTACCGGTTTTCTCCGACGACGACGCAGGCGGTTACGGCCGGTCTCCAGGCGCCGTTCTTCGATGGCCTCACCATCTACCAGGGTACCTCGCTCAACAATCTGTCGTTCGTGCGCTGCACGAGTAGCTTCGGCGGTACCACCGCGTTCACCGCGGTCGCCGGACAGACCTACTACTTCCAGGTGGGGAGTGATCAGCCGGGGACGGCGACGTTCTTCCTGCAGCCACCACCGCCGCCGCAAGCGAACTTCGGCACGAACCCGTTCGATCCGTCGATCTTCGATCTCGTGCAGTTCTTCGATCAGTCATTCGATCCGGCCGGGATCGGCATTCAGACCCAACAGTGGGACTTCGGCGACGGCGCGACCGGAACCGGTTTCAATCCCACGCATCGCTACGCGGCGGACGGCGATTACCAGGTGACGCTGACGGTCACGACGTTCGACGGTCGCACGGGGTCGACGTCACGCACGCTGCCGGTGCGGACGCACGACGTGGCCATCACACGGTTTGCGACGCCCGCGTCCGGCATGAGCGGCAAGACCACCAAGATCTCCGTAGATATCCGCAGCAATCGCTTGCCGGAGACGGTGCAGGTGCAGCTCTTCAAGAGCGTGCCGGGAGGCTTCCAGTTCGTGGCGATTTCGCAGCAGACGCTGCCGACGCGCAACCGCGTCACGTCAGTGGCGTTCAGTTACACGTTTACGCGCGACGACGCGATCATCGGCAAGGTGACATTCCGGGCGGTCGCGCTGCTCGTGAATGCCCGCGATGCGCTACCGGCGGACAATCAGGCGATTGGGGCTCCGACGAAGGTGAGTCGCTAAATCGACGGTAGATGAGACGACGGTAGGAGACGGTACTTTACCGTCGTTTCACCTACCGTCTCTTACCGTCGTATCTTTCGAGCATGGCGCACATCCGGATCGCCCTGTCCCAGTTCCGGCCCAACAAGGGCGAATACGCCGAGAATGTCGCGCGGATTGGCGCCGTCATCGCGCAAGCCGCGCAGCTCGATCCCCGGCCCGCGCTGGTCGTCTTTCCCGAGACGGCGACCTCGGGCTATTTCGTCGAGGGCGGCGTGAAGGAGCTCGCCGTCACGGCCGGCACGCTCGCCCGCGATCTGGCTGCCGCGTATGCCGGCCCGGCGATCGACGTCGTCGTCGGATTCTACGAGCGTTTTCAGAATCACATCCACAACTCGGCGTTGTACGTCACGCTCGACAAGCAGAAACCCGACGTGCGTCACGTGCACCGCAAGGTGTTCCTGCCGACCTACGGCGTCTTCGACGAAGAGCGCTTCGTGGACCGCGGGCAGGATGGCGTGCGGTCGTTCGAAACCGGGTGGGGCGGCACGGCCGCGATCCTGATTTGCGAGGACGCCTGGCATTCGCTCGCCGCGACCGTCGCTGCGCTCGAAGGCGCGCAGCTGATCATCGTGCCGAGCGCCTCACCGGCGCGAGGGTTGGACGAAGAGCAGGCCTGCGACGGAGAGGCGGCGCTGCCTGTGTCGGTGGTGCGGTGGGAACGGATCGTCCGCGGCATCGCCGAGGAGCACGGCGTCTTTGTGGCGCTGGCGAATCTCGTGGGGTTCGAGGGCGGCAAGGGATTCCCGGGAGCGTCCGCGGTCATCGATCCGACGGGCAGGGTCACCGCGCGAGGCCCGCTGTTCGAAGAGGCGCTGCTCACGGCTGACATCGATCTCGACTCGCTGACGACGGCGCGGTCCGATTCGCCGCTGCTGGCGGATCTGCAGAGCGCGCTACCCGTGCTCACGAAGAGCCTGAGCGGCGACAAGCAGAACGAGAAAGTCAGGTTCGATCCGGCAGCGAATGGTGCCGCGCCGCCCCACGCCGTCACACGCAGTTCGACGCCGTTACACGCCGTCGAGATGTCGGCCCGCGATCCACTCACGATCGATCCTGAGCTGACGCGCAAGTGGTTGGTCAGCTTTCTCAAAGACGAGCTCGTGCGCCGCCGCGGGTTCAAGAAAGGTCTCGTCGGGCTCTCGGGCGGCGTGGATTCCTCCCTCACCGCTTTTCTCGCGGCAGAGGCCCTCGGGCGCGACAACGTGATCGGCGTGCGCATGCCGTACCGCACATCGAGTCCCGAGAGTCTCGAGCACGCGCAGCTCGTCATCGACAAGCTCGGAATAGCGTCGCTCACGATCGACATTTCGGACGCGGTTGACGGCTACCTCAAACAGGTCGGCGCGATCGATCCGCACCGGCTCGGCAACGTCATGTCGCGCGAGCGCATGATCGTGCTGTTCGACCTCTCCGCCAAGCACCAGGCGCTGCCGCTCGGCACGAGCAACAAGTCGGAACGGCTGCTGGGTTACTTCACCTGGCACGGCGACGATGCCCCGCCGGTGAATCCGCTGGGCGATCTGTTCAAGACACAGGTGTGGGCGTTGGCCCGGCACGTGGGCGTCCCGGAAAAGATCGTCGCCAAGCCCGCGACCGCCGATCTGATCAAGGGTCAAACAGATGAAGGGGACCTCGGCGTGTCATATGTGCACGCCGACCGGATCCTCTATCATCTGATCAGGGCCGAAGAGCCGATCGGCTTTTCGAAGGAAGAGGTCGAGACCGTACGGAAGCGGCTCGATTCGACGCACTGGAAGCGCCGGCTCCCGACGGTCGCCGTGCTCTCGCAGACCGCGATTGGCGAATTCTATCTGAGACCCGTGGACTACTGATGCCAACGCCGGGCCGTCATCCGCGCGAGTCGGAAACAGTGTTCACAGAATTGATGATGCCGCACCACGCGAACATCATGGGCAACGTGTTCGGCGGGCACATCCTCGCGCTCGTAGACCGCGTGGCTGCGGTCGCGGCGATCCGCCACGCGCACCGGGAGTGCGTCACGGTCTCGGTGGACAAGGTGGACTTCCGCGAGCCGATACACGTCGGTGAGCTGGTGACGGCAAAGGCGCGCGTGAACTTCGCGGGTCGCACGTCCATGGAGGTCGGCGTCAAAGTGCTCGCCGAGAACGTGCTGACGGGAGACGTCCGCCACACCAATTCGTGCTACGTGACCTACGTCGCGCTGGACGAGAACGGCCGGCCGACGGAAGTCGCACCGATCGTGCCCGAGACAGCCGATGAGAAGCGCCGCTACAACCGCGCCGCCAAGCGTCGCGCGAACCGGGTGATGGAACGCCGCTACGATCAGGGCCGGGGTGAGTAAAGTCGTACTGGTCTTGTCGGGTGGCGGAGCCAAGGCGCTCGCTCACGCGGGTGCCTTCCGCGCCCTCGAGCAAGCGAACCTCCTACCCAGCCAGGTCTTCGCGACGTCGATGGGCGCCGTCGTCGGCGCGGCATTGTGCGCGGGGATGCCGTTCGATCAGGTGCGGCGCCGGGCCATGGGCATCCGGCGCAAGGACGTCGCGCCGTTCGATCCGCTCGTGCTCCTGCTGGGGCTGTTCGCGCGCAGTCTTTTTCCGGCCTCCGCGCTCCGCCACGCCATCGCCACCATCGTTCCCAAAACGCGCTTCGAGTACCTGAAAACTCCCCTCACCATTACCGCGACCGATCTCGATAGCGGCGAGCTGCTGTTGCTGGGCGGACCGGAGCGCCGCGGCCGGGACATCGAGTTGGGCGATGCGCTGTACGCCTCGTGCGCGCTGCCGCTGTACTTTCCGCCGCTCGAGACCGACGGCCGGCGCCTGGGTGACGGCGGCCTCAGGGCCGTCTTGCCGCTCGAGCCGGCGCGCCAGCTCGTGAAGGACGCCGACCTGTTCGTCGCCGTCGATGTCGGTCCCGGCTTCGACGAGCGCGGCGGTCCCTCGACCAACGGCGATCAGCCGCAGCCTCCCGATGCTCCGGTCCCCGCGCGCATCCCGCGCGTCGTGCGAACGCACGGCGAGGCGATGCGCATCATGATGGCGGAGCAAACGGAACGCGTGCTCGCGGATTGGCCAAAGGACGGACCCCGGCTCATCTATGTCCGAGCGGTCGCGGAGCGCGAGGCCACGTTCGCGGTAGAACGAATCCAGGAGTACGTCGAGATGGGTTACCAGGCCACGAAAAAGGCCTTAGGATAGGCGCATGCGAGCATCCGAAGTCATGATTGCCGATCCTGTCGTTGCGGCTGCTGGAGCAACGTCATCTGAGGTCGCCGCCCTGATGCGCATGAAGAACATCTCGGTCGTTCCCGTCGTTGATAACCCCAAAGACCGGCACTACCTCGGAACGATTTCCGATCGTGATATCGTAGCCCGTTGTGTAGGCGCCGGGCATGATCCCACGGACTGCTCCGCGGCCGACCATGCTCGCACCGATACTCCGGTTATAAGACCTGACACAGAGTTGAAGGGGTTCAAGGTCGCAAGGCAGCTGGATGCGAACGATCATCATGTGCGGAATACAATTGTCGTGCTGAACGGCGACAAGAGAGTCGTAGGGTTTATACCGCACCCCGAGGAAATCCAGGGAATTGTGGTGGGGTAGGTGGCGCACAAATTCTTCACCCTCGCCGAGGCCAATCGCACGCTCCCGTTGGTGCGGCGCGTGGTGCAGGACATCATGGCCGCGTATCCGCACTGGAAGGATCTCGTGGACCGCTACGGGCTCATCGCGTCCCAGGCGCGACCGGAGTGGGGCGAGTCCCAGGAGCAACTGAACGTCAAGGGCGAGGTCGATACCGTGGCTGCAAAGATCAACGGGTACCTTGGCGAGCTCGAGCAGATCGGTTGCGAGTTCAAGGGGTTCGACAAGGGACTCGTTGATTTCCACGGCCGCCTGGATGAGCGCGAGATTCTCTGGTGCTGGAAGCTCGGCGAGGACCGCATCACGCACTGGCACGAGCTGGAAGCGGGATTCGAGGGCCGGCAGCCCCTGCCGGAAGTCCTGAGCCGCACGTGAAGGGCTTCTGGCTGTTCGTCCACGTCATGGGGTTCACGGCCTGGCTCGGCGGCGGGCTCGCCGTCATGCTCAGCGGCCTTACGGCCAAGTATTTCCCTCCCGAGCAGCGGCTGGCGGTGTACCGCGTCATGAGCGTCGTGTCGCGGAACCTGATCGGCCCTGGCGCGGTCCTTGTGGTGGTTAGCGGCTTCGTGCTGTCCGTGCCTTACTTCAAGACCGCCACCGCTCCATCCTGGCTGCTGGCAATGCAGGGCCTGGGCCTGCTGGGTGCCATCGTGGCCCTTTTCATCGTGACTCCGGTGGCGGCTCGGCTGGGACGGCTGGAGCTTGACCCGCGAGGTGAGCTGCCCGAGGCGTTCGCGGGATTGCGGCGGCGGCAGGCTATCTTTGCGACAATTGCTGGCGTTTTCGCTCTTCTGGCTCTCCTTTCAGGCACAATTTTCAGATGACCCCCCGCCTAAGTAGACTTCCTGCGCTAGAGTATGACCGTTTCGAGCTGTGACCATCCCTCTCATTTGAGGGTCGTTGTCGAAGTGCGAGGATTGGTTCTCTTCGACTTCGGCGGGACGCTGGACGCGGACGGCTCTCGCTGGAGCGTTCGCTTTCACGCCGCGTACCGCGCGGTGGGTGGCAGACAGTCGTTCGCCGCTTTTGATCGGGCATTTCGGGAATCGGACCGAGCCCTCGAGCGGCTGGCCGGCATAGAGAGGCTGGGATTCCGCGCGATGGTTGACGCTCAAACCGCGTTGCTGTTACCCCGGCTCTCGGATGGTGCCGCGCTGCCGGCCCGAGCCATCGCCGACCAGTTCCACTCTTCGACGTGTGCGGTCGTGCGGCGCAACGAAGAGCTGCTCGCGCGGCTGCACCAATCCTATCACCTCGGGGTCGTTTCGAATTTCACGGGCAATCTCGAGCGGTGTCTCGAGGAGCTTGGCGTGATGAAGTATTTCTCCGTGGTCGCGGACTCTGGACGCGTCGGGATCACCAAGCCGGACTTGCGGCTGTTCCAGCATGCATTGAGCCATCCCGGCCTGACCTCGACGCCCGCCTGGATGGTGGGCGACAACTTCGAATCGGATATCCGCCCCGCCGCGGCGCTCGGCCTTTCGACCGCCTGGCTCGCCCCGGTCAGCGAGAAGTCGCGCGAGTCGGGACTTCCGACCGTGCGCCTGTCCACGCTCTCCGACCTCGCTGGAGTACTCGAATCGTGATGCAGGGACTGATCCTCGCGGGTGGACGCGGCTCCCGGCTCGCCGCCGATGGCGTCGAGGCGCCCAAGGCCCTGGTTGAAGTCGGCGGGCGCCCGCAGATCGTCAACCTGATCGACATGTTCGCCGAGCTCGGCTGTGCGTCCATCACGTGCATGGTCCGCGAGGGGATCACGGTCGATGTGCCAAAACCGACGGTGGTGCGGACGTGCCGCACGCCATCGTCGCTGCACACCCTGGTCGCGGGCCTCGCGATCGTCCCGCCCGGGCCCGTCTTCTGTGCGATGGTCGATACCGTGATGCCGGCGGCCGACTGGCGCCGCGTGTATCGCGGCGTGACTGACCGTCTCGCGAGCAGGTCAATTGCCGTGCTCGCGGTAACTCCATTCGTGGATGACGAATTGCCCCTCTATGTCACGCGCAATACCGAGGGGCTCGCGACGGGCATCCTGGACACGCCCCCCCCGCCCCCCGGTCCACGGCTGGTTACCGGCGGCGTCTACGGTCTGAGCCCCGAGGCTCGCCGGCTCGCCACGGTTGCCGTCGCATCGCTCCATCGCATGCGCGCGTTTCTGCGGCTGCTGGTCGAGCTGCGCGTCCCCGTCGCGACGGTCGAGGTGCCGCGCATCATCGATCTCGATCACAAGCGCGACCTCGACGCGGCGGAGCGCTGGCTCACGGCTCTCGCGGGAGACGAGCAATGAAGCGTCTCGTCGCGCTGTATCGCAGCCCCACGTACTCGCCGGCCCAGCATCGCAGCAACGACACGGCGATCCTCGACGACACGATTGCCGGGCTGCAGCGCCGCGGCTGGACCGTCACGCGCACTGGTGAAGGCGATGTCGTGGCCGGCCGCCTGCCCGCGGCTGAGTTGTACGTCAACATGTGCCAGGGTCCAGCGGCGTCGGAGCGACTGCTCAACCTCGTGCCGCGGGAAGCGCTGGCCGTCAATCCGCCGGAGAGCGTCCTCAATTGTCACCGGCATCGCCTGGTGACGCGGATGGAAGCGGCGGGCCTGCCGTTCCCGCGCACCATCATCATCCCGACGGCGGAGCCGCAGGCGGCGCTGCCGCTGGTGCACCAGTTGAACGGCGACGGGCGGCCGGTGTGGGTCAAGCGCGGCGACGTGCACGCCGAGACCAGCGCGGACGTCGTAGCGGCCAAGGAAGCGGGTGTGACGGAGGCGATCGCGGGATTCGCGCGCCGCGGCGTCACCCGTGTGGCGCTGCAGGCGCACGTCGGTGGTCCGATCGTGAAGTTCTACGCCCTTGCAGATGGGCGCTTTTTCTCGTGGTATGCCGCCGATCCAGGCCGGGTCGACATCTCGGAGGAACGGCTGAAAGAGCTCGTATTCGCGGCGGCGCGCGCCGTGGGGCTCGAGGTGTTTGGCGGCGACGTCGCGTTCCCTGAGCCCGATACCCCGGTGCTCATCGATCTCAACGACTGGCCTTCTTTTGCTCCGGTGCGCATCGCTGCTGCAGAGGCGATCGCCGCCTATATCGACGAAAAGGCCGCGAACGGAAACAGGCATGACTGACCTTGATATCCAATTGCAGTCGCAGCGCATCTTCGAGCTCGAGGCGCAGTACCTCGCGCCCGGAACGCAGAGCGTCGCGCTCTTCAGCAAGCTGTGCATGGATCGCGGCGAAGGCGCCGTGTTGTGGGACGTGGACGGCAATCGCTACGTGGACCTGCTTGCCGGCGTCGGCGTCGCGAGCCTCGGCTACGCCCACCCGCGCTACGTCGCCGAGATGTCGCGCCAGCTCGAGCGTGTGCACGTGGGGAGCTTCACGTCGGAGCATCGCGCCGCACTGGTCAAGCTGATCGCCGAGCTCGCACCGGGCGACTTGAACCGGACGCAGCTCTACTCGAGCGGTGCCGAGGCGGTGGAAGCCGCGCTGCGCCTCGCCCGCGCCGCGACCGGCCGGCAAGAAGTCATGGGATTCTGGGGCGGCTTCCACGGGAAGACCGGCGGCGTGCTGCCGCTCCTGTCGGGAAGCTTCAAGCACGGGCTCGGCCCGCTGGCGCCCGGGATGTATTCGAGCCCCTACGCCTCGTGCGCGCGCTGCGCGTTTCAGAAATCGTTCCCATCGTGCCACTGGCACTGCGTCGATTTCCTGCGTTCCAAGATCGCGCTCGAGACGACGAACGACATCGCGGCGATCATCGTGGAGCCGGTGCAGGGCACCGCCGGGAACGTCGTGCCCCCGCCCGGCTACCTGCGCGAGCTGCGCGCGCTCGCCACCGAAATCGGCGCACTGCTGATCTGCGACGAGATGATCACGGGCTTCGGGCGGACCGGAAAGATGTTCGGGGTCGAGCACGACAACGTGGTGCCCGACGTCCTGCTCGTCGGCAAGGGCTTCGGCGGCGGGTTCCCGGTGAGCGGCATCGTGATCCGCGAGCCGATCGCCTTCTCCAAACCCTGGGCGAACCCGAGCGGCAGCTCGTCGAGCTACGGCGGCAACCCGCTCGCTTCGGCCGCCGCCCACGTCACCATCCGGACGATCGTCGAGGAAGAGCTGGTCGAGCACAGTCGCCGGCTCGGCGGGTTGATGCTGGCGGAGCTGCGGCGCTGGCAGGATGAGATTCCGATCGTCAGCGACGTGCGCGGCCGCGGCCTGATGCTCGGCATGGATCTGGTGGTGCCCGGGACACGCAAGTTGCTCGACAAGAAGGTCACGCGATGGATTTTCGACACGCTGCTCGCGCGCGGCGTAATCGCGATGATCTACAACCCCGAGGTCCGGATCAATCCGCCGCTCGTCATCACCGACGAACAGGCGATGGAAGCCCTCGCCACGATGAAAACGGTGCTCGAAGAGGCCGGCGCCCGTGTACGCCAGTAAGGGGCCCGTCGTCGAAGAGTGGGCCGACCGCCGATTTTTCCGGCCGGCCGGGTGGCGTATCGCGACATGGCTGCTGCCGACGCGCATCTCCCCCGATGCGGTGACGTTCGCCAGTCTGGTGCTCGGCATTCTCGCCGGCCACCTGTTCTGGTACCGGAGCGCCTGGATCAATGCCGGCGGCGTGCTGCTGTTCATTCTGTCCGACGTGCTCGACAGCGCCGACGGCCAGCTCGCCCGGCTGCGCGGCACATCCACGCGGATGGGCCGTATTCTCGACGGCCTCGCCGACGCCGGTCGGTTCGTGAGCCTCTACGGACACCTCGGCGCGCGCTTGTATGCGGCCGGTTGGGGCTGGCAGGGCCCGGCGCTCGCGCTCGCGGCGCTGCTGTCACACTCCTATCAAGCGGCCGCCGCCGACTTCATTCGCCAGGCCTATCTGTACTTCGCGGTCGGCTCGGGGAGCGAGCTCGAGCTGCCGGGTCAATCCGCGCGCGAAGATACGTCGCTGTGGGGACGGATCACGGGCTGGCTGTACGGCGACTATGTGCGCCGCCAGGCCTGGCTGTTCCCGCGAACCACCGCGCTGGCGCGCGCGCTGTCAGGTCGCGACGTGCCGGTGTCGGTGCGCGAGTCGTGGGCGGAGCGGCAGCGCTGGGTGGTGCGCAGCTGCGCCTGGATCGCGCAGAACATCCGATTTCTGCTCCTCGCGCTGACCGCGGTCCCGCACTGGCCCGCCGCGTACTGCTGGCTCGTCGTCGGACCGCTCAACGTGGTGCTGCTGGTCCTCATCGTGGCACACGAACGCGAGCCGAGGCTGCATGCACAGCTCGCCTGAGGATCGGGTCTACGTTGGCGCCTTGCTCGGGCTCGGCGGGATCGCGCGCTCCGGCCACCTCCCCGCGTTTCGTGCGGATCCGCGAGTCGCCTCGCGACTGCGCATCGTCGCCATCGTGGATGACGCGCCGACCGCCCCGGCGTCGTTCGAGGGCATTCCGCTGCTGCGCAGCGCCGACAAGCTCAAGGACCTGGGTCCGCTCGATTTCGTAGACATCTGCACGCCGACCTCGTCTCACCTCGAGCTGTCGCTGTGGGGCCTGTCGCAGGGCTATCACGTGTTGTGCGAGAAGCCGGTGGCGGTGAACCGCGCCGAGGCCGCGAGACTCGCGGCGGCGGCGCGGGATGCGCGACGCGTGGTGATGCCCTGCCATCAGTACCGGTTCAACCCCGTGTGGCGTCGTGTGAAGCAGTGGCTCGACGACGGCGTGATCGGGCGTTGGTATCTCGCGGAATTCCGTGTCTATCGTCTGGCGGCCGATCCCGGCGCCGCACAGAGTGCGGTCCCCTGGCGGGGCCGGCGCGCCGACGGACGGGGCGGCGTCCTGCTCGATCACGGTACGCATCTGGTCTACGAGCTGCTCGACGTGGCTGGTCCGCCGCAGGCCGTGCAGGCCTGGACCGGCCGCCTGCGCCACGGGGGCTATGACGTCGAAGACACCGCGCAGCTGCTGTTCTCGTATCCCGACCGCATGGCGACGATGTTTCTCACCTGGGCGGCGCGGCGCCGGGAAACGGAGATCCGCTTCACTGGTGAGCGGGGGAGCATCACCTGGACCGGCGGCATGCTGACGCTCGAGCGCGACGGGCACAGCGAGTCGTTCGATCACACCATCGATCTGGACAAAGCATCGTACGCTAAGTGGTTCGCGGGGCTGTTCCACGATTTCGCCACCACGCTCGATTCCGGCGACAGCGCGCGGCCGATGGCCGATATCGCACAGGTCGCGGCGGTGCTCGAGGCCTCTTACGCCGCGGTTGCATGAGCCGCACGCTGCGACTCGCGCTCTTTCTCCTCGGAGTGGTGGTCTTCGGGTATCTGGTGGCCCGGATCGGCATCGGCCAGCTCGTGTCCGATGCGGGACGCACCGGCTTCATGTTCGTGCCGATCGTGCTGCTGTATGCGCTGGTCTACGCGTGCAGCGCGCGCGCCTGGCAGCTGACCATGGGGGGCGGCGAGAGGGGCGACTCGAACCGGCCGTCGTTTTGGCGCACCTACGCGGTGACGATCTCCGCGAGCGCGCTGAACTTTCTCACTCCAGTCGTTAACGCGGGCGGTGAGCCGTACCGCGTCGCCGCCCTGGCGCCGTGGCTCGGAACACGCCGCGCCGCGGGCTCGGTCATCCTGCACCGGATGCTGCATTCGTTCGCATACGTGCTGGTCTGGTTCACAGCCATCGTGTTGGCGTTTGCGCTGCTGCCGCGCGAAACCCCGAACGTGGTGTGGATCATTCTAGGCGTGGTCGGGCTGCTGCTGTTGTGTATCCTCGCGCTCTTCCTGTCGGCCCACCGCCGTGGCGTGCTCGAGCGGCTCCTGGACTGGATGGGTCGCGTGCCCCTGCTGCGCCGGCTTGCGGCGCGGCTCGAGCCGAAACGAGCGATGCTCGTCGAGCTCGATCAGCAGATCACGGAGTTCTATCACCGCCAGCCCCGCCGGTTCGTGCAGGCGATTCTGCTCGAGTATCTGAGCCGCTGCATCTTCATGGTCGAGATCGTCCTCATCGTCGCGAGTCTCGGATACCGGCTCGGCTTCCTGACCGCCTTCGCCATCGGCGGGCTCGAAGCCCTCGCGGGGAACCTGCTCTTCGTCGTGCCGTTCGAGATCGGCGCGCGCGAGGGCTCCTACCTTGCTCTCTTCAGCCTCTTCGGGATGGATCCACAGCTTGGTCTGTATACGTCGATCGTCAGCCGCGTCCGGGACTTCGCATGGATCGGTGTCGGTCTCTTCCTGATGCTGCCCGTGGCGGAGCGGCAGCCCGTCGTATGACGATCGTCACTCACGTGCTCGCGACGACGCTTGGCGTGAGAGCGCTGAAGCTGACGGGGAGTGACGCCGTCCTCGCCTACGTCTTCGGCGTCGGCGTGGACATCGACCACGCCATCAAGCTTCCGTTCTTTTGGAGAGCAGGGCTGAGGAAGGAGCGGGGATACTACTGGCGCACGTCGCTGCAGGAGCCCGTCGCGCTGCTCTGGATTATTCCGTTGTGTTTTTTCCTGGGGACGTGGGTGCCGGCGCTGTTCTTTCTGGTTCACGTGGCGATGGACTACAGCGTCGGCTACGAGAAGATGCCGTGGTACCCGTACTCGCCACTCGTCACACAGGGATTTCTCGTCGGCGTGTCGGACAAAGCGAAGGAAGCCATCCTCATCGTCGTTCTGCTATGTACGAATTTGCTCCTGTTCTTGGCTCCGCTGTAGACCGCGGCATTCGCCCGGTGCTGCGCTTCGTACACACGCGCCTTGGGCTTTCGCCCGCGCAGGTGACGTGGGCGTCGTTCTGGGTGAGCGCGGCTGCAGCCGTCGGGTTCGGCACGGGTAGCGTCATGCCGGCGCTCGTGATCATGGCGATCGGACAGCTGCTCGACGCGCTCGACGGCGGGATCGCGCGAGAGTTCGGTCTCGTGTCCGAGGCCGGCCACCGGCTCGACACGCGGCTCGACCGGGCCTCGGAGATCGCGATTTTCCTCGGCTGCGCCGTGGGCGGGCTGGTGTCGGTGCGACTGGCGGTGCTCGCGTCGGTCGCTGTGCTGCTGCTCACGACGATCGTGGATCGCTCGAAGCTCGATCCCGGCGTAAAGCGCTTCGCGCTGTATTTCGGGATCTGGGTCCCGTATCCCCTCATCTTCTCGATCATCTTCATCGTGAACCTCGCGGCGTACGTCGTCGGCCTGCTCGTCATCGACTGCCGCTTTCAACGCGACATGGATGCGCTCGGTGGCGACTTGAACACCGTCGCTTCGCGCGCGGCCCGTCTCGGAACGCCGTAATGGTCGCCTTCCAGCATCCGTACGTCGTCGTGGCGCCAGCGGAAACGGTGCACGTGACGGCCTGGCCGGGAACGGGCAAGCCCGTCGCCGTCATTCCCGGACTGTTCGGCGGGTCGTTCACGTTTCGAAAAGTCCTTCCGTTGCTCGCCGCTCAGGGGTTTCGACCCATCGTGATCGAGCCGCTCGGCACCGGCTTTTCGAGCCGTCCGCTCAAGGCCGACTACTCCCTCGCAGCGCAGTCGCAGCGCATCGCGGCCGTGCTCGATTCGTTGAAATCGGGGCCGGTGCTCGTGCTCGCACACTCCCTCGGCGCGGCGATGGCGTTCCGGCTGGCGATCGACAGACCCGACCTCGTGCGCGGCATCGTTTCAATCGAGGGCGGGCCGACCGAAGAAGCGACGACGCCGATGTTCCGCAGCGCGATGCGCTACCTGCCGTGGGTGAAACTGTTCGGCGGGATCAATCTGGTGCGGCGCAAGGTCCGCGGTATGCTCCTCGACTCCTCGGGCGACCGATCATGGGTGACCGATGGGATCGTTCTGGGCTACACACTGGGCGAGGCGCGGGATTTCGACGCGACGCTGAAGACCTTCCTGGCAATGTCGCGCGCGCGCGAGCCGGCGAAGCTCTCGCCGCGCCTCGGCAACATCGCGTGTCCGGTGATGCTGGTTGTCGGGACGGCGCACCACGACGGCGACGTGCCGCCGGAAGAAGTCGCGCTCATGACGCACTCCATCCCGTCGTTCGAAGTGGACAGTCAGCAGGGCGCCGGCCACTACATGCAGGAAGAGCGGCCCGCGGCCGTCGTGGCGGCCGTGGAACGCCTGGCACAGCGGGCGCGATGAGGCCGCTGCGCATCGCGCTCGTGGCGGAGGACTACTATCCGCAGCTGGGCGGCGTGCCGGAGCACGTGCACCACCTGGCGCGAGAGCTGGACAGCCTCGGCCATACCACGACGATCGTGACCTCCAAAATGAGGGAGCAGGGAGCCGGGAGCGGGGAGCCGGTACAGCACAGCGACGTGCGCCGTATTGGTACCAGCCTGGTGATTTATGCGAATGGAGGCGTGGCGCGGATCACTGTCGGCCTGCGTCTCACGGCCCGCTTTGAAGAGTTGTTTCGCCAGGAGCGGTTCGACGTCGTGCACGTGCACGGCGGTCTGAATCCAACGCTCGGCATCGTCGCGCCGCGCGCCGCGGTGCGAGCGGGCATTCCCGTCGTCGCCACGTTTCACACCTGGTTCCCTCGCTCGATCGGCCTGCGTCTCATGCGCCGCCCGTTCCAGCGGCTGCTCGATCGCCATGCGGCCACGATCGCGGTCAGCAATGCCGCTCAGGAGGCGATGGCGCGGTACTTCACGGCGCCGTGGGAGATCATTCCGAACGGCGTGGACACGACGTTCTTCAGTCCCGGCCCGGGACGCGGTGCCGCAGGGTTCGAGCGGCAGAGGCCGCGGTTGCTGTGGCTCGGGCGGATCGAGCCGCGCAATGACCTGGGGACCGTCCTCGCCGCGATGCCGCGGATCCTCGAACGCTATCCGGAGGCGCGTCTCACCGTGGTCGGTGACGGGCCATGGCGCGGACGCATGGAGCGCGCCGCGCGCCGGCTCGGGTCGAGCGTCGAGTTCGCCGGTTACGTCAACGGCGGCCGGCCCGGCCACTATCGCGGCTCCGATGTCTACCTCTGTCCCACTTCGCGAGCGTCGTTCGGTGTGACCCTGCTCGAAGCGATGGCATGCGGCACGCCGCTCGTGGTCTCCGACATCCCCGCCTTCCGCGATCTCGCCGAGCCGGCGCACGCGGTATTCGCGCCGCCGGGCGATGCCGGCGCCTGGGCAGACGCGGTCGCCACCCTCATCGAAGACACCGAGCGCCGGGCGACGATGGCGCGCGAGGGACGACGGGTGGCGGAGCGACATGCGTGGCCCCTCGTGGCCCAGCGCGTGCTCGCGGTGTACCGGCGGGTGACGGGATGATGGGGTTCGACCTGATCTTCGGGCCTTCAGTCGAGCGGGGCCCGAAGAATCGACGGATCTACCTGACGTTCGACGACGGCCCGAACGAGCGGGCGACGCCGGCGATTCTCGAGACCCTCGCGGGGTCCCGTGTCCCGGCGGCGTTTTTCATGGTGGGCGACCATGTGCAGCGCTTTCCTCGGCTGGCGCGCCAGGTGGTGAACGACGGCCACATGGTGGGGAACCACACCCATAACCACCTGAAGCTGCACTTTGCTGGTCGGGGGCGGATTCGCGATCAGCTCGAAATGGCGCATCGCGCGATCGAGTGCGCCGCGGGCCGTACGCCGCGCGCCTTTCGCGCGCCGCACGGCTACCGCAGTCCATTTCTCAAGTCAATAACGCTTGATCTGAGCTATACGGTGTTCGGATGGACCTTCGGCGTATTCGACACGGCGAGACCGGGCGTCGAGGAAATACGACGCCGCGTACGCAAACGGCTGCGGCCCGGCGCCATCGTCCTCCTCCATGATGGAGATGGCTACGACCCTGAGGGGGATAGGATGCAAACCGCCAACGCCCTGCCTGGGATCATCGAGGATGCGCGGAGCGCGGGCTACGAATTCGCACCACTTTCCGAACTGCTACACAGTCGCTCCTGACCGGGCACTCGGGGCATTTCGGTTTGCGTGCCGTGCACACGAGCGCGCCTAACTCCATCAGTGCCTGATTGAATCTCCACGCTCGCTCTCCCTTCTTCGGCACCAGCTGCTCGGCGAGCTCCCACACGTCCTTCGAACCAAAGGCTCGCTCCAACACTCTGCGCACGTTCGTATCGACGGTCGGGACAGGCTTCTCGTATGCAAAGCACGCCACCGCTCCGGCTGTGTACCTGCCGACACCGGGTAGTGTCCGTAAGTCCTCGGGATCGTCCGGTATTCGGTCACCGGTTTCCGCGACTTGCTTCGCGAGCTTATGGAGATTCCGAGCGCGCGCGTAATAGCCGAGCCCGTCCCACTGTTCCATCACGGCCTTGGGCCGTGCCGCGGCGAGTGAAGCGACTGTGGGGAAGCGGGCCATGAACCGCGGGAAGTACTCCACCACGCGACTCACCTGCGTCTGCTGCAGCATGAACTCCGACACGAGGATGGCATAGGGATTGCGCGTCTGGCGCCACGGAAGGACGCGTGCGTTGCGCTTGTACCAGGCTAACAGCTTGCGCGTGAAGGTCATAGCCACACAAGATACAGGCCAATGAGCGCATTCACTGCCGCCCTCGACCTGCGGCGATATGTCGGGCGGTGGTCCTTGCGGAGCGCCAGCCACGCCGGGCGCTTCTTTTTTATGCTCCTGGACCTGGTGCGCGGCATCCTGGAATGGCGCGTCTGGGTCCCCCGCACCTTCGAGCTGACGCTGGGCGTCGGCTACGGCAGCCTCTTCATCGTGCTGCTGGTGGCGGGGTTCGCCGGTGCCGTGACCAGCCTACAGGCCGGCTATCAATTCACCGGCCAGCTTCCCCTGTATGTGGCCGGTGGAATCATCTCGGAATCGATGATTCTCGAGCTGGGCCCGGTGCTGACCGGGTTGATCCTCGCAGGCCGGATCGGCGCGCGCTACGCCGCCGAGCTGGGCAGCATGCGGGTGACTGAACAGATCGACGCCCTGGAGAGCCTGGGCCGCTCGCCCGTTACGCACCTGCTCCTGCCGCGGATCCTCGCGGGGGTGATCGCGATTCCCGCGCTGGTAATGCTGGCGAACGCCTTCGGCGTCGTGGTGGGATTCATCACCGCAAAGTCATCGCTCGGTCTGACATACGCGGACTTCGAGTTCGGCGCCCGTTATTTCTTCAGGCCGCTCGACTTGTGGTACTCGCTCATCAAGTCCTACGCGTTTGCCGGTGCTGTCACGATCATTCCGTGCTATATCGGCTTCAACACGAAGCAGGGCGCCGAGGGCGTCGGCCGGGCGACGACGCAGGCCGTGGTGGCGGCATCGGTCACCGTGCTGATGCTCGATACGATTCTCACGAAGCTCATCCTGGGGACCGCGAAGTGAGCATCGAGCTCAAGCACGTCTCCAAGCGCTTCGTCGACAACGTCGTGCTCGACGGCGTCGACTTCTTCGTGGCCGAGGGCGAGACGGTTGCACTGCTCGGTCCGTCCGGCGTCGGCAAGAGCGTGCTGCTCAAGCACATCATCGGCCTGATCAAGCCCGATTCGGGCGAGGTGTGGGTCGACGGACAGCAGGTGCCGCTGCTGGGCCGCAAGGCGCTGGCGCTCCTGCGCAGCCGCATCGGCTACGTCTTTCAGAACGGCGCGCTGTTCGATTCGATGGACGTGTTTGAGAACATCCGGCTCGGCATAACCGACGAAGAGAAGTATGCGGACAAGGACTACTGCATTCAGCGCGTCAAGGAATGTCTGCGGCTCGTGAATCTGAATGAGGAAGTCGGCCGCAAGTTTCCCTCGGAGCTCTCGGGTGGCATGCGCAAGCGGGTAGGGATATCCCGGGCCATCGCCGGAAAACCGGTATACTTGCTGTACGACGAGCCGACATCCGGCCTCGACCCCGTGAACGCCGATGTCATCGATTCGCTCATCGAGCGGTTGCAGCAGGAGATTGGCGTGACGAGTGTGGTCGTGACGCACGACGTACGCGGCGCGTTTCGCGTCGCCGACCGGATCGCGCTCCTGTCCAAGGCGAAGATCCGCGCCGTGGGCACGGCCGAAGAGATCATCGCCTCCAGGGATCCCGTGGTGCAGCAGTTCCTGGAGCGCGACTTGGAGATGGCGGTCATCCAGGCCAATGAGGTTCCGACAGGGGAAAGGCGCATAGGCGGGCGCTAATGGACCTTACCTATAAGCAGGAAGTCGGAGTCGGGGCGATCGTGCTGGTGGGCGTCGCCGTCTTCCTCGTCGGGATGTTCTATCTGACGGGGCGGTCGCTGCGCGCCGGCGGCATCTCCCAGGATGTGATGTTCGAGAGCGTTGCCGGGCTGAAGCAG
>Ga0137394_10000814_pt1 | contig 21830 bp, 16 predicted proteins | sample czobulk116metaG_FD_108278 | JGI IMG/M metagenome (GOLD analysis project Ga0137394, IMG submission 108278) | Vadose zone soil microbial communities from Angelo Coast Range Reserve, California, USA - czobulk1.16 metaG | ecosystem: Environmental > Terrestrial > Soil > Vadose zone | place: USA...
ACGAGACGACGTCCGGCCTGTCCGAGCGCTCGGCGTCGCACTGGATCGCCCAAAAGCGCCACGACGGCGCGGGCGAACTCGGCCGGGTCGTCCGCGGCGACGAAGTGCTCACCGTCGACCAGCGGCAGACCCTCGGCGCCGACCGCCGTCGAAACGACGGTCTTGCCCATGGCGAGCGCCTCGAAGATCTTGAGGCGCGTGCCGCCGCCGATCCTGAGCGGCACCACGTAGACGGCGGCCTGCCCGACGTAGGGGCGGACGTCGTCCACCGTGCCCGTCACCGCCACGCGCGCGGCCGACGCCGCCGCGCGCAGGCGCGACGATGGATTGCGCCCGACCACCGCGAACGACACCTCAGGCGCGTCGCGGCGGATGCGTGGCAGGATTGCGTCGAGAAAATGGAGAACGGCGTCCTCGTTGGGGTGCCAATCCATCGAGCCGGTGAAGACGAGCGCGGCGGCTCGCTCGTGCGCGCCGTTCGGGGCGAAGTACGCGGTGTCCACGCCCGTGGGGATCGAGACGACGCGGGCGCCGGCAGCATGTGCCGACAACAACGCCCGGTCCTGTTCCGACACGGCGATGGTCAGGTCGGCGCGGGCACACGCGTGCGCTTCGTACCGACGGAGCTTCCGCCACTCGAGCTCCAGCAGCAGGCGACGCCATGGGCGACGCTCCGCGAGGCACAGCCGCTTCCAGATCATGTGCTCGACGTTGTGCGCAAAGAGCACGACCGGCACGGGGCTCTCGCGAGGTACGTTGATCAGCGCGCTGAGGAAATCCACGACGCAGACGTCCGCCTCACCGGCGGCCAGGCGGCGCCGCACCTCGGCGGCCAGCGCCGTTACCCGAAACTTTGAAACATCGACGGGAAGCGACGAGAGCCACGACCGGCCGAGCGCGAGGGCGAAGCGCACGCTCGTCCGCTTCGGGACCACGAACGGCACCGACACGACCTCGCGGCATTCCCGAAGGTGCTCGGCCTGTGCCAGCGGGTTCTCGGATGGCGTGTGCGTCGTCAGCAGGGTGACGGCGTGGCCGCGCGCCAGCTCCCGGACCAGGTGGAAGCTCCGGAGCCGGCCTCCGGTGTTCGGCGGCCAGAGTCCCCCGACCTTCACCCAAAGGATCCGCATCACGAGCTCGCCCGCCCGCGGAGGTATTGCGGCACCTTCCGGAGCGCGAAGTCTGCGATATCCGCGAAGAACGGAAGTGGATCGGTCAGCCAGAGATCGTCGTAGTGAAGGTCGGCGCCTCGGAATCTCAAGAACTGGCGGAGCGCTTCCCCACGGGACGGGAACCGGTCGCTCCAGTCCCGGGGTCGGCCGCGCAGCGCCTCCACCAGGAAGCGCATGTCCCCGACGAGCCACCGGCTCTGCACACCGGCGCGGTAGTCGAAGCACTCGGGGGCATCGCCCTCGGTGGCCAGCCGGTAGAGGAGCCACGGGAAATCCACGCCCGCAGCCACCGCAAGTGGCAACGAGTTCCAGAAGCGGCCGTTGATCTCCATGAGCTTCGGAACGCCGTCGCGTGGATCCAGCTTGAACTCGACCATCGCGACGCCGTGCCACTTGAGCGCCTCGAGGAGCCGGCATGCGGCCTCGCGCATGGCCGGCGGCGGCGCGACGCTCTCGCGGAGCGAACTGCCGGAACCAGTGGGACGGATCATGCGCAGCCGGCGATGGGCGAAGAGCGCCTTCGGATGGCCGTTGCGGCACAGCAGCGAGACACCGTAGCCCTCACCCGGCACGAATGCCTGGATCAGCGGCCACGGCGCGCGCCGGTGCACCGCGAGGTACTGTGCCTCGAGATGTTCGGGACGGAAGCAGTACTCGACGGGGCCGGTGGGCACGATACGGTCCGGCGTGACCCACCGCTCGGACGTCCTTGGCTTGATGACGACGGGATAGACGAGCCCCTGGGCGACCTCCCGAAGGCTGCGGAGATCCTCCGGTGCAGCCGTGGCCGGCGCGGGAACACCGAGCGATGCGGCGAGCCGTACTGTCTCGCTTTTGTCGAAGGCGACGCGCAGGGCGTCGGCCGACGGGAGCGGATAGCCGGCGACGCGGGCCTCGATCTCGGCGCGCACGTCGGCGAGCGCCATGATCGTGCGTTCGGTCGTCGGTATCAGCACCGCGGGCCGCAGCGTCTCGAGCATCCCGAAGACGGCGCTCCGGAACTCCCTCACGCTGCGTGCCGGTGCGGGGCAGAGCCGCCGGCCTCCGCAGTGCCGGCTGAAGAACGCCTTGGCGGACCATGCGCTGGCGCAGGCGGCCACACGGAGACCGCGCGCGCCGAGCGACCGCACCGTGGCCAGCGCGTGATTTTCGCTCGCATCGCTGACCAGCACGTCCGCCCGGCGGTCAGGGCGCATCGGTCGTCACCAACGCCGGAACGCCGGCGTCCACGCGGTCCTCACGGGGCACCAGACGTTGCCACGCGTCCTTCACGACGCCGACCCAGTCGTACGCCCCCGCCAGCTTGCAGCGGACGCGAAAAGCTCCGTCGCCCTCCGCCATCGGGATCCGCCGCAGCGCGAACCGGTCCACGCCCGGAGCGTTCGTCCCCCACACCGTCGTGCAGGCGCCCTCGTAGCCTGCGGCGCGCAGCAGCTCCGCGACCGTCGAATCGAAGTCACCATACGTCCCCGAGCCAAAGGGATATGCGAATAGCCTGACGCGCGTCCCGAGGCCCTTCTCGAGGATCGTTCGCGATTGCTCGATCTCGCGCCGGGCCTCGTCGAGCCCGAGTCGGCCGAGTGAGCGGTGCGAGACCGCGTGGGAGCCGACGTCCATGCCCTGCGCGACCAGCGCCCGGGCGTCGTCCCAGGTCAGCGGCAGCCATCCCGCCGGCACCGCGGCCACACCGTCACGAGAGAGGTGCGGAAGAAGCGCATCCGTGCCGACGCAGCCGGCGACGAGGAAGAACGTCGCGGACATGCCATGGCGCCGCAGGACCGGCAGCGCGTGGACGACCTGGTCGCGATAACCGTCGTCGAAGGTGATCGCCACACACTTCCGGAGCTCTGTCGCCGGACCTTGCCCCAGCCCACTGACCACGCTTCGCAGGGGAACGACCTGGTAACCGGCCTGGGCGATCACCCGCATATGCAGCGCGAAGCGTTCCGGAGACACACAATCGTCGGACCCGGCCCGTCGGCCGAGCGGCGAGCCGATCTGGTGGTACATGAGCACCGGAATGGTCGGCCGTTTGCTGAGACGCTGCCACAGCCGGTACCACGGATAGAGGAGCGCGGTCACGAGCGCCTCGACGAGGAAGAATGCGCGCTCGAGGGGGGCTCGAGTCATCGGGCGCTCCGCGACCCGACGTCCGCGGGATCTTCGCCGTCGAGGAAGATTCGCTGCCAGACCTCGAGGTTCATCAGGAGCCAGAGACGGTCACCGTGCTCCGCGGCACCGGTCCGGTGCTCGTCGGCGAGCCGACGGAGCGCCGTCGGCTCGAAGAGCCCCCGCGACAGAGTCCGGGGTCCGAGGACGAGCTCCTGAACGAGGGGCCAGAACGACCCGCGCAGCCACCGCCCAACGGGAACCGGAAAGCCCATTTTCCGCCGCGTGAGAATCTCGGGCGGCAGTACGCCGCGCAGCGCCTCGCGGAGCACGGCCTTCGTTCGCCATCCTTGCACCTTCAGCCGGCCGGGGATGGCGGTGGCGAACTCGACGAACCGATGATCGAGAAATGGCACGCGGCTCTCGATCGACGCCGCCATGCTCATCTGATCCTGCTTCATGAGGAGCTCGACCAGATATGTCTGCAGATCGGCGCGGCTCATCCGCTCGAGCGCCCCACCGGCACCGTTCCCATAGCAGGCGAGCGCCTCCGCGTACGGGTCGCGCGCGGCGAGGCGCGCCGGGTCCGCCAGGAGCCGCCGCTGCATCGCGGTGGGGAACACGGCGAAGTTCTCACAGAAGAGGTCGCGCGGCTCCGCCTCGTGTGTGAGGAAGGACCGCGTGGCGTAGCGACGAAGGCGAAACGGGAGCCGGTTGACGCCGGCGCCGATGCGTGCGCGGAGCCCGCGCGGCAGCAGGCGACGGTACGCGCGCCCTGCGCGCATGTTCCACGCGGTGACCCGGTACCGATTGTAGCCGAGGAACAGCTCGTCGGCGCCCTCGCCCGTCAGCACGACCTTGACGTCGTCGCGGGCCAGGCGCGAGACGAAGTAGAGCGGCACGCTCGAGGTGAAGGCGATCGGCTCGTCCTCGTGCCAGATGAGCGTCGGGAGCGCGTCGAAGAACTCCCCCGGCGACACAGTCACGTCGCGGTGGACGGCGCCGACGGCATCGGCGACGAGCCGCGCATAGCCGAGCTCATTCGCATCGGCGTCGGCGAAGCCCACGGAGAAGGTGCGGATCGGCTCGGCGAGCATCGGCGCCATGAGCACGGCCAGCGCGCTCGAGTCGATCCCGCCTGAGAGGAAGAGCCCGAGCGGCACGTCGCTCATGAGATGGCTCTGCACGGCGGTTGCGAGCTGGCTGCGTAGCTCGCGCGCTTTGTCGGCGAGCGTGGCGGCGCCATCCACGTCCGTCGGCACGCTCCAGTAGCGTCGCTCGTCGAGCCTGCCTGCGCGGGATACGGTCAGAGTGCGGCCGGGCAGGAGCTTCCGAACTCCGTGGAAGAAGGTCTCGGCGCCCGCGACGAACCGATTCGCCAGGAACTCGGGCAGGACGGCCTCGTTGAACGCGGGCCGGACACCGCCGGCAAGGATCGCCTTGATCTCCGAGGCGAAGACGAGCTCGCGGTCAGTGAGCGCGTAGTAGAGCGGCTTGATGCCGAGCCGGTCCCGAGCCAGCAGCAGGCGCTCTCGCGCCCGGTCCCACACCGCGAAGGCGAACATCCCCTGGAGATGATCCACGCAGCGCTCGCCCTCCTCCTCGTAGAGGTGCACGATCGTCTCGCTGTCGCTGCGCGTCCGGTAGCGATGCCCGCGTGCCTCGAGCCGGGGCCGGAGCTCGGCGTGGTTGTAGATCTCGCCGTTGAAGACGAGCCAGACGCTTCCATCCTCGTTCGGCATCGGCTGTCCGCCGCCCTCGACGTCGACGATCGCGAGTCGGCGAAATCCGAGCCCGACCTGGCCGTCGATCCACAGCCCCTCACCGTCGGGCCCGCGATGGCGCATCACGTCCCGCATGCGCTTGAGCCGCGTCTCGTCGACGGGCTCCGAGGCGTTCAGACTGACGAGTCCGACAATTCCACACATCGTCGAGATCCTGGCTTACGCGGCGCGTTCGCGCTGCGCCGGTCGAGGGGTGAGCTCGCAGCGAACCATCGCCGTCACGAATTCACGGGTCAACACGTTGGACAGGGCGCGGAGCCTCTTGATGGGCACCGCCTCGAAGCGCTCGACGGCGAAATCGCAGCGCTCCAGCAGGCTTCGGAAGCGACGGACGGTCATCCGATTCAGCCCGCCCGCGACCTCCGAGAAGCGCGTCGCGCCGTCCGACTTGAAGTCCGAGCGCCAGCGGATGAGCGCGTTCTCGGTGAAGAGGAGGTGGGCCCAGGGAAACACGGAGAACAGGTGTCCACCGAGGGGGTGAAGCCATGGCGGCCCGAAGGTGATGAACACGCGGCCGTCGGGGTTGAGGACTCGCCGCACGGTCTGCAGCACCTGCGCGGGGTCGGCGTAATGCTCGAAGCCATCGATCGAGATGACGGCGTCGACCCGCTCGTCGGTCGACGTGGTGAAGACGCAGCGGTCGGCGACACCGGCGCGCTCGGCCTCCGTTCGCGCCAGCTCCAGCACGTCAGCGCGGATATCGAGACCGATGACACGCCGAGCCCCGCGCCGGGCGAACTCGATCGTGTCCGTGCCGACCCCGCATCCGAAGTCCAGCACCACCTTGCCGGCGAGCGCCTCCCAGATCTCCGAGCCGAGCAGCGCTTCGATCTTGCTGCGGCCATGATAGGCGCTGCCGTCGCAGGCCGTCAGTCGACCGGCACGGCGGCTCGCGTAGCGGAGCACGTGGTACCCCAGGTCGCCGCCGATGAAGCCGGTGTTGATCATGTGTCGCCCTCGCGGCGCTCGCGCCGGTCCACGATGATGTCTTGCTCGCCGATGACGACCAGCTCGTCGTCGGGCCCGAACTCGATCCCGACCGGACCCGCGCCCGTCCCCAGCAGCACAGAAACGCCCGGAGGCGAGGCGAGCGCGTCCTGCGTAGGCAGGATCAGCGTCACGATCCGCAACGGCAGCCGCGTCACCGTCGAATAGATCAGGAGCGGAGCGGGCTGGCGGCGGCCGTAGTCCGGCGAGATCCAACCCTGGATGGGAGCCAGCTCAGCTTCCAGGATCTCCATCTTCAGCGGCGCACGGGCGAAGGCCTGGAGCAGCAGCCCGTGTCCGCCCTTTCCGCGTGCCCGGGCCCAGCCCGTCGGATCCCGTACGACGTCGATCGGCGCAAACTGGAAGCGCAACTCGACCCGATGCTCCGCGAGGCCGGCGAGGTCATCGACGATCACCCAGTAGCGTGGTTTGACGAAGACCACACGCCGGCGGTGAACGACGGGATCGGCCAGGCGACGATACGCGTGGTGATGCGCGTCGGCGAAGTCGAAGCCGTCGGCGCAGACCCACCGACGCAACGTCGCCCCCGGTCGCGAGCGCCAGGCGAAGGGTCCGGCCGGGTCGGCCTGCCCGGCGCCGTCCACCACCACCGTGCTATGCGTCGAGGTGCTGCGGAAGAAATCGCGCCAGGCGGGCTCCGCCGTATAGCAGTACGTGCCGGAATCCACCAGATACGACTCCCCGAACGCGGAGGCCTGCACGCTGAGCAGATCGGCGTGGCCGTGGCCCGCGCTCACCGGGCACCCGAGCGGCCCCACGTCGAAGACGAGATGGTGGGCATCCGGATTCCACCCACTGCGCATCACGGCGTATCCACCGTCGGCGAACAGCTTCGACGGCGACATCGCGGGAGGCGTCGACGCCGACGCGTCGCGTGGCCCGGCCGCGTCCGGCCCCAGCAGCCACACGGTCTCAGGTGCCGTGCCGTCCGCCGCCCAGGCGTAGTCCGCACGCTGGAACCATGCCGCGGCCGTGGAAAAAATCCCGCGACCGTCATCGGGCGTTCGTGGGACCAACGGCAAGAGCCAACCGCCATCGCCATCGCCGATCGCCGGCAGCGAACCGTCAGGACGGCGGACGGCCAGGAGGAAGTCGAGCATTCGCTGAACGCGCTGGGCAACCACCGTCGGGACCGTCACGCCGCGGCGCGCGGCCAGAATCAGGAAGTGGAGATAGATTTCCACCGTGTAGCGCTGGTAGCAGGTCGATTGCTCGAAGTACACGCCGTCGGGAAGGATCTGCCGCGCGCTCTGCTCGACGAGAATCCCGGCGCCCCGTGCCCGCCAACGGGCCGCTCGCGCTTCATCGGCCAGCAGCGCCCCCGCATAGAACAGGCCGAGCGCCTCGCCGGTCAGATGCGTGTTCGGCGAGAAGTAGGAGGAGAGGTACCGCTCGACGTGAGTGGCGTGCGTGCCGATCGCGTCCAGCATCTCGGCACCGAGGTCCGGGGACAGCGCCGCGGACTTTCGGAAGAGCATCAGGCACCAGCACCAGGCGATCAGCCGTAGGGCGACCTCGAGGCTGCTCGCCCAGTTGATTCCCATTCCTGGAGGATTGGCGCGCAGCCACTGCCGGACATACGACGCGAACGCGTCCGCATAGCGTCCGTCCCCGGTCAGCTGATAGGCCTGCCCCAGGCGGACGAGCCAATGGTGACGGTTCAACTCCCAGACGACCTTGTGGTCGCCGACCTCGACAGCATCGAGCGCACGGAGCCGGCTCCAGTGCCGGAAGGGCGCTCGGCGCCCCGAGATCGGATCGAGGTGCCAGTCCACAGGGTGGCCAAACGACAGTCCCGAGTAGCCGAGGAGATCGAAGCGGCCTTCGCAGGCCGCGTCCGCCGCTGCCACGATGTCGTTCCGCGCCGCCGGCGTCCGTTCGATCAGCTGCGGTGTTCGATCGCTCACCGCGCCTTCGAAGAATCGCCGCGGACCGAGCGTCCGCACGCGTTCGACGTCCGGCACCTGGTGACGGACAGGCCGTCCAGGCGCCACCGCGCCGGTCCGTTCGAGCCACTTGAAGGCCTCCTGTCGGCCTCGGCAGATGAGCTCGTCGATGCTCATGAGACGCGCGCGTCGGTATTTCATGGTGATAAAGGGGCCTACAGCGGCGGAGCGAGCTGGACGACGAACGCGTCGTCACGCGGCCCGTACGGCCCGGCCCCGAGTGTCAGCTCCCAGTTCGAGGTGAAGAGCGCGAACCTCATGCCGCGAGTCCCGAGTACACGGCCGCCCAGCGGTCGCGGACGCGCGACCAGCCGTAGGCCTCGACCTCGTGCCGCGCGCGCCGCGCCATACGCTGGGCCCCCTCGGGGTCTTCGAGGAGCGTCGTCACGGCCTTGGCCATGGCCGACGGATCTCCGACGGGAACGCTCAGGCCCGTGACGCCGTCTCGGACCAACGCGGCAATCCCGCCCGTCGTAGTCGACACGACGGGTAATCCGGCCGAGAAGGCCTCGAGCACCGACAACGGCTGATTGTCGACGACGGAGGCGTTCACGAAGATATCGCTCGCGTCACAGAGAGCCGGCATGGCGGCCGGATCCACGCGGCCCAGGAAACTGATGCCGTTGATGCCGAGCGAGGCGGCACGCTCGCGAAGGCGTGCCTCCAGGCTGCCGAACCCGGCGACGGCCAGGCTGGCCTCCGGGTAACGGACCTTGAGCAACGCGAAGGCTTCGAGGACGTGGTCCACGCGATAGTAAGGCTCGAGGTTCCGAGTGGACAGCAGCCGCGCGCGCAGGGGCGTCCGGTCGCGATAGCGGAAGCGTCCGAGGTCGATGACGTTGGGGACGACACGCGTGCGATACCCATGCTGCGCAAACACGCGTTGCAGGTACTCGGAGGGCACGACGATCTCATCGGCCAGCCGCAGCCAGGGGTGCACGAGACGGCCCCAGCGCGCGAGGTGATCCTCGGCTTCCCCGCTGTGGTAGTTCAGCACGATGCGCTTGCCGAGCGCGCGCGCGATCAGCATCGCGGGCACCGGCGCGAGCAGAAACGACCAGTAGGAGGCGGAAAAGATGTGGACCACGTCGGCGCGACGCAGACCCAGCAAGCTCGGAATGTAGAGGGCCTGGTTCAGCACGGTTCGCGCATACCGGCGGCGTCGCAGCCAGCCGAGCCCGGGGGGAAAGCGCGGATCGATGCGAACGTATGCAACGTCGTACCCGTCGCCGCGAAGACCGTCGGCGACCGCCCGTGCCTGGACGGACTGCCCTCCGAGGATCTCGGGGCTCGGCGCGACGAGCGCGATCCTCGGACGCATCACGCCACACCGCCGGCCAACGTTTCGTTGTAGAGCATCTCGATCCGGGCCACCGTCCGATCGATGCTGAAGGAGGATCGCAACCGATCGTAGCCTCGAGCGGACAGATCGGACGCCAGGGCGGGGTCCTGGATGAGCCTGATGATGGCCTTGGCGAGCGCGCTCGGGTCGCCCGGCGGCACGAGCAGCCCGGTCACCTCGTCCTCCACGAGGGCGGTATTGCCGCCGACGTTCGTGGCGACGACCGGAAGCCGGGTCGCGCTCGCTTCCAGCAGCCCGTTCGAGCACGCCTCGCTGAGCGATGGCAGCACGAAGATGTCGAGTGTCCGCAGAGCGGCTTCCGGGTTCGCCGTCGATCCCGGGAGCTCGACCGCGTCGTCCAGGCCGAGCTGGCGGATCTGCCGCTCGAGGCCGGCGCGCATCGCCCCCTCGCCCCAGATCACGAAACGCGCTCCGGGCCACGTATCGCGCACGAGCGCGGCCGCGCTCACGAAGTCCCCGAGCCCTTTTTCGCGCCGCAAGTTCGCCAGCGTCCCGACCGTGATGCCCTCCGCGCGCCGCAACTGAGCGGGTGCCGGCGAAAACCGAGCGAGATCGACGCCGTTGGGAATCACGACGATCCGGCCCACGAGGGCACGATGGCGCCGGAGCCGCGCGGCCACGGGCTCGGCGTTGACCAGCACGCGATCGGCCATCCGGAGGATGACGGAGTGGCCTCGCGCCTGAAGCCGCGGGCGCAAGTTCCCGAGGTCACGCTGACTGGCGATGACGGCCCCGACACGCGCCACGCGCGCCGCGAGCACGCCCACGACGTTGCTGTAGAAGTCGAAAGAATGGACGAGGGCGATCCGCTCCCTGCGCAGGTATCTCGCGAGGCCCCAGATACAGCTGAGAAGGCGACCCGATTTCAGCGAGCCCCGACCACAGCTCCATGCCTGAATGCCGGCGGCGGCGAGCTTCGCGCGCAACGGTCCTTCGGCACGGAGGCACGTGACGTGGACCGACCATCGCGAGCGATCCAATCGGCAGGCCAACTCCGCGAACTGTCCCTCGGTGCCGCCGAGCGCCAGCGTGTCGCCCATCAAGAGAACCGCCGGACGCGGCGGTGGCGGTCCCATCGCTCGCGAGACGGACGGCCGCCGCGCGAGCGGGACATCGGCGAGTGGGTCGTTGTTCAGCATCGATTCAGGTCGAGAATCCGGTTCGGCCGCCGACGCGGCGGCCGTCGTCGGTCAGCGCGACGGCCCGCCGGCCGGCACGCGCTGGGACGCGCCGGCGCCGCTCGATCCACGTGCTCCACGGCGCCGGCCGAAGAAGGCCGTGAGCAAGGCCGTATCGATGATGGCCACAACGGCCAGAACGACATAGGCGCCGGGGGCGACGGCGAGGCCGACGCTCACGAGCACCTTCGAGAGCCCGAAGCCCACGATCCAGGCATCGAAGCTCATGCAGACCCGGCGAAAGACCTCGGCGTCGACGTTCCGGATCAGCACGACACCGACCGGAACACCGAGCGCGACGGTGGGCGCGATCCAGACCAGGAGATGAAGGCTCGGCGCCGTGAAGAGTCCGAGATGGTAGTAGGCGATCGCCGTCAGCGTCGATTCGGCGACGCGGATCATGCCGAGGGCTGCGCGAAACTCCTGCTTCACGAGCCCCTGATTGTTGAACAGCAAGGCCAGCGGCGGGCCGGAGATGGTCGTCAGTGAATAGAGGACACCGAGCCCGATCCCGAACGGAGCCCCGACGGTCGGCGTCAGCCTGATGGGCCGTCGGAGTCCCGCAGCCTGCAACAGGATCAAGGGCACCAAGGTGGCGTACACGAAGAGTTTCAGCCATTCGCCGTTCAGCCTGGACAGCAGCAGGGCACCCACGACGATGCCGGGCACCAGGCCGAGGACGATGGGAATCAGGCGTCTCCATACCGCGCCGACGAACGCCCGGCTCATCAGCAACACGTAGGCGTTGATGCACACTTCGACGAGGACGAGCGCGGGATTCAGGACGCGGTTGGTGTAGAAGAGCAGGGCCACCGGGACCGTCATGGACGAGAACCCGTGCCCGAGCGCGCCGTTGACGACCGCGGCCACCGAGGTGATGAGAACCAGCACGATCACCGCTTCGGACATGCCCTATCGTCTCCGCGCGGTGGCGATGAGCGGCGCGCCCGCCACCACCTTGATGTCGCCGAAGCCGGCGCGCGCCAGCGCGCGCCTCACGCCGCGCTCGGTCTGGAACGACTCCTGGTAGCGTGGATTCAGAGGGAACCGGAAGGTCCGCCCCATGAGGTGAAAGACGAGCCCGTTCACGGTGACGTAGGCGAGGAACACGGTCCGCGCGAGGTTGCGGGCCCGGAGGCTTTGCCTCAGCTCGGAGCGAACATAAGAGAATCGGTGGAACGCGAGCCACACCTCGCCGCCTCGGCGGACCACTCGCGCGATCTCCGCGAGCACCGGCGGGATGTTCATCAACGGCAGCGCCACCCGCGACAGCACGGCGTCGAAGGAGCCGTCCTTGAAGGGGAGCGCCTCCGCCGTGGCGCCGCAGAGACGGTGCTGCGGAAACAGCGCCGCGCCCAGCCTCAGCACGTCGTGATCGATGTCGATGCCCACGGCCAGGAAATCGCTGCCGGCCCTGCCCAGCGCATCGCCGTTGCCGCAGCCGATGTCCAGGACCCGATCGAGACCGCCGGGAACGACGGGCCACGCCCGTATCCCTTCGCGCTGTTGGGTGATCATGGCTTGCGCGCCAGGACGAAGATGCCGGAGGTGAGCAGCTCTTCCGTCGAGAGGCCGCGATAGCGCGCGAGCAGCCTCGGCCGTATCGCCTCGACGAGCGCCCGCTCGCTCGTCGTGTAATCCACGCCCGCCTCGAGCCGCGCCTTGTGCGGCCTCAGCTCCCGTTCGTGGCCGAGCGCGCGCGTCACGAGCACGCGCACGTCGTACCCTTTGCTCCTCAGCGTCCCTTCGTAATAGCCACGGAGGCGCCGGTTCGCCTTGCCCGAGTGCGTCGACATCCAGCCATAGACCGAGTCCGAGATGGTCAGATACGTGAGCGGATGGTGGCCGTTCCGGCTGAACATGCCCTGATCGCTCAGGTCGATCTTGTGCATCATCCATCCGCCCGGCGCCAGCAAGTCGTCCATGACCGTGATGGCGCGATCGATCGTCGGGACGTCTTGCAGCGCCCCCTTGGAGATCACGAAGTCGAATCGGTCGCCTGGCAGAATCCGGTCGGCCTCTTCGATGCCGCTCCCGTAGACGTAGCGGAGCACGTCGTCGTTGGTCTTGATGCCGGTGTTGAGATCGATCGCCCGATCGAACCGCGCGCGCGCCTGAGGCTCGAGGCGCTCACGCATCGCCTGGTAGATTCGCCGCTGCTGCTCTGGATCACGCTTGGAGTAGAACTTGTCGATCGTGACGACGCGCTTGGCCCCGGCGGCGAGGAACGTGAGGGCCACGCCGAAGTTGTCGCCGGTGCCGGCTTCGAGAATGCTCCGGTCGCGGAACATGTCGGCCGAAAAGCCCGGGCACTTCGCGAACACGTCGTAGGACCTGTCGATGTAGCGCAGACTCGCCGGCAGGTCGAGACCCACGTGGACGACACCGTGATCGGACGCCGCATTGCCGACGCGAAACCGCCGGCTGAAGCGCCAGTTGTTGTAGATGTTGAAGCCGACGACGAATGTCTTCGAGCGCAGTGCGAGTTCCTTGACCATACCCGTCACCTCGAGGCCGAACGTTCCGACAGTCTCGCCCAGAACCAGGACAGCGAATCCCTGACGCCTTCGGTGGAGCAGACGAGCACGAGAAGCTCGCCGCCGTAGAACAGGGCGCCGAGCGCGAGCTCTGCCACCAGCGTTCGATAGTCCGACGGCTGAAGCCATCCATCGACGTGCCACAGGAACAGCGCGAGCGGCAGGGAGAGCAGGAGTGGTTGCCCGTGCACGTCCCACAGGTAGGCCGAGAGCCGCAGCCCGAGCAGCCGGCACACATACAGCGGCAACACGAACAGGCTCGTGATGGCCATCGGGATCGCCGTGCCCAGCGCGACCCCGAGGAGGCCGTACCAGCGCACGAGCGCGATGCTGAGCACGAGGTTGGCCACGCCCTCCAGGAGAAAGACGACGGCCAGGACCGAGTGGCGCGCCATCCCGTACAACAGCTTGGGCGAGCCCGCCTGCGCCAGATAGAGGGACGTCGGTAGGAGCAGCACGAGGAGCACGGGATAGCTGGACACGTAGCGTGAGCCCACCCACACCGAGATGAGCGACTGGCCGGCGACGGCCACGAAGGCGGTCAGGGGGAACGCGACGAAGCTCGAGTAGCGGTTCGCCTTCACGAGCGCCTGGCCGAGCCGTCGCACGTCTCGCTTCGCGTCGAGGTGACTGAACACGGGCGTGAACACCCAGGCCATGGCTTGCACGACGTCGGACACGTAGAAGATCAGCTTCGACGCGATGGAAAAATGCGCGACCGCCTGCACCGACAAAAAGGCGCCGATCACGAGCGCGTCCGCCTGGAATCGCAGCATCGCCGCGATGCCGATGGCGAACGCCACCAGCCCGAAGCCCGCGAGCTGGCGAAACATCGCGCGGTCCACGGACGCCCAGCGGATGCGCAGCTGCGGGTAGATCTGATGCACCACCCCGGCGTAGATCAGGGAGCCCGCGACCGTGGTGGCCAGCGTGACCACGCCCACCGCCAGCACCCCGTATCCGTGGCTGAGCACCCACACCGTCAGCCCGGCGCGCACGACGGTGAGGGTCGCCTGCACGCCACCGATCCAGGTGAATCGCTGGAACCCCTCGAGCACGTGCCCGAACAGGTTGAGCGGAAAGCCGAGCGCCGACCCCACGCCGAAGACCAGCACGAGCCCGCGCGCGGTGTGCGTCCAGTCCCCGGGCACCGTCAGGAGGAGATCCAGGTTCCACGCCACGACGCCGGCGATGGCCAGCACGAGGATGCCGAACGCTCCGTTGGTGAACAGCGCCGTGCTGACGACGCGCCCGAGATCCGTCGCGTCGTCGTTCGCCGCGTAATGAGCCACGAACCGGCTGGTCGAGTTACGGAGTCCGAAGTCGAGCAGGCCGTAGTAGCCGGTCAGCGTCGTCACCAGCACCCACAGGCCGAAGCCGGTATCCCCCAGGTGTCGCAGCATGAACGGGGTGAGAAAGAACCCAACGACCGTCGCGACGCCGAGCGCCAGCCAGTTCGCCAGGATATTGCGTACGAGGCGGGGAGCCAGCACGGATTCATTCCTCCGACTCGAGCAGCGCGTGCTGCTCGAGGTGGCGGAGGATGGCTCGTGCGCTCTCGTCCGGTGTCGAGTCCGGGGTCAAGAGGATGTCCGGCCGCATCGGGGGCTCGTAGGGGTCGTCGATGCCGGTGAAGCCCTGGATCTCGCCACGGCGCGCGCGCGCGTACATTCCTTTGGGATCCCGCCGTTCGCAGATCGCCAGCGGGGTGCTCACGTAGACGAGGACGAACCGATCCGCCCCGATCATGCCGCGGCACTCTTCGCGCGTGGCCTCATAGGGGCTCACCGCCGCGCACACGGCCACCCCATGGTGACGGACAACTTCGCCGGCGACGAAGCCGATCCGCCGGACGTTCGCGTCGCGGTCCTCGCGGCTGAAGCCAAGCCCCTTCGACAGGTGCGTGCGAACGACGTCGCCGTCGAGCAGGGTCACCTCGCGACCCCGCTCGCGAAGGCGCGCGATCAAGGCTTGCGCGATCGTCGATTTCCCCGCGCCGCTGAGGCCGGTCAACCAGACGCAACTGCCACCCCGCGGGCGGGCAGGCCGCCGGCTGGCCGCGAGCGGCGCCGACGTCGGTGAGTCGAGTGACTCGCGCCGCGGGCCCGGGTTCGACACCGCGGCCGCCGCCGCCGCCGTGGCGATCTTCGACAGGGTCAGTTCCAGAATGCGCGCGCCCGAGGCGTGCACCGACTCACCGCCGGTGTCCAGGCGCAGGGCCGCGCCGGCGGGCGCTTCGTACAGCGAGCTGAGGCCGGGCACCGCGACGTCGGCCCCGCTGGCGACGCGTGAATAGAGTCCATGCGGATCACGCTCCCGGAGCACGGCGGGCGGGGCGTCCAGGTGGACGAGTGTGAAGTCGTCGTCGCCGAGGAGGCTTCGTGCATACTCGCGGTCGGCCTCGAAGGGACTGACCAGCGCCACGATCACGACGAAGCCGGCGAGGCGAAACAGCCGCGCCACCTCGGCGGCTCGTCGCGCCTGCTCCGAGCGATCCGCGTCCGTGAAGCCGAGGTCCGCGCTGAGACCGAACCGGAGATTCTCGCCGTCGAGCACGAAGGTCTTGACGTGTCGGGAAAACAGCTCCCGCTCGACATAGCGGGCCAGCGTGCTCTTGCCCACGCCGGGAACGCCCGTCATCCAGACGACATGCCCCTTGTGGCCATAGGCCGTGGCGCGGTCGGCGGCCGTCACTTCGCTCTGCACGGGCGAGATGTCCGCGCTCTTCGGGACGCCGTGGCGATACTGGCGCGGATACAGCTGTTCCGCCTCGAGAATGATGCCGCCGCCCACGACGTCGTGGCCGTCGAGGATCACGAACCGCCCGGTCTCGGGCACCGCGGCGGCGGGATCGAAGACGAGCGGCCGCGCCGTGCGGAAGACCACCTCGCCCGCCTCGTTCTGGCCCAGCGTCGACTTGCCGTGCTCGACGTGCATCGACGCCGCGTTCATCACGCGCGCGATGCTGAACACCTCGGCCCTGCGCTCGCTCGTCACGAGCTTGAGGGTGTATTCGCGTCCGAGGACGAGCGGCCGGCGACCGAGCCAGAAGATGTTCGCCGCGATGAAATTCGAGAGCTGCGGAGGGCTGGCCGGCTCGGCGAGGATGTCGCCGCGCTGGATGAAGAGCGGATAGTCGAGGGTCAGGCCGACGGTCTGTCGCGTCGCGAGGGTCGTCGGCGGCGCCGCCGTCCCGGGCCAGTCTTCCAGCGAACTGACCCGGGCCCGATGCCCGGACGGCCAGACCTGCACCTCGTCACCGACCCGCACGCACCCGCTCTCGACCCGGCCGGCGACGATGCGGCGATGATCGAACTTGTACACGTCCTGCACCGGAATACGCAGCGGACCGCCGAGGCCCTGCGGGGCCACCGGAAAGCGCCGAAGGACCTCGAGCACCGATGGTCCCCGGTACCAGGGCAGGCGCTCGGAGTGGACGGTCACGTTGTCGCCGTCGGTCGCCGACACGGGGACAAAGGCGACGGGCTGGAGCCCGAGGTCGCCGAGGACGGGTGAGTAGTCGTCAACGATACGGTCGAAGATGGTCTGCGAGAAGTCGACGAGATCCATCTTGCTCACGACGACGGCGATCTGTCGAATGCCCAGGAAGGACAGCAGATAGGCGTGGCGGCGCGATTGCTCCTGCACGCCCTCCTTCGCGTCGACGAGCAGCAGCGCCGCATCGGCGTGGGCGGCGCCGCTGATCATGTTCTTGAGGAACTCCTGATGACCGGGCGCATCGATGACGAGATAGTCGCGGTCCCCGCATCGGAACCGGGCCTCGGTGATGTCGATGGTGACGCCCTGCAGCTGCTCCTCCTCGAGGGCGTCCAGGAGGAAGGCATACTCGAAGCGCTTGCGCTGCTCCTGGCAGATGCGCTGGATCTTCTCGAGGCGGCCTTCCTGGAGCGCGCCGGTGTCCGCGAGCAGCCGTCCGACGAGCGTGGACTTGCCGTGATCGACGTGACCGACCACGACGAACGCGAGCTCGCTCATCACATGTACCCCTTCACGCGCAGCTTTTCCATCGCGTGCGAGTGTTCCTGGTCCTGGGCGCGGCCGGAGCGCTCGCTCGTCCGCGTGGCGACGAGCTCCTCGATGATCTCCGCCACCGATGCCGCATCGGAGGCGCAGGACGCCGTGCACGGGGCGCAGCCGAGGCTACGGTAGCGGCGTCCCTCGCGGGCGAAGTACAGGTCGATGACCGGAATGCCGTGCCGCTCGATGTAGCGCCAGATATCGAGCTCGGTCCAGGCGAGGAGCGGGTGGACGCGCACGTGCTCGCCCGGCGGAAAATCCGTCCGATACTGATCCCAGAACTCGGGCGGCTGATCGACGACGTCCCAGGTCGACTGCTCGCTGCGCTGACTGAAGACGCGCTCCTTGGCCCGCGAGCCCTCCTCGTCGCGGCGGATGCCGACGATGATCGCCTCGAGCTTGTGCTGCGCGACCACCTGCTGCAGCGCCTGCGTCTTGAGCGCCGTGCAGCACACGAGCCGGCCATGGTGGTGATCCATCCCCTCGGCGAGCGCCGCCGTGTTCTGTCCGACGAGCAGCTCGAAGCCGAGCTCGCGGGCGACACGATCGCGATACTGGATCATCTCGGGAATCTTGTAGCTCGTATCGATGTGGATGAGCGGATACGGGATGTGCCCGAAAAAGGCCTTGCGCGTCAGCCACAGGAGGACCGTCGAGTCCTTCCCCATCGACCAGAGCATGGCCAGGCGCGAGATCTTGGCCCGCGCTTCGCGGAGTATGTACAGGCTCTGGTGTTCGAGCGCGTCGAGGTGGTCCAACGGAATGCTCCTTTGCGTGATCAGCCGAGGGGCGCGCGGGCGTCCGCGGCCTCGCGCGGACCGGCGGCGTACGCGGGGCCGTGGTCGTTGTCAGGGCGCCGCTGCTGCACGATTCTCGGACTCACCGCCGGCAGCATGCTGAAGACGACGTTGAGCCCGTGCCGTTCCAGATCGATCTCGTTGAGGATCGTCCTCGCCTCGAGATCGTAGAGCGCCATGTGCGTCGGCTTTTCGATGTCCCGGAACACGTGCTTGACCCAATTGATGTGCTCTTTGAACCGCGTCTTGCGAACCCGCGTGAAGGCCACCCAGACCCGGCGCTCGTCGAGCACCATGACGCCGCGGCACCACCCGAGGAGCGCCCTCGCGTCGTTGTCGATCGTCGTGAGATCCACGACCTGCTCGACGCGGAGCGAGTCCTGCCCGACGATGACGAGGGTGCCGTCCACGGTCGTGAAATAGATCTTGCCGCCGTGAAAATGACCGTCGTGAACGAGCTCCTTGCCGAGGCCGATGCGCAGCCCCGGACGCGTCAGACAGACGGCGTCTCCCTGCACCGCCCGCGTCACCCAGATGTCGTCCCCGAGCTCGAACACGAAGTTGGGGTGCGATTTGTGCGGCTTGGTGGTGGACACCTTGCGGTAGTCGATGTCCGGTGAAAAGCGTCGCCATGGGTCTTCGCCGAGCACGCTCCACTGCCGAAGGGCGCGGCCGTCCGGGGAGACCTCCACGACCATGTCGAGGCCGGTGCTGACGACGAGCAACGTCCCGTCGTGCGACGGACAGACATGGTGCAGATCGTTGAAGCAGGGCAAGGAGATGTAGCCGACGCGCCGGAAGCCGGGCACCTCGTAGATCAAGACTTCCGTCGACGTACACACGTACAAGCGTCCGCCTCTGAGGCTGCCGGACTTGAAGAGGAACGCCGGGCGGCCGGCCGCGCAGGCCTCCGGCGGGCTCACGTAGTCGACCGCGAGCTCGGAGCGGTCGGTGTCGGTATCGAGCCGAACGATCAGCGCGCGCTCGTAGAGCGTCCACTCCTCTTCCGTGTTCTCTGCCGCCTTCCGCTGCCGACCGCCGGTGACGTAGACCTGGCTCATCGAGTTCTCTACCCTCACGCGCTTCTCGAGGCGCTGCAGGTGACACAGGAGATGGCCTGCGCGAAGCGGGCCAGGTTGTCGGTGCCGGCGGGAACCCTGAGGAGCTCGAACATCGAGGTCGTCCGCGTGTTGTTCCCGGGGACGGCGGTGACCGCCGCCTCATAACCCGCGCTCGCCACCGCGGCGGCGGCCTCACGCGTGTAGTCTTCTCGCCGGCCGTTGGGGTAGGCGAAATGCGGAACGGGATGCCGGAGGCTCCCCTCGATCTCCTCCTTGCAGCCGTGGATCTCGTCCCGCAATCGCTCCGAGCCGACCCGGGAAAGAATCGGATGACTGCGCGTATGAGCCCCGACGTCGAACCCCTGGGCCGCCAGCGTCCGCAACTCTGTCCAGGTCATCGACCGAAATTCGGCCGGCGCCGTCGTCGGGATGTCGGTCCCGAACGCCTCGGCGATGGCACCCAGCAGGTCTTCCCGCTCCGCGACCGGCAGCGTCTTGGCGTGCTCGCGCCAATGGTCTTCGGCCCGGCGCCGCGCGCTCTCGTTTCGGATGTTGATCGTATGGGTCGCGTCACGATGCTTGAACGTCACCGGCCGGCGCGGGGCCCGATCGAAGACGAACCGGAAATGGTCGGTCCACGGCCACAGGCGGCCCCCGACGAAGCCACTGACCACGAAGATCGAGGCCGGGATGCCGTACGCGCGCATCACCGGCACGGCCAGCGAAAAGGCATCGTCGTAACCGTCGTCGACCGTGACCACCGCCGTATTCGATGCCGGACCGCCCCGGCGCAGATCTCGGATCAGGTCGCCGAGCGAGATCACGCGGTAGCGATCGGTCAGGTATTTCATATAGGCTTCGAATCGTCGGATCGGCAGCCCTCGGGGATCACCGCGGCCCTCGTCACCGAAGCGGTGGAACATGAGGATCAGCGCTTGCTGGCGCCGGACGAGCTGCCGAAAACGCAGATAGCCCATCCGAAAGCCGATGTTCAGCGCGAGCTCTTTGGCCGTACGTGTGGGACTCACGGTATGCAAAGGGCGATCTCGACTCAGGCGGCCCGAGGGGCGGCTCCCAGCCGGTGCAGCGTCCGGTCCAGCACGGCCAGCGCCCAGAGTCGGCGGCAGTGGTCCTGGCGGCGTCGCTTCGCATAGACGTCCATCAGCGACACAACCGCCGACGGGTCGATGCCGACGTCGGCGAGCCGGCCGGCCTCGCCGAGCGTATCGTGAAAGAAATCGGGCAAGCGTTGGTCGAACCAGGTTTCCAGCGGCACGGCGAACCCCTGCTTCGGTCGCGTCAGGACCTCGCGCGGGAGTCGGCCTCCGAGGGCCCGCCTGAGAAGGTACTTGGTCTGTCCCGATCGGAGCCGCAGCCGGGCGGGAAGTCCGCACGCGAACTCCACGAGATGGTGGTCCAGCAGCGGCACGCGAGCTTCCAGCGAGTTCGCCATGGTCATCCGATCGACCTTGGCGAGGATGTCGCCGGGCAGGTACGTACCGAGATCGAGCGCCTGAAGCCGCGAGAGCGGATCGAGTCCCGCGCTATGGGCCGTATCGAACGGAGCCGCGCCGTCCGCCGTCGGCGACGGACGGAGCAGATCCCGGAGGGCCCGCGGGGGAAACAGGGAAATGGAGTCGAGGTAGCGTTCCATTCGCGGAAGTGAAATGTTGTAGATGAAGTTCTTCCCGGGGGTGCCTTCCGGCAGGGTGGCGCTCAAGGCACGCAAGCCGCCTCCCAGACCGATGTCGCCGAGCCGTCCGAGATGACGTCGGCGGTAGTCCACCAAGTAGCGGTCGTAGCCGGCGAACAGCTCATCGCCACCGTCGCCCGACAACACGACCTTGACGTGCTGGCGCGCCAGGCGCGAGACGAGGTAGGTCGGAATCGCCGAGGCGTCGGCGAACGGCTCGTCGAAGGCGCCGAGCAGGTCGTCCAGCAGCCCGAGGTCCTCGGCACCGACGACGAGCTCGTGATGCTCCGTGCCGAACCGCTCGGCGACCCGGCGCGCATAGCCGAGCTCGTTGTAGTCGGGCTCCTGGAAGCCCACCGAGAACGTCTTGACCGGCACGCCGACCTCGGCGGCCATGAGCGCGACGACCGTGCTGGAGTCCACCCCTCCGCTCAGGAAGGCCCCGACGGGCACGTCGCTGACGAGATGCGAGCGGACGGCGTCGCGCAAGAGCAGCCAGAGCGCCTCGGACTCTTCCTCTTCGGGCGCGGGCGGCGCGGGGTTGCGGAAGCAGGCCGTCGGATCCCAGTAGCGCCGCGGCACCCCGGCGCGGCCCTTGCGCACCGTGAGCGTGTGCCCCGGCGCGAGCTTGGCCACGCCGTCGAGGATGGTGAGAGGGTCCGGCACGTACCCGTACTGAAGGTAGGCCGCCACGCTGTGGCGATTCACCGTTCGTGGGACCTGGGGACACTCGGCGACGGCCTTCAGCTCCGAGCCGAAGACGACGCCCTTGGGCGTCTGGGCGTAGTACAGCGGCTTGATCCCCAGGCGGTCACGGGCCAGGAACAGCGTGCGCCGCGATGGCTGCCAGATGGCGAAGGCAAACATCCCGCGCAGCTTGTCGACGCAGGCCTCGCCATGCTCTTCGTACAGGTGGACGAGCACCTCGGTGTCCGAGGCGGTCGCGAACCGATGCCCTTTCTCCAGGAGCTCGGTGGTGAGCTCGCGGTAGTTGTAGATCTCACCGTTGAAGACCACCCACACGGATCCATCTTCGTTGGCCAAGGGCTGGTCGCCGGTCTTGAGGTCGATGATGCTGAGGCGGCGCATGCCCATGCCGAAACCGTGGTCCGTGTAGACGCCGCCACCATCGGGTCCCCGATGG
>Ga0137394_10000815_pt1 | contig 21830 bp, 33 predicted proteins | sample czobulk116metaG_FD_108278 | JGI IMG/M metagenome (GOLD analysis project Ga0137394, IMG submission 108278) | Vadose zone soil microbial communities from Angelo Coast Range Reserve, California, USA - czobulk1.16 metaG | ecosystem: Environmental > Terrestrial > Soil > Vadose zone | place: USA...
AAACTACCAAAAACTGCCAACCTAAGTGAATGCCCACTATGTCCCGCTTCCTTGTATCCTTTCGAGTAGAGAGTGCGGATGCGAATGCGAATGCGACCGCGCAGCGCCTTTGATGCTAATCCCCAGCGAAAGATCAGGCAGCCCTGCAGGAGGATGCCCCGACGAATCGGAGCGCTGCGATTGGATATCTGGTGGGGACCTCGATTTTGGCGTCTTTCGGCCGCGTGCTGGTACTGAGAGGTGCTGTGCGTGTCCCATGCGCAACAACAGCGACGGTGCCTCTCCCTCGGTCGTCGTCTTCAGTCGTTTTATAGTTGAGGGTTGCTGAGGGCCGTCTTCTGCAGCACTTCCGGGCGTAGACGGTCCGGAGCCCGCAGAGTGGTGAGGAGAAGAATCCTTGCGTTTACGTCGTTGGCGGTCGTGTTGTCCCTTGATGGACAGCTTCCGCGCTCCCGGTCGCTCTCCCGGCACATTGGACTCGTCATCCCCGGCTTTCTGCTTTCCGAAAGTAGCCTCAGCAGAAACGTTGATGACTGGGAGCGAGGCTTGTCCCGGTGGAGGTATTGCGGGAAGGGAGTGCGGATGTGATGATGTGAGAGTCAACGACTGTTAAAAGTTGAATGAAGAGTATCAGTCGAATGGGACAAAAACAGAAGATACAAGAACTCGGAAACGAACCCTGCTAAGCTCTGCGACGCGCTTGGACTCGGGCAACTCCTTTTCGTCTGCCAGACGAGCAACGTCAACCAGAACCACGTGGAGGGGTGGCGGGATGTTCCAATTCGTCTGTTGCTCCTTCCTCTAGGGACGAGGGAAAAAAACCCGACGAACGCAAAAAAAAAAAAGGATCACATCTGTCAGTTTTCCCGCAAGGTCCATGGCCCACCAACCTGCTGACACGTTTGCAACAGCGTTTCGCATGATACCCACGATTGCGCGTCCGACGGTGCTATTTGAACAAAAAACTGCCAAAAAAAAAAAAAGTGAGATTGAAGAGGCGACGTGGAGCTCATGGGTAACACGCACGCAGAGGATGATCGTCAACGCGTCCACGACCTGCCGCCGCATCGACGCGAGCTCGCCAGACTCTGGGCTGTCCGGACCCGGCGGCCAGCGACCACACGCGAAGAGGGCGCGCGCCAGGTGCACGATGAAAAACAGACGCGCGTTCTCGGAAAGCCTCCCGAGCGTCATCTTGCCCATGAGCGACGACGTGCAGTAGAAGCGCAAGAGCCGGACGGGGTCCGACGCGCCCCGCTCGCGACACAGGAAGTCCGACAATTCGAGATAGAGGCGGGACTGCTCCAGGCTCGCGGGATTCCGGCCCGGCGCGAGGTCCTCTTTGAGCGACGATGTCGCCCGCTCGAGTAGCGTCCGCAAAAGGTCGTCGCCGCGTAGTCGAGCGGGGCGGCGGCGGTCACGACTACCATCATTGTCATTGTCGCTGCTGTCGAAGGAGGGGAGGAAGATGAGGATGTCCTTCGTGATCTTCTCCACGTCCCTGCGGCCAAATTTCGCCACTGCCTGGCAACCCCGATGGTTCGTGTCCGTCAGTCAGCGCGCGCCCATGCGAAAGAGAAAAAGTGTCCCAATTTGACAAAACGACAAAATGTGCGCATCAATCACCTTGAGCAGCGTGTCTATCAGCGCCTGTTCCTGCTCCGCGCCGCTGTCGCCTTGGCTTCGCAACCGCGCGAGGAGGGGTCCCCGCGCGTCCTCTGCGAGGAACGCCACGACCAGCCCACGCAGACGGTCTCGAATCGCCTTGTCCTCGTCTTCCACGGGATCATCTGGTGGTACGATCTGGTCGCAGAGGACCCCGAGGGTGACCTTGGAGTCCAGTTCGATGTGCCGTATGAGCGCAGTCTTCACGACGGCAACCTCCCCCGGTTCATCTGGCGATAAATGAAGGGGCGCCGCTGACGGATCAGAATGTCCCGTTCGCTTCACTACATGAGGGACTCACCGCTCTGAAGCAACTGCACCAGGACGTCCACGTTCCTCTCCACCCACCCTGGCTGTTCCTTGGACATCTGGACGATAGTCTCGTATCCTTGAATCCGGATCTAAAAAAAAAGAAGCATCAACGTCAGCTTGTTCGATAGGATAGAGCAGGGAGCATGGCGTGAGACATTTTGGTCTTGGTCTTCGCAGAGGTCGTATATGGCGTTGATGGCATCTTCCTCGATATCAGGGAACGCCTTGAAAAACTTTGCAATGTTCACCGCGGCCAGGCGTTTGAGAGATGCATGGGGAGAATGGGAAAGTCTAATCGCGTGGACCAATGCGTCTCTTCTCTGCGCAGGGAACGAAGTCGCATTAGAACACCATGTCGTGGCGTATATTGTGTGCAAAGAGAGGAGAAACAGATAAACGTACGACGGAATGGGTGGCTGGCCCCCGTCGCTCAGCGCGACCAAAGAGCTCTATGGCTTGGCGCTCTTGTTCGGCTATACTGCCAGGCATACTTGTAACCCAACACTCGACTTTGTTGTCCGAAACTACAGAGCAAGGCCAGGCACACAACACACACACGCCCACGCTCACGGGCCGGACATACCGGAAACAATATGATGACGTAATCAAGGTTCTAACATATTTTCGCGGAACAGGTTTTCAAACGCCTCCGTGCTCTGTCCGATGACACCAAACGCATCCTGCGACGTCCGACCGAGAAACTCTAGCTCTTGCGTGATCCCCTTCATCGTAAGCGCGTACGCAAAATACAGAAGCTGCCGAGAGCCCCTGAACTCGCGCTTTCGGACGACCTCCAGCCTTCGGATCGCTTCCACCTAAACGAACGTGAGCCATGAAAAGACCGTGGGCAAGCTATGTGGGTGTTTGCTCACTAGTTGTTGCCTCGCCTTCTCTGCAGGCGGCAAGTATGGCGGCAGCGGCGCCTTTAGGCGAAATGCGGATGCCAATGTCGAGAAGTATAATATGATGTTACCGACCATCTCTCGACGTTCCTTGCTTACAGGAATGATGAAATCACGGCGTACGCTCTATGAGAATTTCAGCATCATGCCATAACATCAGCGTTCCGCCTTACCGTATACCTGTACAGACACAGACACATTAGGTGCAGCTCATGGTCCAAACGAGAGGTTCAAACGTACCATTCCTCCCGCGTGGTAACGCATCTCATACTGTGCAACTTGTCCAGTATCGTCTGCAGGCTCGCCAAGATCGAGCGATAAAGCTTGATAGGGAACGGCCCCTTCAAGCGAGGCTCATGCTGCGTCTGTTTGAGCAAATCCTGCAGCTCAAGGAGTTTAATTTGCAAATGCAACTCCCTGAGGAAAAAGGTCACGTCAGAACTGCGCCACCATACCAAAGACGGAGACTATCATCATACATCGCCATGAACTCCTCGACAGAGTTGTTCAGCCTTCGCGGAAGCAACGCCGTCTCTTCGGTGGGATCGTCCGACTCTGCGATATCCATCGGGTTCTCGGGAGAAAACGAGTTGGACGCGACGAGACGCGTATAAAGCCACCCGATATTCAAACAAAACCTGTGTGCCAACACCCCCCACCACCAGGCGTCAGGAGGAAGGAGCACAGGCAAGGAATTTGGTGTCGTACTCTCCCAACTGCTTGCTGAGTTCCCGGCGCGCCTCGGACGGCCACCAGAACCGCGAGACAAAGCCGGCCCAGACGACGCCGACGGTGACGGCGGTGGAGCGATGGAAAGCGACATCGATGACGGACTTTTCAAGCTGTCTCGTGTTGTACCTGTTTTATCGCGGGCGAGGCAGCCGTGCACCCCGTCCCCGTTAGAGTCATCAGCACACCACGAATATATCGATCACGAGGGACTGAATTGAACTGGTGGTGCGCACGAGAATAGACACGTCAGGTTGTACGTCAGGAGGACGAACCGGCCGGTCGTCGCGTATTGCGGTTTGGCGACGATGTAGTAAAAGCACGGCATCGAGAAGAAGAACCCGAACACTGCCAACACGGCCGGGGTCTTGTGGAACAACGTGTACGCGGTCGCCGCGGTCACGGCACCGAACCTGTGAAATCGAAGCGGGGGGTGAGGGGGCACGTTGAGTACCAGTTTGCAGTCGGAGAACCGGTGGTAGCAGCATAATGCGCTCACAGTGTCCCGAGAATGCGATGTACGCTAAGGGAATTGGTCTGCGCGTCATGCACTCGATTCGAATCACTCTTCTTTGGATCAAAGTAAGAAAAAGACCGGACGTACGGCGCCTATTGTGGGAGACATGACGACAAAGAACTAAGACAAATGAAAACCCGAACGTGCGTTCAACTTTCACCATGTCTGCAACCGGCCAGCAGGACACAAGACTGACCGAAATTAAAGCCCACTCTCCGCGATACTCCATGAACGTCGGTCGCGTCGCCTCAAAGAATGCAGGTGCCGCAAGTATGGCGGTGGCCGCACCGGTTTTGACCGCGTACTTGACATCGTGATCTCGCATGCGGGCGCCGAAGGCCCACAACGACATTTTGAACCGACGCGAGGCGGACAAGCCCATGCGGGATGGCGTCTGCACCGTGTCAGGTGCGTGCGGACGGACCTTTGGGAATGAATACGCGATGCGTGACCTTTCCTTTGTCAGTATTCCCGCTGTGATGCCGCGCTGTCAATCAGAAAACGCTCCCCGCACACGGCACATGATTCGGGAGGTGGGGTAGGATGGAACCGAAATCGTACATAGTCTCCTGTGCAGGCCCCGCCGGACCGGCTTCGATGACGCCGTCGTGTCACTTTGTCTCGATCGTGACTCTGACATGGATCCCTTGACGCGGCTTCGAAGGCAACAACAGAACACGATGGACAGCGCGGCGGAAATGCGGGAGAGCCATCTACGGGAACTCTGGGGCCGCTCTACCGCATAGATCCTGCTCATCGCGACCGTCAACGAGATGAGCTCCCGCGCAAACTCCTGCATGGCAAATATGAAGCTGGCACACAGAGTCAGAAAGAAAGATCGTTAAACGGATCCCCGATCTGAATGACATGTTCGAAACGTACAAGTACATGAGAAACACATGCTCGCTTTCGCTACCAGAGAGGAATGGGTTAGGGCTGTACTCGGAAGAGGCGGAGGGGGAGGCAGTAGACCCGCGCGAGGTGGAGTCATGAGCGTCAGCTCGTTGGTAGAGACGCAAGACTGCATGATTGGAAGTGCTATCGAACTCGAAAAGCGCTCGTTGGATTCCGTTGGCGAGTTCAATAAACTCATCCAGGACGGTTTCGGCGTCCGCGGAAGTATGCCCCTGATCGGAAAATGCACAACGAAAGTACCCAATTGTCCTCGTGCATGTCGACTGGGGGTCATTCCACAAGGTGAGAGATCAGAAATGCCCCCAACGAAAATAATAATAACAATAAAGATGGGATTTAAGCGCAAATACTCATATGATATGAAACATCCTCCGACTTACCGAAAGTGCGCGCAAGGGGGAGTCGAGCTCTCCGACAAGATCGCCAAACATAGCAGCCGCTGCCTGGAGCATGACATTCTCATTTTCTGTTGCATTGCCAAGCCCATCGGACGACGGCGACTTGCCCTTCGCCAGCCCAGTCTCGAGCACAGTTGCGAACGCACTGCCGCGGCGAATCGCGACCTTGCCGTCCCGGTGGGCTTTCGCGAGTTCATATTGGAGGCTTGTGCCACTACGAAGACCGTTGAGGTGCTGGGCAAGACGTGTGAGGCTATCGACGGCATCTTCATAGGGATCGCCACTGTTGCGCGACGAGCCGGCGCTGGGACCACCGCCGAGCCGTTCGCTCTGCGCCTCTGCGAGGTTCTTCTTCAGTCCCGTGAAAGCAGCTTGGTGGTCGGCGACGGCTTTGGAGATCTTCTCCTGCGAAGGCTGGTAAAACTCGTCTTCGAGCAAGAATGTGCTCGTCAGCAATGAGAGCAGCGTAGAGAACGAATCGAGGGTTTTGACCATGTTCGCCTGTAGGTTTTTCTTGGCGGACTGCGACCAGAGGGCCATACATACGAGATTCGAGATACAAGCCCCAATCGCGACTATGAGGGCGACCTGTAACAAGGTCTCTAACCCGCCTTCCTTGACAACCCTGGCGTTGGTCAGCCCAGAAGCCCTACAACTGAATAGGATCACGCCCTTACACAACGAAGAGTATAATTGACGTCATGCTGGCGGCTACGTCGACTTAAGTCAGAAAGAAACGTCAGAACCCACAAGGATGTGCGTCTCACCTGGATTGAACGTCGGCTTTGCTATCCAAAGCTTAAACCACGCAACAAGCGACATCCCAACACCAATCCAAATGATCATGAGGGTATCCGCGAGCCATTCCCACCCCGCGTGCGGTTCGAGCGCCCAATAGGTGTACATACTCCCGAGGGAGACGAACGAAGCGAACGCGAGTCCCATGAGGCAGTAAATATCGGCCTCTATCATCCCGCCGAGCGTCTTGGCCGGATTATAGTACACCGCACTGCACCCCGTCTGAGACACGCGAAAGCGAATAAGAAAGCAACAGACTTACACCGTCGCGACCATGTGGCCCATGGCAGAGGGATACTTCTCCCCCGGGCTATCCTGCGTTAACTCTGAGATGAAACGCGAGAGTGGTGGGTAATATGTGAACAGGGATCCCAATAAGTAGGCAAGGCTGCATTTGAGAATGTTGCGGTACAGAGTGGGCAGCGTAGGCAGGTGCGACAGCCGTCGCCACCAGCGCTCTCTGCTGCGACCGAGTTTGCGATCCTGATCCTTGGGGTCGGTGTCCCTGGAAGAAGATATCGAAGAGGGCAGCTCCGTGTCCGAAGGAGGGTGCAGCCCCCTCTCCAAACTCGACGCGCCGTCATAATGATTTCCCTCCGCCCTCTCCTCATCCTCAACCCCCAGCGGTAAATAGTGATCGGACACTGGCGATTGAGTCCGGCGAATATCATAGGTATCGCCCACCGGCGTAGGCACGAGTACGTGCACGGCAGGAACTGCGCCATCCACCCCCACTTCGGATCTCTGCGCACTAAAAGAGGAAGAGAGCGGCGACGGTGGCGGCGGAGGCTGCGCCCCTTCGTGACTCATGGCCTCCCCAAAGACGGACCAATCTTCCTCGTCACCCCCCTCACCCCCCGGCGTCTGCGTAAGCGACGTGCGCGTCAACCTGCGTATGCCCGACGCAACGCGCTGCAGCGCCGAGGGCTGCGAAACAGCGGCCGCTGCCGACGTCACGCGCGGGCGCAACAAGTCCGCATCTACCTGAGGGGAAGACGAGGTCCACCGGCGGGGCTGCCGCGCGTGTCCTGCTGGTGCCGCGCGGGCATGGGCCTGATGGATCCGCGAGGGGAGGTGGAGGCTCTGCGGGCGGAACTGGGATAGAGAGGCGCGGCGCGAGGATGACGACGGTGGTGTGGATATGGGTTCGCTGGGAGCGGCGCCGGTGGCGAAAGAAGAGGTTGTCGTTGCCGTGGTGTCTAGGCGTGGGGGAAATCCTCGATTCGAGGACAACGGGCTCGAACTCGGACTTCGAGGCCCTGTGCCAGTGGGCATTCTCGTCGATCCGGCGGAATCGCATCCATGATCGTGTGCCATGCGGCCCAGCTTTTTTTTTTTCTTTCGGGACCGGGACCGAGGGATGATTATGTTATGTCACGAGTTGTTGATTGATTTGAATGAAGTCCTCGGACGGACCGCAAGGGGATGGGGATATGGGATATAATAACTGTAAGAGAGTGAGTGTGGAGTGTGTGAGAGGGCGCAATCAGTTTGAAGCGACAGGTGTTCTAGCCGAAAGCGGAAATGACGAAATGAAACCACGAACTAGGTTTACACGTGTTCTTGCCAAGGGCAACCGAGATATCCTCGAGAGAAAAAAAAGAGCCACAATTCCAGGCGATATAGTCAAACATTAGAGATATCAGAGGCCCGAGGACATCGTCAACTAGAGTAAGCAGCTTTGCCATGTGCAACCGCACTCGGATCCCGCGACTGCGACTGACTGGGAGTCGGTCGTGATATTACACCTACAACTGTCATGAACTGCTGATATGATACGGTAGCTTATTTTGGGTGAATTTCCCACTCGGCGTACTTCCTCTTATGGAATCATTTTAGGCCTCACGCTTCCGAGAAAGATGGTGGCGCGGGAGAAAAGATGGGGGTGTGCCAGTGGGGAATGTCCGAGTCCGCTGGCAGATGCCGTTGGCGAAACAAATTGACGAGAACCTCAAAAAAAGAGGGATGTCGTAACGAAAAATGCGGCGACGGTGAGTGTGTGCGTGTATGTGTGTGCTGATCGGAGGCTTTTCAAAAGCGCATCAGCATCAACAAACCGTTTTGTCTCGGGGTGGAGATGGACCGGAACGAGGGTGGGGTCTTGTTGGTTATCGCTATCCCCGTGCTGTTCGTACGAATTTTTGACACCGATCACTGTCATGGACGTGACCCTTTCGTTGCAGCATCAGACAGGAATTTGTGAAAGGGGCTAAGACATATAGAGCAGCAGTGACTAGATTGTCTGTAGTTGGAGATTACGAAGGAGAGTACATCGCACAAATGTCCGAGATAGTCCATGGAAGTCCAGAAGAATAATACACTAGATGATAACGTCCGTTGACTTGGGCCTACAATGTCCGAGGTTTGGTATAGGAATAAGAGAAATGAGGGAAGGGAAGTATGCACAGAAGTCCATTAAGTTACACTGTCCGGTGTCATGGGATGTCCGAGTCCGCGCGTAGAAACGTGAAAACAAATAGGAAGGCGAAAGCGAAGAAAGTTAGTAGATGACGTCTGCCAAGCTTCGTGGCACACGGTCGCTGAGAATGAGCAAGCTCAAACTAAGCCAAGTGATGATTGTAGTCGGGAAGTAAGAAAGCCTGCGCAGAGATGATAAGCATGATGGTCATTTACGAATGAACACAACGTCCATACCCGCTAACGGAAAAGTCATACCTAGTCGCGACAACGCAGTTGTGATGGTCCCGAGGTTGTTTCCGAGTTCATTGGATGCCATAGGCGACCAGGATTCCACCTGAGCGATCTCACGCATAAAGACGTGAGCCGCCGATGCCCAGCAACACTACGTTTTCAAGTCAGCAAGCGACGAGGAAAATTTGGAAGCCTCCGAGGTAGGAACGTACTCCGACTATCGGGTCAAGAAACTCGAGGTCCATGTCAGCGACTTGCCCAATGACCAATAGCATCTCACGAGCAGCAAGTAAGCACTTCTCGTTCCATAGCTGATCGACCTCTCCGCGGAGGTAGTACAACCGAATAAGGGCTGCCTGAGCGAGGGTGTGCACGACAATCAAGTTGTGTCTATCACAGGCATGAATTGCCCCCATTTGGTGCACTGGAATGATGCTCGCGATGAAACGATTGATCGAGTCCTCCACCGACAACGTGTCTTGTTCGGATATCTGGGTCAACGCCACACCGGCTGCGGAAAAAACGCGTGTAAAATGGAAGGCAAACAGGAGTAAACTTTCCGTCAACTCACCAGCATTCCACGAAGAGGCAACTTTTGCCGCAAGATCAAAAAGTGCTGATGCTTTCGCACGCAGGGCAAAATTCGAGAAGCCTCCTGCGAGAACGGGCACTTGAATCTGATGGGCGAGGAACGTCTGCACGGTATTGAGGTGACCCAGGTCGCTGAAATTTTCCTTGGAGCCTCGTGTCAGAACGAGCGCTAAAAGCATGGGCGGCAATCTCTCACAACTTCATATTCGATTATGTCCTGTGGCCACGGAACGATGATAGAGGAAAGGCCGCCCGGTCCGTCGGAGATTAAAGAAGGGCGGTGAAGCGCTGCTGACCAGCATCGATCAAGGCAGAATACCTGCCAAAACGCCAAAATACGCTCGCCGCGGTCGATAGTATCATGCGCCGGTGGGAGAGCGAACGTTCCCTCGAGGCTCATACCCACGTCCCGTCGCTCGGATCCTTGCCTATGGAGGCCCCATTGCAACGCGAGAGACGCGGCAGTGCTCACGTAATGGCTGCCTTCCATGATGCGGCCATTGACCAAGAGATACTGAGAGAGAAGGCAGCACCCTTGGATAATGTCAACGACCTTGGTAGGCGCACGCAGCCAATCATGGAAAGCCTCCGTAGCGCGCTCGAGATAGAGAGGCTCGTGTTGGTTTAAGCTTGGCGTCCGTGAGAAATAACACGCCCAAAGGTAGATAGCGTTCATCAACATTGGATGACGCTGTTCCTCCACGGGACGACGGAGGGAATTGCGCAAGCGCTCCACGTGCAATCCGCAGAATAGCTGGTCGCGATGAGGGATAAAGGTCTCCAGCCTGTTCGACGCAAATAAGTGAGACGGCACAGACTCGGGGAACTGATGGTTACTGACAAGGACTGAGCGAGCTCAGAGGGGACCTGGGTTATGAACGTGCGATGAGGGGACCCTGCATAGTATTTGTCCTGTTGCAATGGTCAGGCCGAAAATCAACGACGAGTCTGTCCGAAGAGACTCACGCTGGACATCCACGAGACGGGAGAACAGCAGGCCAAGGGGGGAGGCGGGGAGAGTGCTGTTTGAGATAGGTGGCGTAGGTCAATCAATCAAGTGTAAGCAGTGCCAAGCACGAGGACGCACTGATGGGATTCGGGGATTGCGATGCAGAGAAGGGAAAACTCGAGGGCGAATCTGCACCGGAGGAGGATGAGTCTTCGGAGAGGGGAAGGGCGTGCGGGTCGAAGAGGGATATCGAATTTGAGATATGGTCGGGACTTTCGAGCTCTTTGACGCGGGCCTCGAGGCGGGCGATAGTTTCACGTAGTAGTTGTGTCCGCGTCTTGCCCTTCCCATCGTCGTACTCGCAGAGGTCTTGCTTTTTCGCACGAATGCATTGTTGACAGGACGGTTTTGTGCCATCACAACGCTGGGGAATGGGATATTAGTGCTGGGAATTGGCGGGGGAGGGCAACGAAAGTCAAGGCGGGGGGTGAGTCACCATTTTTCTCTTCCTGCAAAGGGCAAGGGATTCATCAGATGCGTCGAACCTGAGGAAGAGCGGGGGAGACAGACCTGCAGCGAAGACATGCCTTGCCTCTTTGGAGAGTGGGCGCGGCGTTGCGGGGTGGGCTCAGCGAATACTCGTCGGTCATTAGTGTATAGAAAGAATAGAAGAATAAGGTAAGGGAGAGGAAAAGAAAGAAAAGAGAAGAGGAAGAATGAGAGGATATGAAGAAACGACGGGGGCAGCTGCAGGCGGGTGGGGTTCAGGAAAGAGACATAAACGAGGACGATAAATAGGACATAGAGACAAGAAGAGAGCGATGAACAAGTCAGTTGCATAGCCTCAGAGGCCCACGGACCCATGGGATCTCTGATTGTGTTTGGATCATCCGCCGCCATCTACCTGGTCACCCTCGCACCAAAGTGTTGCGTATTACTGGCCCCCACCCACGGACCCGAGCACAGACGCCCCCTCGCTTCTCTCTCTTGACGACGCACTTTTCAAAACGAAATGCCCTCTTTAGACTGCCAACCACCCACGAAATATAATTTACACACGATGGCGTTTTCAGCCCGCACCATCCCTTGCCGCCTCGGCACAAGCCCGTCCACATGGTCCCATCTACCGGCACTCCCCGGGCCGCGCGCTTGGAGACACTCCACCGAGAGTCCACCGAGTTCGGACTCGGCCCTACCACAAATTATTGAGTCTCACTTCCTTCGTTTGACAATGACAGATGCCTCAATGCTGCACTGTATCACCATTTAGGTAAATTTTTGTGTCCCATCAAAAACAAATGAAAGCCTTGAAACTCGTCCATCACTCATTCTCCACTTAGGAACCAAAATTGGTCGGCACAAGCAAACTTCGACACCACAGTCCTATCAGTAACTTAATTTTGCATTCCTTCTCTACTGAGCTGCGACAAGGACCTCTTGGATCTGGAGATAAGGACCACCAAGATCCTACATTCACACACGCACGCTCCGCTAACTTTTTTTTGGCGCCGTGCCCACCAGGAAAATGTGTTTTACCCATGGGGTGCCAGCTTCTTTGTATTCTCAATACTGTAACGTATTGGCAGGCCCTGACGTGGGCATGGTAGCGTGCTAGCCGCACCTTCGATGTCCTATCTTGCCGCCTGTCAATACTGGCGACTATAGCATCCTATCCTATCATCGGTGGCTGCCCCACTCTCGACCGTCCTCGAACGGGGGTGACAGCGAGTTAAGCTTTTGGCATCACATGTCCAGCGCCAGCAGCACGAGGCTGATGCGGGGGCGCAAAGGGGAAATAATGTCTTGCAAGGCACAACGCTAACTCTTAACCCTTCCTTATCCCCGTCGTCTCACTTCCCTGGGACCCCTCTCCGCCAATGACTTACGGAGCGCGATTGTTTTATTACCGAAGCGCTCCCTGGACGGATACCAGCTCACTGAGGTACAGTAGCGCAAACACGCGCGACCAAAATCGTTATATTTCAAAAAGTGACGACATGTGACGATGTAACGGATCTCCCCGATCTGCCTTATTGTCTCTCTTCCCTGAGTGCCGCTGGTATGTGATGAGTGTCGGGGGCACGGTGTCATATCTCTGCGCAGCACCCCCTAGATGGAAAACCTTTGCTTATTCCACATACAGTGCTCGTCGGATCTCTCCACAATCTTTTTTTTTTCCACTTTCGGTTGCCCCCCCTCCAGCAGCCACTTGTCAGAAATTGTTGCCAATCAGTTGTCCTACAGTAGTCGGGCGCCGGTCTCGAAGCAGACAGCGACTAACCACTTCGGTTCAGCATTTCCAGGGCCATCTCTCTCGCCAACGCGGCTGGTGCCCATAAATCATCCAAGAACTGTATGACCGGCACTCTGAAAAACTGATATGTGCGAATATGTTGTGTTCGCCACCTTCCGCCCATCCTATGATCAAGCCACAACCCGACGTTCGGCTTTTGATATTTCTTCATCTTTTCCCCGACATATATCGAGATTCGAGGCCCGTGGGCCAACAAGGCACTAGCAGGATCCGTACTTGTTACGGGAGCCACCCAACGGTGTACGGATACAGTGTCCGCGGTGTTGCAGAACATTAGGCCCCTCACGGCGGGTCGGTGCTTCGATCTTCTTGACACCAGAACGTCCTGCTGTCGACCTACGTTCCTCTGGTCATGATTAGCATTGACCCATTGGAAAGATACCATACCAGATAATGCCATAACGTACTTTTGATCTAGCACCTAGGGCGAACAATTTCAGGCAAAGGCCGTCCTCAGGCTGACTTTTCGCGCGTTTTCAAATCAAATACCCCCTCCCCGTTCCTGACGCGGGGGCTCAATTGGCAATTGGCGTTCCTGCCGCTGTGCTTCAGTTCCCGACTTTCGTGCCACCTTGTAATAGATCATCACGGAGAGTACTAGACGTGAGCGTCCCCCAAGTGCGGTGTGAACCCAGGGACGAAAGATTTTGATCGAGTCATCCGAGTGAGATGAGGGGGTGGGGAAAAGGAAGGGGGGGAAGGCTAAGGCTTTATGTCACTCTCGCTCCTTCGCCTACTGTGCTACTGTATATACTGTGGCGTTCTATTAGCAGCACACAACTCAGCACCTGAGCGCCTGAGCAGCCGTTACCGTTACTGGCCCTTCGAAACCTACAATAACAACGGGGATCGGCACATCTTTCTGAACCACAAACTGTACCGTATATACGTGCCTAGCGTGGCCAGGAAGTGCCCGTTCGTACATCAGAGAAAAAAAACATGTGTATACGGTGATGTATCTGAGGCGCCCACGCTTATAACCAACCCCTCTCGCTTTTACCCCCATCGGCCGTCATGGTCGGGGACTCGGGAATGAGCAAAGTATTGACGAACACAGAGACATCCCCGTACGCAACGCAACGGACGTAACGGGTGCATTGATCGAAATTATGTGTGTCGCTTCTTTCTGCAAAATCACGTCCAGACGTCCCTTCAGGCTCGTTTTTTTTTTTCGTATGATACGGCCGCCTTTTCATCATTTCTTATGGGGTGCTTTCTCGGCGTTACCTTTTTTTCCCGTGCAGTTTCGAGATTCTCAAGAATGATGGTGATCGATGATCGAATGGTTTGGGACGAATGGACTAGTCTGAGGCGGCTTGGACAGTTCTCGTCACCGTACAATAGTATTGTATTGTAACTCAATCTATCCAGTTCTTGCTGGTCTCTCTTAATTGAATCGAACCATCCAATCCGTCTGTTAATGCCTCACGGCTGACGATCGCGGCGTCGTGCGGCGCAACTTACGCACAACCCTTCGCGTAGGACCACTGCAACCCAGGGTGAAGGGTTTCCAGGGACAACTTCAATATTGACGTATAAGTTTCAATGGGCCTGTGTTCTTTTGCTCTGGACGTTGAACGCCATTGACTATATGATATTACACATATCAATGCGGAGAGGTATGATAAGATGCGAGTGATAAGGTTACAAGTGAGTGCAATGTGGTATAGTCCGGATGGGGGCACAAGGGAATGCTGGATAAGGGGGGAGGAAAGAGGGGGGGGGGCTGTCTTGGAGGTCTTTTAGCAAGTGGGATATCGCGAGGGTGGCCGCTGAGGCTGACTTGGCAAGGGGGCGCTCATCCAGATACAGAAGACGTCCCGCCAGGTAGGGATGGGGCTGGCAGTTGTTGCGGTGTTGGCTGCTGCGACGGTTGAGTTTGTGGTTGTAATTGGGATTGGGATTGTTGTTGCAGCTGCGACGGCTGTTGCTGTTGTTGCTGTTGGCTCTGGTCCACGCCGATACGAAGGTACCCTGCTTGTACAAGAAAGTCCCATACCCGACTGGTCTTATTCACATCGATCTTCACGAGGTCGCGTGCCTCGCGTCGACGCAACTTGCCGCCGCGCCTGGCATACTCCCGCACAAGCGTTTCCTTGATGACCAAGTAGGGTTTCGGGAGGATGCGAAGGGTCGAACAGAGGGTTTGTTCTGCTGGTGTGAGAAGATGTAGCGACGGGCTGTTCGCGAGGTTTAGCGGGGCCGCTATTGGTGGTCAAAAGGGTCAGTGGAAGTTGGCGGAAATGGAACAAATCACGAACGGGGTCTGCGGCCCGATGAGCCCGTGGCGCTTGCTTGGTCAACGCTCTTACGATCCGCGTCAACGCCGCTGTTGCGCCTCGCGTCAGGCCCAAGCGACTGGCGTGCGCTGGCGGCCCGGAGTTGTTGGAGTCTTTCCGAAGAGAAGTGTTCTCGCGACATGTTCGCCTTGGCCTGAGTCTGAAGGATGCAATCACAATCAGTGCTGAAACAGGGTGGTGTCAAATAAGCGAAGCGCACGCGTTTGTACAAATCATCTTCACATTTCTTGATGTCCGCGGTGGTGGTTAACCCGGACTTCCTGTATTGTTGTAGCTCCGCTATCCGCTTTCGTAGTAGAGCTTCATCTGAAGGACCAAGCTGTCAATTGGGCTTTCGGGGTGCGACTCAACACATACACAGGATGTCGGTGCAGAAAACTTCATAGTCTTCTGCAGTCTGCAGCCTTGCAAATGGCCGTAATCGATGGACGATATCCTTCTCCTCTTTCGGACGTTTTTTCTCCGCAGCTTGCAACTAGAGAGACTTCAATATGTCTTTATGAGTAAGAGGGCCGACATACCTTCTTGTATTCGAGTAGCCCCCGATCAAACATGAGCGCCTTGGCTTCCCGTCGCTTCGCAACGCGCTGCATATACATCTCAATTAGAGCGAGCTTGAAGTCGAGGGAATCCTGAGTTTCGAATGGTATCGGAGGCATATTCTCCTCCGATTCTTCCTCTACGCCGTCGCCATTGTCATCCGGCGCTGGGGTATCTTTCTCCTTTACTTCTTTGTCCTTTTTGACAAACCCATTCGCGGCGCCATTGAAGCAATTCACGGCTATACCGTTTCCATTACTGTGGACGGCGCCGTTGACCAGACCGTTCTGTGGGACGAACATCATCTCTTGATCATGATCTTTTTCTTTCTGTTCCTCTTTCCAACGCATACGGGTCTTGTAGTCATGATCATCCTCGTCTTCGGGAATAGAGTCGCCGCCCCATGCCGTACATAGACCGAATTCGAGATTCTTGATCAGATCCTCGGCCTCGTTGTCAATCTCGTGCTCGAATTCGAGTCGGCCAGGAAGGAAGGTTGCAATGTCATGCACTCCGGGTGCAGAAGTGGGAGCTACCTTTTGAAGTGGTGGCGCAACTGTCATGTTGGATATCCGCCGCCGCTTCCGGTCTTGGAATTCTGTTGGATCGATATCAAAAGATAGGTCCATCCGCTGAGTGATTCCGAATCAGCAAAATATAACGAAGTGATATGGGCGGAGCGAAGAAAATAATCGTACGGGTCTAGGCCAATTTGGGGAATCAATGTAGACAGTGTTATAGTGCTCTTCAACTTCCTCCCTTGTGCGAGTGCCAACATGCTCAGCGACTGCTTGCCAGTTGCCCAGACCTTGTTGGGCAATGCCTTCGATGAGCAAGAGTTCCCTAAAAGAAGCCGTTAAGCAGCCACATCCCCATAAGTGGAAAGAGAGCGTCACTCGTCCGCGCCCCAGTCTTCAGCGAATATAGGATAAGGGTGAAGCTCCTTCAAAAGGCCGGGCGTTGTAAGCCTCATGTTACATGGGCTGCAGCGGATATTGCTCACCTCAACTCTGTATGCGTGGCCTCGTTTATGCTTGCCAAACTCCTTCCCACTACAAAAACAATTCGGACAGAGGTCGACGCCATCCCCTACAGCACACACAGGATCTGCGCACTTGATTCGAATAGAATGCGTAAGATCGATCAAGCAGCCGTCACACTCTGTCTGCACGCCGGGTTCGTTGATAGCTAGAGGGAGGAGGGTGTGAGGTTACGTAATGAAGAAGGCGTGAGAAAGGGAGAGAAAGTAGGACGAGGAGAACATGCTGCAAGTGTGCACTACGCACTCGATACATCCTCCGCATGATATGGCCGCTTCCTGTTCGTGACTGTCATCGCGGGGGAAGACCTATTTCCTCGTTAGAGATTGAATCTTTTGTCAGGTTATATGTGTACTTGTCGGATAGAATTTGGCAAGAATGGAATGGAGGAAGAGAACCCCGTAGGAAGCGGGTCCACTGTCAGATGATTCTATCACTGGATAACACTCCAATACTCGCAAAGGTGTGGCGTTTGAGCTCTCCTAGTCGTGGGACAGGTCGTCCCCGTGGGTCGTCGCCAATAGTCGCCGCAGATAGGGGCGGACTGTCCAAGAAAGATGGTAGAAACCAGGGTCTTGCGAGTATCTTCTCGATGAAAGAGATGAAGAGAGTCTAGAAGGTGGGTGGATAATGTGCCCGACGCGCTCGTCGTCGGCGACGGTGTCGAGCGCTTGGGGCAATGTTTGGCCGTCTTTGTGCGTGTTATGCTGTGATCCCGGCCCGCGAGTGCCGGCCCAGGCCGTCAATAATTCACAGCAGGTGCAGGTCGTTGCGTTGAACCTCAAATCTCCCATCTCCCATCTCACCTCCTCACGCGTCGGCGATCACTGCAACGCGTAAATAACAGCGCGCAGTTGAATTCTCGGCTTCTCTCATGGCCTCAGCTGATCTCCTCCCTTGGAACTCTGCGCCTGGCAGGTCAATAGACATCGAACTTGGGGGTCAAGAGGTCATCAACATTGAGCTTGACACGCTAGACTCAAATGCCGATGATGTATTGGAAGTTTTGAAGGAGGGCCAGCCGAAGGTGGCCTACTGGACTCGTCTTGCTGGGGAGTACATGCGAAGAGGCCATCTTGACGCAGCAGAGAAGATTGCGTTGTCTGCAATTGAAAGTGCGTCGAGGCATTTCTTTCTCTTATCAGAACTTGTTGGCTCACTGGTATTTGGGATAGGCTTCCAGTCCAGCGGTTCTATCTCTTCCTTGCCATCCATATATTCCTTACTTGCTAGCATCCAACTGGCAAAGGCCCGAAAGGCACCGAAATTAAAGCTGCATAACGCCCGTAGGCTCTTGTTCTAACGCGCACAGGAAAATCCGTTGATCGCGTTTGTGAATAGGCCAAGATGTCATGACCGCAGAGAAGTCCCGCGACGAATACATGACGGAAGCGACGCAACTCCTTAATCATGGCGACCAGGCCGCAGCAGAAGGAGGAGAGATTAGTTCCGCGACGAAAGAATTGTTACTTTTGACCCGTGGTACGCCATATAGGAACTTTCCTTCGACATTGTTTTCATGGGGTGCCGGAAGCCATTCACCAGCTGGCAAGCCGATCAATGGAAGATGCGCTCCGCTCTTTTGAGGCCGTGCTCAAGGAGAAGCCTACAAACCTAATCGCTCTACTCGGAAAGGCACGTATTTGTGGTTGCGATCATCGCTTGCGCTGACAACCTGCTAATAGGCAAGGATTTTATACGCGCGACGTCAATACGCCCCTGCTCTCAAACTGTTCCAACAAGTCCTACAGTTGAACCCGTATTGTCTTCCTGATCCCCGCATTGGGATTGGTCTATGTCTGTGGGCCTTGAATCAAAAGGAGAAGGCAAAGGCAGCCTGGGAGCGGAGTGTGGAAGTGGTGAGCTGAGCCTTCTTTCTCGCTGGTTGTTGGTTTCTAACCGTGCTATTTATGAAAGAATCCTTCTGGGTGGTCAGGACAACTGCTGCTAGGACTCGACGCGCTCAATGCGAGCAAGAACCCTGACCTCTCCGAGGATGAGCGGATACAAGAGCTCATGGTTGGCTCCAAGCTAATTGAGAGAGCGTTCAATAGCAATCAGCGCAACGCGTCTGCGGCGAATGCGCTGTGCGACATATTCCTTCGTAAGGGTCAATACAAACGTGTGCGTTTGTTTCCGAGGATTCCGCTAGCGGAAGCACTAATCGAAGCCTTGCAGGCACTAAAACTAGCAGAGCGGACCATTCAATTCGCAGACACGTTGGCAGTGCTTACAGATGGCTACATACGTGCGGGGCGCGTCTGTCACGCAGAAGGCTCTCACAGCGATGCGTTGAAACACTATAAACAAGCTGCTGAAGGACAAACGAATAACGTTCTCGCTGCCATCGGATTTGCCCAGATGCAGTTAAGAAATGGTAGGCTACGATTTTCCGGATTACCTCTTCCCCGTTGCTTATCAACCATAGACGAGACTGCCGCCGCTATTCATACCCTGGACGGCCTCTTACAGCCCCCAAACCCACAGAAGTCGCTTGAAGCGACAGCCATGCTTGGATCCCTACGGCTACACCCTCGTCCCGGTGTGTCGAGCTCGGATGTCACCCAGGAGAAAACGAAAGCACGCGAGCTCTTTGACCGCGTATACAGGACAATTGAACAACAGGAGGATCTTGCTACTCAAAACGGGAATGCGTCGCGGAGTGAGCCACCACCACCGCGGGTGGTGATAGACGATGTGGAGATGCATATAGAATTTTCCCGGCTTTTGCAAACTGAAAATCTCGAACGCACAGGGAAGATATTCCGAGAGGCCGTGCGGATCAGTGAAGAAGCAGGCCGCGTGGACCCAAGATTGTTGAACAATGTTGGTGTAGTGTCGCATCTCCAGTCGCGGTTTGAGGAAGCGCGAATGATGTACGAAAATGCTTTGGTTGGCGCTAGCGCCCTCGGAGCAGAAGCAGAGGCGACGTCGACTTCGGTGCTGTACAACCTGGCGCGGGTATACGAGGACTTGAATGATGATGCAAAGGCGATGGAGGCATACGAGAAGCTCTTGGACCGGCATCCAGAGTATGTGGATGGTACGTATCGGTGTTGTCCTGGTTCCCCCGCCACTTACCTGATTCCGCCAAAGCCAAAATCCGGCGAGCCCACATGCTGAGTAATATGCACCAGGCCAATGAAGCCCACGACCTGCTCAAGGATTCTCTCGCCTCACAGAGCAGCAATCTCAACCTGCGCGCCTACTATACCTACTTTCTCATCCAATCCAACGCGTCGCGGCCAGCGCGGGAATTCGTGTTTGGCACGTTGCGCGACCACGACAAGCACGACCTGTACGCGCTCTGCGCGGCCGGATGGTTGCATTATCACCAGGCGCGCGAGAGTCGCGACATGAGCGCAAAGGGTGTCGAGGAGCGACGGGTATTCTTCCGGCGGAGCGCCGAGTTCTACGAGAAGGCGCTCGGGCTGGATCCGTTTTGTGCCGTCGCGGCACAGGGACTCGCGATCGTTACGGCGGAGGACGCGCTGGGCACGCTGGGCGGCGTGCTGCCGCCTGGCCCGGCGCCCGACGAGGGGCAGCGGCGCCTGATGAATGCGCGCGACGCGCTGGAGGTGTTCGCTAAAGTGCGCGAGAGCACCAACGACGGGAGCGTATACGTCAACATGGGCCACTGCTACTTTGCGCGGGACGAGTTTGATCGGGCCATTGAGAGCGTGCGTGCTTGTTTTTGTCTGGGCGTGCGTGCGTTCTGACACATCGGGGCAGTACGAGACGGCATCACAGCGATACTATGGTGGGCGCAACATCTCGGTGTTGCTGTGCTTGGCACGGTCGTGGTATGTCAAGGCGAGCAAGGAACAGTCGTTCGCGTCGATGACGGTCGCGTTGCAATTCACACAAAAAGTACGGCGACACGTCATTTCTCTCAGGAAAGTTGCTGACATCCGCCGTACGATTTCGTTCTCCCCGTCCAGGCGCTGCACACCCAGCCTGTGGACAAAGCGATCGTGTATAACATCGCGATGATCCAGCAAAAATCTGCCGAACTGCTCTTCTCTCTCGCGCCGGCGAAGCGCTCGCTCGCTGAGCTGAAGCGCGGCATCGCGCGTGCGGTGCACGCGCAGAAGATGTTCGGGTCGCTCGCGACGGACCCGGCCGGCGCGGTGCCGTACGACCGCGACCTGGCGGAGGAGCGCAAAAAGTACGCGGACAGCATGCTGCGACGGGCCGAAGAGCACTTGAGCGCGCAGCGGCAGTATGAGGCGGAGCAGGCTGCGCGGATGGAAGGAGCACGACAGAAGCGGGCGGCGGAGCGACAGCGCATCGACTCGCTCGTGGTGCGCTCTTTCCCCCCCCCCTTTCGTTTTTCGTTCTATGCTTGCTAACATTGTTGTTGATAGCGCGAACGTGAGGCGCAGCTGAGAGTCGAGGCGGAAGTGCTTGGGGCGGAGCGCGCGCGCGCACGGCAAGAGGCGCAGCAGTGGAGCGTGGATCTTGTGAAGAATGAGAGCGATGAGGAGCGGGAGCAGCGCAAGGCGCGGAGAGTGGCGAGTCGGAAAGTCAAGTCGGAGGCGACGAGTGGCGACGAGGGCTTGAGCACGCCTGGGGCCGTTGGCGGGGCCGGCGGAGGCGGAGGCGAACCGAAGAAGAAACGACGCAAGTTGAAGAAGGGCGGGGGCGTGGCGAGCGCTGGGGCTAGTACGCAGGCTTCGGACGCCGAGGACGGAGGCGCTTTATTCTCGGAGGGGGAAGAAGAGAAGCCTATCAAGAAGGTGCCGTCCTTCTATCTTTTCTTTCATTTTCGTTTTGGCACTCATGGTATGGGTACGATCAGCGCGGGGCGACGAGGAAACGCGTTGCGCGCGAAGAGGACGAAGAAACGGCGGCTGCACCCCGCAAAAAACAATAGTAAGTCCTCCTCTCTTTCTCGACGCAGCGATTCGTCTTGCTGAGGGCGCCGTCCCCCTCCCCCCTCTTTCGCTAGCATAAGTAAGGAGACGATATCGGATTCGGACGAGGAGATGGATTGATCAATGATCAACGTCCATCACATCATTTGCGTTCTGTTCCGCTGTTTTGCCGCACTGCCACTTATTATTTTTGATCGCTACCTACAGTAGGCTATTTAAATTTGTGGAACGTATTGTAGTCTAAATATGGCGTGCCTTGTGCATCTGAGCATGGAAGATATCGTCGGCCATTTTTCTAACAATATGGTGGACAACATATGGGGGGATGATG
>Ga0137394_10000816_pt1 | contig 21817 bp, 31 predicted proteins | sample czobulk116metaG_FD_108278 | JGI IMG/M metagenome (GOLD analysis project Ga0137394, IMG submission 108278) | Vadose zone soil microbial communities from Angelo Coast Range Reserve, California, USA - czobulk1.16 metaG | ecosystem: Environmental > Terrestrial > Soil > Vadose zone | place: USA...
CAAACCAAGCATACCAAAGTAAATGTAGCCGAGGGTGGGCTGGTTGCCCGACGAGTAGTAATTCGCCAAAATGGATAACGCCGTCATGGCGCTCAATTTTGGGAGTTCACACTCGCTCTCGAGGAACGACTTTGCCTTGTCGGCGTACCGTTGACGGGCGGCGGAATCCTTGATGACTGGATCCTTTGAGAATGCTGTGGCGACCGATAACAAGGCGTTGTGGAGCATGGGAGAATAATGCGCCGTCTTGAGTGGAGGGTGGGTGCCGGGCATTGTGAGGCAGCGATGCATGTCGCGGTGGAACAATTTGGGGATAATTCGAAGTCCCCATGATGTAAAGTACCGGAATAGAAGTGACAGAAGTCTGGACCATGTGATAAGCCCAGTTAGCACGGGGCAAGACAGCTGTGGGAAGAACGCTTGACGGCGCACCCATCATGCTCCACCCGCGTGAGGGGCACTTCCCGGGGAAGATGTCGAGCCCAGTCGATCTCGGAGTCGAGAACAGGGTCCCTTCGAGTCAGCGACCAATGCGCATCGATTCTGCCATGCGCAATTTCGTCGCTGAACTTCTGGCGTTCGGGGGAGCGCGGCGCTAGCCTAAAGATAGAAGTGGGGCCGTATAGTTGGAGTTCATTATCACCAAGCTAAACATTGCACGAAATTGGTCAGATTGCGCGACGCGTGGGAAAAAAAAGTAGGGAGTTTCGTACGTGGAGGTGTCGCGTTGGTGCGATGATTAGGTCGATGTCGTCTTGTTCCTCCGTCTTCAGGAAGACAGGGTCCGAGTGTGTAGACGCGGGCGACGATGGACCACTGTAGGAAGACGACGATCCCCGGTTCGGGATTATCAGGGGCGGTGCAGAAGCACTCTGCACAACGTCTACAGCTGGACGCGATGATGCGTACAGGGCGAGTTGACGCTCGAGCAACCTGTTTCGTTGTTCCAGTACCCGATTCATCTTCCTCAGCGACTCGACGTATTGCTTCGTCGTGGGCTTCTTCGCGCTCTCGGGGCCCCATGAACACTACTCATATAGTGAATTAAACACCACATAGATTCTGGTCCTGAGGGAAGTGCGCATACTTCGTGGCCGGATGTTCTGCACGACGCGCAGGTTGGTTCGCAGCCATCGCACTTTGATTTCCTGGGTTGATCAGCGTCGGTGGAGATCTGACATCCTGCGAGTTCGGGGCACCACGTACCTTCTCCTGCAATGATTGCAAGCACGACGGGCGTAGCTGCCACGTTTCATTTTCACAATTGACATCGAGATATCGAGAATGAAGCCGGGAGGTGAGACGGAGATGGGTAGGGCAAGGGTGGTGCTTATATACGGCTGTGGCTGATGGTGTCAAGGTTGATGCTTGTAATGGTAATGTGGGCAAAAGATGCAATTAGGCATCCAGGGACAGCCTTAACCGCCGCGAGCTCGCCTGAGGGTTGGGTACCTTACGTTGCGATCAGATTGGCCCTGGCTGGACAAAAAAGGTGGCGTCAACGATTGACCGCTGTCAATTTTGCGTGCATGGAAGCACAAAGTGACGGCAACCGGCTGACCTTGCCCCTCTACCGTCGCATTATTCCCGCCTTGCAAGGCTGCGCAGCCAGAGGGAAAGTGGCCTCGCTGTCAGGCTGCTTTCGGACCATCATGCATCATCCCCCATGCGTCCTGCACGTTGCATTTCTGGGCTGTGAATCGCATGACCCGTACGAGGCGGCGCATCTTTCTTTCCCCACTTGAAGAATTCTCGCACGAAACGTCTCGTATTGCCACAGCGCAGCGAAAGCGTCAGAGTGTGCGCCGGCGATTCGCACCACATATGGGCATCTGCTACGCCACCTCTCGTAAATGCATCGAAGAAGGAACAATTGGCTTCCCAATGATATCTATGGATCCGTGTTAATTCAGCGCAACCAGGTTCGGACGAGGCAAAAGTGTGCCCTGTGCACTGGAAATGCCGAAAAACTCGACGTTCCGTGCCTTGTGGGTCGCTGAGGACCTTCGGGTCTCAGGGAGAAAGTTCAGCTCGGTCCCGCTATGAGGCACCCCTACCAGCAAGGCAGTCTTGCGCCGCACACACTCCTGTCGGTTACCTCGAGTAAGCGGTGCCGGTTCGTGATCAGAAACCGACATATGCGCGCCTCGTTATCGTTCACTCGCGGGGTATTCGATCACAGCCAATCCGAATCAGTGACTATTATGGTCCTCTTCCATATCGCGCATATCATAGTCTTACAGCCCGGGCTAGGCAAGGGGTTCCAAAGCGAATGCCGACCGAACTTTGACAAATTTGACGCGTTCCAGCAATACTCCCTTTCCAAGAAGCGTGAGAAAGTGATCGGACTCCGTGATCACAACCTACCAACTTAATGAGAGCACTTGGAGTACACGAGGCATCATGGATCATGGATCATGATCACTTAGATAGCCACACCAACACATGACGGTCATAACATGGGCCAATTAAAAGGCAGGGATGGATGCTGTGTTTGAAAAGTGAGGGAGACGCGTGGGGACCGTGAGGAGTGGAGAGGTCTCAAGCGTACTTCAAGCCTCCACACAGCCATGCTGTACCTATAACAAAGTCAGCCCTCCTTCGGAGGCAGCAAGGATGCCGCACGCTCTCAATGCAGGATACAGGGGGCAGCACTGCTCAATCGGCACCGCACGAGACAGAAGACTGACAACTATCCAAACACAGTGACCAGAGTTCATTCCACTATTTCCTCCGCATCTTGATCCTCCTCCCTCCGCTGCGCTCGGCGTTGGTACGCTTTAACTCTACGTTCCAACTCTTTGTTCGGCTTAAGGTCATTGAGACAGATCATTTGATTACAGCCAGATGCTGGGCATTTCTTCTTCGTGGACCGATTAAGGCCAAGCACTTGGTTTATAGCCCCTGCCGAGAAGGAGTGCTGACAAACCGTCCTAAAAGGGCAGGTTAGTGGCATGCTCTGTGAAAGCATAGCAAAAGCGATCGCACGAGGTTAGAGGATTCACAAGCGGGGTCAATGTTATGGGGCAGTTGAGGTCCTGGAGAACGCCGCCCACTTGAATGTCATCGTCATCGTCATCACTATGATCGCCCTCCTCTGATCCATGAGGTCAGTAACCAATGCAGTGATGTGGGAAGGCTGGCATACCTCGAGGTAAGAACTCCATTACAGGTGGCATCGCCTCGTTTGGATGCTGTACCTCCTATGACAGTGTCAGCGACACGAGTGTAAGATCCGAGGATTCGTAGCCCACATAGATCGCCTGCCTGAATGCAGCGTAAGTCTCGCTCTTTGCATACTTTTGCCTAGTAGTCCTATTGCTGTACTTGTCCAGCGTCTCCTGTGCTTGCTCTTGGTATAGTTCTAGTATGTTGCTCTGAGAGATTTGAGCATCTCAACTCAAAGGAATATGAAACGTAGAGAGCAAGCTTACCACCTCATCCCCAGCAACAACTTGTTGGTGTAAGTCTTTCAGGGTCTGTTCATGGGACCGAATCTCCACGTCAATGTCGATGATTTCTCTCATGAGAACGTCCAGCCTCTCTAGTTCCTGCGTGTGAATGCTCCGCGTGAGCATGCAGGGACGGAGGAGGGCCGAGAAGTGATCACCTTTTCGGCAGTGCTGTCGTCCGCGTACTCCGCGACGGCGGTAGAAACCTCAGTAAGCAGCGAGAACGCGCTCTCCTTCAAGTTCGTCTCAATCATATTCCAGTCCGCAGCCATTCCCTGCAATTTCTGGCCATCATGTCGACTCAGCGGCTTGTTCCCGAACGCGTCCTCATCAAAGGCGGGCGTCGCATCCTCGTCGTCGTGTTCGGATTCCGCGGCGTCGTCTGCGGCCGCGCTCCTGGAGGACTCTCCCTGCGCTGATCGGCTCAGCTTCTTTCGAGGTGGCGGCGGACGGGGTTGCTGATCTTCTTCGTCTCCATCCGCGTCGACCGCATCAACTTCTTGGCGTTGTGGGGCGTCATCATCTTCCTCGATATGGTCAGACATGGTATCAACAACCCGTCTTCTGTTGCGAGTGCGTGGCATGATAAATGAAACGAGATGGGGTGAGAGTAATTATTCGCGTCGGTGTTGATGGAAACCGGTGATGGATTTCGTTCTTCGTTCTTCTTCGATTTGTGAATGTCAGGCTGTTGACAAGCGCGTCCTGATTCATCTCATGATCAAGACACCGACGAACACGCCGTGTCGCGAGTCGGCAAACTCCGGTGTTGTCCCCCACCACCCCGACGCCGAATTAAAGTAGCGTTTTGGGAACGAGAATCGGGTTCCCCGGAAGGGTCGATTCCTTCAAAAATAATCAGCTTTCCTGCGCTTATTCACTGCTAACAATCACAATCGAGATCTCACAATACCCACGCACATCAAGTACATCACGTGTACTTACGTGCGCCGTCGTGTGCATCACGCATGTCACAGCAAGGTCACAGTTTGATTTTTTTGAACAATAATTAATTATTTACCGAACAAGTCCGTAGGCGTACTGTACCCCGATCTGGATTCTCGCGTCGGCATTCTTTTCCCGAACGCGTTGAGCCCAGCACACTGTACAGTACAGCGTAGTCATGTTCTCGCTTTTCAGAGTCCTTGCTCGACCAGCTCTATCGCGGACGCCTTTCGTTTCACCTGCTGCGTCCCCAGTGTTCCAACTATGTTGCTCTACATCATCAACATTCACGGCCAACACATTCCACTCCTCCGCCCCGACGCTCAGAACGCTCAACCAGGCGATGCGCAGTAACCGTCGACCCAAAAAGGCCCTTTCCAAGGCGCCCCTTCTGGACGACAACCCCCAGCGGAAGGGCATCGTCATGCAGGTTTTCACCGCGAAGCCCAAGAAACCCAACTCGGCGAAGCGCAAAGTCGCGCGAGTGAGGCTCACCTCTGGGAAGGTCCTCCAGGCGTACATTCCCGGCGAGGGGCACAACCTCCAGGAGCACAGCGTCGTGCTCGTCAGGGGCGGTCGTGCGCAGGACCTCCCTGGTGTACGGTGAGCTGTCATTCCATATATCCTCCCATTCCCGTGAGCCGTGAGTCACCCACCATCTCCGTCGCTGACGGAACGTTTCGTATCCACAGATACAAACTGGTCCGCGGTGCTTCGGACCTCGGAGGCGTCGCGAATAGAGTGACGGCAAGAAGCCGGTATGGGGGTAAGTGTCCGATTTCAGCTCTCGAGTGTGAATCATAAGTCTGAAAAAAACTTCGTCGTCCTAGCGAAGAGACCGAAATCATGAAATTGGTACAGGAATATGGCCCCAGGTCCCATCTCATTAGGACGCCAGCGGTGTCAGCTTGCCGGATATCCCCACGGCTTTCATACATTAATATTTTTCATGGCCTAGGTCTTATGTTGACTGAACCGGTGGTCTGTACCACCGGCTTTTCAATACATATTTTTGGCGAGCCCAGGCCGTCATGGCTCTGTCGAGAACAACACCGTTGAACATCCCGCTGTCGCCTTGACAGGCACGTTTTTGTCCCTGCGATGTTACGCTACTCAACGTATCTCTGCTACTTCCCACGTTCCGTTCGCAGCTTCCTTTCTGGGACTAAGCAGTGTAGGACAATGTAACCAAGTATGTTGGATGTTAAACATGAAAATTGCAGGCAAGGTACGATGCTAATACGATACGTACGTAGCCCGTCACCCACCCTGATCGAGTGGGATTGGTGCCCCCGCATTCCTCCACTTCTCTTCCCTGTCCCTCTTCCCCCGTGCTAGCTTCTCGATTTCTGTGTTCAGTGCCCAGCACCACACATCTCGTTCAACACGACTCCGACAGCGGAAGACCATCATTTTCTTCGCTGCATTCAATGCGGGGACCTTTCCAGCCTGTGCCACTTTGTGCGGAACGTAAAACACCACGAACAACATGTTTTCATCGGTGTCATTGCTCTCGAGTCCGTCTGCATATCGTCGAGGGGTAATCGGATTGTTTGGGTTATATTGTCCCTGGGGTAGCACTCGTGCCGCTAGCACCCCTGACACAACATAGGCGTCAAGTAGTGAAATTACTTTCCCCTGTCGGCGATAGTGCGTCGACTTCGGTTCGATGTGAAACTGCACCAACTGGCCAGTGACGAGGAACAATTGCACCAACCTGGACACGTTCGCGTAAGTAATTTCGCTCACAAGTGCGGGGAATAAGGTACGCACTTGTATCTTCCTTGGGGTCCTTGTCTCACATATATTCGCGCCAATTTAGAGATAGGCCGGCATCCCTCGTAAGCGCACCAGTCATATATCGAGCTGAGGTATGGTAGGGCAATGGCGGGATTCGACGGCGGTTCTGGTGGACGGAGTCTGTCATCCTCATGCCGTAATCGCTGCGGTGTGATGCGGGGCCGACCCGTAGCGTATTGAACGACGTCCATTTCCTGTCGAGTGTCGGCGATGTGACGCAGCTTCCAATAGGGAATGAGATCACCAAGACGTTTGATCCACTCTGTGGCGACTGGGGCAGACCAGGTCTGCCCACTCATCATAAGCCAAACCGATCGGAGAGCGAGCATGTTTGGTACCCGCGCACCTCGAACCGAATAACATTTCCAGTCCTCGTGACAAGTTCGAAACATCTTCGCATTCGCATTGTGGTCACGTCGCCTGTGAGTCCCACATCTCCGCCGACATCTCGGGCATCGTTCTCTTCGTCAAATACTTCTACAACGAGGTCTCGCTCCTCTTCCCCTGGATCAAGTCGCGGAGAACCGGGTTCAGGCAAACTCGGGAGAAAAACGGGCTTGGACGCCCGCCGCAGTGCCACGACGGCTCGCAGATCTGTCATACTACGTGCGGCCAAGATTTGCGCTACACCTCGACGGACCTCCTCTTCACGTAATGCGGTACGAGGATCTTGGTTCGGATCGAGAGATACAGAAATTACACCCGGTGGGTTTGGGGCGTGAGCATGCGCAAGTCCGAGCGTGAAAAGGAGGCCGTTATGAACGGTGAGGTAAACTTCTTCCCGTGTGCCTGAGGCAGACCTTACACGCGTAACGTAGCCTTCTATACTTGGTGGCTCGGACAAGTGATCGCCATATCGAATATGTAACAGCGGGGCCCTGTGCTCTGCTAACCGTACTTCTAGGTGTGCAGCTCTGCCCGCCTGGAACCGGCGCTGTTGACAACAAAAAATGGAATGAAATCAATGGAAAATACCTGATGTAATGCCATCCCTGCGAGGACTGCCCAGGTGCGGGGATTGCCGTTAATATCATCAAGCCACCATACCCAATCCAAGTTTGTGTCAAAGCGCCAGGCCAGTTCTACATGTGCACCATCCGCAAGCCGCTTCTTGATGATGGCGTCCCAATCCTGGAGTGTGCTCAATGTCTTCACACATAAAGCCACGAGGTTGTCATGGCACAAAAATGCATAATCAGCACTTTCAGGGATGTCAATCTTCATCCGGGTATCAATGACGGGCGAGCGAACTTCGATGAATGGTGGAAGTTTGCCACCCATTTCTCGCCTGACAGCACCAGGTGAGTCTAGACCTCGATCTTGAATTGAAGTTTTCACGTACCAGAGGCGCCATATCCAATCTAATGCGCGAGAGCGGCAGCGAGCCTTGAATATAAAGACGTTCGTGCCTGTCCTGCGCTGAAAGGGCAGTAGTATCTTTACACCTGCACGCAGGGACGCTGGAGGACATGTGATACAGAATGACATGTCCGTAAAGGAATAAAGGGAAAGCTTTGCTCGAGTGCTTTCCAGGGGCACAACAAAGGCGAGATGTTTGTGACCTGCAACCCATTCTCTACCCGGAAATCTCTAAGGCCCTCCGTCAGAGCAGGGGGGCAGAAAACTGAGAAGAAACTCACATAGTTGTTATACAACTCTAACCGACCATTGCGCCAAACAACCATGAACTCGGCCCAATCCTCGTACTGCATGTCCCTTGCAGAACGATCCCGCATCTCATCGAAACGGGATCCCAGCGAGCCGTCCTTGCAGTAAGCGATACGAACTACCATCCGGTCTGAACCACATAGACGGGTCGCAGGGAGACAGCAGAGCCGAGTTCGAGAGATACGAATGATGAGATATCTGCCGGACTAGATATGTGAGAAGAAAGATTCTCTCACCTTTCATCTTTGCATCGTCATACTCATCCGGTGCCTCCAACAGCGCTCGGGATGGGGCCGTGGCAGCCTGAAATTCCTCAGCTGCTGCAGCACTCGTTTCTTGTATCTCGCTTCCACTTCGTTGCAAAACCTCACCCGGCGGAGAAGGATCGGGTGCGAGGTGAACGACCTTCTTCGCCTTGCCCTTGCCCTTTCCCCGGTCCAATGGTTGAGGTGTATCGGTGGAACCGTTGACAGGACTATCACTCTTCGTTGGAGTACGTGTACGTGCTCTCGGTGCAGGTTTGACATTGGAAGCCCCATCGCTGGGTCCATGGCGAGTGTGGGACCCTCCAGGCGGCCAATCGGCCGAAAGCCGAAGAAGGCTAGTAGTGGAATTGATGGCGTGCATGTAATCGTCGGAGTTGGGGGTACGCTCTAGGAAAACCGAGGACTGAGAGGGCATTGGGGCAGGTTCTCGTTCTGAACTGATGTGCGAGCGTGCCGTAACGAACGTATCCCTCGTCATCGTCGAAGGGCCATCGAGGGGCGCGGAACTAGATGTAGAAGGACCTGCTCGGTTGGGGAAGCCGCCAGCGTCAATGGCAGTTGTCTGTGGGCTCCTGGTGGCCAGTTGAGAGTATGTGTCGAGGCCTAAAAAGTCTCCGACTTGGAAAAAGCCCGCATCATTCGGTAATACCCAGCGACCCTGGGACGCATTTGAGCCATCCTTCCTCCCCCGCCAAAGACGCCCCCATGGTGAGTCCCTCCACCTTCGAAGCATCTCATCCTTTACGCTGTTCTCCCGTTCTTCGTTCCAATTCTCCCGCGAGCCGCCGAGCTGAAGGTGGAATGCGTAAGCATATTCGTTGATGAGTTCCTCGACAGGTTCGTCGTTGTCTGAAGGCGGTTGTCGGCTTTGGTTGAAAGTGAAAAAGCTTCGACGTTTCTTGACAGGTTTTTGGACAAGGTGTTGTGCATCCGCCAAGGCACGCCCAGGAAAAGGGCCTATAAAGAGGCGGTGTAGAGTATGTCCGTCAGAAGGTCGGACCAGCTGTGCGGGTGGAGTGGACATCGTGTTACTAGGATGACAGGCGGATGCCACTGTGCCTTTGAGGCTCGTTGAAGCAATGACATCACGGTTTGAATATATGCTTAGTCGTTCTGACGTAAAGGGAACATATCTATATCTACATCTACATCTTATGGTACTGTACGTGTACATCGGTTTATACTCACAGACCGCGAAGCTCAAGCTCCTGTGCGAGGAGCCCCTGCGCTTCTGGGAAGCGTGGAGTGATGTCGCACTCGTAGGGAACCGGGCGTCTGCGAAGGTCTCTTATCGTCAGTTTCGCTCAGAGGTACGCGGTCGGCCATGCTTACACAACGAGGCCGTCTTCTACGAAGCCATCCACGTCCAGGGGAAGTAGTCGGCCTGAGCTATCTTTCTTGCGATGGATATTGCATGCCCAGAGCAAGACCGCAATGTCGATAAACAATGAATTGTTTGCCACGTGACGGCCAACACACAACCTGCGGCCAAAGCCATACGTAACGTGACTTTCTTCCTTTGTGTCTGGGGGTCCTGGTGCTATTTCGCCATTCGCGTCCAGGTGCCTCGCGGGGTTGAAGTGGCCCGCATCTTCGCCGTAGATCTCGGGGTCGCGGTTCAGGTGCCAGACGTTCGCGATGCAGATTGAACCTTTGGGGATGAACATGCCTTCATACCAATCGTCTTCGATCGACCGATGGGGAAGGCCGACGGGATCGACTGGACGCCACCGCAGGGCCTCTTTTACCATGGCGCGGATGTAGGGCAGATGGTCGTAGTCGGCGAAGGTCGGTAAACGTGTGCGACCCACGACTGCATCAAGCTCCGCTTGTGCACGAGCTTGTGTCTCGGGATAAGCAAGTATCGCGAGGGTGAACCAAGCCATCACAGCTGAAGTCGTCTCGGCACCAGCAGCACTGAAGGAAGAGTCGCGGTCAGATACCGACGAGGGATGGATTGGAGCTATACATACTACATAGTTCCCGCGAGCCAGGAGTTCTCTCGCATGGACAATTGGTGACGATCAGCTTCACGAATTAATGTGGCGCTCAAACTGGGACGGTCATCACCCTTTGCCTGTACGGAAACCGGGTTAGTAACGATGCGGCTAATAGGACGGAAGCGCGTTCGCACGATGTTAGCATGAACAGAGTTGAAAAGGCCTTCAAACATGGCAGAGTCTTGTTGATACCAGTTCTCGGCGTTCCGCTTCCACTTTGCAAATCTGATTTCGATCAGGCAAAGCAGGAGGGCGCGTATTTTGAGGGATTTACCTGCTGGGAATATACCGCATCCACGGGAAGAACTCCACGAGGTGCGCTCCTGGATAAGCGGCGCGAGTGAGGCGCTGGACGAAGTCATTGATAAGCTTGACGTTTTGATCTTGCTCGGATCTGAGCGTCGGTTGGTCATAAACGACAGATAGAACCATTGACGCTGCCGCGCGGCGAAGGTGTTTGTCCCATTGCCCGGGTTCAGCGAGCCCACCAGCAGCGAGGAGGAGGGCTTCCTTCGTCTGTGCCTCGTGGAAGTCTTTAACAACACCCTTATTGAGTCCTTCATGGGCAGCCTTGCGCATCCGACGCCAGCTGGGTTGTGCGATTGTCACGTTGTGCCAACTCGAGTCAAGCGAGATACGAACATATCATTATACCGAGTGAATACGACGAGAAGACCACCCGTCATGATGTCGGACGCAACAATATTACGAGGTCTATCTGAGTATATCCCAGCACGTCGATCGAGCAGGTCGGCAGCAACCTTCTGAGAGTTAAGGATGATCATAGGCTGGCCAGCAGCATTGAGGTATATGAGGTCACCTGATGGTGTAAACATGAGAGACGGTGCGACGATTTCAATGCGGGACTAACCAAACTGCTTTTTCCACTCTGTGAACTTGAGCCATTGCTGTGACCGAAGCTCGAGGACATTTCCTATAACAGGGTAACCACGGGGCCCCGGGGGCAACTTTCGGTATGGGCTTGTGGCATAATGAGCTACGTAAAGGGCGATGAAACCCAGAAAGATGCCGAGTGAGAGCGTCCTGTTCTCTTTTATCAAATAGAAGAGCTGAGACACGGAGAATATTCGTAGGAGGCCAGGCAAAGAGAAGGGCTCGGAAGTCATGCTGGGGTTGTGTTGGGTGCCCGTGGCAGGTGAAGCTTATCAACACCAGTATTTATATTCATCGATGACAGCCCATTTCTTTGCTCCGAGTAGAAGTCTGTTCGGCTCAGCATAAATAGACAAAGACGAAATGAACGAATGAAAGACGTAACCCACTGCACGCCAACCTCAGACCCCGGAAACTTAATCGGTTCCGTGCCTCGGCGCGGTCCGTCTCCTGACCGAATTACTGTGTAACGACCTTCGTCCTCGTATATTGTTCTGCTCACAACCGAACACTAGTTTCTTATGACTTTTTTAAATGTGCTTGTCCGGTGTAGTCTGAGACAGTCATCGCAGCCATGATGTTGAAGATCGCACCGACGTCGACACTTCTTCTCTCAATCCTAGTCGTCCAGTCCGTCGCCTCAGCTTCTGTACCTGCTTCTACTCTCTCAGCGTCAGAATTTGCGTCCCGAGAGTTTGACATTCTTATTCTTGGAGGTGGCACGGCTGGCTTGGTCGTCGCGAATCGCCTCTCAGCTCCGCCGACGTCGGAGAATGCATCCCGGCTCCGCGTTGGAGTCATCGAGGCTGGTCAATATCTCCCCGAAGACCCACTCATCAACGTTCCGACTGCAGGAAATTTACTCGGTAACGCCAATGTGGGTACACTCATAGGGAACCCAACGTACGACTGGTGCTTCGAAAGCGTTCCACAGCCTGGTCTAGATGGTCTTGTCGTACAGTATCCCAGGTAGAACCTTTGTTAATGCTACCCCCTACGCGAACTATCAGTCCGTTTATCTGACCAGTACTTTGTTGTAGGGGAAAAGTTCTCGGGGGATCTTCCGCGATTAACAGCATGGTCTGGCAGCGTGGTTCACGTGCCGATTATGACGTTTGGGGAACGAGCCTTGGAAACGGGGAAGATTGGACCTTTGAGGAGCTCCTGCCATTCTTCACTCGCTCGGAAAACTGGACCGCTCCTTCCGAGTCCACTCCTGCGTTATTCAGAATCACTCCCGCCCAGAAGCAAGCCCTTGCGGAGGTCCATGGCTCGGGTGGCCCCATCCAGATCACCTATAACAACTTCCTGACTGACCTTGACGTACCTGCTGCGCATGCAGTCGTCGCAGCTGCCGGCATCGCCCCCAATGCAAACCCAGATGACGGTACAGACCTGTCCATGCCCGCACAAGGGGTTGCCCGTACGGTCGATCGTTACACCGGACTGAGGAGCTATTCTGCGTCGGCATACTTTGACGACAAGGCACGCGCTCGCGATAATTTACATGTGGTGACGGATGCAATAGCCAGCAAGATTCTCTTTGATGGAAGGAGGGCGAAGGCTGTAGAATTCCAGAGCGATGGGAAAACCTATACAGTGGCGGTCACGAAGGAGGTGATCTTGGCTGCAGGTAAGACGATGCTTGACTCGCTCGGCGCATATGCATTCCTGAAGCAATGTGGCGTAGGATCACTCAAGACTCCTCAGATTCTGGAATTGTCTGGCGTTGGTAACAGGACGCTTCTCGAGAGCTTTGGAATTCCCGTCGTCCTGGACTTGCCCGAGATTGGAGAGAACCTGCAAGATCACCCTGTGACGCTCTCGGATTTCAGGCTCAAGCCTGGTGTCATGACTCTCGGTATGACCGATGCTGTAACACCTAGATTGAAGGACTGACACCCTTAACAAGATTCTCTTGCCAATCAGACTTTCACTTCCTACCACCAACACCAGTTGTAAGTCACCACTGGTGCATGCGCTACAGTGCGGTTAACACGTTTCCGTAGCAAAATGAGCCGAGGGGGTGCGTTTTCCTACTCGGTTGCGGACATCGGCACTATCACGCTACAGTCCATGACTACACCCTCTGAATTCAAAGCTATGCGCGCTTCCTTGGAAATAGATTTGGCGGAAAGACCTTTAACACCGCTTCAAAAGGTGCAGTATCAGCATCTCAAGAGTCTAGTCGACCAGGGGGAGGAAGGCTGGGTAGAAATCGTTGTCGTGCCGAGCGGTGGTGTGCTGAGTCCGCCACGACCAGGGGAGAACTATATGACTGGAGTGGCTATTCAACAGGTAGAAAAATGCTTTTGTAAGGTTGCTACAAAGCACTGATCGTACCCGTCCATTTGGTAACAGCATGCATTTGGAACGGGATCAGTCGTCAGTGATAAAAGACCTAGACTGTGGTGCCCAATTTGACCTCAGTATAGCACATCAAAAGCACCGATGTCCACGACCCACCCATCATCGATCCCCGAATTGCGGATTTACGTTGGGGTAAGACTCAAACTTTATCCTGCGCCGTCTCCAATCCCACTCATTAATCGTTGGTAGATTTTGACGTCTTGTATTATGGGACGAGGTTCATCCGAAAGTGGATCCAGACAAAACCTTTGGTAGATTTGGTCGATGAGATGATCTCTCCGCCAGAGTCTCTCAAGGAAGACGGCGAATGGGCTAAGTTTGTGAAGAGCGTTGTGCGGGTATGTGTCATACGTGCGCATTATTCTATCAATCTGACTGGGTTGGCCAATGTGTAGACAACAAATCACCCGTTAGGTGAGATTTTTTTTAGGAATAGTATAGGTAATATGTTGATTGGAACGCTTAGGGACGACGGCGATGGCACCTCGCAATCTTGGAGGCGAGATCACATCTCACTTACGCTCTCCACTAAATTGTTGACTTTGTATTTCAGGCGTCGTTGACCCAAGGTTTAAAATCTACGGGCTGACGAATGTGCGGGTCGTTGATGCGAGCGTGATACCTCTCACAACCGGCGTAGCAATTCAATCCACAGTTTATGCCATTGCAGAGAAGGTGGGACTGCATCTTGATTGGAGTACATGTTCTGACCGGGGAACGTCGTCAGGCCGCAGATGTGTTCAGAAAAGAATTGGGACTCGAGTAGTAGCAGGGTTGCAACTCAGACATCGTACAAGTACCCGCGACCTTGACAATGAGGAGGAACTGCTGTATGTTTGTCTTCCTTAGAGGTAACGTGAGAATGAATCAGACGTCTGAGTGCCATGGTCTGCTGCTCTTTCCGCGACAAGTGTTGCCCGGTTCGCCGTCGGGACTGGTTGTTTAACGAAACAGGGTGATCATCGAATAGCGATCGTAGTATGATTTTGAATGCACAGCGGCCTCCGTGCCGCTCCCAAAGGTTTGACATAGTGATGACTCAACATATTTGGAGGGTTGATGGATTCCATTATGAGAACAGCGAGGAGGACGGTCAATGGCTGGTGTGACACGATGAGGCGGTACAGTGCTACGCCGACTTCGTATTGGCGCCTGACCGACTTCTTCTCGTCCTCTCCTCGCAAATTCGACGTTTCCAATTAGCTCGATGTCCCAGGTTCACCCCACGCCCTCTACCTCTACCTCCTCCACGTCCAACTTCCAATCTATCTTCAATGGTGCCTTAGACGGATACGAGTATAAAACAAAGAAAAAGCTTCTCACACATCCACTTTTCGCCCAGCTCCAATCCTGCGGCTCTCCCGCAGCGATTCAGTCCCTGCTTCAAGAACTAGTCCAGCAATTCGAACAGGGTCGCAGCAGCGATGAGAGGTTAAGAAGTTGGCTCGACCCAACGGTTAACGTCCTCTTTGCGTTCTCCGCCTCTCTCGGCGAGGGCGTTGGTCTGGTGAGTCTGATGAATTTTTCTGCAGAATCTAGACTCTGATCATCATCGATTAGATATTTTCGCCTGCAAAAGTTATCTTTGCTGGGATTGGCGTTCTTTTCCAGGTGGGGATCGCCTTCGATCTTGTTATAGTCCGGACTTTGGTTACTCCGATTTTACTAGGCGGCCAAGGACGTCGATGCGAGCCAAGACGTGATCGCGGATCTCTTCGTGCGCATCGAGTGCTTTTTCCGGCGACTGGAGTCCTATGCGGAAGTGCGGCCGACCGCAGCAATGACGGACATTATCCTGAAGATCATGGTCGAAGTACTCGCTATTCTCGCCATCGCGACAAAAGAGATTAGACAGAGACGAGCGAGTCAGTCGGCCCCTCCACTCTGATTGCTCTTTTACTCATGCCTGTTCAGAAAAATACGTGAAGAAGCTACTGGGAAAGAATGATATTGAGGATTCCCTGAAGAGGCTCGATACACTTACTCAAGAGGAGGCCCGGATGGCAACTGCGGAAGTCTTGAGGGTCACCCACAGCGTCAACGATAACGTAAAACTAGTTCTTCAGGGTGCGCAGAGCGTGGTCTTCTCGTTATTCAGGCTAGTCTGAACATCAAATATGGTTAGACGGGAAAGATACAAAAGGAGCTATACAACAGACGGGATGCAATGTTGACGAAATCAAGCGTTCGTTGTTTCCTCGTCTCACTACTGTGATTCTGAAGCTTAATCACTCTTGCAGTGAAGCTGTCGCGACAGGACCTTCGAAAATGGCTCTCTCCACCGGACCCTTCGACAAATCACAACACTGCTCACAATGCCCAGCACGAGGGGACCGCAACCTGGTTCTTCGAGGGTGGGATCTACAAAGATTGGAAGTCAAATCCTTCTCTTCTGTGGATCCATGGGAAACGTATGTCACTCTTCCTTCGGGTAATCTACATCCTATTGACTCTTGTCTTCATAGCCGGCTCTGGAAAAAGCGTTATTTGGTGCGTGGTCTTTCTGTCTATTCTGCCTACTAACTAAATTGTCTACTAGTTCCGCTGTAATCCAGGACGTCATGGCCTTACGCGAGGCTGAAGCGGCATCGATTGCCTATTTTTATTGCGACTTCCGTGATGAGGATAAGCAGAGCCATCGCAACATCCTCCTTTCTATTATTTTCCAGCTCTCGGCTCAGTCCGATCAATGTCTCGAGACACTCTCCAACCTTTACTCGAAACACGACCAGGGCGCCCAACAGCCCAGTGATAGTACCCTGTTGAAATGCTTGAATGACTTGCTCTCATTACCGGCTCAAACCCCTGTTTTCCTCATTGTCGATGCCCTCGATGAGTGCCCCGACAATGTAGGCATGCCATCTTCTCGAGAGCGAGTCCTTGTCCTTATCAAGCATCTCGTTGATCTGTGCCCCAATAATCTACACATTTGTGTGACAAGCCGCCCAGAAATCGACATAAGAGCCATCCTCGAACCCTTAACATCCCAGCGCGTCTCCCTTCACAACCAAAGTGGACAGAAGAAGGACATCATCGAATATGTCAGATCCGTTGTTTATACGGACACGAGAATGCGGAGATGGCGCGAGGAGGACAAACAACTGGTGATCGAGACACTCGCCGAAAGAGCCGATGGCATGTAAGAGTGTCACTCTCTATGTCCATGATACTTCCTCATCGTGACGCAGGTTTCGGTGGGTGTACTGCCAGTTGGAAGCACTTCGCCACTGTCTCCCACCAAGTGTGAAGGGAATTCTTGATGGATTGCCCGAATCGCTTGACGAAACATACGAGCGCGTACTGAGGAACATCAATAAGGCGAACCGAGAGCACGCGCGTCGTCTGTTGCAATGTATCACAGTTGCCGTTCGGCCACTTTATGTTGAAGAACTTGCGGAGGTCCTTGCGGTCGACTTTGACGAGGCGCGGCGCGGAGGGATCCCAAAATCAAAGCCAGATTGGAGGTGGGCAGACGAACATGAGGCAGTACTTTCCACGTGCTCAAGCCTGATTGCCATTGTCGATGATGGCCACTCTCAAGTAGTGCAATTCTCTCATTTTTCGGTCAAGGAATTTCTGACGTCGGATCGACTCGCGCGTTCAAGTGAAGATATCTTCCGGTATCATATTCTTCCCTCACCCGCACACACGATCCTCGCGCAGGCCTGCCTTGGCGTCCTACTCCGCTTGGACGAGCACCACATATATGTTGTGCACGACATCTCCCTTGCCAAATACGCTGCCCAACACTGGGTGAACCATGCACAGTTCGAGGACGTGTCACCACACATACAGGGTGTGATGGAATATTTCTTCGATGCGGACAAACCACATTGGGCAGCATGGCTTCGTATGTACGACGTAGACGACGAAAACTGGCTCTTCTTCACCCCCCTCCAAGTGATTCCTGGCGCGGTCCCCTTATACTATGCTGCGCTCTGCGGATTCTATGACCTTGCAGAACACCTCATTGTCAAGAATCCAGATCACGTGAATACTAGGGGCGGGCGGTTGGTTACTCCACTGGTTGCAGCATTACGACGGAACCATTTCCGGCTTGCGGGCTTACTGCATACACACGGCGCCGACCTTAATGCTCAGGGTTACGCGGGACGGCCGCCATTGAACCTAGCATCGTTCTATGGGCTTGTCGACGTCGTGCAGTGGCTTCTCGATCACGGCGCGGACGTGAATTTCCGGAATGACTCCGGCTCCGTTTCACTCCACGCGGCTTGCGACGGCGGGCAGCTCGAAGTATCCCGGATGTTGCTTGAGCATAATGTTGATGTCAACGCCCGGGGTAGGTGGGGTTTGGTTCCATTGCACTTCGCGGTGATTTCCACACACCTCACCGGCGATCCGTCCAAAATAATGCAGTTATTACTGGACCGAGGTGCAGACGCGAATGCAAGGGACGACGATGGATGCACCCCGCTGCACAACTCATCATGGTGGCAACGGGAGGACAACGAGCCATTGAAGGGGACGATCGAGGATTCACGCTTGTTGCTTGATTATGGCGCAAACATAAATGCGGAGAACAACGAAGGTAAGACGCCACTCTGTTTAGCGTTGGAGAATGGACACCATGAGATGGCGAAATTTCTGTCGGATTTGGGCGCTAGGTGAGTATGGATTACTGTATCGATAGGGTCGCACAGGCACCCTGGCAAGCGGGTGTAGTGCTCTCTGTACGATATTGGTACCAGTCACGAAAAAAATAGATACCACTACCTTTGGCTACCCTATCATTCTCTCCACCACTCTAAAGAAACACCCAAGAAACGGGTCAAGGAGACATGCTACACATGACCTGACGACAGCGTCGCTCTAGGGATTGGGCGAGTCTCAATCCACGGGCCGACATAGCATTTGGTCACCACCACCACGTATAGTGCTGCATGTGATCGCTGAGCACCTGGTTCCGAGTTCATGACACGACCAACATGTCTGGTTCGTTCCACCACGCCCACGCATAACGCAAAGGGAGGTTCTCGACAACCACTGGCAGTCACCGAAGAATGTTCTTCTTGGTTCGCTCAGCAATGAATTCTTTACCATGTCCTCCTAGAGGGTGTAGCTGCATGCCCCGTGTTCTTACCATAGCTCGGGCGTGCGCGCCCTCGGCCTGGCTTAGCTCCCCGTATTACATGTGAGACGGATCGGATGTCCCCCGCACGATGGGTGCCTGCTTGGTCGCTGCGGGAAGCGGGGCGATGTTTAATGCGCTGCACCAGAATTGTAATGAAAATAACGCTGTTCAGTTATGGTTGCATTTGCGATTTCGCGGATGATGCAGCACAGCGGGATGTTTCGACTAGCCATCAAGCCAATCGTGACACTGGCAGAGGAAAAATATTGTTACAGCATACGTACATTGGTTGAATTCTTCTTGGATTCCGCCCTCAAGGCATGATTATATGAGATACAGTACAAAGAGAACATAAGGCATTTCCGGGCTCACTCACGCAGCCTCTGCTTTGTTTTTATTCTTATTTTTGAATACTCGGGTAAATACACAGCACGTTTTTCGGGTCCAGTGTTAGGGACCACGGCTAGAGGCGACGATGAGATGTTCATGTTCAGCAGAAGAACTTCACAGGGTGTGCGGCATGACAGTAAAAATGACAGCGGGTCGTGTACTGACAATGTAGCGCCGACGCTGCGTGAAGAGACACCGAGTCGGGTTGATCGCCACGGTTCAACGTTCACCCGTTTAGAAATACCATTAATTATGTGTTCTTTCATGAGCAGTCGAGTTTGGAATGCATTACCCACCCTACTCTGGGTGGCTTCATCATTTAGACACCCATAGTACATGTATGCGATTTTGTTCTCATCTGACTTGTCCCATCCACGTTCCCGGGTCAGTTATGGGACCACGGCCAAAAAACGGACTTTGAACGTAACCTGACAACTTGGTTCAAGTTCCAATTACTGCGCATGGCGAGCACCTCCCGGGCGGCCATAGGTGACCTCAGGGTGATAATGCGGCTCCCCAGCAACCGGGAAGATAGCATCCGGTGTGCGCCAAAAGGGTTGATGACACTGTGACCTCCGGTGAGGGGAGTCTCGATACATCGACCGACCTTGGATCGGCCTCAAACCGTGACAGTACTAATAGTACTCCCCCTCCCCCCCAATAAAAAAAAAGGCTGAGGCTTCTTCCACGTCCTCAAGTCGAGCTTCGTTTTTCCGAGAAGGTAGGTTCTGTCCGCCCTATCCCTTATCGCGCGACAGTGGTTATTGGCTGGAGCTACAGATCGGTGCGGATATCACAGATTTTTGTCATAGTCCCCAACAACGAAGATGCAGTCCGCACGCGCACTCTCGTGGGAACGTCATTATATTACTATTACTGGTAACTTCAGCACTACCGCCGGTTACAGTGGCACTGGAGAGAGCGTCCTAGCGAGCCTTGCACATCCTGCACCGATGTTCTTGAGTTTGAGGGTGTATCCGTGGAAAGCCCCAGTTTTTGTCATTTTTCGCTGAAATGGCCTTGGTTGATCAAGTTGCTTACCGGGTTGTTGCTCGAGGGTACAGTCCTGATACTCCCTGGTGGCCCACACGCGTCCCGCCCCATTCAGCGCGAGAGTGCTAGTCACATTGTCTTCAGTCCATGCATGCTACTTTATCGCTTCGACAAGCTGGACTTCTTGACAAGACGCGCAGCGTTATTAAGATCTCTTTTGGGGAATATGCGGGTAACAAAGCCATTTAACAATCGGGTGAACTGGGGTGGTGTATTTTCATTAACTGTCCTTACTATTATAGCGTTGGCCGATGCGTATGTTTCGCGGAGTAAGGCGAGGTCAGAACGACAAACGGAAAGGATTAGAAGCAAACCAAGCGGCAGGGAATACTACGCTTTAGAGGGAGGCGTGTGATCTCGGATCAGCTTCTCGCTGTCATACACGTACTTGGCTGCGCTTTCGCGAGTGAACCTGTTAGTGGTCAATGAGACATGATGCATACGACAAGAAGCACGTGAACATACTCGATGGTCCTGCCTTTGACATGCATGTCGGGCTCGCGAATGGCAAATGGGTTAACATCATTAGGATGAAGGTTACCAAGACTGTGATTGACGAAGCGGTGCGTGGTCTCGTCAGAGCGGACCGCATACAGAACGTCCTTTATCGTGGCGTTCTCGGCAAGGCGCCAGTAATCTTTGGCGATAGCGGGCGCCGGCATCTTCTCCCTGTCCCAGTGATTCAGCAAAAAGCGGGCGTGTGTCCCATCATCAGCTTGCGTACCACTCGGGAAGGTGCCCTCTCTCGAGCTCCTCGATTGCGTGTGTATAGGTCAACACGGCCTCCTCCTCGAGGTGACCGACGAAACGATGGCAAGTCCTTGGGGAGATGATATACGACAGGACTCATAGGAGAGCGAGGGTGAACGCTCAAATTTTCATGAGACAGAGTGGCGAAGACGTACAAAAGACGTTATAAAAAACGCCTTGCGCGGCGAGGACAAGCGCGCGGAGGGGGATCCCGGGATTCCGCAAAGTCAGGAACGTCCTGCGCAGACTCGGCCGTCATTACGGAGGACAAAAAAGAAAGGAATCGGCGACGAACATCAGGTGCATGCGCTCGTTTTCAGCTTCCTCTAAGAGGGTGTGAATCCAGCCCGAATCACGACGCTGATCGAATATCCTTGTAAGAAGGCGAAGGCGGTATAGGGTTGCCGGGTATGGGAACACACCATGAGGCGGAAACTCCTGAGGTGGCGAAGGGTGGCCGCGACCATGCCAGGGACGCCCGCGATGGACTCGAGGAATAGAATTCGCTAGAGAGGTGGTGAGCTCGTTGGGTCGTCTGGTACAGGATGCAAGGCCCGCGTTTGGAGACGTACGGTCAACCACTGTCTCTCGTTCAGGACATACTTCCCTTTGCGGAGCTCTTCGAGGGACATGTTCGATCCAGGAGGAATGGGCTTGTGTTTGTAACCCGAGACAACGTCGAATCCCCATCTAAATTAATCCTAAATTAGTACACGGATGAGGGCATCCCGCATCGCGCTCACCGACATAGTTTCACCAACCCAAAAGCAAACTTGTCAGCGAACGTCTTGGGATCTCTATGTAGGACCTGCGCGCGATGTTTTGTCATGACCACATGCGCATAGCCTTTCGACTACCACTCGCCTCAACGGCCTTTAGCTCTTCCTGTGTATAGACGGGGTGAAACAGCACCCAATCTCCATTGATCTCCTTTGTCGACGTAGGAGAAGGTACAAGGTCCCCTTCGTCGTCGTCAGCACGAGTACATTAGGGCCATCATCTAACGAGCAGTTGATACGTACTGATGTGGGGTCCTTCCACACCCTTGTGAAGTGGCTCTTTAGTTCCTTTCGATGAGAGATTGTTGATGGGGGCACCAGTCGTCATCCGACAGCGTGCTGCAGACATCAACAGTGG
>Ga0137394_10000817_pt1 | contig 21811 bp, 22 predicted proteins | sample czobulk116metaG_FD_108278 | JGI IMG/M metagenome (GOLD analysis project Ga0137394, IMG submission 108278) | Vadose zone soil microbial communities from Angelo Coast Range Reserve, California, USA - czobulk1.16 metaG | ecosystem: Environmental > Terrestrial > Soil > Vadose zone | place: USA...
TACCAATCCAACGTGGCGCGAACATCCGGGACATGAATCATGGGAACAACTGTCTGTGACATGGTTCACCCGCTCGCGCTTAGTGACGAGGGCCGGTAGCCAGTAGTAAGGTTCGGTCTTCCCTTCATGAGCCTGCCCCGCGGTAACCAGATTGGTGTGTCGGCCTTCTCAATATCAAAAACCCCAAGCGCAAACTCGGAGCATGGGTCACCCGGCTGAGAGTGGGAGCATGCACGGGAGTTCAAGAAATTATTTCGCCGGTCCTGAGGCCTGGGGCGCCGAGATCCGTTGTTTGTCCTCCACAGAGAAGAGCAGATAGTTCCTGAAATTGTGGCGCCGGTGACTGCGTCGGCCTCTCCAATCGTAATGAACTTCCGCATTCTCAGGCAGCCACATGTCCAGGTTGCGGGATTGGAAATGCACTGGACCATATTCGATGGCTGCGTGGTCGGCAACCAGGCGGATTTGTGGCAATGAGTCGATGAGATCCGTTTCCAGCCGGACGATTTGAAAGCTGTCTGCCGCAATCCACGCGCGCCCCTTGAGTGCGACCGGGTAGGCCTGGCCTTCAGCACCAATCTGGTAGGTGCGAATGGTATTCGGTTTGTCGGGCCTTTGGCGGAAATACATTTGCCAGGCCGGCCCGCCCTTCGACCGTGCCAGTCCCTCACAAGAGATCTTAAAGTTTTGCACATAGTGTGGATGAAAGATTAGCACCAGTGCTGGCAGCCCCGTGGTAGCTATACCATCGGGAAATCTGGCCGGAACATAATGAGAGTCCCTGTATTCATCAACAGTTAGAAGACCAAGGCGATTCTGCTTGATGGAAACAAGATAGTCGAACTTGAACCTTATTGGATTAGAGGCGAACCCCCATTTGTTGATCGATTCATGAGTCACGGCCTCGGTTGCCGTGAACTGATCGACATTGGCGACAAATTCCTGAATCCGCTTCCCGGACTTCTCTATAACTTCTTCAAGATTGCATGCGACGCCGGGTTCCACCGGCGGGACTCTTTCGTCTATGTCGGGGGGCAACCAATTGGAAGGTAGAAGAGCTGACGCTGCCACAGCAGGCTCTGACGACAGCGATGCTGAAGCTGTGCCGGGCGAAGGATTATCGACTGGTCCGAGGAAGGCCTGCAAATTCTCAAGTTGTTTTGTGGCGGCAGCGTCTGTAGGGTGATCCTGGAGATACGCTTGGAGAACCTGGATAGCCCGCTCCTGGTCACCGTGTAAGTGGAAAGCCCGCGCCAGGACTGGCTGGACAATCCCCGCCTGGCAATGACCCAGCTCGAGTGCGCGCTCTGCGTGTTCGATGGACTCATCAAGCAAGCCCTCCCGCAAGCAAGCATCCGCGAGCGCTGCATGCGTGCGCCAGGAAGTAGGTTCGGTTTCAAGCGCGCGGTTGAGGTATTGAGCCGCCTCGGCAGATTTGTTTTCCCGCAGGAGGGCTTCACCCAAGGAGAGCAGGGCGTTCAGATGCTTTGGAGCGAGGACGAGGACTCTTTCCCAATAGCTCTTGGCGTGCACCCAATCGTTCATCTCTGCGGAATAGATTCCAAAAAGGAAGTTGGCGTCCGCATCATTAGGAGCAGACCGATAAACCGTATCCAGGTGGCTGCGCGCCTCAGCAGGCTTGTCGGCACGCAATGCTTCCAATGCTTTTCCCAGTTCCTTCTGCAGCTTGGGTGCTAAAACCGGGGGGTCCTCCGACGGCGGGAATGGAAGTGCCCGCTGCGCGAAGACATGGGAGGAAAGTAGAAAGAGGGGAGCAAGGATCAGAATGAGGAAAGGGCAGTTCCGTACACGCAGGACCATGACTACTCCAATTACCGAAGGGAGGACCTGAAACTTGAGGCTATCTTATACCTTTCCCAGAGAAAACTTAACAGGCAGTGCGGTGGTCACAAATCTTGTATGCCGGAGATAGGCTGGCATTGTGCTCGAACAATAATCGGCAGACCTCTCATTGTCCCCTTGCTCTCAAGGAGCCTTTGGTAGCAGGATTCATCTTCAAATTGAACCAAGGAGTCAAGATCAGGGTCACCATGTCCCGGGGTGCTGAAGGGCGAGGCCGTTTCAAATGAGAAAACATTCTCTGGGTAATAGGGCAGCTTTGATATTCGCCTTTGTGTTTTTTTCACACGCCTGCCTGGCCCGGGAGAGGATCTCCGACGCAGAAAAACTCCTGTTCGATTCCGCGAATCGCGAACGAGCGGCAAGAAAGTTGCCGCTCTTGAAATGGGATGAGGGTTTGGCCCGCGCCGCACGCAAACATGCCGAACTCATGGCAGAGCAGAATCTGCTTCAGCACCGATTGCCAGGCGAGGCCGACCTGACGGCTCGGGCACGAGAAGCCGGCGTGAGTTTCAGTCACATTACAGAGAATATCGGCATGGCGGCGTATGCCAGCGGGTTCCACGACGGCTGGATGCATTCGCCGGGGCACCGTGCGAATATCCTCGATGTCGCCATCGATTCCATCGGGATCGCGGTGGTCGAGGGCGGCGAGCAGTTGTTCGCCGTAGAGGATTTTGCCCGCGTTGTCACGCTTCTCTCGATCGAGGAGCAAGAAAAGCGGATCGGGAAACTCATCGCCGCGCACGGGTTGCGCTTGCTCCAGATTGGAGATGACGCCCGGAAGAGTTGTGAGCTCGACCGCGAATATGCCGGAAGCAGCAAGCCTCAGTACATCGCGCACTACGAAACGCCCAACATCTCGCAGCTGCCTGAGGGGATAGAAAAGGAAATTCAATCCGGCCGCTACAAGGCTGCTGCCGTGGGCGCGTGCGCACAGAGAAAGCCGTCTGGTTCTCCTCCCTTTCGCATCGTCGTGATGCTCTATTGACGGGGGCCCTAGGCGCCGGGTTCAGCACCTGGGACTTTTGATTTTTTCTGTCAGTCTCGCGTGATGTTTTCCGGGAGCGGCGGAACTTACCTGTGGGGCTTTTGACTTTGCCTTTTTCTCTCCTAGTGCATCGCACTGGGGAGCCAGGCCGCCCGGGCGCATCAAGTTCTGGGCATGCCCTTGACTCACCTGGACTCGACCACTTCAACGCCTACTCGCACTGCATCGTTGGGGTCACGTTGGCCATTATGCCCACGTTAGCCATGTAAGCCGTCGAATTGGTAAACGGGAATGGGCTTCGAGTGCAGGTGATAGGTTGCAGGCGAACAAAATTGAAACTCAACGTTGGCGCTAGCTTCGAGCCTTTCGGTTCATTCATGGCGGTATTCACGGTAACAACAAGATCGTTCACTGCCTTATTGTATGAGTTCACGTTTTCGACCAGTTTGTTGTAGCGCTCTACGACTGTGCCGCGCGCCGATTCACTTTCCAACAGAGCCTTTATCGTCACATTCTGCCCTTCCAATGCAACATCCGCCAATAGCCCCTCTGCCTGCGAAACGGTCATTGCGTCCTGTAACCGGCGAAGGGTGTAAATTCCTGAATATCTTTCCTCTTTCTCACCTAATTCGATGCTGCACTGGGAATCGGCCGTGCTCATTTGCCCGCGTCCTCCCTCCACTACGTACCAACGAATGAACTCAGCGCGCTTGTCCCACTGTAGAAAAATCCTTTGGTATTTGTCTTTCCCGCTCATGAAGTAATCCACGCCCTCTAACTGACTGCCATCCTGGTACCTTTTCATGCCCTCGTCATAGTCGCTTTTGCTGATGTCTTCGGTTTTGTAAACCGCATCCAGTCGATCCGCCATTCGGTTAAATGCGACGCACGGCAGCGGCTCGTCAGGAACAAACGTCCTTTGCACAATAGTAGGCTGTCTCCTCTGTTGGGCCAACATTGGACCGGACATAAGTAAGATCGCTACGGAGATTAGAATCGCTCTCATGCTCCGCCTCCTTCAGCCTTATGATGGAATTGCTGCTTTGGTCCGCCCCTTGTTCAAACAGTCCTACAAGCGGCCGTGGTTAGCGAGGGCGGGTAGCCGGAAACAAGACGTTAACACGAATTCGGATGCGCAATCAGGGGTTGGCGCTTACCCCACGAGGTCGGGGAGGGTGGGCTCTCCATGGGACTGGGAGCGTACGTTCTCGGTTTTTCAGTGTCCAGTAACGGGGGAAGAGTCCGAATCAGGGGCGGTTCTTGCGGACCAATTGGAAAGTCATGTGCATGATCAACTTCCGGTCGTCCGCGGAGAGGCGGCTGAGAAGTTGGTGCAGCCTATTGAAGAATTTCGCCGATTCACCAGAGCTGCCCCATTCGACGTTTCCGGCGGAGATGCCTTTGGGAAGGGACGGGACCTCGGGCGGCTGTTCCCCTTCGTAAAACAATTGGTACATCGGAACTTCGAGAGCCCGCGCCAACTTTTCGAGGGTCTCGATGCTCGGGACAGTGTGGCCGTTCTCGACGCGGGAGACGTAACAGCGCTTCAGTCCGGTGCGCTGCTCGATATCACCTTGCGAAAGGTCTTTCTGCTCCCGGATGGCGCGTAGGCGATCGGAGATCACCATCATATGCCTATTTATATCACGGTATGAATCGGCCGATAAATCATTTTGAATCTTCTGCGGGCAGGCCTGGATTAAGAAAGAGGAAATCACTCGAATTCGCGGCGGGGAGCGGGTTGCGCGAGGCCGACGCGGCCGGCGGCGATGTCGGACTTGAAGTAGTTTTCGCCTTTGATGGGGGAGCCGGCCAGGCGGCGGAGCATGGCGATCTGGCCGATGTGGCTGAGGGCATCAGCAACCGGGGCCTGAAAGAGGCCTTCCGCTGAGGCGTGAAGCGGTTCGTCTGAGGCCAGCTGGTCGTCAAATTTTTTTACGGCCGTGAAGAAGCGCTCGATTTCGGAGTCCCATGGCAGAGGCGTGGAGTCGCGCCAGGTCTGCTGGCCGTTGGCGATGGAGAGCGCCCAGTCAAACAAATCGCCCATGTGCGCCAGGATTTGCGCGGGCGTGCGCGTCTTGTCTCCGATGTGGAAGCTGGCGAAATGATCCGGAGCGCCGCGCAGGGCTTTGCCAGCGCGGTAGGCGATGGCGGCGACGGTGTGGCGAAGAAGCTGGCGGGCGGAATCGGTTGTTGGGGGCATCGGTGCTTCTCTCCTCTCTCAAGAGTTGCCACAAGGAGTTTAAACGCAGAGTACGCAGAAAAAAAGCGAAGAGAAAGTCCTCATCACCGAAGAGTCGAGTCACGCGGCTATTGCTTGCTGTAGACGCGGACGAAGTCAACGAGCATTTGCTGGGGAAAAACGGTGGTGCCGTCGGGCGGCCCGGGCCAATCGCCACCCACGGCGACGTTGAGGATGATGAAGAAGGGGTGATCGAAAACCCAGGTGCCGCCGGCGGGCCACTGCGACGAGTTGAATGTAGCGTAGAGACTCGCATCGACGTAGAAGCGGATTGTGTTGGGCTCCCATTCGACCGCGTAGAGATGAAAGTCATCGGAGAAATTCTGGCCGGCGGGCAGGCTGAAGGGGGCGGTGGTGTCGCTCGTTCGGCCGATGGTGCTCGGGCCATGCAGCGATCCGTGAACGGTGCCCGGCTCCTTGCCAATATTTTCCATGATGTCGATTTCGCCGCACTTCGGCCAGCCATTTGAAGTGATATCGTTGCCGAGCATCCAGAAGGCGGGCCACATTCCCTGCCCCGCGGGTATTCTGATGCGTGCTTCGAAGCGGCCATAGGCTTGGCTGAAAAGGCCCTGAGTTTTCAGACGCGCGGAAGTGTAATTCCGCGTTACGCCGTCGGAACCGGTGTAGGTTTCTTTCTGCGCGGTGACGACGAGATTGCCGCCCTTGATTTGGGCGTTCTGCGTGCGATTGGTGTAGTACTCGAGCTCGTTGTTACCCCATCCGTTGCCGCCGGCGTCATAGGTCCATTTCGATGAATCCGGCGACGCGCCGTCAGGCCCGCCGAATTCATCGCTCCATGCAAGTTTGTAGCTGGCCGGAGGAGGAGGTTGAAGCATTGCGCCTCCACCGCAACTGAACAAGAGGAGCGCTCCGGCAAGAAGGATGGGAACCATGGCGGCAGGATACACGGGGAATCGCGTTTTCATCGAGAATAATTTCGCTCGCCAGGATTGCGGAAATCTCTGCGCCGCGATCAGGAGAGATTCATGACGCGCCTGAAGGAACCCTTTTCATTGTCAATCTTCTTCTGGAGCTGAAGGATGGCGTAGAGAACGGCCTCGGGGCGAGGCGGGCAGCCGGGGACGTATACATCGACGGGAATGACCTGATTGCAGCCTTGGACGATGGCGTAATTGTTGAAGACGCCGCCGGAAGTGGCGCAGGCGCCCATGGAGATGACCCACTTGGGCTCGGGCATTTGATCGTAAAGTTGGCGGATCACGGGAGCCATTTTTTGCGAGAGGCGTCCGGCGACGATCATCAGATCGGCCTGGCGGGGGGATGGGCGAAAGACTTCCGCGCCAAAACGAGCGAGGTCAAAACGGGCAGCGGCCATGGACATCATCTCGATGGCGCAGCAGGCCAAGCCAAAGCCGAGCGGCCAAATGGAACTCTTGCGCGCCCAGTTCACGGCCTTGTCGAGGGTTGTGAAGATGATGCCTTCGTCTTGCAGGAGATCCCCGAAATCGTCGGGCTTGGTCAGTGTGACATGTTTGCCGAGCGATACGCTCATTAGATCCTCGTCACAAGTATGTTCTCACAGGGAGCGGTTGGAGACAAATTGTCTGCCGGCCTCAAGATGTGACATTTCTTGCTTTAGAGTTTCCAGTCAGGTTGGGGACGGTTGCCTTGGCGGGACCGTGGCGCGACTGTTTGTGCGGCGGAGAAGCTCCGTGCTTTGCGCGCGCGCCAAACCAAGAGTACGCACGCAGCGAGAAGGACAGAAGTCACTCCGCCCAAAACCAGCGATTGCGAAGGTGCCTGTGTTTGCTTCGAGCGTGTATCGATGTTGGCTAGAGAAGGCAAAGCGCCGCGACCCGGAACCGATTCTACCCGATTAGAGACCGCCGGAAATTGTGACCGCGCCTGGGGTTTGGCTTGCTCTCCGAGGGGCGGAAGTGCTCCGGTTCCAGAGACTTCAAACCCTGGCCCTTCCCCTGCCTGTAATTGATTTGCTGCCTGGACTTGATAGCGGCTGTTGCCGACTGGGAGGATCTTAAAGGCCGGTGAGCGCGACGAGAATTTCATGGTCGGCGGAATCATGACGGCCATCTGCTGCAACGGATACGCATGCCTTGTTTGAAACGCTGCATGGCCACGGTAAGGCAGGTCGTAGTTGAAGGCAAACTTGGTTGCTCCCGGCCGTAAGGGGAAATTCACTGCGTAGTGTCCAGGCTCGTCGGGCACGGGGACCGCGGAAATCATCACGCCCATTTCTCCCGGGCCTGCGGCCAGGACAGAATCAATCTTGGCATTTGCCGGCAAATAGACTTCGAATGTGCGCTCACCCGCCTCTGTCAGAGGCGGGCTGGACTCGTTCTTAATCTCGACCATGTCGGAAACGTGAAGCAAGTTTCCAACGGTTCCGGTGCGGAGGATTTCGATAGTGCCGGTTATGCCCTGCACATGTATCGCTGCGTCGAACACTTCGATAGAGAGAGCCTGGCCGGCGGAAGCCTGCTGATCATAGCTGACGCCCTGGTGAAACACGCGCACCAAGTACGGTTTGCCAAGATGTTGAACATTGAGGGTAAACGCCCCCAGTGAATCGGTCTTCGCGCGCCCCTCCTCCTGCATTCCCATGTCCAGCCGAGCAAGGATCACCTCATCGCCGGCAGCCGGTTCGCCGCGGCTCTGATTGCGGACCGTGCCGGTGATGTTGTTCGCGCCCTGTGCTGCAGTTGAAAAACACGCGAGTAGGACGACCACCGAGAGCATCCGCCGGGGGCAAAATTCCTTGACGAAACGAAGAAGATCGATCATTCGTTTACGGCTTGAGATGGCGGGGGTGCGGCCGGGCGTGGGGCCAGTCCGAACATGATGCCGGTTTCTACTTCCACAGGCTTTCCGTCGCGCGTGCATGGTCTGAAGCGCCACTGAAACAGGGCATCCGTAATGGCTTTTACCTGATCGGGAAAGGCGCTGAGAAAATGTATGTGCTTTACTTTGCCTTGTTTATCGATGATCACCCGGACCGGAACAGCATTGAATTTGCGCTCGCCAAAGACCGGATCAACTCTCTCCAATACGTTTTCGTCGCGCGCGTAGTCCTTGATGCACACAGGGACTGCACCGCCTCCCCGCCCCGAAATGGGACCGGCCTCTGCAGGCAAGGTCATTTTGCTCATTTCGTCGATGAGACTCTCAACTAGCTTGGTGTCCCGGCTGGTAAGGACGAACTGGATCATGTGACAGCGGATTTGAGTTGCCAGGACGTGCCAATGCAAATCGGCGACGGGTGAACCGTAATCAAAGCGGACGAAGGAATGGTTGGCGACCCTGACAAGCGTCGGCGGTTGTTCCACTTTGTAATCCGCGTCCAGACTTTCCTTGTGGTAATTGATCAGCTCCAGCGCGGTCGCGGCCGGTGTAAGCGTGAAAAACAGGTCCTGGGCGGCGATCAGAATACTGCCTCGACTTCTCCCCTTGGAGGTTTCTGCAGGCCTGATTTGCGCGAGTACGTAGTAGCCATTGTCCGAGGGAGGCGGGCCGCTGTACTTCTCGGTCCAATCGGGCGAGAGTGCATAAGTGAGACCAAAATACTGGTTGCTAAAGACGTTGTTTGCCACTCTCCCGCCTTCCGGGACAGGAGTCACCGAATCGCTGGCACTCGACCAGGCGCCTTTGACCAGAATGACATCCAACGGGAGCGCGTTCGGTTGGGGATTGTTGGAGAAATCGCCTCCGCTCTGAGGGTTGCCCTGTGCGCGGGCAAGGAGCGAAATGGAAAAACCAAGAAGTACCAGGGAACGCGAGAATCTAGAATGCATATTTAAACCCGGAGTCTCCAAGAGAGAAAGACCGGGCGAGACGTTTCCGTGTCTCGCCCGGAAGATTGCTATAAAAAATTACAGCGAGCGCAGGAAGTTCAGGAGATCCTGCTGCTGGCTGGGTGAAAGCAAATCAAAGGCCTCTTCAACCAGAGTGGCTTCGGATCCGCTGCTCTGGTGAGCCTCGATTGCGGACAATAAATTGGCCGTACGGCCATCGTGCAAGAAGAAGATGCGCTGCCCGAGGCCCCACAGTGGAGCCGTGCGGAATTGATCTCCACCAGCGCCGCCCTGGGAGACATTGTCCGCCAAGCCTACGCCCATATGATGGATTTCTATGTCAGAGAACAAGTTGGCAGTAGCGTTGCTCAAACCAGGCGTCAAGTGAGAGGCCTGGGTGGTGAGCGACGGTGTATGGCAAATGGCGCATCCGATGGCGCTAAAGAGCTTGCGGCCATTAGCGATCGAGGTTGCTCCTCCCGGCGAGGTAGTGGAGGGTGTGGGCTGGTCCAGGAACTGCATGAAGACACTGAACAGCGCGGTGTCACTGGCGACGGTGGAGGCGGTGGTGCCATCGGAGTGGGTAATGTCCTCAGGGTAGCCGACCCCCGCGAGGTTCAGGCAGTTGGCTGGAAGCCCGCTTCCCATTTGGTCTTCACCCGGCAGCGGGCGATCTTGCGTAAACAGTTCGTTGGAGATGCCCATTTCCACGTTGTAGGCCTCGCCGGCGAAAATGATCAGCGACTTGTTCTGCGCCTTCCAGCCAAAACGGCTGATGGTGCCGTCGTTGCCGTTGTGATTGAAGGTACCGCTGATCCCGACCCGGTTGAAAACTGCCTGCGCCGCGTGATTGGCCAGCAGGGTTGAGTCGTCAATGTTTGCCATCAGTCCGGTGCCAAACACCGGTGTGGGAATGCGGAAGATGATGTTGTTTGTCACCCTTGCAATATTAAAGCTGGGCTGCTGCAGGCTGCAGCTGCCGGCGTCAGCCCGGCCGGAGACGGTGAAAAGGTCTTCTACTCCCCCGTTGGGTGCGTTCGGGTTGGGATTGCCGAATTGATCAAAGAAGAACGGGAAGCGTGCTTCGCGCACCGGGCCATTGGCCTGGACGAAGTATGGGATGGTGTTGGTGCCGCCATTTACGACCCCGTTGGCGATGACCTGACTCTGGGGGTTCGGCCCCACAGTGGGGAAGATTCCGGAGGCCGGGCTAGTTCCGCCCGGGGCCGGTTGCGAATGACACGCCCCGCATGAGTCCAAGTTGAACCGTGGTCCCAGCCCGGGGTTGTCTCCCGTAACGGTTTGGTGCTCGTTGAACTGCGCGAGTCCGGTTTGGAAGAAGAGCAGATCGTTTGCATTGGCGGTGACGGAAGCAAGCGGCTGGCCCGCGTTCACTCCTGTGTTGTTGCGTACCCCTGGATCGGTCTGGGCAAACGCCTTTCCCGGAAAGAATAATGCCGCTAAAATTGCGATAACCGATGCGAGCTTTGTTGTTTTCATTCCTGATCTCCTTCGACAAGGAAGTGCACAAGCCCCGCCTGTTTTGCGCACTTCTATAACCATCCTTCCAGCAATTGGGGAATCACCCGCCGAATGTAAGCCATTGCTAGAAGCTACCTGTACCGACAAGTGAGTTCCATTTACTACTCGCCGCGTGAAGACTACAAGAAGAAGGGATTAGCATAAACGGTCATTCGTTAGCATTTTGTGTAGTCGGTTTGTTTCCGGTAGCGTGCTGGAGCCTGCGTAAAGCGCCGTTCAAATGCTCGGATGAAGCTGGAAGCATGCTCGTATCCTACGTTGTGGGCAATTTCCTTTACGCTTAAGTAGCTGTTCGCTAAAAGGTACGCTGCCCTCTGAAGTCTTTGTTCGTTTATCCATTCGCCCATGCAAACGCCAGTCTGGTGCTTGAACAAGCGCTGGAGATACGAAGGGCTCAGGTTGAATTCGAGGGCCAGATCACGAATAGTGAAGGTGGTCCCAGACTCAACCATCCGCAGGATCTTTCGCACGCGCCCTTCCACCACGGTGGACGTCAATGAGCGGAGAGGAGCAGCTCCGGCGTGCGGCATGCCTCCATCGGTAATAATGGTGTTTGCAGCATCCCCGCTTGCAAAGCTGACACGAGAATTCAGAGTGCGCACAGGGACTTCCTGGGGGCGCCGTTTTGTGCGTTATTCGCGATTGGATTGGCTTGAACCTGCTTCAGTGAGAGCTTTTTGCAAAGTTCCCAAGCCTTGCACGGTTGAGGTTGATTGTCCTGGTCCGAAGGGGCTTTGGTGGCAGGGCTGTAACTTTGGCCGGCCATGGCAAGCGCCAGGGCTGTGCTTGAGAGTAGACACACGCAGAGTATCGGACGCTTGGACCACATCGTGAGGACCTCTCTCTTTGCGACAATTCCGACGTGATTCTAACCGCCGGGAGGAACCAGGGTTGGGAGAGTTGGACCCGTGGAAAATCGCGGGAAATTTATTCGAGTGCTGAAGCGCAGTCAATGGTACTTCGGCTAGCCACCCGATCAGTGGCCATCAGTACAGGTATACGCGAGTGCGTGAGAGTGCACGGGAGCATCTCTGCGTTTCGATCAGACGGCAAGGACGACCTTGCCGAACTGCGAGCTGGACTCGAGGTAAGCATGGGCGGCAGCCGCTTCGGGGAGCGGGAAAACGCGGTCAACCGTGGGCTTGAAGCGCCCAGAGGCCACCAGACGCATGACGCTGAGGAGCTCGGACTTGGTGCCCATGTAAGAGCCGAGTAGCGAAAGCTGGCGGCTGAAGAGGAACCTCAGATCGACTTTGGCATCGAAGCCGGTAGTGGCGCCGCAGGTTACCAGGCGGCCGCCGGTAGCGAGACTCGCGAAGCTATCGTCCCAGGTAGCCGTCCCGACGTGTTCGAAGACGACGTCGACCCCGCGCTTATTGGTGATCCGCCGGACTTCCTCGTGGATTCTCTGAGTTTTGTGATTGATGAGATGGTCGGCGCCGAGTTGTTTTGCCTTTTGCAGCTTTTCATCACTGCCGGCAGTGGCGATCACGCGCGCGCCGAAAAACTTGGCAACCTGAATGGCGGCGCTGCCGACGCCGCTTCCTGCCCCAAGGATGAGAACATCCTCGCCGGGCTGCAGTTCGGCCCGGGCAAGAAGCATGTGCCAGGCGGTTTGGAAGACAAGCGGAATCGAGGCGGCCTCTTCAAAAGTCAGGTTTTCCGGATACGGCATGCAATTTACTTCTGGAGCGTGGACAAGTTCGGCGCAGCCTCCGTCAATTAGGTAGCCGAGATTGGTGAATTGGCGGCAGCGGTTGTCCTGGCCGGAGACGCAAGCCGAGCATTTCCCACAAGTCACCCCGGGGGCGAGAACGACCTTCTGACCGACGCGCACGGTGGTGACATCCGTGCCGATCTGGGCGATTTCGCCGGAGACATCGCTGCCTGGGATGTGCGGAAGCGGAATCGGGATATTGGGGTTGCCGCGGCGTACCCAGAGGTCAAGGTGGTTCAGCGCGCAAGCTCTCACGCGGACGAGGACTTCGGTCGGGCGAATCGTGGGGTCAGGAGCGTCGCTGTATTTCAGGACCTCAGGTCCGCCGTGCTGATGGAAGAGCACTGCCTTCATAGGAACGCCCTCTCGAGACCTTCAAAGACTCGCGTAGTATTATGGCATGGAAGCAACGGCGGTTCGTTGACACGGGCGATGCTGCGCCGTAGGCTGAGGTCAGGAAAAAAGATAACCCGGAGATCTAACGGCGATTGCGATTTGCAGTGGAGAGTAGAAGCCGCACGGCCAAGATTGGCTGTGCCCACAACACGATGGACTTGTTTGAAGAGATCGTGAAGATGAGGCGGGCGGGGCAGCGCGCGGCGCTGGCCACGATCGTACACACGAACGGCTCGATTCCGAGCTATGAGAGTTCGCGGATGCTGGTGCGCGAGGATGGCTCGATCGCGGGAACGATTGGCGGGGGATGCGTGGAGGCGGAGGTCTGGGCGGCGGCCAAGGAAGTGATGCAGAAGGAAGCACCGCGCAAGATGGTTTTCAATCTAAATAATGAGGCGAGTTACGACAACGGTTTGATTTGCGGTGGAACGCTGGAAGTTTTTGTCGAGCCGATTCTGCCGCAGCCGATGTTGTATTTGTTCGGCGGGGGGCATGTTTCGACGGCGGTGGCGAAGGCGGCCAGCGCGGCAGGATTCGGCATCGGCGTGGTGGACGATCGCGAGGCCTTCGCGAACAAAGAACGATTTCCGATGGCGCAGGAGATTTACACGAGCTACGAAGAGGCTTTCGAAAAGATTCATCCCAATGTGGCGTGTTACCTGGTGATCGTCACGCGCGGCCACAAGGAAGACATGCGCGTTCTGGCTTGGGCGGTGCGCACCGAGGCCCGGTACTTGGGCATGATCGGCAGCAAACGCAAAGTATTGTCCGTGTACCAAGCGCTGGAGAACGAGGGCTATAAGGCAGAGCAATTCGAACGCGTTTACGCACCGATGGGGCTGGAAATCGGCGCGCTCTCGCCCGAAGAGATCGCTGTCAGCATCACGGCGGAACTCGTTGCGGTCCGCCGGAATGCGGCGACCGCCGCGCATAAGAAGTTGAAATACGAAGCGCACGCTTCACCAATTCTCCAAACGGGCGAGCGCTGAAAGGGAGCACATGTTGGCCGCCGTCATCCTCTCCGGCGGGGCCTCAAGCCGAATGGGTTCGCCGAAGGCGCTACTTCCCTACCAGGGGCGGCCGTTCCTCGAACACCTGCTGGAAGTGACTTCGCACCGAAACATTGGCGTCCGCAGAGTGGTGCTCGGCGCGCATGCGGAGCCCATCGCAAAAGCTGTGAACCTCAAAGCCGATGAAATCGTAATCAATCACGAATGGGAGAAGGGACAGTTGAGTTCGATTCAGGCAGCGTTGCGAAGCCTGCCTCCGGGAACCGACGGAATCCTGCTCTGTCTCATCGATCACCCCCTCGTCAGCAGCTTGCTGGTTCAGGATTTGATCGAACAGTTTTACAAAACGAAGAAACCCATCGTCCTGCCCGTCTATGAGGGACGCCGCGGCCATCCGGTCATTTTTTCCGCTTCTCTGTATGATGAACTCGAAGTCGCGTCACTCGAAACCGGCGCGCGGGCGGTGGTATGGGCGCACACGGGAGAAGTCGAAGAGGTGCAGACGAACGAAGAAGGCTGCGTGCTGAATCTGAATGATCCGGAAACAATGAACAAGGCGATGCAGCGAAAAGACTAGCGGCTCTTCGAAGCCAGATTTTGGAGGAGCGTGCAAACCGCATCGACGGCGAGCTGTGCGCCGTGGAATGTCGCGGGCGGGAGCCCACCCAAGGCTTCGGAGAGGGTTTCCGCCGTGATGGACCGGACCTCGGCAAGCGCGCGGCCGCTAAGGTGCTCGGTCAACACAGAAGCGCAAGCAATCGAGGTGGTACAGCCGCGGCAGAGGAAGCGCACTTCCGCGATATGGCCGTCCGCGATGCGCGCGGAAAGCTTGAGAATGTCGCCACAGACGGGATTGCTTACCTCGATGGTGGCGGTGGCGCCGGGAAGTTCGCCGGCGTTTCGAGGGTTGCGGAAGTGATCGAGAACCGCTTCGCTGAACATTTATGAAAGTATCCCAAAGAGCGCGCCGGAACTGCAACGCGGCATAAGGCAAACTTTACGCAGAGATCCAGAGTTCGCAGAGAGCATAAATAGAGAACAGGCAAGAATGCCTGTTCTACCAAAAACATTTACTTCTTTGGGGGCAAAAACTTTTTCTCTACGGAGGCAACCACCACGTAGTTCGGATCGACCATCTCGGTGAGATGGATTTTGCCGACCTTCGAAAGCAGCTCGTAAGCATCGAGTTTGGAGAGGCCATAGTCGGCGTGAATCCAGCCTACCAGCTCGGTGAAGGCGATCCGCACGGCGTCGTCGACGGGACGATAGATGCCCGCGGCCATGATTTCTTTTTCGTTTTCGAAGCGTGGCCAGCCCGTACGCTTCCCTTTCACAAGGTCGAATTGCAGGCGCGCCTTCATGGGAACTTCGATGGCGCTGCCCGCAATTTCGCCGTCGCCCATGGCAGCGTGGCCATCGCCGAAGTAAAACAGCGCCCCGGCTACGTTTACAGGCAGATAAAGAGTATTTCCGGCGGAGGCTTCTGGTGCGTCCATGTTACCGCCGAATTCTGCGGGCACGATGGAACTGCGAGCTTCCCCATTGGCGGGAGCTACACCGATACAGCCAAGAAATGGATGCAACGGAATTTTCACTTTGTAGTTGGAATCGAGGGCTTGAAACGTAGCCGCGCGGTCCGCATGATCGATGGGGTAAAACCAGATTTTTTCCGGCAGCGCTTCTTTTTCGAGCATTGGCGTGTAATGCGTGGCGTTAATGGCTCCGAAGCCGGGCGAAAATGTGCCCACACCCTGTTTACCATCAACCTGCAGATCGAGGATATGAACAATCAGCGTGTCGCCGGGTTCCGCACCTTCGATATAGAAAGGACCGGTGAGCGGGTTGTCTCCTTTGACGAGCGCAAAGGTATCGCCTGGTTTTTGAAGCGCGTTGCCGAAACAGTCCAAGGAATTCGCGTCGAGTATGTTACCGGGTTTGAGTCGCGCAACGGGCGGAGCGACACCGAAGACGTATTTCACCGTGTCGATAGTGGCGTGGTACTGCACGACTTCGGATTTGGACACAGCTGATGGAATCTGAGCTAGAGCCGAAAACGGCAAAACTAAACTAAGGGCAAGGAGATGGACACGCACGAGAGTCCTCCGGAAATTAGGAAAGGCAGTGCAACATATCCGTGACGCGGAGTCAATCCAAACTCGGCTGAACTACGAGACGCCCGGCTGTCTGCTATTCTCTTCCCGTAGCCATGAAGTTGAATCGACGATTACCCTTGCGGATAGTTTCGCTGGCCCCCAGCGCGACCTCGATTTTGTGCGCCATTGGGGCGAAGCGCGCTCTGGTCGGCGTGACCAAGTGGTGCGGTGATGTTGCGCCAGTCGGCAATTTGCCGAAGCTTGGAGATTGCTGGCACATGGATTCGGTGAGCGAGATTGTGCGGCTGAAGCCTACGCTGGTGATCGGTTCCGTGCCGTACAAGCAAGAGACGGTCGCAAAACTCCTCGAGCAGCCGTTCCCTTTTCTGGCCATGAACCCGCGGACACTCGTTGATATCGAAGGGGACATTCGCTTGCTGGGCGGGGTTACGCAAAAGACGGCCGCTGCCGAGCGGTTGGTACAAAGGACGCGCGGCACATTTTCGGAAATCGGGAAAGAGGCACGGCGATGGAAGCAGCGGGCGCGCGTTTATTGCGAGGCGTGGCCAAATCCGCGGATCAGTTCCCCGCCCTGGGTAGCGGAATTGGTGAATCTCTGCGGAGGCGAGATGGTTGTTCCAGCCGGCGAAAAGATCACCGAAGCGCAAGTAGCGGCGGCCCGGCCTGAAGTAATTGTGCTTGCCTGGGCGGCTACAGGAGCGAAAGCGGACCCGCAGCAGGCGTATAAAGTCAGCGCGTGGAAAGATGTGCCGGCGATTCGAAACAGAAACGTCTACGTAATCAGCGATGAACTGCTGAACACGCCGGGGCCCCCGCTGGCCGAGGGTGCCCGCGCACTCTACAAACTTTTTTATTCCGCGAGTAGAACGCGAGAACGGGGATGAGGACTGTCGTCGCGGCGGTGATTGAGCGTAGCGACCGGCGATTGCTGATCGGCCAGCGCCGGAAAAACGATAGTTCCCCGCTGAAGTGGGAATTTCCCGGTGGAAAGGTCGAAGCTGGTGAGACTCCGGAAGCTGCGCTGGCCCGCGAATTGAGGGAAGAACTTGGCGCGACCCTGAGCAAAAGCGCACTGATCGGCCGCGCGGTTCACAAGTACGCCACGACACCGGAAGAACTCGAGATTCTCTTTTATGCCGCGGCAACTCTAGAAGCGGAACTCACGCCGCATTCCTTCGAAAAAATCGCGTGGGTCTTGCCCAAAGAGTTGGGGCAATATGATTTTCTCGCCGCCAATGCGCAGCTCGTGGCAAACCTCGCCACCGGACGGATCAAGCCCGCAGAAATCCTAGAGGGCGCAGCAGAAACCGGTGCGAGCCACGGCCCGGCAGCAGACTGATTGCCATATTTCTTAAAGGACCAGCGTCAGGAGATCACCGGATTCGGCTTGTCGGCGTTAATGCCCAGATCCTTGATGGCCTTTTCGAGGACAGACCGTTCGATCTTGCCGTCCACGAAAAGCTCATGCAGCGTGGCCAGCGTAATGAACCGGGAATCGACCTCGAAAAACTCACGCAAGGAGGCGCGGCCTTCGCTGCGCCCGAAGCCATCGGTGCCGAGTGACGCCAAGCGCCGCGGCATCCATTTGCTGATCATATTGGGCAAGGTCTTCAAGTAGTCGGAAGCCGCGACCAGCACGCCGGGAGCGTCCGCGAGGCATTTGGTGGCGTAGGGCACGCGCGCCTTTTCGCCCGGATGCAAACGGTTCCAGCGCTCGGACTCGATGCCCTCGTTATAAAGCTCCTTGTAACTGGTCACGCTCCACACGTCGGCGGCGACCCCGTATTTGGACTCGAGAATCTCCTGCGCATGCAACACTTCGTTGAGAATCGCGCCACTTCCAAACAATTGCGCTCGCAACTTCGCCTTCCCGTTCGCCGCGGGCCGGAAGCGGTACATCCCCCGCAGGATGCCGTCCTTCACATCACCCGGCATCGGGGGCATGGCGTACGGCTCGTTCATCACAGTGATGTAATAGAAGACGCTTTCGCCATCCTTATACATGCGGTGAATCCCGTCCTGGATGATGACCGCGATTTCATAGGCAAACGCAGGATCGTAGGCCTTTACGTTCGGAACCGGCAGTGCGAGGACGTGGCTATTGCCGTCCTGGTGCTGCAGTCCTTCTCCCCCGAGAGTAGTGCGTCCGGAAGTTCCACCGAGGAGGAAACCCCGCATGCGCATGTCGGCGGCAGCCCAGATGAAATCCGCAATGCGCTGGAAGCCGAACATCGAGTAGTAAATGAAAAACGGAATGGTGTTGATCCCGTGCGTAGCATAAGCTGTGCCCGCGGCGATGCACGAGGCCATGGAGCCCGCCTCAGTGATGCCTTCTTCGAGAATCTGTCCGTTCTTCGCTTCCTTGTAGTAAAGGAGCGTATTTACATCGACGGGCTCGTAACGCTGGCCAACGCTGGAATAAATGCCCACGGTGCGGAAAAGCGATTCCATGCCGAAGGTGCGGGCTTCGTCCGGAACGATTGGCACGATGAGCTTGCCGATCTCCGTATCCTTAAGCATCTTTCGGAGCATGCCCACGAACGCCATCGTCGTGGAAACTTCCCTGCCATCGCTTCCTTCCAGGAATTCCTTGAAGAGATTGTCGTGGTCCGCGACCAGAGGTTTCGAACGGATGCTGCGCTTGGGAACGTACCCGCCCAGCGCTTCGCGCCGCGCGCGGAGATACTGAATTTCGACGCTGTCTTCTGGCGGCCGGTAGAACGGAACTTCGATGCAATCCTCGTCGTTCAGTGGAATGCCGAAGCGCGAGCGGAACTCGCGCAGCTCGTCTTCGTTGAGTTTCTTCTGCTGGTGCGTGACGTTCTTGCCTTCGCCCGCTTCACCGAGACCGTAGCCCTTGATGGTGCGCGCGAGAATCACGGTCGGCGAGCCTTTGTGATCGACGGCCGCCTTGTACGCGGCGTAAACCTTGCGCGGATCGTGCCCGCCGAGACGCAGGCGGCGCAGCGCCTCGTCCGGAAGCGGCTCGACAAGCTGAAGCAATCGCGGATCGCTGCCGAAGAAATGCTCGCGAACATAAGCTCCGGAAGAAACCACCAGCTTCTGGTATTCGCCGTCCACCAATTCGCCCATGCGCTTCACCAGCAGTCCTTCGGTGTCGCGTTCGAAAATGGGATCCCACTCGCTGCCCCACAAAACCTTGATGACGTTCCAGCGCGCGCCGCGGAACGCAGATTCCAGTTCTTGAATGATCTGTCCGTTGCCGCGCACCGGGCCATCGAGGCGCTGCAAATTGCAGTTGACCACAAAGATCAGATTGTCGAGCTTCTCGCGAGAAGCCAGAGTGATCGCTCCGAGCGATTCCGGCTCGTCGGTCTCGCCGTCACCGAGGAACGCCCACACCTTTGCGTCCGTGGCAGGCTTCATGCCCCGATCCTCAAGGTAGCGGTTGAAGCGCGCCTGATATATGGCCATCAGCGGGCTGAGACCCATGGAAACCGTCGGAAATTCCCAGAAATCAGGCATCAGCCACGGATGCGGATAGGAAGACAGCCCGCCGCCGGGCTTCAGCTCGCGGCGAAAATTTTCCAGCTTTTGCGCGCTGAGCCGGCCTTCCAAAAACGCGCGAGCGTACATCCCGGGTGAGGCGTGCCCTTGAAAATAAACGGTGTCGCCTTCGAATTCTTCGCTGCGCGCGCGAAAGAAATGATTGAATCCCACTTCGTAGAGCGTTGCCGCCGAAGCATACGTGGAAATGTGGCCGCCGATGTTGTGCTCGACGCGGTTGGCGCGCACCACCATGGCCAGCGCGTTCCAGCGAATCAAGCTCTTGATGCGGCGCTCCAGTTCCTGGTCGCCGGGAAAAAGCGGCTGCAAGCGCACGGGAATCGTATTCGCGTAAGGAGTATTTGCGCTGAACGGCAGGTCGATGCCATTGACCGTGGCGTGAGCGCGGAGCCGCTCGAGAATTTCCGCGGCCACCTCAGGTCCGCTGGATTCCAGGACGGAATCCAGAGATTCGAGCCATTCCTGAATCTCAACGTCTTCCATGCCATGCGGCTGGGTCGATATTTCGTTGTCCATAACTTCGGCTGGTTCCTCTTCTTTCGACAATCCAAATGTCCCAAGACAAGCGCGGCGGACTTATGCCTTCGATAAGGAGAATAGAATACACCGCGGAGAGATTCTCTGCACGATCAGGCGGAACATTTCTTGAGAGATGTTGAGAGGCTGCGGTTTACAGGCCCGCGTTCTCCGGCCATCACAATGTGCGGCCGCCATCGAGGACAAGGACCTGGCCGGTAATGAGTTTCGAATGCACAAGAAACAACACCGCGTCGGCAACTTCGGAGGGCTTTCCGGAGCGGCGCAGCGGCGCGAGTTTGATGAACTCCGTCTCCCATTCCGGCGGATCACCGGGCATCGTAATCGTTCCTGGAGCGATAGCATTAACGCGCACTTCCGGCGCCAGCGCCTTGGCCAGCACCTTCGTCAGCATCACGACCCCGGCTTTTGAAACCGAGTGCGCCAGGTATGCCGGCCACCCCAGCAAACCTCCGGTATCCGCAAAATTAATGATTGTCCCATTGGAACGCCGCAGGAGTGGCGCCGCGGCTTGCGCGCAGAAAAAAGGCGCTTTCAGATTTGCATCGAGCGAAGCGTCCCAGACCTCTTCTGTAGTGGAGATAATGTTGGAAGGAAGAAAATTCGCCGCGCAGTTCACCAGAATATCCAGGCGCCCATACTGCTTCGCCGCTTCATCAAACAATCGCTTGATGTCGGCAACTCTGGCCAGATCCGCTGCAATCGCCTTCCCTCTTCGCCCAAGTTTCTCGATCTCAACGACAGCGGCCTGCGCATCCGCCACCGACGAGCGGTAGTGAATGACAACGTCAGCGCCCTCTTCCGCAAGGCGCAGAGTCACCGCCCGCCCCAGCCGTTTCGCGGCCCCGGTCACAAGAGCCACGTGCCCTTGCAGCGACTCCCCTGATTTTCTGCCGTATTCCATCATCTTCGAACCTGAAACCGTAGCACATTCCTGTAGGACAGGCATTCTTGCCCGTCTCCTTTCCTCTTCGATCAACTTTACAGAGGACAGACGGGAATGTCTGTCCTACCCTACAATCACTAGATGCTGGAGGGCGAATGAACCTTGATCTATTGGCAATCGCCGCGCACCCCGACGACGTGGAACTCACCTGTGGCGGAACTCTGCTAAAGATGGCGCAGCGTGGATACAAGACGGGAATCCTTGATTTGACCGCCGGAGAAATGGGAACCCGCGGTACCCCGGAGATCCGGGCGAAAGAGGCGGCGCACGCGGCGAAATTGCTCGCCGTAAGGTGGCGAGGCACGCTGGGGGTGCCGGATTCGGACGTTCAGCCGAGCCGCCAGCACAAATTGCGGCTCGCGGCTATGATCCGGCAACTCCGGCCGAAGACGGTTATCCTTCCTTACTGGGAAGCGCGGCATCCCGACCATTACCATGCCTCAACTCTCGGTTACGAGGCGTGCTTCCTCGCGGGACTTAAACAACTGCCCATCCAAGGCGAACCGTACCGCCCCTTCAAAATTCTTTATTCGAGCTCCTACGCCGACGTGCGCCCGACGTTCGTCGTGGACATCACCGCGCAATACGCGCAGCGCCGCAAGGCCATCCTCGCCTTCGCGTCGCAATTCCGGCCCAGCAAGAGCGAAAAGAAAAACAATGTGCACCTCGCCATCGACCGGCTGGAGACGGAGATGAACCAGTTGGCGCGGCACTATGGCCAGATGATCGGCGTGGACTTCGGTGAGCCGTTCCTGCAAAAGGAACTCATGAAGGTCGATGACGTGTTAAAGATGGAAGTTCGGTCGGTCTGAGGCTAGAACTTTTCGTCTTCCTGAGCGGGGGAAAACCCGGGAATGTTCTGGGTGCTCCCGGCGCGTTCTGCCCGGATCCGGATTTGCGCCTCGCCCTCGGCGCCGGACTTGCGGAGGATTACCATGGTATTCAGCGCCTCAGAGTACAGCCTGGTGACCAGGTAAATGTCGCCGGTGCCGTCCTTCTTCCAAAGCTGGCCGATCTGGATCTTGGAAACGCTCATAGGGGACTGGCTCTGACTGTAGAGTGAGCCGCGAAGTGTGTCAACTGCCTCCCGGGGCAGGAGGTACTCACTCGGTACGCCACGGAGATAGTTTCGACCCGGGGGCTCCTCGCCCGCAA
>Ga0137394_10000818_pt1 | contig 21808 bp, 23 predicted proteins | sample czobulk116metaG_FD_108278 | JGI IMG/M metagenome (GOLD analysis project Ga0137394, IMG submission 108278) | Vadose zone soil microbial communities from Angelo Coast Range Reserve, California, USA - czobulk1.16 metaG | ecosystem: Environmental > Terrestrial > Soil > Vadose zone | place: USA...
CCCGGTCTAGCCGCCGTAGCCCAGCCAGACGAACAGTCGGCCGGGCGGGAACGGCACGCCCAGGCCCTTCTCGAAGAGCCCATAGACGAATCCGAACCCGGCGAGGCTCAGGACGATGCTGATCGGCCAGCGCTCGCGGGCGGTCCTCAGATAGAGAACGGTCGTGAGGAGCGTGGCCAGCGAGAAGCCGAGGAGCCAGATCGCGACGTACATCCCGAGGACCCAGCCGCAGATCGCGGCGGTGCGGCGCGTCGTCTCGCCCGGCGGGGCGGCGGCTTCGTCCCGGTCGCCGCGCGCGTCGCGCCGCCGGCTGGAGAGCTCGGTCGCGAGATGGACGATCGCGAGAATCAGCGCGGCCGTGGTGATGGTCCACGGGAAGAGCCCGGCGCGCACGTCGAAGCGACGGCTGAGCCAGAGCGCCGCGGCGAACAGGATCACCAGACCCAGATTGAACGCGGTGGCGCCGTCGAGCCGCCGACCGGCCGCGGGCGCCGGTGGCGCATCCGGCCCGCGTGACGCGCGTCGACCCCGACGCTGTCTCACGATCGGAACGACCAGGCCGATCGCCATGACGCCGAAGATGATCAGCACGCCCGGGCGGAGGAGCCAGGCCGCGCCGTAGTTGTCGGTGGAGAGAAAGAGGCGGTTTTCGGCCAGCGGGCCGAGGACCAGACCGAGGAGCAGGGGAGGCCGCGGCCAGTCGAGCTTCGCCATCACCCAACCGAGCGCGCCGAACGCCAGCACGACGCCGAGATCCTCGAAGACGTTCTTCTCGGCGAAGGCGCCGACGTAGACCAGGATCATGATGAACGGCACGATCAGCGTGCCGCGGATCTGCGTGATCCGGGCCAGCGGGCCCATGAAGACCAGACAAATCGCAACGGTGATGATGTTGGAGATGACGATGGTCCACACCATCGCCAGCGTCACGGCCAGATGCCCCTTCGGCGCCGGCATCAGCATGGCCGGCCCGGGCACCAGCCCCTGGACGAAGAAGGCGCCCATGAGAATCGCGGTGGCCACGCTGGCCGGTACGCCGAAGGCTACCGTGGTGACCAGGCTGCCACCGAGCGACGAATTGTTGGCCGCGCCGGGACCGAGCACGCCCTCCACGGCACCCTTGCCGAACCGTTCGCGACCCGCGGAGCTCTGGACGGCGTGCGCGTACGCGAGCCACTGGGTCGTCGCCGCGCCCAGACCCGGGATGATCGAGACGAACGTGCCGAGCGCGCTGCATCGAATCACGAGCAGCCAGTGCCGGAAGGTGTCGCGCACCCCTTCCCACACGCCGCCGACCCGGCCCACGTCGAGCTTCGCGATGCTCGATCCCGCGACCGCCATCTCGATCAACTCGGGAATGGCGTAGAAGCCGATGGTGACCGGGACGAGCCCGACGCCGTCCCAGAGGAAGAGCTGGCCGAAGGTGTAGCGCTGGATACCGGTGACCGGATCGAGGCCGATCGTGGCCAGCCACAGGCCAAGGCCGCCGGCCAGCAAGCCCTTCACGGGCGCTTCGCCGCTCAGCGAGGCGACGAACGTGATGCCGAGCAGGGCCAGCATGAAGAACTCGGGCGAGCCGAGGGTGAGCACGAGCGGGCGCACGATGGGAATCGCCAGCCCGAGGACGAGCGCGCCGAACACGGCGCCGACCAGCGAGCTCATCATCGCCGCCCCGAGGGCCCGCCCGGCCTCGCCGTTCTTCGCCATGGCGTGGCCGTCCACGATGGTGGCGGCGGTGGTCGGCTCGCCGGGAATCCCGAACAGGATGGACGTGATGTCGCCGGTGGTGGCGGTGACCGCCAGCATCCCCAGCAGGAAGGCGAACGCCTCGACCGGCGTCATTTTGAAGACGAACGGCAGCATGAGGGCGAGCGTCGTCGGGCCCCCGAGCCCGGGCAGGAGACCCACGACGAATCCGAGGACCATGCCGACCAGCATCAGCCCGAACGTCGGCCACGCGAAGACCTGGACGAGCCCCATGACGCTGGCGTGGAGAAAGTCGGCGATCGGCGGGTCTCCTTCCGCCGGGGATGCTACCACGCGGCCGCTTGACAGGACGGGGCGCGCCGGTTACATAACGAACGTTAGATAGGCATGGCCGCCACGATCGTCGCGACGCACGAGCGCGCCACCGCCGCCGAGCGAATCCTGCGCGCGGCGGTCGCTCTCTTCCGCGAGCGCGGCTACCACGGCAGCTCGATGCGCACGCTCGCGCGCGCGCTCCGCATGGAGGCGGCGAGCCTCTACTATCACTTCGCGTCCAAGCAGGAGATCCTCTTCGCGATCCTCGACCGCACGCTCGACGATCTCCTCGCCGGCGTGGGCCGCGCGGTGGCGTCGGCGGACGGCCCCGAGGCGCGGCTGCGGGCGGCCGTGCGCTTTCACGTGCTCTTCCACACCGACAGCCAGCACGAGGCTTTCTTGAGCCACAGCGAGCTGCGCTCGCTGACCCAGGCCAACCTTCGTCACGTCCTCGCCCGTCGCGACGAATACGAGCGCGTGTTCCGTGGCCTCCTCACCTCGGGCGTCCGCGCCGGCGTCTTCCAGGTGTCCGACGTGAGGCTGACGGCCATGGCGATCCTCACCATGTGCACCGGGGTCGCGACGTGGTTTTCGGACGGCGGCCGGCTCGCCCCCGAGGCCATCGCCGGCCGCTACGTCGAAATGATCTCGAAGAGTGTCAAACGTTGAGCGAAGGGACCTCTCATGACCGAGGACAGAGCGTTCAGTGACAAGGTGGAGGCGCACGAGGCGCCGAAGATGCCGGCCGAGTATCAGGCGCTGCTCAAGCGCGTGCTCCGGATCCAGGCCGATTGCGAGATCGGCGGCCCGCATCTCTACGTGAGCCAGTGGCTGCTGGCGGCGCCGTCGGCGGACGACCAGTGGATGCTGGCCAAGGTCGCCGGTGAGGAGATCGACCACTTCCGCAAGATCAACCGGCTCCTCAACGAGCTCGGGGAGGACGCCTCCGACCTGATGTACGTCGAGAAGTCCCGGCGCGATCTCGAGGCGTTCCGGCAGGCGATGCCGACATGGGCGGACGTTGCGGCGTTCGGCTTCCTCATCGATCGCGTCGGCCAGTACCAGCTGGAAGAGTTCGTCGGCGGCTCGTATGCGCCGCTCGATCGCGCGCTCCCGAGAATCCTCCAGGAGGAGAAGACGCACGTGGGCTACGGCCACGTGAAGCTCCGCGACATGGTGCGGACCGAGGAGGGCCGGGCCGAGGCCCAGGCGGCGCTCGACCGGTGGTATCCGCGCGGGCTCGACATGTTCGGTCGCGCGAACTCCAGGCGGGCCGCCCGCTATCAGCACTGGGGACTGAAGCGCCGGTCGAACGAAGCGGCGCGGACCGAGTACATGGCCGAGGTGGCGCCGCTGATCGAGGGGCTCGGGCTGACCATCCCCGACGCGAGCTCAGGCCGCCACTTCCGTTGAGGCGAGCTGTACGATGGCGGCTGGGGCCCCGCCGTCCGAGGCGAGCCTATGAATGGAGGACCGATCGTGACCGATGTCGAGCGCGCCATCCGCGACGTGGTGATCGCCAACCGAATCCTCGCGCACGAAGGAGTGGTCGACGCGTACGGTCACGTGAGCGTGCGCCATCCGCGCGACCCCACCCGGTACCTGCTGTCGCGCTCGCTCGCCCCCGGGCTCGTCGAGGGCGGCGACGTCATCGAGTTCGATCTCGAGGGCAAGGCCGTCGACGGCGACCCGCGCCCGCCGTACCTCGAGCGGTTCATTCACGGGGCGATCTACGAGGCGCGACCCGAGGTCCAGGCGGTGGTGCACGCCCACGCCGAGGCGGTCCTGCCGTTCACCATCTCGACGACCGCGCTCCGGCCGGTCGTGCACATGGCAAGCTTCATCGGTGCGCGCCTCCCCGTCTGGGACATCCGCGACAACTTCGGCGACACCAATCTGCTGGTGGTGAACATGGCGCAGGGGCGCGATCTGGCGCGCGGTCTTGGCGGCGAGCGCGTCGTCCTGATGCGGGGGCACGGGTTCACCGCGGCCGCACGCTCGCTCCCCGAGGCGATCCGGATCGGGGTCTACATGCCGGTCAACGCGCGGGTGCTCGCCGAGGCGCTGCGCCTCGGCGAGGTCAAGGCGCTGTCGCGCGGTGAGATCGAGGCGCACGCGTCGATGAGACCCGACGACCCGGCCATGTGGCGGGCGTGGGAGTACTGGGCGATGCGGGCGGGCTGCGGAGACCTGCTCACCGCCCGGACCTGACCGGAGCGACCGGCGCCAGCTCGTAGAGCCGCCGAGTGTTCTCGCAGAGGATCTTGCGCTTCGACTCCACGCTCAGGTCCTCACGAGTGGCGAGCTCGTGGATGTTCGCGGGGTAGTCATGGTCCCAGTGGGGCACATCGCTCGCGTAGAAGATGATGTCGTTGCCCAGCCGGCGGACGACCTCGGGCACGGATTTTTCGTCACCTTCCGCGGCGAAGAAGAGCTGCCCGGATCGTAGGTAGTCGCTGGGCTTCCTCCGGCAGAGCGGCGCTTCGACCTTGCGCTTCGCCCACTCCTCGTCCATGCGGTCCATCCAGAACGGGAGCCACGAGCACCCGGCCTCCATGAAGCCGATCCGGAGGCTCGGATACTTCTCGGGCACGCCCTCGAAGATCATGCCGGTGAGCTGGATCATCTGCGCCACCGGATGCGACAGCGTGTGCACCTCGATGAACTTGTCGAAGCCGTCGGCGCCGAAGAAGTGCGGGCCGCGCACGGTCGCGTGGCACGCCACCATCGATCCGAGCCGCTCGGCCTCCGCGTAGATCGGGTGGAATTCGGGGTGTCCGAGCGGCAACCGGAGCCCGACCGCCGGCGCGAAGGCGCCCGACATGCCGAGCTCGGTGACCGCGCGGCGAAGCTCCTTCACCGCCTCGGGCACGTCCTGGAACGGGAGCAGGGCGACGGCCCTCAGGCGCGGGCTCGCGGTGAGGAACTCCTGGTGGACGAAGTTATTGTAGGCGCGGCAGAGCGCGACCGCGAAGTCGGGCTCGCGAACCCAGCCGATGGCGAGACCGCCGGTCGGGTAGAGGACGGCCGTCTCCATGCCGCCCTCGTCCATGATGCGGAGCCAGCTCTTCGCGTCGTTCACGCTGCTCCCGAGCTGCCCGCCGAGGGAGCGGTCCCACCCGTCCTCCGGGTAGTAGGAGCGGCGACCGGCCCAGGCGCCGCGCTCGCCGAGCTTGCCTTCGAGATAGGGGCGGAGCTGCTCGGTCGACTCGGTGATGTGGCCGTCGGCGTCGTTCACGGGGAACTCGACCATCGCTCCCTCCTCAGGGCCTTGACAGCTCCATCCCGCGCCCGGTATCTAGCGGTCAGCCCTCCGATGCCCCAGGGCCGCGCCACCCGGATTCTGGCCGACGTGATGGGCAATGGCAAGCCGTACCGACCGAGGAGGAACCGAGTGATGAGTGCCGCGAAGGTGTTCATTTTCGCCCCCGTCGACGAAGCGCGCGACAGCCACAAGAGGCTCGAGGCCGAAGGGTGCGAGCTGCGTCTGGGCAAGGCCTCCTGGGACACGCCGCAGGGCAACAGCGAGCCCGAGCTGATCCGCATGGCGCAAGGGACCCACGCGCTCATGGGGACGTCCATCCGCAACGTGCCCATCAGCCGGAAGATCATGGAGAGCTCGCCCGATCTCCGGATCGTCGCCAAGTACACGATCGGCGTCGACGACGTGGACGTCGAGGCGGCGACCGACATGGGGATCCTGGTCTGCCACGGTCCCACCGAATCGAACTGGGGCGGCGTCGCCGAAGGCACGGTGACGGCCATGCTCACCATGCTGAAGAAAGTCCGTGAGCGCGACCGGCACCTCAAGGACGGCGGATCGTGGCGGGACCCGCAGCTGCAGGGGACCTATTTCGGCTCCCGGGCCGACGGCTACACGGGCATCACGATCGGCCTGATCGGTCTCGGGCGAATCGGCAGCCGGATCGCGACCCTGCTGCGACCGTGGAGGATGAGGATCCTGGCGGCCGATCCGTACGTGCCCGAGAGCAAGTTCACGGAGCACGGCGTGACCCGCGTGGATCTTCCGACGCTGCTCCGCGAGTCGGACGTGGTGAGCCTGCACGTCGTGCTGACGCGGGAAACCCGGCACATGATCGGCGCCGAGCAGCTGGCGCTCATGAAGCGCAAGGCGATCCTGATCAACACCTCGCGCGGCCCCTGCGTGCAGGAGCCGGCGCTCATCGAGGCGCTGCTGAGGGGACAGATCGGCGGCGCCGCGCTCGACGTCTTCGAGGAAGAGCCGCTGGCGCTCGACAGCCAGCTGCGCAACCTCGGCGACGCGGTGCTGCTCTCGCCCCACATGGTGTCGTCCAACGTGGGCAGTGGCCTCGGTCCCGGCATCGACTGGGCGACCGAGTCGGTCCTGCGCGCCCTGCGCGGCGAAGTGCCCGACAACGTCTACAACAAAGAGGTGATTCCGCGCTGGGAGCGCCGCTTCGGCGGCAAGAGCGTGTGGTAGCCGAAGCAGAAGGGAGGGGACCGTTATGCCGCACATTCCCTATGTCGATCCAGCGGCGGTGACCGACCCGGAGATCCGGGGCTACCTGGAGCGCGCCCGCCGCGAAGGCACGCCGCGGCCGGAGAGCCAGGCCATCCGCGCCAACAACCCGAGCGTGATCCGCGCCTTCTCGCAGGCGTGGGAGCTCACGTTCCGGCAGGGCGTCTGCGATCACGCCATCAAGGAGCTCTGCCGGGTGTACGTCTCCAAGTCGATCGAGTGCGAATACTGAGGGGTGCAGCGCTCCGTCCAGGCCGGACGGAAGGGGCTGACGGAAGAGAAATACGACGACCTCCTGCACTTCGCCGATTCGCCCAAGTTCACCGAGCGTGAAAAGGTCGCCCTCACGTACGCGAGCTCGATCATCTGGAACGCCGAGCTCGCCGACGAGGCGTTGTGGGCGAAGCTGCGTCAGCACTTCTCGAACCCGGAGCTGGTCGAGCTTGGCTTCTTCATCGCGCTGACCCTGGGGCAGCAGCGGTGGATCAAGACGCTCGGCATCGGGCACCGCGAGGTGCTGGCCGACACGTCCACGGGACTCGCGCCAACGGCGGCGGCCCGAGGGGAAGGTCGCTGAGCGATGGCTGAGGTGCCGGGATGGGAGGGGCGCTACTTCGAGGACTTCAACGTCGGCGACGTCTACCGGTGCCGGCTCGGTCGGACGGTGAGCGAAGCCGACAACACTTGGTTCACCCTGCTCACCTGCAACACGAACCAGATCCACTTCAACGACGACTTCGCTCGGCGGACCGAGTTCGGGAAGTGCCTGATCAACAGCACGCTCACCCTGGCGATCGTGACGGGGATGGGCGTGGCCGACGTCAGCGAGAACGGCGTCGCGCTCGGCTGGGACGAGGTCAAGCTGCCCCATCCGCTCTTCGCCGGCGACACGCTCTACTCCGAGTCACGGGTGCTGGAAAAGCGCGAGTCCCGGTCGAACCCGCAACGGGGCGTCGTCAAGGTGCGCACGCGCGGGATCCAGCAGGAGGGCAAGGTCGTCATCGACTACGTGCGGAGCGTTCTGGTGTGGAAAAAGGCCCATGCCCCCGCGCGCGGTATCTTCCCCGAAGTCACAGAGTGCTAGCCCGCATTATTCATGAACCGCACTGCGCCGTCGGACGGGTGGCCCCAGGGTGTCCCCGGCCCGCCGGGCGGAAGTGGGACCCCCGAGTCCCGCCCGCAGCTCGAAGAGCTGCGTTCGGGCGAGTGGGTGACGGAGCCCGGCGGGCCGGGGACACCCTGGGGCCACCCGTCCGGCTCGCAGCGCCGTCTTCGTGAATAATGCGGGCTAGAGCCGCACGACCTTCCTCAAGTTCTCCAGGGTCTTCACACAGGCCGTCGCCGCCTCCGTTCCCTTCACCTTGAAGTGCTCGTGGAAGAACTTCTGATGGGCGTCGTCGTGCTCGTGGAAATTCTGGGGCGTGAGAACCAGCGAGATGATCGGGACCTCCGTCTCGAGCTGGACCCGCATCAAGGCGTCGAGGACGGTTTGGGCGACGAACTCGTGCCGATAGATGCCCCCGTCGACGACGAACCCCGCGGCGACGATCGTCGAGTAGGCGCCCGTCTTGGCCAAGAGCTTCGCCTGGAGCGGGATCTCCAGGCTGCCCGGCACCTCGTACAGGTCGATCTGATCGGCCGACATGCCCTGTCGCTCGATCTCGGCCATGAAGGAGTCGCGGCCCTCGTCGACGACTTCGCGGTGCCAACAGGCTTGAACGAAGGCGATGCGCTTGGTGGGGGTGGCGCTGTCCATGGCTGTCCTCCTTCGTGCGAGAGTATGTTAACGCGAGACGAACGTGGGCATGACGCGGCTGGCGAAGAGCTCGAGTGTCCGGAAGGCTTCCTTGTCGCCGATCCCGCCGAAGTTGATCTGCATCGAGGGCTCGAACTCGCCGAAGACGTCCACGTGGTACCGGAGCTGCTCGATCACCTCGTCCGGCGTGCCGATCAGCGCCTGGCGGTCCCGCAGCATCGACTCGATGGTCGTCCGGGCGATCGACTCCACCATCTTGCCGTAGTTCGCGTACTGACCGGATTGGTGGGTGGCCCATGAGCTCACGGCCTCGCTGAAGACCTCGATGTAGCGCTCGACGCGCGGCTGCGCGCCCGCGATCGCCTCGTCGTGAGTCTCGGCCACGTAGCAGTGCAGCGAGCTCTGGACCTGCTCCCTGCCCGGCGGGTGTCCGGCCTCGCGCCAGGCCTGGCGATAGGCGCGGACCATGTCGCGCACCTTCTCGATGCTTCCGGCGTAGGGCACGATCATCACGTTGTACCCGCGTCGGCCCGCCCAGATGAACGACTCGATCGACGCGACGGAGGCGACCCAGATGGGCGGGTGAGGCTTCTGGACGGGACGCGGCTTCAGGTGGACGTCGCGGAACCGGTGGAACCGCCCGTCGGAGGAGACGCGCTCCTCGGTCCAGAGCCGGGTGACGATGTCGATGCCTTCCTCGAATCGGGCGCGACTCTCGTCCATGCTCACGCCGAACACCTCGAACTCCTTCGGGATGAACGCGCGGCCGAAGCCCACGTCGAGGCGGCCGTTGCTGATGTTGTCCAGCACCGCCAGCTCGGCGGCCAGCTTGACCGGGTGGTTGAAGGCCGGGATGACCGCGCCGGTGATGGGGCGGATCCGCTGGGTGCGGGCCGCAACGGCCGACAGGAACACGACCGGGTTGGGCGAGTGGCCCCCGTAGTCGAAGAAGTAGTGCTCGACCGTCTTGACCGAATTGAACCCGAGCCGGTCGGCGCGCTCGGCCAGGCGCAGGCACTGGGCGAAGTACTCCGCCGTGGAATAGTCGCTCGCCCGGAACGACGGGAAGAAGTTGAGGCCGAACTTCATCGGCCGGCCGGGGCGGCGAGCTCCTCGCGATAGATGCCGAACGCGTCGAGGATCGGCGCTTGGCGGCGCGCCGCCTCGCCGAACGCGAGCAGCTCGGGATCGCCTCCGACCTGGGCGACGGGACGGTCCGAGCCCGCCGTCATGAGACCCTCCCCGCGGCGACGGGCTGCTTCGGCTCGGCGAAATGCGGCATGACTTCCCTGGCGAAGCGCTCCATCGCCCTGAGCGTGTCGCGGTGGCTCAGCTCGCCGAAGTTGAAGTACAGGATGACCTCGGAGATGCCGCCCTGCTCGCAGCGCTTGAGCACCTCGACGCAGTGCTCGACGTCGCCGGTGACGATGCTCCGGTCGCCCACCTGATTGGCCGTCATCGCCTTGAGCCGCTCGACGATGTCCACGAAGTACGCGATGTGAGGCGGCGCGGTGCGCCGGTCGCTGGGAAAGACCGGCAGGATGCTGTGGAGATAGTGGAGCAGCCGCTCGCGGGCGCGGTCGGTCTCCGCCTCGGTGTGCGAGACGGACACGAAGTAGCTGCACATGACCTTGGGATCCGGATGGCCGGCCTCGATGGCCATGCGCTTGCTCTCGCGCGCCGCCTCCTGGACGGAGCCGAACAGCATCGCGGCGGCGAACGGGGCGAAGATCGTGTTGACGCGGAGCCGGGCGGCCAGCTCGATCGACGGCTTCGAGAAGCACGCCACGTAGACCTCGGGGTGCGGCCGCTGCACCGGCCGCGGGACCACCGTGAGCGGCTCCGGCGTCGAGTAGAACCGGCCGTGGAACTCGAAGGGCGACCGGCGCCACGCGGCCATCATGTACTCCATCTGCTCGTCGAACACGGCGCGGCTGTCCTCGAACGAGGCGCCGAAGGGCGTGTACTCGCCCTGGTCGTAGCCGCGCCCGGCCGAGAACACGGCGCGTCCGTCGCTCAGCAGGTCCAGCAGGTTGAACTCCTCGACCATGCGGAGCGGGTGGTTGATCGGGAGCACAACCGTGGCGGGGCCGAGCTTGAGCGTCCTCGTGCGGTTGGCGATGTGGGCCAGGAACATCGTCGGCGAGGGGAGCACGCCGAAGCGGCCGAAGTGGTGCTCCGGGACCCAGGCGCTGTTGTATCCCATCGCCTCGGCCTCGACGCACTCTTCGACGACTTCCAGGAGGAACCGATTGGAATCGCGCCGACCCGGACCGTATGCCGGTGGATTGTCGGTCAGCGTGAAGTACCCGAACTTCATCAGCCTTCTCCTAGCCCAGCGGCCCCTGGAAGACCTGATCGACGTAGGTGTCCGAGAGCGCCTCGATGGTCTCGGGCCAGGTACCGTTCACGACGCGCCGCTGACCGGCGGGCCGCACCTTACCGTCCCAGCCGACCTGCTCCATGTAGTAGTAGAGCTGGATGCAGTGGCCGTCCGGATCCAGCGCGAACGCCGAGTAGTCGACGCCGGGGTAGAGCTCCGGCGGAATCGAGTCGACGAACGTCACGCCGTGGGATTTCAGGAACGCGACGGCCTGACGCAGCTGGGTGTAGCTGCCGACCTCGACGCCGAACGACATGCAGCTGGTGTGCGCGGAGAGCCCGAGCGTGCGCCGGAGCTCCTTGGGGAAGAGCCCGACGCTGTGGTGCTCGGCGCCCGCGCGCAGGAACACGCAGCGCGCGCCGCGATAGCTGGTCTCCTCGCTCTTCACGAAGCCGAGGTGACCGCAGTAGAACGCCTCGGCGCGCGCCACGTCGGCGACGAAGAGGCCCACCGGACCGATCTTGGTGATCTTGAACGGCCGCGGCAGCAGCACGCCCTCGACGTCGTGGGTCTGGGGAAGGGCCTCGCGAGTACGGTTGCCAGACAAGACGTCGATGCCCTTGTCGAGCGCCTCGGCCACCTCGGCGATCTCGGAGACCTGTGGCAGCGCTGGCTTCTCGCGGAAGCCGCGGTAGTACATCTCGCTGGGCTTGCTCAGCTGATTCCAGCCGATCTGCTCGATGCCGTAGTAGAGCTCGATGGTGTGGCCGTCGGGGTCGTACACGTACACGTGCCAGTTGCTCCCGGGCATGTCACGGCCCACACGCTGGATCGGCACACCCTGGTTCTGGAAATAGGTGTGGGCGTCCATGATCTCCTTGAGGCTGCCGCACTGCCAGGTGATCTGGTTGACGGTCACCTCCGGCGCGAACTTTCTGTCCGGGCGATGGTCCAGCACCGTCTTGTTGAAGAGGACGAACGCGTGGTGGTCCGTTCCGTAGCGCATGAAGTAGCCGCGCGTGTCGCCGAGGTCGGCGCCCTTCGGCGCCCACGGCATCTTGCCGAAGTCCAGGACGTCGGAATGCTTGAAGCCGAGCAGCCCCCGGTAGAACTCGAGCGATTCGGCCATCTTGACCGCGTTGAAGCCGAAATGACCGAGCCGTCGAATCCTGAAGGGCCGCGGCAGGAGGACACCACCGACGTCGAAGCGATCGCCATTCGAGGTCATCGTCGAATCCCTCCTCGTGGATGAAGAGACTCAGAGCTTACTCGATCACCGGTCCGCCCGCTGCAGAAGCGCGAGTGCGCGAGCCCGGTCAGCCGCCCGGGCGCCTCGGTCGCGTCCCCGGTCTGTCACGCCGCTCAGGTCGCGCGTTTTTCGATTCCCGTGGCGTGATCGACCGAGACCGTGCCGGGTCCCGCCAGCAAGATCGTCAGGGCGACCACCCCGAGCGTCATTGGAAGCTCGAAGCCGTTCTTGCTCGCGAAGAAGCCGTTGGCGAGGTGCACCTTGAGGATCGCGACCGACATGTCGATCACGAGCCCCGCGGCCCAGAAGCGGGTCAGGAAGCCCAGGAAGATGCAAATGCCGCCGCCGAACTCGGTGATCGACAAGACCCAGGCCCAGATGAGGCTCGGCTCGATGCCGAGCTTCCCGAGCATGCCGGCGACGCCCGCGATTCCGGAGCCACCGAACGCGCCCAGGAGCTTTTGAGATCCGTGCATCACGAAGACGAAGCCGAGGAAGAGTCGCAGGATCAAAACGGCCAACCGCCCCAACCCCTCGAGCCGCTGTGGCACGGGCGCCTCCCATTCTCTCGGGCCTCGGCCCGAGCCCTCAGTGTGTGCGCAGAGAATGCCCGGATTGGGGCCCCGGCCGCAACTCCTTCACCGCGCGAGGAAGCCCCGGACGATTCGGAGAAACTCCTCCAGCCGGTCGTGGTGGAGCCAGTGGCCGGCGCCCTCGACGCCGGTGACCTTCGCGTGGCGGAAATGCGCGGCGCGCCCGTCCTCGGCCGGATTGCCCGCCCGGCTCTCCTTGCCGTACAGGAGGAGCGTCGGGCATGCGATCCGCGACCAGAGAAGCTGGATGTCGCGGCCCCGCATGTCGTAGGGCGGCCAGGCGCGCACGTAGTTGTCGAACTTCCAGCTGTACGTCCCGTCCTCGTTCTGGTTGGCGCCGTGCACCGTCAGGTGCCGGGCCTGCTCGGCGGTGAGGTGCGGGTTCTCCTCCTGCATGCGCCGGAACGCGTCCTCGATCGACGCGTAACGCCGTGGCAGCCGCGCGGCGAGGGTGCGCTGCTCGGCGATCCACTCGTCCACGCGCTCGACGATCGTCTTGGCGACGCCCCTCTTGAGCTGCGCCGGCGAGGGGCCCAGCCCCTCGATGGCCACCAGCCGGGCGACGGTGTCGGGATAGAGGCCGGCGTACCGGAGAGCGATCTGGCCGCCGAGCGAGTGGGCGACGATCGTCGCCGGCGCCAGGCGCTGCTGATGGATGAGCTGGGCCAGGTCGTAGATGTAGCCGGCCAGGGTGTAGCTGCCGTCCGTCGACCACTGGCTGTCGCCGTGTCCCCGGAGGTCGGGTGCCAAAACGTGCCAGTCATCCCGCAGCGCCTCGGCCGTCCAGTCCCAGTTGCGGCAGTGGTCCCGCCCGCCGTGCAGCAGCACCAGCGGCGGCTTCGTCGCGTTGCCCCAGTCGACGTAGTGAAGGCGCAGGCGCTGGGAGAAGAACGTGTGGGACGTCGGTCCCGGCATGCGGCCGGTCATATGCGCGCTTCTATGCTAGCATCCCCCCGGTTCCGACAACGACGACGAGAAGGAGGGGGCGATGGGGACATTCCGGCTGTACGCGGGCGCGGATCAGCAAGGGCACATCGAGAAGATCGACCTCAAGGCGAAGCCCGACTGGCTGAAAGGGCTTCCGGCCAGCCAGATCTCGTTCCGCGAATGGCCCGCCGGCCAGTTCCTCGACTGGCATCCGGCCCCCCGCCGCCAGTTCGTCATCATCCTCTCCGGGCAGCTCGAGATCGGCCTGGGCGACGGCTCGAAGCACGTGTTCGGACCGGGTGACGCTCGACTGGTCGAGGACACGACGGGCAAGGGGCACACCACGCGCGTCCTCGGTGACCAGATCTGCGTGACGGCGACCGTTCCACTGTCGTAACCGCCTCGTCAAACCTCAAAAGGAGCCGGACATGGCGACCAAGATCGTCTTCATTCCCAAGCAACCCGACGCGATCCTGGATATCGCGAAATCGCTCACGCCTCCCGGCTTCGAGCTCGTGGTCGTCGACCAGGACACCCCGGCCTTCTACGACGCGGTCAAGGACGCGGAGTACGTCATGGGGCTCGGCCGCCCGATCGGCGGTGAGTTCTTCCGGTCGGCGCCCAAGCTGAAGCTGGTCCAGCTCCTCAGCGCCGGCTACGACCGTGTCGACGTCGAGTCGGCGAGGAAGGCGAAGGTGCCGGTCGCCAACAACGGCGGCGCCAACGCGATCGCCGTCTCGGAGCACGCGATCATGCTGATGCTCGCGGTCCTCAAGCGGCTGGTCGTGTTCCACAACGACGTGGTCGCCGGCAAGTGGCGCGTGGGCAACCACTTCGACTCGCGGGTGTTCGAGCTCCACGGCAAGACGCTTGGCATCGTGGGTCTCGGCAACATCGGCAAGAAGGTCGCCCGGCTCGCGCACGCCTTCAACATGAACGTCCTGTACTACGACATCGCGCGGCTCACCGAGGACCAGGAAGACGCCCTCGGCGTCCGCTTCGTCCTCTTCACCGAGCTTCTCCAAGGGTCGGACATCGTCAGCCTGCACGTGCCGCTCGACGACAGCACGCGGAATCTCATCGGCGCGCGCGAGCTCGCGATGATGAAGAAGAGCGCCATCCTCGTCAATACCTGCCGCGGCCCGGTCGTGGACGAGACGGCGCTTCACAAGGCGCTGACGGCGGGGCAGATCCTCGCGGCCGGGCTCGACGTGCTGGTCGAGGAGCCGGCGAAGGCCAATCACCCGCTCTACGCGCTGAAGAACGTTACGCTCACGCCGCACTCGGCCGGGCCGACCTGGGAGAACTGGGCGGCGCGGTTCCGGAACGGCTTCGACAACATCCAGCGCGTGGCCGCGGGCCGTCCGGCCAAGTGGGTGATCCCCGACCTCCTGACGCCGCCGGGAGCCTAGCGATGGCGGACGCCGGCCAGCCGCTCGCGGATCGAGTCGCCCTCGTCACCGGCGCCGCGCGCGGTATCGGCCGCGCGACCGCGCTGGCCCTGGCGCGGAGCGGCGCGCACGTCGTGGCCGTCGACGTCGACCAGGGGGCGGTCAAGGCGACGGCCGACGCCGTCGGCGCGCTCGGGCGCAAGGGGCTGGCCCTCGGCGCCGACGTCGGCGACCTCAAGAGCATCGACGGGATGGTCCGCCAGGCCGCCGACACGTTCGGCCAGATCGACATCCTCGTGAACAACGCCGGCGTCACGCGGCGCGCCTACATCATGGATCTCACGGAAGAGGACTGGGATCGCATCATGCGCGTCAACGGCAAGGGCGTCTTCTTCTGCCTGCAGCGGGTCGCGCGCCAGATGATCCCGCGGCGCAGCGGCGTGATCGTCAACATCGCGTCCATCGCCGGCAAGGGGTATTCCGGCGCCTCGAACGTGATCTACGCCGGCAGCAAGGGCGCCGTCATCAGCATGACGCGCATGGCGTCGCTCCAGCTCGCTCCGCACAACATCAACGTGAACGCCATCTGCCCGGGCACGACGCTCAGCGCGCTGTCGGACGCCAATCTGCGGACGCGCGCGGCCGCCGAAGGTCTCAGCGTCGAGGAGATGGAGCGCCGGCGCAACGCCGCCATCCCGCTCGGGAGACCGAACGAGCCCGAGGACGTCGCCGCGCTGGCCGTGTTCCTGGCCTCGCCCGGAGCGCGCAACATCACCGGCCAGTCCTTCAACGTGGACGGCGGCATCATCTTCGACTGAGCCGCACCCGACGTCGTACGAGGAGGCGCTCGAGAGAGCATTCCCGGCCCGCAACCCTGCTCAGGAGGTTGGACATGACGCACGACAAGCTGATCTCCGCCGATTCCCACGTGAGCGAGCCGCCTGACCTGTGGGCCGAGCGCGTGGACCGAAAGTACCGGGATCGCGCGCCCCGGCTGGTGATGAACCCTCCTGGGCTGGACGGCGCCTACTTTCTCTACGAAGGCTACGCGCCTCATCCGATCGGAATCGGGCTGGCGGCGGGCAAGACTCCGAAGGAGCTGGCCGAGTTCCTCACCAAGGCCACCTACGCCGATGCCCGACCGGGCGGATGGGACCCGGCGGAGCGCTTGAAAGACAACGAGCGCGACGGGGTCGAGGCGGACGTGCTCTACACGACCCTCGGCTTCAGGATCTTCTGGCTGAAGGACGCCGGCCTCCAGCAGGAGTGCTTTCGGGTCTACAACGACTGGCTGGCCGCCTACTGCGGCTACGCGCCCGAGCGCATGGCGGGCCTGGCCATGATCTCGCTCTACGAGCCCAAGGCGGGCGCGGCGGAGCTCGAGCGCTGCGTGAAGATGGGCCTCAAGGGCGCGATGATCTGGTGCTCGCCGCCCGCCGACCAGCCCTACAGCTCGGAGATCTATGATCCGTTCTGGACCCGGGCCCAGGAGCTGCGCACTCCGATCAGCCTGCACTCGATTACCGGCATGGGCTGGGAGAGCCAGTGGAGCTTCAGCGACCGCTACATGCGCGCCACCGTCCTGTCGCACGAGATCGAGCGCTCCTTCAGCGTGCTCATCTTCGCTGGAGTGCTCGATCGCTTCCCGGAGCTCCAGATCGTCTCGGCGGAGAACAACTGCGGCTGGCTGCCGTACTATTTGCAGCGCATGGACCGCACCTTCGAGCGCGGACGCTACGCCGCCGGGTTCAAGCTGAGCCTGAAGCCCAGCGAATACTTCCAGCGCCAGATGTACTGCACGTATATCGACGACTACGTCGGGGTCGCCAATCGCCACTTCATCGGGGTGGACAAGCTCATGTGGTCCTCCGACTATCCCCACCAGGCCTCCTCGTGGCCTCACTCGCAGGACGTGGTGGCGCGCGACTTCAAGGACGCCAGCGCGGAGGACCGGTTCAAGATCACGCGCGGGAACGTGGCCAAGCTCTACGGCTTCGCGCGCTGAGGCGGGGAGGCGACACGATGGCCGAGGAGATCGGCCAGGGAGCCGATCGAGGACCGGGGACGGAGGACGTGAGACGACAAGCGCGGCGATCGGGCGGGCGTGTCTCTGCCGTCGAGGGTCCAGGAGTCGTATGCCTCTGAGCCTGTGCCGCTCTCGCGCCCCGCCCCTGGCCCTCTCCACGCACTCTGGCGACCAGTTCTGCCTCGCACAAGGTGGTGCCGCAGAGGCCCAGAAACGGAGAACGAAACATGTCGCGCGAGGATCGCAAGGTCGATACGTGGCTCAGTGATGCGCAGCTGGCGAAGTGTGCCAGAGCCGACGCAGCCGAACCCTTCCGCTCACCGATTCCGACCCAGATCGTGTCGAACGGCGAATACATGCCCATGCCGCAAACCCTGGAGCAGAAGCGGGTCGAAGCCCGCACGAAGGAGCTCGCCGACCGCGCCGCCAAGAAGCTCGGCATCAGCCGGCGCGCCTTTCTGGCGGGCACGGGAGGCATGGCCGCAACCTTCCTGGCGATGAACGAGGTCTACGGCGCGTTCTTCGACGTCGATCGCGACGAGATGTTCGAGTCCGAGGCCTCCGAGGCGAAGGGCCCGCCGCGAGACCTCTTCGTGTTCGACGACCAGCTCCACATGATCCGTCAGAGCGTGACGGCGACCAACCGAGCGCTCCGAGCCCTCGCCCAGGGGCCGACCGCGCCGCACGCCGAGTTCCCCTACAACCCGTTCAATCCTCCGCCCGGGATGCTCGACGAGCTCGGAGGCGCCTGGACGAACTGGAATCCGGCCCTGATCGGCGACCCGATGGACCACGAGATCTTCCACTTCGTGAACTTCATCAAGTCCCTCTTCTTCGACAGCCAGATGACCGTCGGCCTCCTGAGCAACATCACCGGGTTCCTGCCCGTGTTCGTCACGGGAATTCCTCCCAAGACCGTCCTGGAGGCCCGCAACAACTTCGAGGTGTTGACGGCCGATCAGACGGCCGGGGTGAGAAACTTCGTCAACCAGATTTCCGGCTCCCAGCGCCTCTACGCGCACGGCCTCCTCTACCCCGGCAGGCCCAATCTGTTCGAGATCCAGCGACAAATCGATCTGAACAAGCCGGACTCGTGGAAGGGCTATTGCGTGTCCCTCGCCGCCAAGCACCGCGGCGAAACTGACGCCCAGGAAATGCACGCGTGGAGGCTCGACGGCCAGGACGCGTATGACACCTTCGAGCTCATCCGCAAGTACCAGGTCATTCTTCAGGACGAGCGGCCGGCGTTCGGCAATATCTGCATCCACAAGGGATTCGCGCCGACCGCGGATGACACGCCCGAGAACGGGAACCCCGAGGACATCCCGAAGGCCGCCCACGACTGGCCGACCTTCAACTTCATCATCTACCACTCGTGCATCGCACCGGTCCTCTTCTACAACCCCGAACCGCTCCAGAATCTCCTGAGCCGCCGGCCGACCCTCCGGCAGGGCGTCCCCGACATCCGCTGGACGACGCGGTTCGCGCAGCTCGCCCACGACCTCCCGAACGTCTACGCGGAGGTCGGCTCGACGTTCGCCTCGACCGTCATCACGTTCCCCACCGTCTGGGCTCACATCATCGGCCAGCTCCTGAAGTTCATGGGGTCACGCCGGGTCATGTTCGGCTCCGATTCCCTCTGGTACGGCTCGCCCCAGTGGCAGATCGAGGCCTTCTGGCGCTTCCAGATTCCCGAGAGGCTGCAGGAGAAATGGGACTACCCGGAGATCAGCACGGCCGACAAGCGGAACATGCTCGGCCTGAACTCCGCACGCCTGTACCACGTGGGCTCGACGAAGCCCAAGGCGTTCCGGCCGGTGCCCGCCGACTTCGTGGCGAGAATGCCGCACGACTTGAAGACACTCCTCGAGTTTCCCGGCTTCGCCTCCGACAACCTGTCCAGGATGAAGGCCCGGTACCTCGCCGAGGGCCCGGTTCCGGACCACACGCGCTACGGCTGGGTCAGGACGCTGGTCTAGCTCGGATCGAGCGCGGAAGCAAAGGCGCGGCCCTCCAGCCGGAGGGCCGCGCATCGCTTGACACTGGACCCACTTGGTCTGATTCTCGCCCCACCAGGCCATCCTGGATGCGATCGAACCCACAGGAGCGCGGAGGATTCGACATGAGCGGACTCACCCGACGGGACGTGATGAGACTGGGAGGCGCCGCCGCCGCGGCGGGACTCGGCTTCCCGGCCATAGTCCGAGCCCAGCCGAAAGAGGTCGTCATGCTGGGCCTCTGGTCGTTCACCGGCGCCTTCTCCGACGTGGGCCCCGTCCTGGACCGAGGCATGAAGCTGGCCCTCGATGAGCGGGGGATGAAGGTGCAGGGCAAGTCCATCAAGTACATCACGCGAGACGACGAGACCAAGGCGGGCAGCGCGACGCGTCGGGGCGAAGAGGCCGTCGACTCCGACGGGGCGAAATTCATCATCGGCCCGTGGTCGTCGGGCGTCGCCCTGGCCGTCTCGGAGGTCGCCAAGCGGAAGAAGGTGTTCCACTACTTCAGCGGAGGCACCGAGGACATCTCGGGCGCGCGCTGTCACCGCTATTCGTTCCAGTGGGCGGCGAGCCCGTACACGGCCGCGAAGACCGTGGTGGACACCTTCATGCAGGCCAACCCCAAGGCCAAGCGCTGGCACCTGCTGGTCGCCGACTACGCCTTCGGCTGGTCGGTCGAGAAGTACATCAAGGAAGTCGCCAAGGGACACGGGATCGAGTTCGTGGGCGCCGACCGGCACCCGCTCGGCGAGCGCGAGTTCTCGAACTACGTCACCAAGGCGGCCGGCAACAAGCCCGACGTGGTGGCCATGATCAACTTCGGGCTCGACGCCGTGACCGGCGCCCGCGAGATCTTCAACTTCGGTCTCACCCCGAAGGTCCCGCTCATCATGACGTGGTCCTCGGGCGTCGAGGAACTGGTGCAGCTCAACCCGGAGATCCGCGAGAACCTCTGGGTCGGCTCGAACTTCTACTACACGGCCGACACGCCGGTCGCGCGCGAGTTCGTGAAGAGCTACCAGGCCAAGTTCGGCAGCCCTCCTGGCTACGCGCCGGCCGCCGCCTACGGGATGACGCGCATGACGCTCGCGGCCATGGACAAGGCCAAGTCCACCGAGGTCGCCGACGTCGTGAAGGCCTGCGAGGGCCTCGAGCTGGACGACCTGGTGGGCCGCATGCGCGTGGACCCGAAGACCCACCAGACGCTGCGGCCGTACTTCTTCATGCGGTGCAAGAAGAAGGACGCGATGAAGGGTCCGATGGACTTCGCCGACATCATCGCCACCGGCTCGACGCCGCTGCCGGCGGAGTACGCGGCCTGCAAGGACATCGGGTCCCTCTAGGACCGGCCTGAACCTCGCACTCCTCTTCAGCCAGGTTCTGAACGGGCTCGCCACGGGGATGCTCTATGCCCTGATGGGCATCGGGCTCAGCATCATCACGGGCGTGCTCAACATTCCCAACTTCGCCCACGGCTCCCTCTTCGCGCTCGGCGCCTATTTCCTGTTCACGCTGATCCAGCTCCTCGGCAACTTCTGGCTGGCGCTCCTGCTGGCCCCGCTGGGCGTGGGGCTGCTCGGGATCCTGATCGAGTACGGCGGCATCCGGCCGCTGTACCGGGCCGGTCACGACTACCAGCTTCTGCTGACCTTCGGTCTCTCGCTCATCATCACCGAGGGCATCATCATCGTCTGGAGCCCCGTCGGCATGAGCCAGCTTCCGCCGCCTATCCTGCGCGGCGGCGTCGACCTGGGCATCACGTTCTACCCGAAGTACCGGCTCTTCGTGATGGCGGCGGCGGCGCTGCTCGTGCTGGGTGCCTGGCTCTTCCTCGAGAAGACACGCTACGGCGCCATCATGCGCGCCGGCATCGAGGACAAGGAGATGGTGTCGCTGCTCGGCATCGACATCCACCGCCTCTTCACCGCCGCCTTCGCGCTGGGCTGCGTGCTCGCCGGCATCGCCGGCGCGCTGACCGCGCCGATCCGCGGGCTGAACCCGTGGATGGGCGTGGACATGCTCGGCATCGCCTTCGTCGTCGTCGCGCTGGCGGGGCTCGGCAACGTGCTGGGCTCCATCGTGGCGGGGCTGCTCGTCGGCGTCGCCCAGAGCCTGGTGGCGCTGGTCTGGCCCGAGGCCTCGGTGGCGGTCATCTTCGCCGTCATGGCGGCCGTGCTGCTGGTGCGTCCGCAGGGCCTCTTCGGCATCCGATGAATCGAGCGTGGCTCGCCATTCTGGCGGCGGTCGTCCTGCTTCCGATCTTCGTCCGCCACACCATCGCCACCGAGATCTGGATCTTCGCGATCTTCGGGCTCGGCCTGAACTTGTTGATGGGCTACACGGGGCTGCTCTCGTTCGGCCAGGCGACGTTCTTCGGCTCGGCCGCCTATGCCGCCGGCTATCTGTTGAAGTATTACGGGATCGACGTGTTCCTGGCGCTCGCGATCGGCATCGCCGTGGGCGCCGTCTCCGCGGCGCTGGTCGGCTACCTCTGCGTCCAGCGGTCCGGCCTCTACTTCATCATGCTGACCTTCGCGCTGAACCAGATGTTCTATTTCACGGCCTATCAGTGGACGACGGTGACGGGCGGCGAGGACGGCATGCCCGGCGTGCCCCGCCCGAGCGTCCTCGGGATCGACATCCATCCGCCGCTCGCGTACTACACGGCCGTGGCGCTGCTCTTCCTCCTGGCGCTCTGGGTCATGCGACGCATCGTCGAGTCGCCGCTCGGCAAAATCTTACAGTCCATCCGCGACAACGAGCTGCGCGCCGAAGCTCTGGGCTACGACGTCCCGCGCATGAAGCTGGCGGCCTTCGTGGTGGGCGGCGCCTTCTCGGGGCTCGCCGGAGCGCTCTACGCGATGCTGTTCGGCATCGTGCCGCTCGAGTCCATCGGGTTCGTCTTCTCCGGCAACGTCGTCTTCGCCACCCTGATCGGCGGCTCGGGCTCGCTCTACGGCCCCGTCATCGGCTCGTTCGTCTTCATCTGGCTGTCGGAGTCGGTCGCCTCGATGTGGGCG
>Ga0137394_10000820_pt1 | contig 21778 bp, 29 predicted proteins | sample czobulk116metaG_FD_108278 | JGI IMG/M metagenome (GOLD analysis project Ga0137394, IMG submission 108278) | Vadose zone soil microbial communities from Angelo Coast Range Reserve, California, USA - czobulk1.16 metaG | ecosystem: Environmental > Terrestrial > Soil > Vadose zone | place: USA...
GAGGTCACTGCGGTCCTGTTGTGCCCTCCGGTGCTCCTCGGACCACACGCACTTGTTTCTCTCTACTCTATTCGCTCATGTCCAAACAATTCCAGTTCAAACTTGTTTTACTTGGTATGTGCCAAAGTCTTCTATGTAATCAAATCGATATATATCGCCATTCACAGGTGAATCTGCCGTTGGCAAATCCAGGTATACCTCTCTGCACGACGCTCCAACCGCCTTCACCCTTATATCCCCTTCTCAGTTTAGTCTTGCGTTTTGTGAAAGACCAATTTGATGATTATCGGGAGAGCACAATCGGAGGCTCGTCTTCCTCGCCTCCCCTCGAAGCGCCGCTCATTCTGACGACCTACTACACAGCCGCATTCCTCACACAGACGGTAAATCTCGAAGATGGCACTGCCGTGAAATTCGAGATCTGGTACGCATTACCTATTATTCCTCACGACAATGCGTTCGATCTTACTGTTGTACAGGGACACAGCAGGTCAGGAGCGCTATAAGGTCGGTCCACATTATTGGGGGCTGCATAGGGTACTGAAGTTACCGTCCCTCATCTTGCTGTAGTCCCTGGTATGTACTCTCTTCTTTCAGATTCGTTGCTCTGATCCTCGTGAAGGCACCCATGTACTATCGCAACGCGAATTGTGCCGTCGTGGTTTATGATATCACCCAGTCAGCCTCCCTAGAAAAAGCTCGTAACTGGATCCGTGAACTTCAACGTCAAGCCGACCCATCCATCGTTATTGCCCTTTGTGGGAACAAGTCAGATTTAGCTGCTCGACGGCAAGTGACGCAGGAAGAAGCTCAGAAGTATGCGCAAGAAGAGGGCTTGATGTGGGCTGAGACTAGCGCAAAGAGTGGTGAGGGTGTTACAGATATTTTCACCCGCATCGGTCAGTCTCTTCCCTGGTCGTCCGTCACTGGCATTGACAACCTGACATTCGTTGCAGCCAAGAAACTTCCTAGCACTGCACCACCTGCAACAAGAAGTGGTCCTGGTCGTGCGGGTACTGCAGGTGGCAGGACAGGTGTGGATTTGAATAAGCAACCGAGGTCTACAACCTCAGGGGAACCGTGTAATTGCTGAGCGCTTCGCCCTGATCCATCACCATTCGCTCTCGTATGCCATTATACAGTCATTTGCCTGTTGGACGTCGCCTTTAGATCCCACCGACAGACCCTTATCATGTGTTCTCCCAACAGCCAGTCTTCGGTACCCCATACCACTGTAGTATTTTAGCTCTTATGTCCATCGCTGCCTTGGCTCGCATATCGATGCACGCTTTGCTACCTGGACTTCGAACACAGTCATTAATAACCAAATGGTCTTGATGGGGTTACATGTAAATGAATGTCGAGAGGAGTTGTACAGAAGATGACATGACATGAATCGTGGCTGTGCATGGAGTGAGTGGGAAGAGGAGAGATACAGTATCATGTGAATGTGAATAAATATCAAAACCCAGCAGCTTCGAGTCCCCTCCTGATATCGGCGTGTACCAGTTCGGCGTGCTGCAAGTCGTCGCTTCGTTGCCAGTACCAGCGTTCGCCCATCGTGACTGCCTTTTCCATCTGTCCAATGATGAAGCTTGTCATCTCGGGAATCTCAGGAATGAGATACGGTTTCTTCTGAAATCGAAGCATCTGTAACGTCATGTCGTACCACTTTTGTCGCTTGACGAAGTGGATAAGTGTGAATTGCCTCTCTGGATTGGTAGCAGATTGGACAAAGACGTTGTCTGCGTGCTGCTCCTGCGCATAGACGATACTCCTCAAGAATGGCCCTACAAAGGGCATGCAGGGCCCCTCGACGGCATCTAGTATACTGCGATAATAACCGTAATTCGAGGCCGGATGAATGATCTTGCGGAGAGGCTCCAAGGCTTGTTCCCGGTTCGAATTGACCCACGTGAAATGCAAGCGCGAGATAACCACACTTGATAGCGCCGCCACTATGGAACTCATAGAAGAGAAGTTGTTGAGAGATCGACATTTCTTCAGACAAGGATTAATCAGACAAGTCCTGGCATAGATGTGCCCACCAACATACCTCGGCAACACGGACCCAAAAGTCCACCACATTTGCACGCTTCCCCAACACAGGGGCCTCAAGAATGCTGCATTTCACCCAATCGGCCAACTTGTCGTGTATGGCGCAGAACGCATGGATGTTCTTAACGGCCTCGCCTTCTTTGATCTTTGACCAGAGAAAGCATTCTTGCGGGCGAATTTTGCGATACGACTCTGATTCGAACAGAGAGAGGTGCTGCGCCATCTCCAATGGATCCATGCGGACTAGCTCGAGGCCATCTCCTTTTCTCACCTTCTTCCATTTTTTTGAAGACATGACGATCGCCTCAGGTGCGATCGGTTCGGCAAAGGTCTGGAACGAGGTCAGAAACAACGGAGTGAAAGTAACGATACATTCAAAGCTTACCAAGCGTTCCAACGACTTCAACATATGCTTCGCCGTGAGCGCAAGCGTAGGTGGACTGATAACAAGACCCAGGAATTTTTGAAGTTTTGGCGCAACTTCGGCATCTTGGTTGAGTAGGTCATACTCCTCAAGCCACATCGTCAAAACAGTCAACACCCGCTTTTGAGTTGGCCGAAGCTTTTCCCTCTTCCATTGGTTAAACTCGTCCTCGGTGAGATTTGGAGGCACTTCTAATCCGTACTGTGATATGAGAAGATCAAAGACTTCGGTAGCTGTCGCAAAGGTTCGGAATGTGACAAGGAAAGCGCGACGAAAGAGTTCCTGCTGGGATGCGCCTGACGCAAAGGGATCAGTTGACGATCGTTGTAATGAAATTAACTCTTACGCAGAGGATCCACCACCAAATGTTCCACAAGAGCGGGTAAAGTCCCGGCCTTGACTGCGCCGTCGAAGTCCAGTTTGATTTCTTCCTCGCTGTGGCGATGTTTGAGATACCAAGGAAGATTCGCTTGTGCTTGCCTGGCGTTGTGAAACGCCTGTGCGCTATCATCTCCCGTTAGTTGCAAAACCTTGCCAGGGCGTGGACGCGCGTTGGGTAGAAAAGCGTGTGGTAATGGCGACGGAGGGACATCTATCTGGCTAACAAGGATTGATACGCGATCAGACGTCTGCGCTCGCACGTTACTGCATAGTCTCTGGAGGGAAGATGAGACGTCAAAGATGAGAGGCCATCGTGAGGTACGCACTTGAAAACTGATGGCACTATCAGAAGAATTACGACCGTGGGTGCCAATCTTGGGTTCGGCGAAAGGAGAAGGTGTTGTCGTTATGTCGGGTGATGCAGGTAGAGATTTATCAATTCTAAGTAATGGTTGTGGTTTTGGCTTCTGGGGAATAGGGGGAGATAAAGTGGGGGTATCTCCTGTCTCCCTAGACCCCGAGCTTGGTGGCGAGTCGCGAAGGCCATCTATTTTGGAGATTGTGGGCTCATGGAGTGCTTCAGTAATAACGATCGAAGAATCGGACTTGCTGGAGGGCGGAGGTCTCAATTGCGTTCTCTCGGAAGGCTCGTTGTCGGAAATTGGGGACGGGATCTCGACGGCTCCTCTCGAAAGTGGGGGGGCGGACCTGACGCTCTCTGGATCGGGCCTGTACTCGGGTATTCGAGTCCTGTCTCGGATGTCGTACACTCTGTGAGCAGCACCATCTGAGAGTGTGCGAACATATCTTGCAGGAATCCAGCCTATTTCGGACCCATCGCCTCGAACAGCGCCCCACCAACCCGATTCATCCTGCCGAACAATTTCCAGAACGTCATGTTTTTGAAAGGAAAGGCGGTCGGGATCCGAAGAAAAGAAATCGTAGAGGCCAATGACTGAACAGATTCGCTCGTAACATTCACCCGAAGGGGATTCGTAGCCCCACGGCTCTCTTCGTGCGAAGGAGGAATGAGGGGAGGGTGTGACGGGGGTAAGACGTCCGACGTCTGGAGACGAGCCTATCGAAAGGCGGAGGGACTGAGGACGGTTTGGGTTTGCGGCAGGCGGAACGGCCATGGATTCCACCAAAAGGTTGGGAAGTCGAAGGGAGAAACGGGGCTCGGAAATTGCTGAGGGACGAGGCAAATAAGCGTTACGAAGTCGTCAGGATCGGGCGTATGATAGCCCCGGCTGCATAGGCAGAGGTGATCGTGACGTATCAAGAAAGGGATGGCTGACAGGGCCCTGCATCATGGAACGGGAAGGTGTTTCCGTCACACCAAGGCTGGGGGGCCCCTGGTGACCATCACCGCAATGCGCTCCGGTGTTACGCAGAGCGCTATCATACTTTCTTGGAAAAGTCAGAGACGGACCCGAAGGTCAGTGATGCCTTGATGAAAGGGCGACTCTTAACTGACGCATAGTAAGTCAAATTTGATTGATGGCCGGCAGTGTCAGTGCCTTGACATGGCATCACATCGCTTGGAGAGCTCCTCGCCCATCGTCTGCTGCGATCAACTCATCGTCGTACTGAAAAAGAAATTGTTGTATCGTGTTCAGTCTCTCCTGATGGGAGACGTACTGTAAATAAGGCATCGATCTCGGGATTGAGTCATCCATCAGACGCAAACAACCGAATGCGGTGAGGCTATGCCATACGCCATGACTTGAACCCTGGTGCGAGACCAGAAGGCAGTGTTGGCGATGGCACCTTGGAATTCCACAAAGGCTAAGGTTCGATTGTTCTCAACGCTGTTGGCTCTTCAGTTCTGACCTAAAGTTTTCTCAGGTTCAGCTACGGTACGTCCGATAAGATATACCTCGCTTATGGCCCTTATTATTACCACGCGAAACATCTGATAACGGGTAATATACAGCTTGTCAGTGCAGCGTCTGCGTACGCTGCAAGAGAAGAAAGAGGCCCAAGCCAAGGCGGCGCGCCGCGACATTGCAACGCTACTGGAGAGGGGCAAGGCCGAGACTGCGCGTATCAAAGTAGAAAGCAGTAATTCGTATTTTCGTCTCATATCTGTCTCCATTTCTTACAGAACTCTCTTAGTAATTAACGAGGATATCCATCTCGAGCTTTTGGAGCTTTTGGAGCTGTATTGCGAGCTACTCATTGCGCGTTTCGGCCTGGTAGAACAGAAGTAAGCTGCGTTCCCCAACGATCTATGCCGTTCTGCAACCCACAAGTTACAATCAGTGCGCAAGAACCGGACCCAGCAGTCAGCGAGGGAATCTGCAGTGTTATTTATGCGGCACCCCGTACCGAGCTGAAAGGTACGTTCTTAGAGCATATTGTGTATTGCAAACTCGACCCCCGTTGATTTCAGAGCTACATGTTCTACGAGATCTCCTCATGCACAAGTATGGTAGGGAGTTTTCTGCAGCGGTAATGGAGAACCCGGACGGTTGCGTTAGCGAGAGGGTAAGACTCCAAAATTTATCCCATTTTTATACTACCCAACAGGGTATCCCACAATCCAGGTGATGAAAAAGCTCGCAAACAACATGCCATCTGCCGACCTTGTGGATGCCTATCTGACAGAGATAGCCCGAGGCTATGGTGTCCGGTGGACGTCTGACCCTAAGCAAATCGGTGATGATCAACGAGATGCCCAGGATTCTGCGGTTGTCAGTGACCTTGCCATTTTCTTTAGCACGCACTCCACCTGTTTGCCTTTTCGCTGATTCTTACTAGGACGCAACGCCGCAAACTGCGAAAGACATAGTCATCCCACTCAACGGCGGGAAGAAATTCGCTGTCGGCAGCGGAGAAGGGACGCCGAGGCTTCCAGATATTCCGCCGACAGAAGATGATGATGGGAAAGGCGGGAACGAAGGCGCTGCATCTAAGCCCTTGCCAGAAGATGACTTTGCTATGTTAGCCAAGAGATTTGAGGCACTTAAGAAACGATGAAATGGTTGACATATACTCTGTACTCGAGGTCGGGTGACATGTCGCTCGATTCTTGTGCAATATTACACGCTAAGTGGTCCTGCTTCGGAACGGTGCTGGCCACAGAGATGACAACGAATTTCGTACGATGACGTAGGCTCTTTATATGCAATGTTATGGCGACTAATCAATGTACAGAAATGAGGTACGTGAATTACTAGTGAACGGACACGTTTTGGGGCACGGGAGTCAACGAGGGCTGTCACTTGTGACCTTACGTAAGACCGCTTTTGCCAGGGTCGGCCCGATTTGGGTCACATCTGAGGCGATCCGCTCGGCCCATCCGTTGGTACCAACTAGAAAGTTGGTTGTCCGAAGACCGGGACGATGGACTTTTCTGCTAAAGTGGCGCGGAAGGTGACCCGATGCGGGCGTTATGAGCCCGGCGCAGAGCTGATCGAGGTAGCGAGCGACCTCGAGGCCGATACGGCGGTGAAATGAGGACCCGCCGATGGAGGGAATTTGTCGCAGGTTCGGCTTTGTGGAGGATATCCGCCGGTAAGGTAGCCAGGACCAGTACTAGTTATCAACTCGCCCACCGGCACTCGTACCGAGACCTTTACGCGGTCCGAGTCGTAAGTGCGTCCATGACCGTCCTTTATATGCCAGCCACTCCCCATTCTTCGCTATCTTGACCCTTTCCCTACGATGGACGATTATCCCGATGATACGTTGTCGGATGTCGATTCAGATGTCTTCTCGACTTCCAGTGCAGCCACCTCTGCGACTTCATATGACGTATCCATGCGCTCTGGCTCTCCTGCCCCTTCCGTCTACTCCGTCACCAGTTCCATAAGGGCCGCTTCTTATCGCCACGAATACGGGAGAGGCTTGAACAATTACTCAGAAGTGTACCACCTCCCAGCTGACGACGAGGAGCTTGACAGACTCGGTAATGCGTCCGTCACATTATTGCTCGAATATCTCAGGTTGAGTTCTGCAGACAAGCAACATGAGGTGTTCAAGATGATAATGGGTGCATACCCCCAGCCTATGGCCGAGGTTATGGCAGACGATACTCCCGGTGAAACCAAAACCATCCTCGACTTGGGCTGTGGGAGTGGAAGTTGGTCAGAGTGCTTTTCGTATTCTTGGCGTTGCTTAGATTGTCCTCACAACTTTCCAGGATAATGGATGTTGCTCGCGAATTTCCGCATTGTCAGGCTGTCGCCGTAGATTTGGTCCCGATGCAGTCTGCGTGAGTGGACTTGATCTTCACTAACAAGATTCTCTTTTCGAATTTATCTCTGTAAGTGATATGCCACCAAATTGCAGGTATGGTTATGCCTTCTCTATCACCGACGTCAAGCTGGAGTAACCTGCATCGCAGGAGCGAAGTTGACGATATCAACATCGGATTGCAACATTTCTATGGCCAGTTTAATGTCGCACATGCTCGTCTCGTTTCATCTGGTGTAAGCCACACTCAAGCGCCCCGGTTGGGGACTCTGCCTTGTTGCACGCTGCTTTATTGACCCACTACTTTCCAGATTAAGGACTTCCCAGCACTGATTGATCATATCAGCCAATGCCTGCGTCCCGGTGGGCTCATGGAACTCATGGAATTTGATTTTAGGGTATACGACGGCAGTTGCAAGCCCTTCTCTTTACCCACTGGTGTCATGGAACCTCCATGGTTTCCTCTGTGGATGTCATTCTGTAACATGGCCGTACGTCAACGAGGCGGAACTCCCGATGCTGCCAACATGCTCTATAGTTGGACGCTACGACACCCGGCCTTTGAAGACGTTGTCTACGAAGAGCACTTTGTCCCAACAGCACCTTTTATGTCCAGTGAGGAACCCAATTATCATTTAATGCGAACCATCTCCGAAATTTTTCGGGAAGATATATTAGTGTGTGACCAGGAATATCGGCATTTGACCGCAAACTCACCATCTGCGGTTTTGCGCAGGCGTTTTTTAGGTCCGGTCGGCCACTTTTATTGGGGAGTGGGCTCTCGGAATCTTTCGTTGACGAACTCGAGCATCGCGCACGTGTGGAGCTCACGGAAGCACGCACGGTCAGTTATATTCGCTTAGAGCGAGTATATGCTCGAAAAAGGTCCTAGATCTGGGCTCTTATCATTGTTCCCCTCGCTACCTCATATTTGCTATTGTGCTAGCTATTTGGATTTGTACGTTAATCAATGATCGAATGATCCTCAGCTCCACGTATTCTACACTTGCCAATTAAATTGTAAAGTGGATTGGTGTGTGCAACGGACACTGTCAACATAACAGAGTTTTTGCATTTCGAAACCGTAAATAAACGGCAAAATAAACCTACAATCTTTTTATTATTTATACTGGGGAAATCTCTGCTAAAGTTTTATCTATTTTGTTGTTTTCTTTGTGTCAAAATTCATGAAAAGACTTCAAGTTTATCCCACCGACAAGGACATAATATCTGACAAAGCATTGTTTTCGTAAAAATAATTGTGTCCGGATTCGAAGTCTATTCCATATTTGTAAAGACTTGTGTCCAAATTCAAAATCTATTCCACATTTGTAATAAATGCGAAATAAGCTTTGAGTCTGGATGAAAACAATGCTTTGTCAGACATTATGTCCTTGTCGGTGGGATAAACTTGAAGTCTTTTCATGAATTTTGACACAAAGAAAACAACAAAATAGACTTAGAACTTTAGCAGAGATTTCCCAGATATAAATAATGAAAAGATTGTAAGTTTATTTTTCCATTTATTTACGGTTTCGGAATGCAAAAACTCTGTTATGTTGACAGTGGGAGCGGTGAGCGTCTCGCCCGGGTGGGGTTTGAGGCATGTTGTCACGTGGTCTAAATCCCTCCTATCCCAGCTGCCTCGAGCGTTTATCCTTCGCTTCGCAGTTAACTCAAACCTGCCCGGAAAATGGCTGAGCGAATAGTTGATCGTCCACGGGAGCCCTTAGGCCTGTTTCCCGAAGATTCTCGGCAGCTTTTGGCTTCTCTTGGATGGGATTCCGTTCCGTCGCGCGAGCAGACCTATCGTGAGATAGAGGAAAGACTCCTCTTGCCGAAAGAAAGGCTCCCCGAGGACTGGCTTTCTAAATATCAGGTGTGGGTACGCCACGCCGTTTATCTTAGTCATTGATCTGATCGTCCTTCAAGATACTGGGATGAGCAGATTTCCATACCTTCGCTATTGTCATTTCAGCCTTCTCCACCTCCGACCAGCATCTCATTTATCAGATCCGGCCTCAGCGGGCATGTGACTGGCCATTCAGAGGCAAACCCTTTCTCTCACCATTTCGTGAGGCTTATTCTCACATTAATCGATAGCTCGTGAACCCGCCAATTCAAACAGGCTTGACTTCATCATCTTCTGACAGGCGGCCTGCACCAAACTCGAACTTTGTGAGAGGAAAGTCAGGCTATGCTCCATTTTGGCCTGGGGGATTGGACTCTTTAGTCGCGAGGCCAGACGACCCGGGCTCCCATGGCGGTGTTACGGAAACCAAACGACTGGGAACTGTTCCTCCCGGCTTGAAACGCGGTATTCGATTGTCTGCGGAGAAGAATCGTGACCCCGCTTCCTCGGATCTGTTTGACTTGAATGGGGATGAAAACGAAGCTGCGAGCCCAGTAAATGACCCTTGTTCCTGTGGGTTCTTTGTTGACTCATGGATTTACAACAACAGACCGAAGTACCGTTTGATGAATCAGAAAAACAGCATTTGCCGGAAGTTTTGTCGGGTCAACCCGCAGACATTGATCACCTACTACCGGTCACGGTACCCATCACTTCTGATCTGCTGAACCAAGCAACCGAACTAACGTCATGGCAGAGAGCACAATTACTACCAGTATCATCTGCTAAAACAACCAAACGTGTCACAGTTCAGAAACGGGATTGGGCTCATGTCGTCGATGTCAACAAGCCGATGAAAAACTTTCACACTCTTGTGCCGAATCTTGCGCGCAAGGTCGGGCATTTCTCCGTTGTATTTTCACTTTCCTTGCAACGTTGACCCGCTTTTAGTATCCTTTCGAACTAGATACTTTCCAAAAGGAGGCAATCTACCATCTCGAGTTAGGTGACTCCGTCTTTGTTGCGGCGCACACATCGGCTGGTAAGACTGTCGTTGCGGAGTATGCTATCGCACTCGCGGACAAGCATATGACACGGTACGTACAATCATGTAATCCCACCGACCCCTCCTTAGTGGAACACAGCGCTATATACACCTCGCCAATCAAGGCGCTGTCAAATCAAAAGTTCCGTGATTTCAAGCAAACCTTTTCTTCAAACGCCGTGGGGATATTGACTGGCGACGTACAAATCAATCCTGAAGCCAATTGTCTGATCATGACGACGGAAATTTTGCGAAGCATGCTTTACAAGGGCGCTGATCTGATTCGTGACGTTGAGTTCGTGATTTTTGACGAAGTACATTATGTGAACGATGCGGAAGTTCGTTTCATACTGCTGCGAATTTACTACCGCTGATCGTGTTGGCATAGAGAGGCGTCGTATGGGAGGAGGTCATCATCATGCTTCCTGATCACGTCAACATCATTTTGTTATCTGCGACTGTTCCGAATGCCAAAGAATTCGCAGATTGGGTTGGGTGAGCATTCGGCTTCCCAAAAACCGCTGTTTAGTCTCATTACGTATTCAGACGAACAAAGAAGAAGGATATTTATGTCATCTACACCCCGAAGAGGCCAGTCCCATTGGAGCATTATATCTACGCCGGTCGAGATGTGCATAAGATAGTTAACGCGGGCGGAGAATTTATCAGTCAAGGGTTCGTTCCCGATGCCGATCTCGAACTCCGATATCTAAAGCGTATCATAGGTATAAGGATGCTGGGGATGCTTCCAGGCGCAAGCAAGAAAAAGAGCGTGAAGCCGCGGGCCTTCCACCTCTTCAACGGCAAGGAGCCAGAGCGGCAGCCCCACAGCGCGGTCAACGTGGTGGGCCCGCCGGCCGTGGTGGGCAGAGAGGTGCTCCGACCAGGGCTGTCCCCGTAAACCGAGGTGGCGGACCCTCCAGACCTCTTCGTCAGGGAGACCAGAGTGTATATATTCACCTCATCGGTCTTCTTCGCAAGAAATCACTTCTTCCTGTCGTAATCTTCACTTTCTCGAAGAAGAGATGCGAGCAGAATGCAGGGACTTTAACTAACTTGGACCTGTCTACTGCAGTCGAGAAGAGTGAAATACATGTTATGATCGAGAAGTCGGTGATGCGTCTCAAAGGTATTTACCACTTTCTAACAAAAAAGGTCTGACAGGTGTATCCTTTTTGTCAGGTTCGGACAAGAAGTTGCCGCAGATTGGTCGAATGCGGGACCTATTGTCAAGGGGTATCGGTGTACATCACGGCGGACTGCTTCCTCTTGTGAAAGAAGTCAGCCATTTTCTCATCTGAACGTACCCACCATTGATTATCGTTTAGGTGGTCGAAATTCTTTTTGCCCGTGGGCTAGTCAAAGTTCTCTTCGCAACAGAAACCTTTGCAATGGTGGGTCGTGATCGTGATCCTCAATATAACACGTTCATGGTTCATCTATAGGGTGTTAACATGCCAGCGAAATCTGTGGTCTTCTCTGGAATTCGCAAGCATGACGGGCGTAGCTTTCGGGAGATACTGCCTGGGGAGTATACACAAATGGCAGGGCGTGCTGGTCGCAGAGGGCTCGACCCTATTGGGACAGTCATCATCACCAGCGATGATATCCCCGAAGTAAGTTTTCGTGGAGGTGAATGCCCTTGTGAACCCGAGCAACTTAACATTTCTTTCCAAGCAATCTACTTTGAGCCACATGATCACGGGAAAACCTGGAAAACTGGCGTCGCAATTCCGGTTGACATACAACATGATTCTCAATCTTCTACGTGTTGAAGCGCTCAAGGTCGAAGAGATGATAAAACGTAGCTTCTCGGAGAATGCGTCACAGCAGTTGTTACCTGACCAACAGAAGAAAATAGTCGAGGTATGCTTTGGTGCTCTTGACCTCCACTGTGTCCTCATATTCCTATTTAGAACGAGACAACCCTATCAATTTTGCGCAAACTCGAGTGTGAGATCTGCTTGGAAGACATCAATAGACATTATGATATTTCAGCTGAGATTGTGGATATCAACCAGCAGTTATTGGGACTGGCCTCCACCCATGTGCAAGGTTCAAAATTCTTGTCTGCTGGCAGGGTCGTAGTACTTCGTGATGGGGTACGCCGCTTTCTATTCTCAGGTGTCTCATCTCCTCAGAGACCATGTAGCACTTCCATTGGACTGTTGCTTTGATTCTCAAACCCGCACCCTCACATGAGCAAGTCAAATGCTTTTTTATCCTCGCCCTGGTGGATCCTGACACGAAGGAGGGAAAGAACGGTACCCTTCGTTGTAATGGTCTCCGGACGAATAGCATCTCATTGCTCTTTTGCCAGACGTGGACGCACAAGCTGTACCTCCCCAGTGGCCTCCGTTGGCACAAACTCTCGTGGTCGGAGATGGCGAGTACGAATTAACTGTTGTCCCAGTGACGAGCATCGCACTTGTTACTGTTCGCACACTTAAGGTGACGACCGTGGCTAATCTATCACTACTCCCTCACCAATTGGGATAGGTCGACATCAATACAATATTGGAACGCCACCTAAAATCTCGCATGAATGACGCAATTGCACAACTTGGGGACCTTGCAAATGAATGGGCCAAGAACAATCACGTTCCAGAGGTGGACTGGGCGCGCGTGCGTTCATTCGGGTTCCAGGAGCATCTTAACAGAAGAAATACACTAGTCAAGCGCCTTGAAGGCTCAACATGCGCCCTCTGCAAAGAGTTCGATCAACATGTATGTCCTTCCGCTCTCTCAAATGCATCAGAATCACATGTTTATATTTAGTACAAAACCTTACACGTCGAACGTGTCCTGCGAAGCAACATCGCAAATCTCAAGCTGGCAATTTCAGATCAAAACCTCGAGCTCGTCCCTGACTATGAGCAGCGTGTCGAGGTCCTGAAGGAGCTCAAATTTCTCGAGGCAAACTCCACGGTCTCATTGAAAGGCCGAGTTGCGTGTGAGGTTAGTGGTCGGCCAATTGTTGGATGCTTCGCGTTTCACGTTACTCTTAGATCAATTCTGTGAATGAACTCGTTCTCACCGAGCTCGTTCTGGACAATACTTTTGCAACCTACGAGCCTGAGGAAGTGGTTGCACTTCTCTCATCTTTCGTCTTCCAAGAAAAAACGGAAGTCGAACCCGTTTTTACACCGAGGCTTGAAGATGGACGTGATGCATTGGAAGCCATCTTGGACCGAGTGTCAGAAGTACAGATGAGGCACAAGGTCGCAGCTGATGAGCATCGATGGAAGTTGAATTTCGGACTAACGGAGGCAGTCCATGAATGGGCTAAAGGAATGGTCGGCATCCGTCAAGGTCTATAGTTGGTTATCTGTTGATGGCCCGTTTTAGCCCTTCGACCAATTGACGGCTCTCACCGACGTAGCAGAGGGCACGATCGTACGCGTCATTACTCGGCTCGATGAAACCTGTAGAGAAGTCCGAGATGCTGCTCGCGTCATCGGAGATGCCGCGCTGATGAAGAAAATGGAAGATGCTCAGACGAAAATCAAGAGAGACAGTGAGTGTTTGCCGTTTTGTTGAGCATACGCTTTGGTGACCCGCTGTCACAGTCGTATTCGCTGCTAGTCTGTATTTTTGAGGTGTTCTGTGACGTCATTGTATACCATCTGCCCTTTTAACTTCCGAAATTTCGTCAAGAGTGTTCTTTACCCCGTTCAACCATCTCATCAACCTGCGTCACCCTGTACAATATGTCCTCCCCTGTAACCCCAGATCAGCCAACCTATCCGACCGGAAAAACTGATAATGATTCTTGCGATGTGCTACCTACTCCGCCCAATCCCCCGCAGCACCACTTAGAACTAGGCCCTCCCCAGCGCCGTCGCGTCAACCCTGAGAGTCTTGCCGCTCGTCTTGGACCCGAGCTTGTTGCCGAGATGGAAAAACATATCATCCCAGGAAGTATCGAGATGCCACCGTTCAGTGTTCGCCGCGACATACAAGTCAAGTTCGGCATCGATCGACGCCACATTTACGATTTTTTCCACAGTCGAGGGCTCCGGTGTCTAAACGAGAAGACTATGCGGAACAGCTATCTGGAAGTAAGTTCTCAGCTCAAGCGCATAAAGCGCACTTTTTTTTGTCTCTCATGGACCATAGACGAAATCCCAAAGACCCACCCGAAGTATTGACGCTCCATCGGCCTTTCCGGAGCCTAGGAAGCGTAGAGCTGCGATCGCAGCACTAGAGGCCACGTCTTTGAAACACACGCACCCTTCCCGAAAACAGAAAGGCAGGCAAAAGCGACCAGAACGTCCACCTTCTCCATTGGGAATTGACAATACAGCTCCCCGTAAAGCCCACTTTCTTCTCGAGCCCGAACTTGACGTTGAGAGCCCGATAACTGATATGATCCAGGAGTCGCTCCCTTCCTCGGACGCTTCGGAGTCCTTTTGGACGCCCGGCTCGGACGTCAGCTGTATGCATTACCTCGAGCAGGTTTCTACCTTCGGTTCTGAGGAACAAGAATCGGAATCGGATCTCTCCCCTTGTCATTCTGTCTTGTCATTGCCGGACTTGAGCTCCTCAATGTCTACATCCACACTTTCTACGTCTTCCTCATCGTCATCAACGCTTTCTTTGGCATGCGAGATCGCGGACCCCCGACCAAGAGCATTACCATTGTCGTCGCAGGAGAGAAAGGCGCACTACGCATGGCTAGATGGAATCATAGGACCTGCTTCCGGAATCCAGGAAAGCATAGGCACATACAAAGCTTTCATGGAACACCAACGAGAGGTCTATTACGATCGACTTCTTATAGCCGAACAACGTCCAAAAGCGGTTGCGCCCCGCAGGACTACGAACGAGTTCATATCCTGGCCAAGAGGAACGTCGAGCACCGGAATACCAGTGCATGAGTCATCACCATCCGTTGTTACCGCTCCTCAAGTAGATCGTAGGTTCACTGGATCAGCAACCACCCTCTCGGCGTCCAGTCATTGCTCATCTCCGGGCCCGAGTCTGCTTGGGCGTACGGACCCGGACACTTGTCGGCATACAAGAACTCAAGGGTTCGTGGCTGCTTTTTCTGTGCCACACCTGAGTTCTTGCCCTTCATGCCCGATTCCCGACAGGACGCGACATTCTCGACGACGAACTTTCTCCGCTACAGTGGACATGTGATTTACCTTGCATCGCTCAACTACTAGTATCTCCGGACGCCGAAAGTACGGAGCAGCCATGTGTTCGCGACACCGTCTCCAATAAGCCGATAACCAATAATCCAATGCTAGTACCACGTGACTGGGCATGAACTAGATTCTTTCTGTCTACAACCACCATAGCGATACCCGTCTACGACACCGTACCACGTTACAGCATCTACCACTTCAGTTACTTCTTGAGGGTAACGAGGCAGCACATCCTTGATCTCCTCGCTTGGTGATTTCACCGTAAGAGACAAGGCAAGAGATCCACAAATCTTCTGACTTGAGTCGACGTTAAACCAAGGCATGCTAACAAAAGACATGCGTTCCATAAACATTCGATCCATTGCCACTCGGCAGTCCGGAAAAGAGAAATGGAATTTTTAAAATTCCGTGTGAACGCGTTTTCGAAACCTGACAATCGGCGAAAGGGCGGATCCGAACGTCTGAGTTGTCGGTTTTACATACGCATCTAACTTCAAGTGTTTTCGACCCAAGAAATGGAAAAGGACCACAGAGAGATCGCGCCAGGAGAAACCCGTGATCCCGTGCTGACTCAACGTTGCCACCAACGTGTGGGCCGAACGTATCAGGGTCGAACCTGTCTGAGACCTAATTACGTGCAAGTACGTGTCAGTGCATTACCTATATTACCAAAATCAACGATTGGGACCGCTTGGGACCGCGAGCGTGGAAAGAACGCAAAGTCTAGTTGCTTGCATGAAAGACCACAACTCGGCTGTGATATATGATTGAGTCCAGAGTTGTGCATTTATCGCCTCGCATTGCGGGCGATCATGTGCGCAAAGCGTGAGATATAGCCGCGCTATGGCCGTAACTATCTTCTGGGCATGGTGTTTGCGTACGGGCGATGTGCTATGACACGTTTGGACCACGCGGTGTGGACCGCCATTGCGCCCAAAGCAAGGAGGATAATTCAATGACGGCAGTCCGAGAAGGTCGCCGAATGACAAAGGGCCTGGAAGGAGGAAGACGGGGTTCAGCAGAGGGCTTATTCCAATGGAAGCCGCATGGCAGCGCTGGCCAATTGAGTGCTTGCTCAAGACACAAGCTGAGCCTGGACAGTACAATTGAACACGGCACGTAAGCTGGTGATGATGCCATTTGACAGGACAACATGCGCATGGTCGAATAAACGGATATAAGTCGAAGTTTAGTAAGGACATATTTGTGAACTTACGAGCGTTCCACCGGCAGCTTCGATCGAAGATGCACGAGACCATCATATCAGACGACTTCGTCATGGGAAAAGCTAATCGCTTCCTCGCGAATCACCCACTCTCACTGAGGTGTGCCGACATATGGCCCGAGAACCCATGCCTTCTTGGTTGTGCCCTCGCTCTTACCTGCGTCCTCTTCATCGTCTTCTTCATCAGGTAGCGAAGCCCCCTCTCCATTATCCCGGGCCAACGGCGGCCTCGGTACAAGATATCTCGAAGTTGGCTACTTCGGAGCTGCGCACTCTTTACACCGAGAACAAATGAGATGGCATCCATGAGATCGAACTTGCCCGCGCCATTGAGCCCGATGATGGAAGTGAAATTCTTGAACGGGCCGATGATTTGGTGTCCCCTGTCCGTCAACAGGTTCAACGGTGTAGGACACGTATAGCATTCAACGCACCTGTATGACTTGAAAGCATTGACGTGATCCTGACGCGGTGTGACACATGTGGCCATTGGGTTGGGGAGAGAATTTGTAGACGTTGTGGAAGGCAAAAGAGACGTTGGTTTGGAAAACTCATGGGGTGTCATAGTGGCGTCGTCGGGCTGGTTTATGAGTGGTTTATGGGGAAAAGTCCATATACGCAGTGAGTTTTACAAGTATGCCAACGCTCCTAAACTTCCGGCAGTCGAAGGTCTACCTTTGCTTCTATCACATTTTTGACCAGCTCCTGGTTCGGTTCGTCTACATCTATGACTTTTCTCTCCTTTTCCAACAAACCCCGGAATTCTTGAGAGAGCACGTCCCGTTCGAAGTCAAAGGTCTGCTGATCGGAGAGCGCCCTAGTAACGGCCTCTGAGAACTTGGCGGGGTGGGCAGTAGAAAGCACGACTTGGACGACAGACGGCGAGCTGGTGAAACAAATCTCAGCGAATCAGACAACTCTCGCTTTGGGACAACCCTCACTTGCTGGTAGACACTATCCGCGCGGCCGTGAGGGCCACCGCCGTATGTGGATCTGCTGTGTACGACGGGCTTCCAATGTAATACTGCTTTATCGTTTGGAGCGTCTGAAGTAAGGTCACCTTTGAGACTTGTCACTTGTCCACACACGCATACAAGACATACCTGATCATCTGATACGCGCTCAGCCAAGAAGTCCCGCCTTGCCAGTTCGAGCACCTCGATGGGGACCTCAACGCGACCATTGCTCTTCATGCTGTTCATCCAACCGTCGACCGTGGCTCCAGCAGAGGCTCGCCTCGCGCTGTCGGAAGCCTCACCAGATGACTCGTACGCGAGATACCAGAGGAGGCGCTCAAAGTTACTAGATACGAGGATGTCCATCGCCGGACTCCACGTCGCCCGCACGCCACCATCTGCTGGTTTGCCATCCTGGGCACCCTCAGAAGGCAGCGATGCGCCAGGAGTCGAATCAACCTTTTCATAACGCCCGCTGCGCCAGAACCGCGTGAGGATGTCGTTAGAATTTGTCGAGATGGCGAGCTTTCCCATGGGGAGGCCCATGCGCTTCGCGTAGTAGCCGGCGAGGATGTCGCCGAAGTTACCCGTTGGGACTACGAATTGGAGCTCGGAGTTTTCGGGGTGCGGTATCTGCTCGCGGACGTGGAAGTAGGCGAGGAAGTAGTAGACAGTCTGGGCAAGGATGCGTGCCCAGTTGATGGAGTTGACAGCGCCCAGGCTGTACTTCTCATTGAAAGGCTGGTCTGCGAACAGCGCCTTCACGATGTCCTAGGGAAACGCAAGGTCTCTTTAGCCGACAGATCTATGTCGATGTTGCACGAAACCTGACCTGGCAGTTGTCGAACGTACCCTTCACGGCGATGTTGTGCACGTTAGAGTCCGTGACAGTTGTCATCTGCGCCTCTTGCACGGGTGATATGCGACCTTTTGGGTGTAGGATGAATATGGACACGTTCTTCTTTCCCTTCAAACCATAGATAGCTGCGCTGTAAACAGCGGGACGTCAGAAAACATGGTGCATATCCTCATAATGCGATATTCCGTGCGCATACACGTACCTTCCAGTATCGCCGCTAGTGGCGCCTATCACTGTGAGGATTTCCGGCCGCTCGCCGGGCGACTTGCGCGCGTTCCTCCTGGCAAGGAAGAACTCGAACAGGTTGCCGAGGAACTGCAACGCGACATCCTTGAACGAAAATGTGGGGCCATGGAAGAGCTCGAGGACAAACTCGTCGTCGCTGAGCTTGGCCAAGGGTGTGACGTCGGGATGTCGGAACGTGGCAGAGTAAGATCTGGCCACGATCGCGCGCAGATCGTCACGCGAGAGCTCGTCCGCGGAGATGTAAAGCGAGAGGACGGCGACGGAGAGATCAACGAAGGAGTAGTGTTTCCACTCTTCCCGCCAGTTGGGGGGTAGAGAGGGGATGTGCTCTGGGATGTACAAACCACCGTTCGGCGCGAGACCGGCCAAGACGGCCTAGAGCGCCGGAAGAGTCAGTCAAAGAGAAAGAGCGGTGAAGGGGGCTGATATTGACCTCTTCAAAGCTGAGCAGCTCGGTCCCGCCTCGAGTGGAAAAATACTTCATCGAGTATCAGCAGAAACCGGATTTGGTTCGACGACATGACTCAACTCAGCGATGAAGGCTTGCTTACATGATACACACTCAGACTCAGAGTACACGGCAGAGTACATGACAATCACGAAACCGTTTTCCCTCCTTCTTCGGTAACATCTTGCTTCCATTTTCTTATCTTCCTGTGGAGAGACCATGCTACATGAAAGAGGCCTTCTCCCTGTCCTGTATGAGGGCTTGTTTCTGGCACTTGCCCATCAGCTTGCTGCCCAGGGACTACAATCTACAGAACGGGGAGAGTTCCTCCATTCACCCAGTATGATGTCTCTCCTGGAAGCATCACAGCAGGGTGCTCTCTTTTTTTCTTCCCAGTTTCCATATCCAATCCTTTATCTCGCAACCGATCTCGGAATCTCAAAAATTTCCTACTAGTAGCCTACCCGAGGAGCTGCGATACAACTGGTTTACATCAATAAGTGGGGACTTCTAGGCGGGCACTTGCACATTAACTGGCCAGCACACGACACATCCTCAGACCTGTTTGCATTACAAATTCTTTGGTAATTCTTTCACCAAAGGAGCCTGAAGGAAATCGCGGCCTTGCATCTACGGCCGGAGTGGTTCAGGAATTCGTAGGCCCTGCAGGCGATGTCAAGAATAGTTCCATGCGCTCGAACTCATGCGCGCGCACTCCGGGAGTTTTGATAAATTTCCACTAGAAAACACAGAGCGTGCCATTGAGCATGTGGACGTAGACTTTTCTGCTTTGTTCTTTGCTCTTCAGTCCGCATCTTCGGCTCTCTGTCGGTGCGCATTAGCGTTGATACCTGAAACGTTCACGTAGCGATTACGCAGGATAGCCCGTGCAATTCGAGCACGAGACGAGTTCCTCGTATGCACCCTGGTATGGACACCACGCCTCGAAGTCATATTTCTGCGACGCCACGAGGTTCAACGCGCCCGAGACAATTGCACGGTCTTCGCCATGACATCCTTGTTCATCATGAACGGGGGTTAGATTTTTTGTATCCCCGCTTGCGCAAAAGTCGAGCCCGTACGAGATGAGTGCCTGGTTGAGGTCGATGCCATCCTTCGTGAGGAAGTAGCCACGGTGACCGGAAATCTTACCTCCTGTAAAATTTATGAGGAACAATGGGACACGGAGCCGCACCCCGTTCGAGGTCCATCGTATCTAATCTTGATGCGCCAAGATGTCCGTCTTCTTTTCTACTTGGCCGTTAGGCCCGTCCGGATGTCATTTTTTTAGCGTGACGTTGTCATCTGGATAGAAGATGTTGTCAAGGTGCGAGTCATGTGCGGGAGTGTTGAATAGCATACCTCCGTTTGGCTGATGGGAACGCCCTTGTTCAAAATATTGCCAATCGTGCCGGCTTTTTGACGCATGGCGTGTTCAGCCTCGCGCCTCTTTCCGCTTTGCGTCCACCTGTGCATCTATGGCCTTCTTCTCCGCTAGGAGGCCATCCGCGTTCTCCTTTGCCTGCGAACGAATCAGTCAAAATTTCGCAGCACTATGCAGACGCACGTACCTTCTTCTTGAGACCTATCTGTTTTTGGAGCGCATCTGACTGTTTACTCAAGTCATTAGCCTTGAAGTCGACTGGTAGAGTGGCACGCGATTATCGAGCCTTTTAAGATGTACTCTTTACCCAGTACATCTGGATGACCTCGTCTACGAGCTTGACCGTGACCGAGTGGCCGCGCTTGCGCTGCGACTCGCGGATCTCTTCCGGGTTCCACCCTTTACTGTCAATGAAGCTGGTTACGTCTAGTGTCATTTCCTGGTATCCGATGGGTAGTTGACGTGAGCAGGGCCAAGCGACACAGTCTAAGTCAGTCAATGTCCATTTGGGATCGATAAGATAGAAAAATGCGTTTACATAATTATCTAACGTGCCCTCACCCGCCGGCGCAGGTGGAAGTGTTAAGACGGCTTTCAGCTACCAAATCGCGTCTCTTTGTTCTTTCTACGCGCTACCCGGGCCCACAACTCTGTTGAATATATGTTTCGAAGCACAAGAGAAAGTGCATGGGCCACAAGTTGATACTGGCTGTGGACCTGTGGTCAGTCGAAGTGTAAAATCACGTCGACGCGTTTCGGCTGTCAAAATGAAATAAAACTCGTGTCCCCAGACATTTTTAGCATTGCCGCGCGGGGATAAACGTAAAAAAATACTTCGGCATCTCTTGCTACGCACGCACACTCCCATCCGAATGGCGGGTCAAGCGTTCTCGGCAAGGAAAGTACAAACGGAGATATGTGTTCCTGGTGTCCTTAGTCGATGTCGGACTTACCTCACAAAAGGAATTGCCTGTGACGTTGTCTTACAGAAAGAGGTGAAAACGTTTCTACAGGTGCACCACGTTGAGGTCGTAGTCGAAGAGGAACAGCCTAGCCTTGAGTAAGACACGAAATGAGCAAAGATCCAAGGGCGCAAAATGATGTCAGCACTAGCGTGCCAACCTGACATTCATATGAGGATCAAGTCACCCATTGCTGGTGTTGTCGTGCCAGCTGTATCTGAGAGAGAACCACATTTATGAACAAGCTTGCTACAGATCCTACATCTGACGGCTTTGAATGTGGGAGACAGGACGGGTGCCCTATGCAATGATTTTGTAACGTGTTCCTGTTCCACGAGGTGAACAGGTGCACGAATTGACGAACGAGAGGGAATCTCGGCGAATGAGTCACGGTACACATTAGCAAGGTGGACGCCAAAGAGAAGACGGGGTGAGTCGTGTTGCGAGTGACGGATATGGAAGGGGGGGTATATTGCTGTAGGTACAATGGATGCGGTACTGCGCGGTATAATCTTAGAGGTGTGTGGGAGTAACGCAGATGAAAAACTGGGTAGACCACCTAAAGCCCATGCTTGAGTGATGCAA
>Ga0137394_10000822_pt1 | contig 21761 bp, 19 predicted proteins | sample czobulk116metaG_FD_108278 | JGI IMG/M metagenome (GOLD analysis project Ga0137394, IMG submission 108278) | Vadose zone soil microbial communities from Angelo Coast Range Reserve, California, USA - czobulk1.16 metaG | ecosystem: Environmental > Terrestrial > Soil > Vadose zone | place: USA...
GAAGCGGAGGAGGGCGCGGGCGGCGAGGCTCGCGAGGGCGACCAGCGCCGTCAGCAGGCCTGGGCGCTCGCCGGCCAGGAGCGGCCCGCGACGGAAGAGCGATGGCGTGGCGAGGATGCCCAGTGGAAGGCCCCCGAGCACCGAGAGCGCGGTGCCCGCCACGGCGATGCCGAGCGTCCGCGCGATGGCCAGCCCCACCACGCGCAAGAACGGCGGCGAGAGGTCCGGCGGGAACACGCCGCGGACGAACGCGCCCAGCGCGCGCGCGTCGAAGGCGGGGTGCACGCCGGCGCCGGCGATGCACAGCGCCAGGGCCGCGCAGACCGCGCCGGCGACGGCGGCCCGCTTCACCCGGCGCGCCTCGCCTCGCGGGCATAGAGTTGCTGGAGGAGCTCCGGCGAGACCTCCGCGGCCGGCACGTCGAAGACGACCCGTCCGGCGCGCACGCCGACGATGCGCTGGAAGCGCTGCAGAGCCAGGTCCACGTCGTGCATGGCGGCGACGAGGGTGCGTCGTTGCGTCACCTCGAAGAGCAGGTCGGCCAGCTGGGCGGTGAGCCCCGGATCGAGCGAAGCGAACGGCTCGTCGGCGAGGACGACCTCCGGGTCCTGCACCAGGACGCGCGCGATCGCCACGCGCTGCTGCTGTCCGCCCGACAGCTCGTCGGCGCGGGCGGCGGCCTTGCCGGAGAGGCCGACCGTCTCCAGGGCGGCGAGCCCGGCGCGGACGTCCTCGGACCCCGGAACGACCAGGGCCCGCAGCGATCGGAGCAGGTTCCAGCTGCCCAACCTTCCACAGAGCGCGTTCTGCTGCGCCGTCAGCGAGGGCACCAAGGAGGGATGCTGGAAGATGGTGCCGATGCGCCGCCGCACCGCGCGCAACTCGCCGGGCCCGAGCGCGGAGAGGTCGCGTCCCTCGAAAAACAGCGCGCCGCGCGCCGGCCGGAGAGTCGCGTTCAGGAGGCGGAGGAGCGTCGACTTGCCCGCGCCCGAAGGACCGAGCAGCGCAACCCGCTCGCCGCGCGACACCCGCAGCGTCACGTCCTCCAGGGCGCGCACCGCTCCCGCGCGGCCCGAATAGACGTGCGCAACCGTTCGGAGGTCGTAGATCACCGCAGCAGGCCCGCCTGCGACGCCGCCTGCCTGAGCTCGTCGTAACTGGCGTCGTCGGCGGTCAGGTATTTCTTCGCCGCGAGCACGTCGAGGATCTGCTTCTGCTGCGGATCGGCTTCGTTGAGCCCGAGGAAGGCGGTCGCCAGCGCGCTCGAAAGCTTCGTGTCCAGCCCCTTCCGCGCCACCCACACGTAGTCGAGGAACGGGGGAGTGGTCCAGAACACGCGCACCTTGGCCGGATCCACCTTCCCGGTGGTGGTCAAGCGCTGGAAGACCGCTTCGTCGAGCGCGCCCGCGTCGACCTTCCCGTTCGCCACCGCCAGGAGCGTCGCGTCGTGTCCGCCCGTGTAGATCGCCTTCGCGATTACAGATGGATCCACGGCCGCCTGCCGCATGAAGTACTCGGGCATCAGGTGTCCCGAGGTCGAGTTCACGTCGCCGAAGGCGAAGGAGCGCCCTTTCAGGTCGCCGAGCGACTGGATGGGCGAGCCGGGCTGGGTCACGAACTTGCTGTGGAACTCGCGGTCACGGTCGCGCTGGACGAGCGGCTTGACGCCCGCGCGCCTCGAGGCCTGCACGTAGGTGAACCCGCCCAGGTGGGCGACGTCGACCTGATCGTTCACCAGCGCCTCCACCACCGCCGCGTAGTTGGTCGGGATGGTCATCTCCACCTTGGCGCCAGTCCGTTTTCCCAGGTAGTCGACCAGGGGCTGCATCTCCCGGGTCGCCTTGGACGGGTCGGTGGTGGGGATCATGCTGACGCGGAGCGTCGTGGTCGCCGGCTGGGGCTTGCACGCCGCGACGCAGAGGAGCAGCACGGCGGACAGTCGGGCAATCATGGGGAGCACACCATAGCCGATGCCGCCCCGGACCGCGCGGTGCTCTCACCGCCGGAGGATGAGGGCCTCGAGCAGCGCCTTCTGCACGTGCATGCGGTTCTCCGCCTCGTCCAGCACCGCCGATTGAGGGCCGTCGATCACTCCCGCGCTGATCTCCTCGCCCCGGTGCGCCGGCAGGCAGTGCAGGACGATAGCCGACGGCTTCGCCAAGGCCAGCAGCGCCTCGTCCAGGCAGTAGCCGGCGAACGCCTTCCGCCGCGCGGCCGCCTCCTTCTCCTGGCCCATGCTGATCCAGACGTCGGTGGTCACCACGTCGGCGCCCCGCACGGCCTCGCGCGCGTCGGCGATCAGCTCGAACCCGGAGCCACGCGCAGGCCGGAATCCTTCCGGGGCGCTGATGCGGAGCGTGAACCCGAAGAGCGGCGCCGCCTCGATCCAGGAGAGCGCCATGTTCGACGCTCCGTCGCCGACCCAGGTAACGACCTTGCCGGCCAGGGGCCCGAGCCGCTCCTCCACGGTGAAGAGATCGGCGAGGAGTTGCACGGGGTGGCCGCCATCGGAGAGCCCGTTGATGACGGGCACGGTCGCGGTGCGAGCCAGCTCGCGGAGGCGATCGTCCCCAAACGTTCGGTACACGATCGCATCGACGTAGCGCGAGGCGACCGCGCCCGTGTCGGCCAGGGACTCGCCCCGCGCGACCTGGCTGTCCTGCATGGGCAGCGTGATCGCGCTCCCGCCCAGCTGGCCCATCGCCGCCTCGAAGCTCAGGCGCGTGCGCGTGGAATGCTTCTCGAACAATAGCAAGAGGGTGCGTCCCGCGAGCGTGCTCACCACCTGACCGCGGCGGCGGGCTTCCTTCAGCTCTCGGGCGCGCCGGAACAGCGCTGCGTGCTCCGCAGGGGTGAAGTCCGACAGGCGGAGGAAATCGCGCTTCACAGATCGGCCTCCCGCAGCTCACCGAAGAGATCGTGCAGCCTGGGCACGGCGCGGGCGGCCTCGGCGGCCCGCGCAGCCTGTCGCTCCAGCGCGTCGATCTGCTCCTGCACCTGCGCAGGTCCGGTCCCGCCGGCGTTGCGCTTGCGCGCGACCGAGGCGCGGGGATCCGCGGCGCGCAGCACCTCGTCGTCGAATCGCGGGTCGATCTGCCGGGCCAGCTGCGGGGTCGCGCGCGCCAGGGGCAGTCCCTGGTCCTGGCACGCCCGCACCAGCTTGCCCACCAGCTGGTAGGCGGTGCGGAACGGGACGCCCTTGAGGGCCAGCGCCTCGGCCAGGTCGGTCGCCTGCGTGTAGTCGGACTCCACCGCGCGCAGGGTGCGCTCGGGGTCGAACTTCACGTGGTCGAGCCCGATGCGGAGCAGCGAGAACACGGCCCGGAGGAGGGGACCCGTCTCCAGGACGGGCTGGCGGTCCTCCTGCAGGTCGCGGTTGTAGCCTCCGGGGAGCCCCTTCACCGTGACGAGCAGCCCGGTCAGGTTGCCCACCGCGCGCCCCGCCTTCCCGCGGATCAGCTCGAACACGTCCGGGTTCCGTTTCTGCGGCATCATCGACGAACCGCAGGCGATGCTGCCCTCGAGCCTCACGAAGCCGAACTCCGCGCTGGAGAAATCGATGATGTCGGTGGCGACGCGCGACGCGTGCAGGAGCGCGCGGGCGGCGGCGTAAGCGAAATCGAGCGCGAAGTCCCGATCGCCCACGGTGTCGAGGCCGTTTTCGGTGAGCCGCTCGAAGCGCAGCAGCTTCCGGGTGATCTCGCGGTCGATGGGGAGCGAGGTGCCGGCGATCGCTCCCACTCCGAGGGGCATCGCGTCGGCGGCGGCGAGCACGCCGCGAAGCGCGTCGGCGTCGCGGGCGAACATCGCGCCGTAGCCGGCCAGGAGATAGGAAAGGCTCACCGGCTGCGCGCGCTGGCGGTGCGTGTACGACGGGAGGATGGTGTCTTTCTCCTCGCGCGCCCGCGCCACGAGCGCGCCCAGCAGACGTGCCACCTCCTCCAGGGCCCGGGCGGCCTGCTCGCGGACGTGGAGCCGCAAGTCGAGCGCGACCTGGTCGTTGCGGGACCGGGCGCTGTGGAGCATCCCGGCCGTCTCGCCCAGCGCCGCCGTGAGTTGCGCCTCGACCGCCATGTGCACGTCCTCTTCCGCCGGGAGCTGCAGCGGATCGAGGTCCCACAGCTTCACCAGCTCGCCTCGGATGGCGAGCGCCGCCTTCTGCGGCACGATCCCGCAGCGGGACAGCATGGTGAGGTGAGCGAGGCTCCCCGCGAGGTCCTCCCGCAGGAGCTGCCGGTCGAGCGGCAGCGAGCTGGTGAACGCGAGCACCTCGGGAAGGAGCCCGCGCTCACCGGCAGCCTCGGTCTTGGCGAGCATCACTTCCGCTCCCCGCCGTGCAGCCGGCTGAACTCGTGCAGGGACAGGCCGAGCAGGTTGATGAAGCCCTCGGCGGCCTTGTGGTCGAACTTGTCCTCCACGCCGTAGGTGCTCAGCGCGTGGTTGTACACGCCGTTCGGGGAGGTCCGCCCGACCACCCGCATCGAAGCCTTGTGGAAGCGGATGGTCACCTCGCCGGTGATGGTCTTCGCGTGCTCGTCGTTGAACGCCTCGATGGCGTGGCGCAGCGGCGAGAACCAGAACCCGTCGTAGGTCAGCTCGGCGAACTTCTGCTCGAGGAACTGCTTCACCTGAAGCGACTGGCGCAGGGTGGTGAAGCGCTCCAGGTCCTGGTGCGCCGCGATGAGCGCCACGGCGGCGGGGCACTCGTAGGTTTCCCGGCTCTTGATTCCGACCACCCGGTCCTCCATCAGGTCGATCCGCCCGACGCCGTTGTCGCCGGCCAGCTTGCCGACCCGCACGATCAGCTCGGCGGGCGGCAACCGCTGTCCGTCCACGCTCACGGGAAGGCCCTTCTCGAAGGCGATCTTCACGTAGGTCGGGCTCGCAGGCGCGTCCTTCCAGGACTTCGTCCAGGCGAACGCTTCTTCGGGCGGCTCGGTGTTCGGGTCTTCCAGCGCGCCCCCTTCGATGCTGCGCCCCCAGAGGTTCTCGTCGATGGAGAACGGGCTCTTCTTGCTGGCCGGCACCTCGATGCCGTGCTTCTGCGCGTACTCGATGGCCGCATCGCGGGTGATGTTCCGCTCGCGCTGGGGGGCGATGATCTTGAGGTCCGGCGCCAGGCCCTTCACGGCCAGGTCGAACCGGACCTGGTCGTTGCCCTTCCCGGTCGCGCCGTGGGCGACCGCGCCGGCGCCGTGCTTGCGCGCGGCCGCCACCAGGTGGCGCGCGATGAGCGGGCGCGAGAGCGCCGCCGAGAGCGGGTACACGCCCTGGTACAGCGCGTTCGCCTGCAGGGCCGGGAAGCAGAACTCGCCGGCGAACTCGTCCTTGGCGTCGACGATCTCGCAGGCCACCGCGCCGGACTGGCGCGCCTTCTGCGCCAGCTTCTCCCGGTCCTTCGCCTCGCCCACGTCGGCGTGGCAGGCGACGACGTCGTAGCCGTACTCCTCGCCGAGGATGCGCACCAGGACGCTCGTGTCGAGACCGCCGGAGTACGCGAGGACGATCTTCTGCCTGCTCATGTCAGCTCCCTTCCGAAGAGCGCGCGCAGCCGTTGCGCCAGCCGCCGCGTGGTGACGCCACGGACCGGCGTGGCGAAGATGGTGTCGTCCCCCGCAAGCGTGCCGAGGCATTCCGGCAAGCGCGCGGAGTCGATGGCGAGCGCGACCGAGGGGGCCGCGCCGGGTGGGGTGCGAAGCACCACCAGGGCGTCGTTCTCGGCCCAGGAGGTGACCAGCTCGCCCAGCTCGTGCAGCCGCTGCGCGGGCGCGGGCAGCGCCGCGGCGTCCAGCTCGTAGACGGTTCCCTCGGGCCGCGACACGCGCAGCGCGCCGAGCTGCGCCAGGTCGCGCGACAAGGTCGCCTGCGTGACGTCGAATCCCTCGCGCGCCAAGAGGCCCACCAGCTCCTCCTGCGTGGAGATGCGCTGGCTGCGAATGACCTTACGGATCGCCTCGTGCCTGGCGGACTTGTCGCGCACGAGCTTGAGCGGCCTCATGGCGTCACCAGCGTGCCCACGCCCTTGTCGGTGAACAGCTCGCCGATGATGCTGTGCGGGACCCGGCCGTCGATGAGGTGCACCCGCTGCACGCCGTGCTGCAGTGCCTTGAGGATGGAGCGGACCTTCACCCTCATGCCGCCCTGGACGGTGCCGTCCTCGAGTTGGGCGGCGAGGCCGGCCCCGTTCAGCTCCTCGACCAGCTCTCCCGACTTCATGATGCCGGGCACGTCCGACAGGTAGATGAGCTTCTGAGCGCCCACCGCCATGGCCACCTCCGCGGCGACCTGGTCGGCATTGATGTTGTAGCTCTGGCCGTCCTCGCCGATGCCGATGGGGGAGATGACCGGCACGTACCCTTGTTGGAGGAGCAGGTCGAGGAACTCCTTGTTGACGCGCGTCACCTCGCCCACCTGGCCCAGGTCGCGGCCGCCGTTCTCCGGGACGAGCTTGCGCGCGCGGAGCAGCGCTCCGTCCTTGCCCGAGACGCCCACCGCGTGCCCGTACTCCTGGTTGAGCAGGGTGACCAGGTCGGTGTTGATGGAGCCGGTCAGCACCATCTCGACGACCTTGAGGTCGCTGGTATTGGTGACCCGCTGCCCGTCGACGAACTCGGCCTTGCCGCCCAGCTTCTCCAGCGTCCGGGTGATCTCGGGCCCGCCGCCGTGCACCACGATGGGCCGCAAGCCGACGCTGCGGAGGAGGCCGATGTCGTCGCAGAACGATTTCTTCAACGACTCCTTCACCATGGCCGCGCCGCCGTACTTCACTACGCAGCGCGTGCCGGCGAAGCGGCGGATGTAGCCAAGCGCCTCGACCAGGAGCTGCTGCTTGAACCCGGGGCTGTAGTTCGCCAGCCGGTCGTCCTTGGCCACCCCTCCGTCGGGCCGCGGGACGATGAGAGACGTGTAGTCGGCGTTGATCTTCACGTAGTCGTAGGAGAGGTCGCAGCCCCAGGCGACCGCGGTGCCCTCGCCATGCCGCAGGTCCACTTCCACGCGGACCTCGGGCTCGCGCATGCGCGCCTTGAGAACCGCCCCCTCGTATGCGGTGGGCGCGCGGTCGTAGACGTCGACGTCTTGGACAGACACGCGCGCGTCCGCGGGCGCCACGTCGTACCCCGCCGTCCCGGCGCGCGCGCCGATGGAGGCGAGCACGCGCCCCCAGTTGGGGTCGGCCCCGAAGATGGCCGCCTTGACCAGGCTGGAGCCGGCGACGCTCTTCGCCAGCTCCATGGCGATCTCGTCGCTCGGCGCGCCAGCCACTTCCACCTCGAGCAGCTTGGTCGCGCCTTCGCCGTCGGCCGCGATGTCCTTCGCCAGCTCTTTGCACACCTCGGTGAGCGCGGCGGCGAAACGGTCGAGCTCGGGCCCGGGATCGACCACCGGCTCGTTGCCGGCGAGGCCATTGGCGAGCGCGAACACCACGTCGTTCGTGCTCATGTCGTTGTCGACGGTGAGCGCGTTGAAGCTGCGTTCCATCGCGCGGCGCAGCGCGCCGGCGAGCGCGGACGGCCCGACCGCGGCGTCGGTGGTGACCACCGCGATCATCGTCGCCAGCGAGGGCGCGATCATCCCCGAGCCCTTGCAGATCGCCGAGATGGTCACGTCCTTCCCGCCGATCCGGACCGTCCGGGCCGCCATCTTGATGCGCGTATCCGTAGTCAGGATCGCCTCGGCCGCGCCCTCGGGCTCGGGGCGGAGCGACTGCGCCAGGAGAGGCGCCGCGGCGACGATCTTCGCGGCCGGCAGCCGGTGGCCGATCACGCCGGTCGAGGCGCTGAGCACCGAGGAAGCAGGCACGCCCAGGGCGCGGGCCACCGCCTCGCACACCGCCTTGACGTCCTGCAACCCTTCCGGGCCGGTGAGCGCGTTGGCGTTCCCGCTGTTCACCACCACGGCGTGCATCCCCGTCGCCGGCAACCTCCGCTCGGCGTCGAGCACCGGGGCGGCGCGGGCGGTGTTGCGGGTGAAGCAGCCGGCCGCCGAGCAGGGCGTCTGGCTATAGACGAGCGCCAGGTCCTTCCGGTTGGGCTTGATGCCGGCCTGGAGGCCGGCGAACTGGAAGCCGATGGGAACCTTCACGGGTTGAGCCCCCTCGAGGTGTCGAGTCCGCTCGTCTCGGGCCAACCGAGGGCGAGGTTCAGGTTCTGCACCGCCTGGCCGGCGGCGCCCTTGACCAGGTTGTCGATCGAGCTGATGACCACCATTCGGCCGGCATCGGCGCCGCCGGCCGAGAAGCCGACCTGGCATCGGTTGGTGCCGACCACCGCCTTGAGCGAGACCTCGTCCGCGCCGCCCGCCAGCTCGACGAACGGCTCGCTTGCATAAATATGCGAGAAGGCGTCGCCGGCGTCCGCCGCGGATCTCCCCACCGCCAGCCGGGCGTAGCAGGTGGCGAGGATCCCGCGGCGCAGCGGCAGCAGGTGGGCGGTGAAGGTGAGCGGCACCTCGCGGCCGGCGGCCTCGGACAGCGTCCGGGCGATCTCGGAGGTGTGCTGGTGGCGGAGCACCCGGTAGGCGCGGAAGTCGTCCATCACCTCGCTGAAGCTCATCTCCTCGCTGGCCTTCCGGCCCGCGCCGGTGGTGCCGGACGCGGCGTCGACGATCACGCCCTCGGGCGCCAGAACCCCGGCGCGGAGGAGCGGGACCAGGGCGAGCGCGGCCGCGGTCGGGTAGCAGCCGGGGTTGGCGACCAGGCGCGCCTTGGCGATCGCCTCCCGCCCGCCCAGCTCGGGAAGCCCGTAGACGGATTCGCGGAGGAGCTCGGGGTGGGGATGATCGAGCCCGTAAGCGGCGCGGAACGAGGCGGCGTCGGGGAGCCGGAACGCGCCGGACAGGTCGACCACCTTGAGGCCCGCCGCCAGCAGCGCGGGGGCGAGCTGCAGCGAGGCCTCGACCGGCGTGCAGAGAAGGGCGGCGGCGCACTCGCGGGCCAACTCGGCGGCGCGCTCCTGGGGCGCGTAGCGCAGCCGGCCCGCCGGGCCGCGCACGCCGGCGCGCTTCTCGGCCGTCTCTCCCTGCCATCGGTCGCTCGCGATCACCCGCAGGTCCGCGCGGGGATGCTGCGCCAGGATGCGCGTGGCCTCGATGCCCGAGTAGCCGGACGCGCCGAGGACGGCGATGGGAGTGCGCTGCATGGGTTCGCATAATTATGCAACTCTATGCAGAAGGCAAGGGGATTCGGCGGCGCCTCGACCGGCAGGCGGCGGCGGGCGCCCGGCCGCCGCCCGTACCCCGCGCCGGCCGTCCCGGCGGGCGCCGGCCGCAGGGTGTCGGGGGCGCCTGCTATTCTGCAGGCGTGGACGTGCACCTTCAGGGCGCGGGACCGGGTCGTTTCTCGTTGACGCCCACGGCGCGCCTTGCAATGCTTCGTGCGCGGCCGGACCCGGTTGGGCCCGGCCGCCGTCGTTTCCCCCTCACGGACGTGCGATGGTCGACAGCATCCCCATGACCCGTGCCGGCGCCGACGCGATCAAGCGCGAGCTGAAGCGCCTGAAGTCGGTCGAGCGGCCCAGGAACGTCCACGACATCTCGGTGGCCCGCGACCACGGCGATCTGCGCGAAAACGCCGAGTACCACGCCGCCAAGGAGCGCCAGTCGCACATCGAGGGGCGCATCCAGATGCTCGAGGACCGCCTCGCGCGCGCCCAGATCATCGACGTCAGCAAGCTCTCCGGCGAGCGCGTCGTCTTCGGCGCCACGGTGAAGCTGGAGGACAGCGACTCCGGAACCCGCACGCAGTACACCATCGTCGGCGAGACCGAGGCCGACTTGAAGAAGGGTCGCATCAGCATCACCAGCCCCATCGCGCGGGGCCTGATCGGGCGCGAGGTGGGTGACGCGGTGAAGATCCGGACGCCCGGCGGAGAGCGGGAATACGAGATCCTCGAGGTCGTCTTCGTCGACTACGCGCTCGACTCCGAGGAGGCCGAGGCTCCGTGACCCGCGGCGGGGGAGCGCCCGAGGCACTGGCGCTCGCGCTCTCGCCCCTCTTGCAGCCGCTCCGGCTCCTCAGCCGGGCCGGCCTGGCCCGGGTGGCGGTGCTGCGGGAGATCGAGCCGCTGGTCCAGCGCGTCGTCGAGCACGCGCGGCCGTACGCCGGCGATCTCGAGGCGGGGCTCGACCGTCTGCAGGAGACAGCGCGCGGATTCGACTCGGCCCCGGAAGCACGCCGCAGGGCTGCGATCGCAGCGCTGGTGCGCGAGCTATCCGGCCTGCTCGAGGTGCCGGCGGAGATCGCGGCGCTCGCGCGCGACGAGTCGGACCCGACGCCAATCTCGGACCCGATGTCGAACCCGACCTCGACCTCGAACCCGACCTCGAACCCCACCCCGACCTCGAACCCCACCCCGACCTCGAACCGCACCTCGACCTCGAACCTCACCTCGAAGCCGACCACCAGCTCGCCCCCCGTCGCTTCTTCGCGCCCTCCGGTCCCGGCGCGCCGCGCTGCCATTGCGGCCGCCGCCCAGAAGGCTGGCCTCACCCCCGATCCCCTCCTCACTCCCGTCGACCAGCTCCGCGGTGTGGGCCCGGCCATCCGTGACAAGTTGCGCGGCAAGGGCCTCGCCACCGTGCAGGACCTGCTGCTCAACCTGCCGCGCCGTTACGAGGATCGGCGCAAGCGCCGCACCGTGGCGGAGGCGCCGATCGGAGAGCGGAGCGTCATCGCCGGCACCATCGCGTGGATCGACGAAGTGCGCGCCCGGCGCGGGCGCCGCCTGGAGGTGCGGCTGCGCGACGACGAGGGCGGCTACCTGATGCTGCTCTGGTTCCACTACCGGCCCGCGCTCGTGCAGCGGCTGCGCACCGGCGCGCGCGTGGTGGTGAGCGGCGAGGTGCGCGCCGGCTGGCGAGGCGGCGGCAAGACCATGTCCCATCCGGACGTCGAGCCTCTGGAGCCCGCAGGGGGCGGCGCGTTGCCGTTCGACCCCTCCTCCGACGACTCGTTCGGGCGCGTGGTGCCCGTGTACACCGAACTGGAAGGGGTGCCGGCGCGCACCTACCGCCGGATCGCCCGCCGCGCGGTGGACGAGTACGCGCGCCACCTGGCCGACGTGCTGCCGCGCGGAGTGCTGGAGCGCCGGGAGCTGTGGCCCCTGGCCGAAGCCGTGCGCGAGGCCCATTTCCCCGATCGGAGCGCCGACGTGGCGGCGGCCGCGCAGCGCCCGGCGGGAGAGCCGCACCGCCGCATGGCCTTCGAGGAGCTGTTCATGGTCCAGCTGGGACTTGCTCTCCGGCGGCGCGGGGTCAAGGTGGAGCCGGGGATCGCTTTCCGCGCGAGCGAGGAATCCATCGAGCGGATCGTGAAGTCGCTCCCCTGGCCGCTGACGCGGGCCCAGCGTCGCTCGGTGGAGGCCATCGCCCAGGACATGCGCAAGCCCGAGCCGATGAACCGCCTGCTGCAGGGTGACGTCGGCAGCGGCAAGACCGCGGTGGCGCTCTGCGCCGCGCTCCTCGCCGTCGAGGACGGGTACCAGGCCGCGCTGATGGCCCCCACCGAGATCCTCGCCGAGCAGCACACCCGCTCCTTGCGCCGGCTCTTGCGCGGGCGGCGCGACTTGCACGTCGAGCTGGTGACGGGCAGCCTCGGCGCCCGCGAGCGCGCGCATGCGGAGCGCCTGGTGCGCGGCGGCGCGGCGCACATCGTCGTCGGCACCCATGCGCTGGCCGAAGAGGACACCGAGTTCCACAAGCTCGGGCTGGCGGTGATCGACGAGCAGCACCGGTTCGGGGTGATGACGCGCGCCCGCCTGATGAAGAAGGGGGCGCGGCCCGACGTGCTGGTGATGACGGCGACGCCCATTCCGCGCACGCTGGCGCTCACGCTCTACGGCGACCTCGACGTGAGCGTTCTCGACGAGCTGCCCCCGGGCCGTACCCCGATCGCGACCCGCGTCTACCGCGACGCGCAGCGCGACCGCGCCTACGACGTCGTCCGGCGGGAGCTGAAAGCGGGGCGCCAGGCCTACGTGGTGCTGCCGCTGGTCGAGGAGAGCGAGAAGCTCGCCGACCTGAAGGCGGCCACCAAGGAGCGCGACCGGCTGGCGGTCGAGGTGTTTCCCGACCTCCCCATCGGGCTGGTGCACGGGCGGCAGAGCGCTCAAGAGCGCAACGAGGCGATGGACCGGTTCGTGCGCGGCGAGGATCGCATCCTGGTCGCCACCACCGTCATCGAGGTAGGCGTCGACGTGCCCAACGCGACGGTGATGCTCGTCGAGCATGCGGAACGGTTCGGGCTCTCGCAGCTCCACCAGCTCCGCGGCCGGGTGGGCCGGGGCGCGGCGAAATCGCACTGCCTGCTGCTCACCGGGACCTCCGGCGCCGAGTGGGGTCCCGCCGCCCGCGAGCGGCTCAAGGTGATGGAGGACACCACCGACGGCTTCCGCATCGCCGAGGCCGACCTCGAGCTGCGCGGGCCGGGCGAGTTCCTCGGCACCCGCCAGAGCGGGATGCCCGACTTCGCGGTGGCCGAGCTGACGCGCGACCAGGCGATCTTACAGGAGGCACGGGAGGAGGCGTTCGCGCTGGTGCAGTCCGACCCCGATCTGCGCAAGCCGGAGAACGCCGCGCTGCGCGACGCCTTCCAGAACCGCTGGCGCGGCCGCCTCAGCCTCGCGCGAGTGGGATGATTCCCAGGACCTGCGGCTACCCCTCCAGCCGCCAGTCGAAGAGCATCTTGAAGTCTTCGTAGCAGGACTCGCAGATCCAGCGGCGGTCCTCGGTGTAGAAGCCTTCGCTGGCGCACCCGTCGCGCTTGAACGGAGCGAACGGGGTCCAGCAGAACTCGCACCGGTCGTGGGTCCAACCAGGACGCGGCGGCCGGTAGGGCGCGTAGCGCAACAGCTCCCCGTGCAGGTAGTTGGCCTGGTTGCCCGTGAGTCGCCAGTCATGTTTGTCGATCATGGAAGTCCTCTTCATCAGGGCACGGGGATGCCGGCGCCGGCCGGCTCGTCCAGGAGCTTTTCGCAGGCGGCCACCTTGGCCGGGTCGCCGAGCGCATTGGCCGCCGCCAGCGGGTCGCCGGAAAGGAGATTGAGGGAGAGCCCGTAGGCCACGCAGCCGCGCGCGTCGCTCACGTCCACCGCCTCCGGCGGCGCGGCGGCCAGTGCCTTGGCCAGGGCCTTCACCCAGGCCAGCGCGGCGCGCCGCTTCAGCTCCGCCTCGGCAGGGACCTGCGGATCGAACTTGGCGGCCACCGACATCGCGGGCGCCGCGGCCCAGGTCAGGTCGCGCGCCTCTTCGGCCGCCCGGAGCATGCGCGTCTTTCCCGCCAGCTCGACGTCTCCCTGGGCCCGTGCGGTGAACCGGTGCTGCACGGCGGGCACGCGTTGCTTGCCGCCCTTCGCGTCAGGCACCTGCGCGACGATGCTGCTCGCCGCGTGATCGACCGTGATCAGCATGCGCCCGACGATGACGTCCGGATCATCTGCATTCCATCCGAGGTTGTAGGCGGGCCCCAGCTCTGCCAGCGCGGCGGCGAGCGAGGGATCGGCGGACATGCCCGGTTCCGGTGGGCCAATGGTGAGGCGCGGCCGCAGCTGGCCCGCGAGCGAGACGACCGCCGCCGCATCGCACGTGGATGCCCCCCAGGCCGCCCGGGCGCGGCCGCACCACAGCATCGCTTGCGCCGGGTCCGGCGCGGAGGCGACCAGCGCGTTGAGCTTCTCCTGAGGGCAGGCGCCGGCGAGCGTCGAGGCCAGGCCGCCGCGCCCCTGCGCACGCGCGGCGTCGGCGGCGCGGAGCAGCTCGGCGCAATCCGCGCGCCGCAGCATCGCATCCTGGTCAGGGGTGAGCGCATGTGCGCACGCGCTCAAGCTCAGCAGCCATGCCAGGGGATGGACGCAAGCTCTCATCTCGGGCCTTCCAACAGAGCGCGCCGCCTTTTCCCTCCCCCGGCGCATGTCCGCAAGAGGATTCACGGTCCGCAACCAGGCGGGCGCGCTGTGCTAGAAAAGAGGTCGCGCATGCGCATCGGCGAGATCCTCATCCGCGAGGGCCACCTCACGCAGGACGGGCTCGAGGAAGCGCTCGACTGGCAGGTGCTCTACGGTGGCCGGCTGGGGACCAATCTGCTCGAGCTCGAGCTCGTCAAGGAGGAGCAGGTCGCGCGCGCGCTCGGCAAGCAGCTCGGGTGCGAGGTCGCCTGGGGCGAGCTGCAACCGCAGCACGAGGTGATCCCGCTCTTTCCCAAGCACGTCGCCGATCGCGACGAGATGGTCCCCTGGAAGATGGAGAAGCGGCGTCTCAAGGTTTTGTGCACCGAGATCCACCTCGAGAAGATGGACCAGCTCGGGTACAAGCTGGGCCACACCTGCCTGCCGGTGATCGCGCCCGAGTTCCGCATCTTCCAGCTTCTGCGCGCCAACTACGGCGCAACCCGGCAGATGCGCGCGCTCGATTTCGGGGTCGTGCCGACCGAAGGACGGCGGCGCAAGAAGCAGCAGGAGGCCGCCTCCCAGCTGGGGGGCGAGCTGATCGACGAGGTTGCTTTCAACGACCTGTACAACCGGGTCGTCCAGGGCCGCGTCGCAACGCCGCCGGCCGGTACGGCGCCGGTCGCGCCGCGCGCGCAGATCGCCGCTCCGCCGGCCGAGTCGGTCGAGGCGCTGCCGGAGGACGCGATCCTCGGCGAGGTCGCTCCCGAGCCCCGCGCGCGCGATGCAACCGCCGCCGCGCCGCCGCCGGCTTGGGAGGAACCCGCGCCGCCGCCGCCCTCTACAGCGGACGCGCCGATCGATTTCAAGGAAGCGCTGCGGCTCCTCGAAGGCGTCTCGGACCGCAATGCGATCGCGCACCTGGTGCTGCGGGCCTCGCTGAGCAAGGCGAAGCGCGCGTTGCTCCTCCAGGTCCAGGGCGGCGTGGCGCTCGGCTGGGACGGGGTGGGCCAGGGCCTGGAGCAGGCGGCGCAGATCGTGGCCATCCCCCTCTCGGCGCCCAGCGCGTTCCAGCTGGTGGTGAACACGCGCAGCCACTTCCTCGGCCCGCTGCAGAGGACGCCGCTCAACATCCGCTTCCTCGCGCAGCTCGGCAAGAAGGTGCCGCTCTCGTCGATGATCGTGCCCATCCTGCACCGCGGCCGGGTCTCGCACCTGCTCTACCTGGACAACGGCCACAAGCAGCAGGCGCCGACCGACGTGGGCGAGATGCTCATCTTGAGCCAGCGAATCGGCCAGACGGTCGAGGCGCTGGTAGAGAAGAAGCGCAAGGCCGCGCACGCCTGACGCGCGAAGGAGGGTCCCGTGCTGCGCCTGCTGCCGTTTGCCTTGCTCGTCCTCGTTCCGTTGACCGCGCGCGCCGATGCCACCGGCGAGATCGACTGGCAGCGGCGCGTGCTCAAGGCGACCGGGCAGGGCGCGCCCGACCTGAACGCGCCCTCCATCGCGGTCGCGCGCCTCGGGGCGGAGCGCGCCGCGATGGCCACCGCCCAGCGCAACGCGCTCGAGACGCTGAAGGGCGCCACGCTCGAGGGCGGCGGAACGGTCGGCACGCTGCTGCAGAACGACAGCGCGCTGCGCACCAAGGTGCAGGGGAAGCTGCGCGGCGTGCGCGCGGTCAAGACCCACTACTTCTCCGACGGAGGAGTCTCGCTGGACGTGGAGGTGCCGCTGGACCAGCTTCCGGCGGAGATCGCGCAGGGCCTGAAGGCGCCTGCGGTTGCTGCGACCAAACCCGACTCGACCTCGAGCGCGACCCCGACATCGAGCGTGACCCCGACCTCGAACCCGACTCCGACTTCGAACCCGAACCCCGATGCTGGAGCGAAGTGATGCGCATCCTCGGAATCGCGGCGCTGGTCGCCCTGCCGCTCGCGGCGGGCGCCGCCGAGGAAGTCCAGGTCCAGGATGCCACCGGCCAGGCCGCCGTGCTGAACGGCGACAAGCCGGCGGCGCGCGAAAAGGCGATCGACGATGCGCTCCGGCAAGCCGTGAAGATGGCCGTCGGCACGCAGGTGCAGAGCGTGACCGAGGTGCAAGAGTTCCAGACCAAGATGGACACCGTCCTGGAGCACTCCACCGGGTACGTCAAACGCTACGAGATCCTCAAGGAAGGAATGGACGGCGAGGTGGTCCAGGTCACCGTGCGCGCGCAGGTGAGCCTTCTGGCCCTCGACAAGGACCTGGAGGCGCTCGGCCTGTTGATGGCGCGCAAGAACTTCCCGCGCACGATGGCGCTGATCGCGGAGCAGAACATCGGCATGGCCGCGCCGGCCCGGCCCTGGTTGCGGAACGAGGTCGTCTCCGCGGACCTCCGCGTGGCGGAGAACGTGGTCCTCGACGAGCTGCGCCAGCGCGGCTTCCGGCAGCTCGTCGACGCCGAGGTCGCCGAGCAGAAGGCCGCCTCGGTGGGCGGCTTCACCACCACGCTCACGGCGGCGCAGGCGCGCAAGCTGGGCTCGCTGACGCGCGCCGAGGTGGTCCTCCTCGGCCAGGTGATCGTGAGCCAGCGCGCGCCCCTCGCCGAGCTGGGCCCCGACTGGCACTCCTGCAGCGCCAACCTCTCCGCGCGGGCGGTGAACACGGACGACGGAAACGTCCTCGCGACTGTCGAGTCGACCCAGAACGCGGCGGCGCTCGACGATCTCTCCTGCGGCAAGCAAGCCATCAAGAAGGCCGCGCAGAAGCTCGCCGACCAGATGGTCCAGAAGGTCGGCGCCCGCTGGTCGGAGGACGTCTCGGGTGGAAACGCCGTGCACGTCACGGTGCGGAAGGTGGGCTCGCTGCGCGCCGCCAGCGACTTCAAGGGCGCCCTCACCCAGCAGGTCCGGGGCGTCCGCGCGGTCGCGCAGCGCAGCTATTCGGGCGGCACGCAGGAGCTCGACGTCACGCTGGTCGGCTCCACCGAGCAGTTCGCGCAGGAGCTGGAGTCGAAGAAGCTGGGCCGCTTCACGGTCCGCGTCACCGGCCTGACCGCCAACACGGTGGACGTCGAGCTGGGTCCGTGAGGGGCGGCCTGCTGCCGTGGGTGGTCGCCGGCGCGCTGCTCTGCGGCGCCCGGCCCATCCGGGCGCAGGCGCGGGTCCGGGTTGCAACCGTGTCGCTCCTGGAGGGCACCGCCCAGGTGCGTCGCGGGCCGAATACTCCCCAGGATCTGCGGCAAGGCTCGAGCGTGCAGCAGGGCGACCTGGTGGAGACGGGCGACGACTCGCGGCTCGAGCTGAAGCTTTCCGACGCGAGCGCGCTGCGGCTCAGCCCCCGCGCCCGCCTGGCACTCGCCGCGGCGCACTTCGAGCGCGGCCCCGCCCGGCGGCAGCTCTCGGTCAGGCTCTTCTTCGGCAAGGTCTGGGCGAAGGTGACCTCGGTGGCGGGTGGCGACCAGAGGTTCCAGATCGAGACCGAGAACGCGGTGGCCGGCGTACGCGGCACCACCTTCCGGGTCGACGCGCACCAGGACCGCAGCGTGCTGGTCCGGGTGTACTCGGGCACGGTCGCGGTCCGGCGCAACGCGGCCAGCGATGCCGGGCCCAAGGACGGCGGGCGCCGCGAGGTCCCGGGGCCGGAGGAAGTCACCCGCGACGCCTGGGAGAAGCTGGTCGGCAGGCAGATGCAGATCCTGATTTCGGCGGACGGCACTCCCGGCGTCCCGGCCCCGTTCACCGAGGCCGACGAGGCGGGGGACGACTGGTCTGCCTGGAACAGGAAACGCGACGAGCAGGCGAAGTGAACGTCCCCAACCTCCTGACCGGCGCAAGGCTTTTGGCGGTCCCCGTGTTCGTCGGCCTCTTCCTGCGCGGCGAGCGCAAGGCGGCGCTGGCCGTCTTCGTGGGCGCGATGATCACGGACGCGCTCGACGGCATCCTTGCTCGCGCGCTCAACCAGTTCACCCGCATCGGCGCGCTGCTCGATCCGGTCGCCGACAAGGTGCTGGGCCTCGCGGCCCTGGTGCTGCTCTGCTGGTCTCGCGCGCTGCCCTGGTGGCTTTTGGGCATCACGCTGTTCCGCGACGTCTGCATCTTCACCGCCATCTGGCTGCTGGAACGGACCGGGCACGGCTACGCGGTCCGGCCGACCCGGTTCGGCAAGTACGCAACCGCGGCGCTCGCCGCGACGACCGTCCTGGCGCTGGTGCAGGGCGCCACCGAGGCGGCAGCCCCGACGCGGCCGCTGCTGATCGCGCTGGTGCTCGTCGCGGCCGAGTGCGTCCTGGTGAGCTGGGCGAAGTACCTCTGGCTGTTCGTGCGGCTCATGCGGCTCCCGCCGCAGAGGGTACGAACGTGATCCTCGCGCTGGTGGTGCTGGTCCTGGGACAGCAGGCCGTCGCACGCGGAGACCTGCGCAAGCTGGACCCCGACCAGGTCCGCCTGGTGGTGCGCCCGGGCAGCAGCAACCTGCTTTCCGAGACGGCCGTCCGCGAGCTGCGCGCGTGGCGCGGTCAGCTGGCGATCGAGCTGCACATGCCCGTCTCGCGCAAGGAGGCGGCCCGCCTCAACCGCGTGCCCCGCTTCTCCGCCCGCATCGTGCAGGGCAGCGCGCGCGACCGCTCGCTCCGGCGCGTGCGTACCGAATCGGTCAAGGCAATCCCCCGCATCCCGCTGCCGGTCAAGGAGCGCCCCTGCCCCGACGCGACCCTGCAGGGACGCTCCGGGGCGGACGAAGTGCTGGTCGCGCCCTCGGGCGTGGACGCCTGCATCCTCGACTGGCTGGCCCGGCGCCGCGCTTGACCGTGCCGGAGGCCCCTGCTACACCCCGCAACCCGACTGCGTCCTTAGCTCAGCGGTAGAGCACCACCTTGACACGGTGGGGGTCGCTGGTTCGAAACCAGCAGGGCGCACCACCACCCAAGCATCCGCATGCAAGAGCGAACCCCAGGCGGGGTGCAGCTGGGGTTCGCTCGCGCCGGATGCGTGGACGATCACCGCGGCGGCGATGCCGGCGCGGACGGTGGCTGCGACCGTGATCGTTAGTCGCTACCGATAGTCGGGCGTTACACTTTTCACAGCGCGAAAGTTGTGGAATTCGCCCCTCCGACGCACGGCTTGGGGGGATTGACCGCGAGTACAAAGTCGAGATTGATCGATTTTGCGGCTCGATAAACTTCGCGTCGCTGCAGGGGGAAAATACACATGATGCGCTACCGATTGCCATTTGCATCGGTGTCCCTTTGGGCATCGGTGCTGGCGATGCTGGGATGTGGCATGGCGGATGGGGGCGATCTCGCCAATCGGCCGACGGCTGGCCGAGCCTCGGTCACTTTTGGCCAGACGCCGTTGAGCGGCAACACGATTCCAAAGTTCGTGGACCGCTTGCCGACCTTTGCCGGGAGGAGAGCCGACGCTACCACCACGCTCCGCGTGAACATGGCAGAGTTCCAGCAGAAGGTCCTCCCCGAATCGGTGTATGCGCCGCTTCAGTCCCCGTACAGGAGAGGGACGTACCTCTGGGGCTATGACATCAACGGCGCCGGCCCGAGCTGGCCCGCGCGCACCATCGAAGCCCGCAAGGGCATCGCCACCACGGTGAGCTACACCAACAGCCTGGCGAACACGCGGCTGCAGAACCTGCTCACGGTCGATCAGTCGCTGCACTGGGCCGATCCGCTCGGCACCACGAGAAGGAACAACTGCGTGAACGGCCCGCCGCTGGCCCCGCCTTGCCGCGAGCCGTATGCCGGTCCCATCCCTGCCGTCGTGCACCTCCACGGCGCGGAGGTCCTCTCGCAGTTCGACGGTCATCCTGAGGCCTGGTTCACGCCGGGCGAGGCCCTGAAAGGCGCGGGGTTCGTCACCAGCACGTACAACTACGGGAACTCGCAGGAAGCGACCACGCTCTGGTTCCACGACCACGCCCTGGGCGTCGTCCGGTTGAACCTCGTGGCCGGTCTGGCCGGGTTCTATTTCATCCGCGACCAGCGTGACACGGGGCGCGCCGACAACCCGATCACTCTTCCCTCCGGTCCCCAGGAGATCGAGCTGCTGATCCAGGATCGGCAGTTCGACACCAACGGCCAGCTCTACTTCCCCGATTCCAACAATCCGGCGAACCTGAACGGGCCACCCGGCTATCCCGACAAACATCCGTTCTGGATCCCGGAGTTCTTCGGCGACGTCATCACCGTCAACGGGAAGAGCTGGCCCACCCTCGAGGTCCAGCCGCGCCGCTATCGCTTCCGCGTTCTGAACGGCAGCAACGCGCGCTTCTACATCATGCAGCTATTCGACCAGCAGGGCGTCGACATGCACGTGAACGGCGCGCCAGGACCGGCCATCTGGCAGATCGGTTCCGACGGTGGCTTCTTCAACGACCCTGTCAAGCTGGCCGATCCGGCGAACGGGGCCAACGCCTGCTCCGGCACGATCAGCCTCGGCGGCAATGCCGACATCCGCGCAGGCGCCAAGTGCCTCTTCCTCGCGCCGGCCGAGCGCACGGACGTCATCGTCGACTTCGCGGGCCAGGCGGGCAAGACGTTCACCCTGAAGAACTTTGCCGTCATTCCCTTTCCGAGCGGCGGTCCGGTGGGATTCGGAGCGCCGGATGCGACTTCGGATGGACTGGTGATGCAGTTCAAGGTCTCCGTGCCGTTGAGCGGCGCCGACACGAGCTTCAATCCTGCGTCACGCAACCATCCTCCACTCCGGGCGGCGCCGATGATTGACCTCAAGCGCAGCGGTCCCGACCTGAACCGGCAGCTCATCCTCGTCGAAGAGGAAGGCAATCCCGCCAATCCGAACGGTCCCGGGTCCCCGGATTTCGCGGGCGACCCGATCCAGAGCCTGATCAACAACACCAAGTGGAACGGCAATCGCGAAGGGACCACGACACCAGTCCCTGGCTCGACCCCGAACGGCCGTGGCCTTTGGGCAACCGAGACGCCGCGACAGGGCTCGACCGAGCTGTGGGAGGTCGCCAACCTGACTGGCGACGCGCATCCTCTCCACATCCACCTGATCCAGTTCCAGGTGATCTCGCGACAGCCGTTCGATCTCACCGTCTACCTGGCAGATTGGATCGCGGCTTTCCCGGGCGGAACTTTCAACGGGTTCAACTTCCCGCCGGGCGTCTACATCCCCGGGTTCGGACCTCCTCGGTCTTACGACGTTCGCAACTCGGCAGGCGCGGTCGGCGGCAACATCAACTTCGATGCTCCGAAATACACGGCGCAGGGAGCGTGCGCGGGCGGGACCTGCCCGTCCAGGGCGCCCGAGCCGCTCGATGCGGGGTGGAAGGACACGATCAAGATGTTCCCGGGCGAAATTACGCGACTGGCCGTGCGCTGGGCCCCGCAGCATGTGTCCGTCGCCGGGGTAGGGCCAGGGCAGAATGCGTTCCCGTTCGATCCAACCGGTGGCCCCGGCCCCGGCTACGTCAACCACTGCCACATCCTCGATCACGAGGACAACGAGTTCATGCGTCCGTCCCTGGTCCAGAAGTAAGCCGTACGCGCCACCCCGGCCTCGTCCCAGAAAACCAGTGGACGGGTCCGGGGTGGCACCGTGCTCCAGCGAGCCAGCGTGCGCACACCAAGCGAGACACCCCGGATTCCGCCAGCGGATGCGCCCCCGGTTTCGCGCCGATTCATCGTCGCTTCGCGCGTCCTGCTCCTGCTTCTCGCTGCCGGCGCAGTGACCGCGGCCGTTCTCATAGGGGTTCGAGCTCCCGCGGGCAGCGAAGCAGGAATCCTCTACGTCTGCCCGATGCACGCCGACGTCCGCGCACCGGCGCCCGGGCAGTGCCCCATCTGTCGCATGGCGCTGGAGACTCTCGCCCGCGATCCCGCTGCGAAGTCCACGCCCCAGTCGCAGACGGCCGGAATGAGCGACATGA
>Ga0137394_10000823_pt1 | contig 21734 bp, 13 predicted proteins | sample czobulk116metaG_FD_108278 | JGI IMG/M metagenome (GOLD analysis project Ga0137394, IMG submission 108278) | Vadose zone soil microbial communities from Angelo Coast Range Reserve, California, USA - czobulk1.16 metaG | ecosystem: Environmental > Terrestrial > Soil > Vadose zone | place: USA...
CAAGTCGGGACATTCCCAAATGCCTTTGGTTGAGCCCGCCGGGCCGAAGTCGCTCAGGTGGGTCCATTGCTTGAGATCGGGCGAAGCGTAGAAGCGCACCTTTCGGTGCACGGGCCAGGCCGCAACCATGACCCATCGTTGGCTCGGCTCGTGCCAAAAAACCTTGGGATCGCGGAAATCTTTCTCGCCGATGTCGAGCACTGGATTACCTGAAAACTTTGTCCAGGTGCGTCCGCGATCGTTACTGTAGGCTATATGCTGGTTCTGGAGCGGCTTTGCAGTGTAATGCCCGGTGTAGATGGCCACGAGAGGCGGCTTGCCGTTCTTGCCGAAGCCGCTGCTGTTCTTCCAGTCCACCACCGCGCTCCCGGAGAAGATCATCACGCCATTCTCCTCGCGCAGTGCGACCGGCAAATGTTCCCAATGCAGGAGGTCGGGGCTGACCGCATGTCCCCAACTCATGTGCCCCCATTTATTGCCAAAGGGATTGAACTGGTAAAAGAGATGGTACTCGCCCTCAAAGAACACGAGGCCGTTAGGATCGTTCATCCAATTCGTGGCAGGCGTAAAATGAAACTGCGGACGAAACGGCTCGCGATACCATTCGGCCGAGTGAGCCTGTCGACAAATGCCGGCCAAAAGCGCTGCAGCGATCAGCAGGAGCAGCCGACGTAAGGAGGCTCTAGTATTTTTCCTGTCTCGCAATGGTCCAGTCTATGACTGAATGGCCCGGCGGGAAAAGCCCATTCAGGAGAGATTGCGCACTTTCTGCCCCTTGACTGCGTCTGGCAGAGTCGTTAACGGAATAGCGGCAGTTTTGTGGGAACTTATGAGCACGACCGAGAAACATCAATTTCAGGCCGAGATCCAGCAGTTGCTGGATATCGTCATTCATTCCTTATACACCGACAAAGAAATATTCGTTCGCGAATTGATTTCCAATGCCGCGGACGCCTGCGAGAAGTTGCGATTCGTTCAGAGCGCCGGCCAGCCCGTCTATCAGCCAGATGTGCCCCTGGGGATCGCCATCAATACCGATGACAAGCAACATACGATCAGTTTCGCCGACACCGGTGTCGGGATGAGCCAGGCCGATCTAGTCGAAAACCTCGGGACCATTGCGCATTCGGGCACCAAAGCTTTTCTGAAACAATTGGCTGAGGACAAGAAACCGGACGCCAGGTTGATCGGCCAATTCGGTGTCGGCTTCTATTCCGCATTCATGGTGGCAAAGAAGGTCACCGTTTATACGCGCGCGGCTCAACCTGACCAGCAAGGGTGGAAATGGACCAGCGAAGGCACTGGTGGATACGAAATCGAGCCGGCTGCCGAGCTGCCCCGGGGGACGAAGATTGTGCTCGAACTCAAGGATGATGCTAAAGAATTTGCCAACCAACAGACCGTCGAGCGGATCATCAAGCGCTACTCGAGTTTCATCCAGTTCCCGATCGAGCTCAATGACAAGCGGCTCAATACAGTCCAGGCTATCTGGGCGCGCAATAAGAACGAGATCAAGGAGGAGGAGTACAACGAGTTTTATCAATATGTAGGCCACGACCACGAGAAGCCGATGTACCGCCTCCACTTCTCTGCCGATGCGCCGCTGGCCATCCAGGCTCTGCTCTTCGTTCCGAGCCACAACTTCGAGACTCTCGGCATGGGCCGGCAGGAGTCGGAGGTAAATCTTTATTGTCGCAAGGTCCTCATCCAGGCCAAAGCTAAAGGCCTCTTTCCCGAATGGCTCCGATTTTTGAAAGGCGTCGTGGATAGCGAAGATTTCCCGCTCAATATCTCACGCGAGACCATGCAGGACACCTCTCTCATGCAGAAGCTGAACAAGGTCCTCACCGGCCGGTTCCTTAAGTTTCTCGAAGAGCAATCCGAGAAAGAGCCTGCCGGATATGAAAAATTCTACCAGGAGTACAATCGATTTCTGAAAGAAGGCGTAGTGATCGACTTCACGCACAAGGATGGACTCGGCAAACTGCTTCGGTACGAGTCGTCCGCGCTCGAAGCCGGCAAACTCACGTCACTTTCCGATTACGTGAAGCGAATGTCAGGCGATCAAAAGGAAATCTACTGGCTTCTCGCTCCCAATCGTGAAGCGGCCGAAAGCAGCCCCTACTTCGAGGTCTTCAAGGCGCGGAAGTTGGAGGTGCTATTCATGTACGATCCGTGGGACGAATTCGTCATGGAACATCTCTACAATTTCGAAGAAAAGCCTTTGAAGGCCGCCGAGAAAACCGATCTGAACGTTGAAGCCGAGAAGAGGGAAGGCGCGTTAAGCGACCAGCAAGCTGAAGCCCTGGCTAAATGGATCAAAGAGACCCTCGGCGACAAAGTCGGCGAAGTGAAACCTTCAAAGCGATTGGTCGATAGCCCCGCCGTTATCATCGATGCCGATCAAATGACCGCGAGCATGCGCCGCATCATGCGTGGGATGAAAAAAGATTCCCAGCTACCGCCGGCCAAACAGAATCTCGAGATCAATCCTCGGCACAACATCATCACTCGCCTGGAAAAAATACGCAGTTCCGACGCCGCGCTGGCGGGCAAGGTCGCGGAGCAGCTCTTGGACAACGCTCGCGTCGCCGCCGGAGTGCTCGACGATCCCCGCACGATGCTCTCCCGGCTCAACGAGCTGTTGGAAACGGTGCTCAGCAAGTAGCCGTAATGTCCGATCTTCGCAGCAATCGAGCTAACGAGATTCACTTCTGGTCTTCCTTGGACAAATGTTGGAATCGGTAGCTCGATTGCTACGTGGCCTTCCTTTTTCCTTGCTGCTTTGAGTTCTAGTCCTCAGCATGCCGGATAGAGCCCAACTGAAATTAAATGGAGGCCGAGTAAGCAGGCCAAGGGAAAAGATCGAATCGAGCCGCAGACTGAGTCTGCCACCGTTTCTATGAGCGTTAGTGACCCGCGGGTTGGCGTGAAGGCCACCGGTTCTGCCGGCCGCCACCCACAGGAAACGGTGCCCGCGAGCGCGGAAGTTCCGCCGGCCAGTCCTCCGAGCGTTCCCGATTACGAGTTGGTCCGCTGCATTGGAAAGGGAGGCTATGGCGAAGTCTGGCTGGCCCGCAGCATCACCGGCAATTATCGGGCGGTGAAAGTCATTCATCGCGCCAATTTCAAACAGGCCCGCCCTTTCCAGCGCGAATTTCTGGGCATCCAGCACTTCGAACCCATTTCGCGCATGCATCCTGGTCTGGTGGCCATTTTGCATGTGGGAAAAAATGAAGCCGCCGGTCATTTTCACTGTGTCATGGAAGTCGCCGACGATATTGCGAATGGACAGCGTATCGATGCTGCGCACTATATCCCGAAGACGCTCAGTCAACTGTTGCACGAGCGGCGACGGCTTTCGATTCCGGAAGCGGCTCAACTCGGTATCGCGCTGACAGATGCTCTCGGGTTCCTGCATATGCGCGGCTTGGTGCATCGCGACATTAAGCCCTCGAACATCATTTTCGTAAACGGCGCCCCGAAATTCGCGGACATCGGTTTGGTCACGGAAATCGGCGAAAGCAGCAGCTATGTCGGCACTGCGGGGTACATTCCGCCCGAGGGGCTGGGCAGTCCTCAGGCCGATCTGTTTAGCCTGGGCAAAGTCCTCTACCAGGTCGCGATGGGAATGGCCGAGGCTGATTTTCCTGAATTGCCAGCCAGTGTCGCCGACACCAGCCACGTTCCTGATTTGCTCCGCCTCAACGAAATCATTGTCAAGGCCTGTGATCCGGATTTTCGCCGGCGATACCAGTCAGCCCAGGAAATGCAAAGCGCGCTGAGTGCGATTGCAGAAGAGTCCACGGTCGTTGCACCAGCGGCGGCAACGCGCGATTCGAAGCGCTCGACTCTAAACGAGCCGTTATCGATCGAGCATCCACGCGTGGGACCAAATACTGCCGTGCCCGATCCCGCTAATTCGGTGCTCAAGGGGATGCGAGTAGCCGTACTCTACAAGGCGAAGGTGCCGGCGGACTGGCGCTTGCTGCAACTGTTGCAACGCGAACTGACCCATGCCGGCTGCGAAGTATTCTACGACAAACATTTGGCCATCGGCGTCGAATGGGCGCGGGAGATTGAAACCAGGATTCGCAGCGCCGACGCGGTGATCGTCCTTCTTTCCTCGAGCTCAATTCATAGCGAAATGATTGCTTATGAGCTCGAGATTGCCAGCCAAAGCTCCCAGCAGCAGCATGGCAAACCCCGACTATTGCCCGTCAGAATTGAACTGCGAGGGTCGTTGCCACCGCCCTTGTCGACGTTGCTCGATCCGCTGCACTATTTTCTTTGGGAAGGACCGGCGGATGACCAGAAGCTCGTCAATGAGCTTCTGCGCTCGCTAGAGACTTCCCCTGTGTCACCCTCGGCCGCGGCTTGTCTGAAACTCGAATCCATTGGCGGGGCCGTCCCGCTCGACTCGCAGTTCTACATTGTGCGGTCGACGGACCAGGAATTCCAAAGCGCATTGTTGCGCCGTGACAGCATCGTGCTCGTGAAGGGGGCTCGCCAAATGGGAAAGACTTCATTGCTGGCCCGAGGGCTTCAGCACGCGCGTCAGTCCGGGGCGAGGGTGGCTCTGGCGGACTTCCAGAAATTGAACGTCAAGCACCTGGCATCGGTTGAGGCGTTTTATCTCACGCTTGGCGAATTCGTGGCCGATCAATTGGATCTTTCTGTTTTGCCGGAGGACGTCTGGGACAAGCGGCGCAGCCCGAACACGAATTTCGAACGCTACCTGCGGCGCGAAGTCCTGGCAAAGATGCCAGGCCACTTCGTTTGGGGACTGGATGAAGTAGACCGCTTGTTCACGTGTGATTTCGGGAGCGAGGTCTTCGGGTTGTTTCGATCGTGGCACAACGAGCGCGCTCTCGATCCCCAGGGCCCCTGGTCGCGGCTGACATTATGCATCGCGTATGCGACCGAAGCGCATCTTTTCATTACCGATGTGAACCAATCGCCATTCAACGTCGGTACTCGACTCACACTGGACGACTTTACGCTGCACCAGGTAATCGATCTCAACACTCGCTATGGGTCTCCGTTGCGAGACAGCACCGAAATCAACGAGTTCTTCGGATTAGTTGGCGGTCAACCGTACCTCACCCGCCGCGGGTTCAACGAACTGGCCGCCGGCAATGTGAGTTTCGCAGACTTCAAAGCACATGCGGATAGGGATGAAGGAGTTTTTGGGGATCATCTTCGTCGAATTCTGGTTCTCCTGGCCAAGGACCCGGAGCTCTCAGAAGTGGTCCGCGGCATCATGCGAGGCCAGCCCTGCCCGAACTCAACTGCGTTCTATCGCTTGCGCAGCGCCGGTCTGATGCGGGGCGATTCTCCCCAGGAAGTGCAGCCGCGGTGTGAGATTTATGCCAGCTATTTGAGGCGACACCTGCGGTGAGATGCTGAAAAGAGAGGGGGACAAGGTGAGCGGGGGACGGGTGACAGATGGGCACTATACGTAAGTTAAACAACCAATAACGAGAAAGCACATGAATAGATTCAATCGAGTCGCAGAAGGTTCTGCGAACACAAAGCATATTACCGATTGGGTCTTGGGCCAGATCGTCACTATGATCAACCAGCCGGAAAAGTGGACTCTTTCATCCGTTCCGCCCGTCTCCCGATCGCCCGGTCAATTGTCAAACCCGACGCCGGCAGAGATCCAATCTGCAACCCAGCTCCAGCTACATTCCATTGTCCCTTGTGAAAGCCACTGACGACCAGGGCAAGGAGATACGTCATATCGACACACAGAATTTTGATCAGTTGGATCCAAAAGCCATGGACTGTCAGTTTCAACTCCTGGATTTGAACCCAGGCGCGAAGACCGTGACTCTGATGTTCGCCGTCACAAGCCAACGGGTGGCTGAGTTCCTCGTCGCTTGCCCGCTGGTATATGCGCAAGAAAAATGAAAAGGGTGAAAAGTTCATGAGTAGCGGCTCTTCCACGTTCTATGTCACTGGCGGCACGCTGCGCCATGACGCACCTTCGTACGTGGAGCGGCAGGCTGACAAGGATTTGCTGGAAGGTTTGCTCAAAGGTGAATTCTGCTACGTGCTCACGTCGCGCCAAATGGGCAAGAGTTCGTTGATGGTGCGCACGGCGACGAAGCTTCGCGACCAAGGCATCGAAGTGGTCGTGCTCGATTTGACGGCGATTGGCCAAAATCTTACTCCGGAGCAATGGTACGATGGATTGCTGGGGAGAATGGGGCGGCAGCTCGACCGGGACGAGGAGTTGGAGCAGTTTTGGAAGAATCACCTCAATATCGGCGGGTGCCAGCGGTTCTTTGACTCCATTCGCGATATTGTGCTTCCTGCGCTAAAAAGCACCGCCAGGACACAGAGAACTCCAGGCGAAAGCTCGCGGCGGCCAAGCCCGTCAGAGAAGTCGCTTGTTATCTTTGTGGACGAAATCGATACCGTGCGCAGCTTGCCCTTTTCCACCGACGAATTTTTCGCTGCCGTTCGAGAATGCTACAATCGGCGCGCTGAAGATGCAGTTTTCAACCAACTGACTTTCTGCCTCCTCGGCGTGGCGACACCTTCGGATTTGATCCGAAATACTCGACTCACCCCGTTTAACATCGGGCGCCGCATCGAACTGAACGACTTCACCGCGGAAGAATCGGTCCCGCTGGCCCGAGGCCTCGATCCTCAGAGTGCGGCCGGGGGCGAGGGTGAGAGCGTTCGAGCGTTCGAGCATCAGAGCGTCAGAGCGTCGGATCCAACAGGTCAAAGCCCCCCGCGCTCGACGCTCGACGCTCAACGCCTTCTTCAGCGCGTGCTCTATTGGACCAACGGCCATCCTTACCTGACACAGCGACTTTGCCAGGCGCTGGCTGCGAGCGGGCCAATCACCGGGTCTTCCGCAGTGGATCGTCTGTGCAAGCAATTGTTCTTCAGCGCGCGGGCGCGGGAGCGCGACGACAATCTAATCTTCGTGCGTGAACGGATTCTGCGCTCGGAGGTGGATCGAGCCGGCTTGCTCCACCTTTACGAAAAGGTCCTCCGCGGAAGCAGCGTGGCGGACCAGGAAACCGATCCACTGGTCAGTGTCTTGCGTCTGGCAGGGCTGGTCCGCGTGGTGGACGGCAGACTGACCAGGCGCAACCGCATCTATGCGCGCGTCTTTGACCGGAGTTGGGTTCGAGAGACGATGCCCGATGCGGAAGCGCGCCGGCAGCGCGCAGCATTTCGGCGCGGCGTACTTCGCGCCACGGCGATTGCGGCAGTGGTTGTGGCGGCGATGATCGTCATGATTGTAATCGCGGTGAACCAAGCCGCCAAAGCGCGTAGCGCGTTGGCCCAATCCTATTTTTCCCAGGCCCAGGCCAGGCGTGTCAGCGGTGCATCAGGTCAACGTTTCGAGAGTCTAAAAGCCCTCCGGGAGGCCCGCCGGTATCATGCCAACGAAGACCTGTTGCGTGATGAACTCATCGCGTGTCTGGCGTTAACCGACTTAAGCGAAAAGACCGGCTTTTACGCGCTCAAGCAGACCGACGTCTCCGAACTGAATCTGGACCTTGGCGTCTCCGCAACCGCGCAAATGAACGGGAACGTGACTCTTCGCAGTCTTGCTGACGGACACTTACTGAAGACGTTGCCCGGATTCGGTCTGCCCGTCAGGCAATTGCGCTTCGGGCCAAAAGAAGCTGTGCTGCTGGCCGAATACCGCGGTGGCTCACAAGATCAGATCGTTCTTTGGAACTGGCAAAAAGGACAAAAACTGTTCGAACTCCCACACGGCATTCACGCCAGCGCCGTTGATTTCAGCGCAGACGGCCGAAAGCTCGCGCTCGGCCAGAACAGTGGTCGGGTGATTATCTATGCTTTACCTCAAGGGCAGATCCTTCGCGAACTGGAACTCAAATGGGAATCGGGATTGCCACGAACTCCGCAGGTGCTGCGCTTCCATCCCTCCGGAGAGCTGCTGGCCGAATCGTGCCTCGACGATCTCAACGTGCAGGTTTGGGACCTAAACCTGGGGCAAAGGGCCTTGCGCCTTTATCATCCGGACAAAGTCTATGATCTGGCCTGGCAGCCGAACGGCGAGGTCCTGGCGACGGCCTGCGGCGATTCCTCTATTTATCTCTGGTACACTAATCGAACAGACAGGCCGATCAAGAAACTCATTGGCCACGACAGTGCCGTTAAGGCAATCGCATTCAACCATCGCGGTAATTTACTGGCCAGCGCAGGCGTGGACGAAACGCTACGGCTCTGGATTCCCGCCACGGACCGGCAGATGGCGCGCCGACTGGACGCAGAGACGTTTGAGCGCCTTCAGTTCAGCAGCAAGGATGATGCGCTGATCGCCAGCGGCGAGCGGCCACACCGCACCCGAGCCTGGGACATTTCGGGCGACGAGTACGTCGTGCTCCAACTCCGGAGTGGCCTGGCTGATAGATTGAAGAGCATCGATTTCAGTCCCGATGGCCGATGGCTTGCAGCGACCAGCGGCGAGCGGACCATGATTTGGGATTGTTCTTCAGCCGTGGAAACGGGAGGAGTGCATTTCGGCCACACATACGCCGGCTCATTCTCTGCAGACAGCCGTCATCTGCTAGCCAGCACCGACGGCGGACTGTTGACGTGTCCGCTGACCGAAGTGACAAACGGAACGCAATCGCGCCTCCAACTCGGCGCCATTCAACAGCTCGATCAAGTTCCTGATGAGTTGGACACGATGGCTTTGTGCCTGGACCGTTCCAGAGCGATGATTGTCCACCAGGAAGAACTCCGGCTTCTGTCATTGGTCGGGAATAGCAACTCCGCCGTCCGCGTACTTCCTGTCGGTTACCACTACCGGCGGCTGGCGCTTCATCCCCAGGCACTCTGGTTGGCAGCTATGATGGCTGGTTCTGATTCGATCCATATCTGGAATCTATCGTCTAACGCTCTCGCAGCTCCGTGCACCATTGCTGGCAGCGAATTTTTTGCGTTTAGCCCCGATGGCAAATGGCTCGTCATTTGTTGCAACGGTAAGTTCCAGTTTTATCGAGTGGGTGCGTGGCAAAAGCCCGCTCTTGCCATACCAAGGAAGCCTGAGTCCAATCAGCACGCGCCGATTGCCTTCACTCGGGATGGCAGCGTAGTCGCGCTCGCCTCATCCCGTTATACCATTCAGTTACTGCAACTTACCGAAAGCGACCCACCTGCGGCAAAGGTAATCGCCTCGCTGGAAAGCCCGGACCGCGGGCCACTGGAGATTTTAACTTTCAGCCCGGATGGACGCCGGCTCGCTGCGGGAACGGTGGATCTGACCGTCCAACTGTGGAATCTCGCGTTGGTGCGTGAAGCCCTGGCCGAACTGAATTTGGATCAGAATTGGCCCAAATACCGGCGAAAAATCAGGGATTGACTTACAAGCTCGAGGAGGAGCACTATCGTTTTAGGCAGCCAAGAGAGTATGCAAAACGCCTTTGAAGATCCCCGGCGGCGTCATGATTTTGTCCCACAATTCTATCCCAAGGCCAATGGCAGAGACGCTCCTGCAGTCGATGCGGCCGGCCAAAATGACCGTATCGTCCTCCAATTCCTTGCTGCTTATTATCACCTCAATTGCCAATACTCGCGCTTAGTCGAGGTGCGCAATCAGGCTGCTTCACTGGACCGCACGGAGGCGGAACGCAACTGCCTCCAGGAGATCGAAAAGGGGCTCATTCTGCGCGATAGCCTGGAGGATCGCTATGCGCCCTTTGGCGTAGTCGCTGACCCGACTCTCCGCCACGGTGTCACCGTAAACGTCAAAGTAAGTTTCGGAAATAGAGACGCGACCGGCCGCCGGCGCTCCGATCAATATACACTCACGGCCTATGTTCCAATTCCGTTGCCCACAGGAACAAAATTGGAAGATCTGCCATTGAAAATTGAAGGCCCCGGATTCAACGGGGAGTATTAGCAAAAGGCCAAATGCAAAAGCTGATCCTGGTCAATTATCAGTCGCCAGGTGACCTGGTGATGCTTACGGCCGCAGTTCGCGACCTCCACAACTCTTATCCGAAACAGTTCCTCACAGATGTTCGCACGGGCAGCCCGGAGCTCTGGGAGAACAATCCCTACATCACTCCGTTGGATGTGCGCGATCCGGAAGTCAAAGTTCTGGAATGTCATTATCCGTTGATCAATGCGTCCAACCGGCAGCCCGTCCACTTCCTGAATGGTTTCATCGAGTACCTGAACGATCAGCTTGGACTGCAAATCAAACTCATGCGCCGGGCGGGAGACATTCACCTTTCCAACGCAGAGAAGCGCAGGCCATCGCTCATCGAAGAGGTCACCGGTTTTGATCTTCCCTATTGGATTATCGTGGCGGGCGGCAAGTTGGACTACACCATCAAATGGTGGCATTTCCGCCGTTGGCAGGCGGTCGTCGACCACTTCCGAGGGAAAATCATCTTCGTCCAGGTCGGTGAAAAACATCATTATCACCCCGCGCTCAACGGTGTGCTGGATTTGCGCGGCCAAACGCCCTTGCGCGAACTGATTCGCTTGGTTTATCACGCCCAGGGAGTCCTCGGCCCGGTGACAATGCTCATGCATCTGGCCGCTGCTGTCGAATGCAGTCCGGGCGGAGCTTCGGAGCGTCCCTGCGTCGTGGTGGCTGGAGGCCGTGAACCACCGAGTTGGGAGGCATATCCGGAGCACCACTTTCTCCATACTATGGGCAGACTCTCCTGCTGTGCCGAAGGAGGCTGCTGGCGCTCCCGCAGCGTTCCACTTGGGGACGGCGATGAAAAAGATGAACCGCGTAATCTGTGCGTCGATGTCATCGACAACCTGCCGCACTGCATGCATCTGATTACTCCAGAGGCCGTCGTTGAAGCAATAAAGCTGTACTTCCAGAAATTTGAGTTGAGCGGCTTAACGACACCCCAAGCAGAAGCCGCGGCCCCTTTTCTGCGGCAGGAAAGCATGTATGCCTTCAGAAATGAAATACGTGAGCGGCTCGGACTACTCGAGCAGCTACCGTGGCCAGAGCTGCACGCGCAGGTTGGTCAGACCCATCCCAGAGATCATTTTGCAACTACCGCCGAGAAAAATAACAACTAGACAAGGACAAACCTATGCCAGACAACCAGCAGCAAGTACAGGCGCGGTTCGATGCCGCTGCCGAAGAACGGGTCTCGCCCTGCATGTGGATTCCACCGGAATGGGACAAGGTGAAAGCCAGCGGCTTCAAACTTGCCGACAACAGCAGCGACGAGCAGTTCTTCGATGACCCCCAAGTCAACACTGAGTGGTTCGCGCATGTGAGCGATAGCCAGCAGATGCAAGCACCAGACGCGCCGGAAAGTGCGTTCGACCCGGACCATTGGCCAAATCCCTTCGCCGACTTCAGTCACAGCGATGATTATGAGCAAATCGCGCCCGATCTGGGCGCAGACCCCGAAGACGTCGTCAAGTTGCTTCAAAGACGAGACCTGCGCGAGAACTTCCCTGAGGTGACCAGGGTCGATGACACAGCTTATAACGAGGCCGTGGAAGTGCTAAGAGGCAATGGTCATGGTGAAACTTCGGGAGCGGCAGCCGCTGTTGCTGAGGTGCTCGAGACCAAGGACGTCAAAGCCTTTATCATCGAGAGGTTAGAGATCAGTCAGAAGGCATTCGACGACACTATCCGTCTGCTCCACAGAACAATACCGTATCCGGAGAATTTGACGGTTCTCAATAAACTCAAAGCAATGGTTGGCCCGCAATCGGTCGGGATGCAACGTCTGGCCCAGGTTTTTGATTGGGCGCTTTGCCGGACAACTGCCCTGATGGACGCGCTGAATGCGGCGGTAGCCGACGGCAACGCTGGTAAAAATGATTACGAGACCGCACGCACAAAATACCTGAATTTTCTGAGAGACTTGGATGACCACGAGCCAGAAAAGAGCACCGCACCCATTGAGGTGACGGATGAAGACTTCCGAAGCGGCTATGGCAGGGCGTTGAAATGGACTTGCATCGACCCGGTCATCACCAGCGGGCGAATTGTCGGAGTCCGTGTAGTCGTCAAATGGAATCCCCATTCCAGTTCCAGTGGTGTGCCGATTCCTCACAAGCCCTGAGGCCGGTTCACGGATGAATATTCGTGGCCCAACATCGGGTACGGTCTGGCACAGCAGGTTGGTGAGTTACCGAACAGGGGTGAAGTGTGGCGTGAACGCCGCACTTTACCTCATCTCCTCCAAACGCGCTCTCACCTGGGCGTGCTGTGGGCTGTTGGCGGCATGGCTTTGCAATCCCGCGGCCGCAACTTCGGGCGAGAAAACCGTCTATTGGACGACAAACTCCGCCGATGCAGCGGCCTGCCAGGGCCAGTTAAACATGATTTTTGGAGCGCTGCAGGAGTATCAGAAACGCAACCAGAATCTTCCTCGTTGGTTGTCGGACCTGGTCCCGGACTACATTCACGACCGGAACACGCTCGTTTGTCCCTATGTTTTAAAAACAGGCAACTTGAAAAAATTCAGGGAGAAGTACTTTCTGGGACGGGTATTCAAAGACCCGGGTTCCTGCTCTTACGGATATGAGTTCTGCACAGAAAGCTGGGAGGTACCTGGATGGACCACTCGCATTTACAAGGAGCGGCAGATGGAACTCATCGGCTTCAACGTGCCGATCGTGCGGTGCTTCGCGCATCGGCCGGTTCTAAACCTTGCCTTCGATGGCAGTCTTTATCCCAGCACACCTGAATGGGAGGACACCTTTGTCAGATCCTCGAAGCAGAACGCCGTTTTGCACAATATTTTTCTGCTCACCAACATCTCTGAAAACAAACTGGTGTCCAAATTGAGCGAGCCCCGCAAGCCAGAGACCAACGCTGGGCTGCTCGATCTATCGACGCAATGCAATGCGTCCTTGCTCCATCTGAGCCAAATCGATCAGTCGGGCAAATTGCTGATCCCCTATCCTGAGGGAGTGCGCCAAATTGCCGGAGTGCAGTTTGACGTGCGGGCCATAGTGCACTTGGGCGCCAGGCAATTCCCGATCCTCTTACCGGAGAAGATTGAGAATATCCCGGTGAACCGCAAATGCCGCGCCATTCACTTCCTGCATGGCGCCACATTTCCTGCCAGCAACGGTAGCAAGGTTGCCAGCTTCGTGATTCACTTTCGGGAGGGCGGCCTGGCAGAAATGCCCATCATCTACGGCAGAGACGTCAAAACGCGATGGTTCAATCAAAATCAGAAATCTGAACTGGAACCTCCCAAGCCTGCCTGGATCAGTTCCCCGGATAGGGTTGGCGCCAACGGAAAGTCGCTCCGCTTGTACATGAGCTCCTGGAGAAAACAGAATGCCGATCCCGATGTGACGACGATCGATTTCATTTCTCATATGACCGAGTCGGCTCCCTTCCTCCTTGCGATCACTATCGAATGAATGGACCGCCCCCAGCGCAACCACCTTTCCCGACCGAAGAGAGGCGGGAGAAACAGGGCGGCTCGGTCCTGCCCAAGGTCACGATTTGCGTTCTCACGTATGGCAACTACCCGCAGTTGGCACGGCAATCGATTGAATCGGTTCGAGTCCATTGCCAGCGTTCTCAATACCGTCTGGTCGTGGGAGCGAATGCGGTCGGCGCCGAAACTTACGACTATTTCAAGCGCCTCGAGGCGATGGCGGAGATCGATCGGCTCATCGTAAGTCCCATCAACCTGAATAAGTGCCCCATGATGCGGCGCATGTTTGAGAGCATCGATACCGAGTTCATCTGGTGGTTCGACGACGACTCCCATATCGCGGAGCCGACTGCTTTCGCGCGCTGGTTAGACCATACTTCGGGCGCTCCCGAAGCCACAGTTCTGTGGGGTGAGATGGCGTATTGCGGACATAAATTGGGTTTTACAGATATCGAAGATGTTTTCGGATTTGTGCGGACCGCTCCGTGGTATCGAGGTTTGCCCCCTCCTTCCTGGTATCCTGGCGGAAAGGGGGAGTTTAACTTTCAAAACAAGGGCACCGGCGATGGACGGTGGTTTTTTGTCGTTGGCGGCTGCTGGCTCATCCGCACTCGGACCGTTCGCGCCCTGGACTGGCCGGACAAGCGATTGATCAAACTGGGAGACGATGTATTTCTCGGAGAGGCGATTCGCCAGAACGGCTGGGCGTTGGCGAACGTCGACACGCCCGGCGTCGCGATCAACACCGAGGCGCGCCGCGGGGAGGCCGGTGACGCTGCGGATCAATCGCGAATGGATGCGAATAAGTCCGAATGATGGATCTCTAACACGGCGACTCTGTGCCCCTCGCTGCCAAACGCCGAGATCAACCCGCCATTTCTTGTTCGACTTTGGACCGCTGTGGGTGTATTACAGCTCGGTGGAACGCCCTCGCAATGACTTCTCAGGGACGCTTCTTTTTTGCGTAATTCTCGCCCTGAGCTTGTTTACGACCCAATGGCTTCGCGCCGAAGGGGGGATTCTTCAGATGCGGAACGGATATTTTTGGGATCCTTATACGACGGAGTATTTCATTCCTCGCGGCATCGCTTACCAAACCTGGAATCCGCCCGTCGGCGCCGATCAGACTTTCGAGCAGTTCGACTATGACATGACCGAGTTCAAGAAGATTTACGTGAACTCCGTGCGCGCGGAATTTGTTTGGAATGAAGTCGAAAAATCGCCGGGCGTCTACGATTGGAACAAGCCCGATCATATGGTGGCGAAAGCGGAAGAGCTCGGATTCAAGTTATTCATTCTGGTCGGGTTTCAATATGCGCCCACCTGGTTTCCTGAAGAAGGCAAAGCCGTCAACAGCCGCGGGCAGCGCTCAGTCGTTCTCAATTATGAGCATCCCTCTGCGCGCGCGGCTTCTTCGAACTACATTTACCAGGCGACCCATCGGTTCAGGAATAGCGCCGCCATTGGCGGTTGGATTCTCGGCAATGAATATGCCTATTTCGATCTTTGGGATACTAATGTGCTGTTTCTAGGGTTCGACACTTTCTCGCAGGCGAGCTTTCGTACGTTTCTGGCTAATACCTACAGCAACAACATCAGCAGCCTAAACAGCAACTGGTCGACCAATTACAGCAGCTTTGGTTCGGTTATCATGCCGACCAATTACCCGGCTGATCGGCGCAGTGGCGCTTACTTCGACTTGATCCAGTGGCGCAAGAAAAGCATTGGCGATTATGTGGCCGCTGGAGCCGTCGCAGCGAAGTTAGCGGACCCAAATCATTTGCGGACCTATTCCATGGTCGGCGGCATCTTTAGCGGCGATGATTCTCTCAATACTTGCGAGGACGCCAGGGCCATCGTGGCACGATGCGCGGCGGCGGGCGCGCCGCTGGACTTCTGGTCGATAAATAATTATGCCTGGGCTTCCATCGGCAGCGAGATGCGCACAGCCGATTTTGGCATTGCCAAGTACCGCCAGCAATCCGGTCTGCCGGTGATGATTTCGGAAACCGGCCACAGCAGCACCGAAAGCCTGTTCGACGGCGCCCCTGCGCGGCAGGCCAAAGCCATCCCCAGCCAGATGTGGGAGGCGCTTGTGTCGGGCGCCATTGGCACGCACATTTTTCACTGGAGCGATCGGGAAATGTTCGGCGGCCCCTTCTTGCGTGAGCGTGGGTTCGGTTTTGTGCAGCAGAACCGGTTGATTAAAGATCCGGCCTATTGGAACGTTTTGGCCATGTTCCGCCAGATGGAGAATATCAAGCTGGATCACTTAATCGGCGGCTCCGTTGATCCGCCCCCGGATGTCCAATATTTTTGGAGCCTGAATGGGGACGTGGTCTGGCCTCGGGCCAACCAGGAAAACGCCATGCTCTGGGGCGCTTTGCGCCGGGCCGGATATCAGCCGGCATTGCTTGACGACGGGCAGTTTCATCGCGGCGATTATACCAACGGCCGGGCCCTCATTCTCTCTCGCTGCATGAATATGGATCCCCGCGACCTGGAAAAGATCGCCACTAATGTGATCCCGGCGGGTATTCACGTTTTCGCGGATGCGGATTTTCCCGGCCAATACGACGCCTACGGTCGTGCCAATCCGAATTGGGTGACGCGTATCAGCAGCCTCTTTGGCCTGGACGTCTCCAATGCCTATCCGGGCTATAATACTGCGGGCATCGATAGAGTTGCCTATGACGGCCGCATTACCTTCACCGGTGTCGCCAGTTTGGGGGCAATCACACCGGGCTATTCTGCGCACATGGGTACTTGGAAAATCTGGCATAATGTCGTCGCCACCTCTGGAACAACCATTGTCACTCATACTGGCAATGGTAACGCGCAGCCGGCCATGCCAGCGCTGCAGATAAAGAACCTCGGCTCCGCCAAGACCGCGATCACTACCTTTGCCCTGGGCGACAACTATGAGGGCGTTCCATTCCAGAACCCCGATCGCCTTTGGGACATTCGCTACGACTGGCTGCGCGCCGTCTTCCGCAGCCATTTCGGAATTAACCCCGTTGTCGACATAACCGGGCCCGGATCATCCTATGTGCTGCCCGATTATCGCATCTGCCGCAATGGAACTATTCTCATTTCGCTTTTGAACGAACATACCAACAGCGCATCGATTACGGTTTCCAGCCCGGCATTGCTTGCAGGGAAGACAGTCGAAAACCTGACCACGGGCGGAATTGTCGAGACTAATTCGGATGGCCTCTTGTCACTCACGATGGCCGGCGATGATTACGTATTGCTGTATGCGTATCCCACGGCGGGTGGAACCGATGAGTCGCTCGTCAATTCCAATCTGAACAAACTTTGGTTCCAATCGGCCCCGAATGCCATTTGGCCCAGCCTGACCACCAACCAGGTAATGATCGGCTACGATACCTCCGATACCAATTTGAAGGTCGCGGTGAGCCTTGAACGCGTCCTGGCTCCTAACAAAACTTACGCTGTTTCCTCGGCGGTACCCATTAGTGGCAAGGGCGCACAGGCGCTCGCGCTTCCTGTCCCGGACGCGGATCCGAATGACATCAATTACATCTCCTCTCGCGATGGGGGCCGATACATTCTGCATGCCTGGTTGGAAAAGGCCGGCGTCCGCGTCAGCGAGGTGACGCTGCCGGTGCGCTTGCTCTGGGCGGTGCATCCACTCTCCCCTCCTCCGACTGTAGTTCCCGGAACGACTTCTGCGGTGACAGTGGAATGGCAGGAGCTGCCTTCGTATGATCCGCGCGAATATCCAACTCCTCTCAACCGCGCGGATCTTTGGGACCCGTACGTAGGCAAGTTTCAGTTCTACGACATTATTTTGGAATTGCGCAATGGCACAGGCCTGGTTGCTTCCGACCATCTCCTCACAAGCGCAGCCACTGATCAGCAAACATTTTTGGCCAAAGTTCCAATCAGCGCCACCGGCCCATTCCGATGGCAAGCCTTCCTCCGACCTGCGCCGGGAACGTCAGTCGATATTTTCGACGGGTTCGAAAACCGGGGGCCCGGAGAGGGCGCCAAAAACACCTTTCCCTGGGTCAGCTATCCTTACTCGGATTTTCAGAACGCGAGCATCCTCAATGAAGGCGTCGGTCAATTAGGCACCGAAGGCCATCAAGCGGCCTTTCTCATCGCGTCGAATCCACCCAACCCCGGCGCCTTTTCCGGCTTTGGTTTTGTTTATACCTACACCAATGAGTGGTCGCTGCCCAGCGATCTTCGACAATGGACTAACTGGAGCTTCTCGGTTGATTTCATGGAGGAGGAGCGGCTGCCCTGCGTCGTCGAACTGCAGGTCAAGGACGCTTTTGCCGGGATGATTACTTTTACCAACGTTTACAATCCCGGCGCTGACGGCTGGCAGCGAGTTTCGGCCACACTGGACCGGTTCAGCATTCCGTTCTTCATTAGCTCCTTCAATTTGGCCCACGTGAAGCAAATCGTTGTGAACATTCAGATGCTCCAGACTGGTGCCACCTATGCTGGTTTTTTTGACCGGATCCGCTTTGATGGACAGGAGAAGACTCTTGGAGCGGTCTCCAGCAGGGACGTCATAGATAGTTTTGAAGACCGCGCCCGCGGCAATGATACGAACCTGATCACTCCGTGGGTGACCTATCCGTATTCCGAATCGAACAACGTCGGCATCGCTGCGCAGGGAATTCACCCGCAGGCTTCCGACGGTTACCAATCGGCTTTTATGGTGGTGCCGAATCCCGTGAATCCCGGCAATTACTCGGGGTTCGGGATGTATTATACCTTTCCCACCCCATGGTCCCTGCCGGCAAGCACGCAGCAATGGGCCAATTACTCTTTCTCGTTCGATTTCAAAGAGGACAATCGATATCGTTGTCAGCTCGAAATCCAAATCAAGTCTGCTGCAGACCGCTGGATGTCGGCCTTCAAGATTTACACTCCAGGCGCAGGTAATTGGGATACCATTCGTGCCACTCTCAATCAGTTCATCACACCTGCTGAGTTTGGTCCGTTCAATTACACCAATATCGAGGCGCTTGCGATCAACGTGCAAATGCTCGACAAGAACGTCACCTACGTGGGCTCCATCGATAATATCCGCTTTGAGGGGCCCAGGACACCGCTGCCGCCCGATTTTGCTTACGGCTCCTACTTCAGCGACAATGATTCACTGCTCGATTCAGATCGAGATGGCATCCCGGATGTTTACGAAACCGGCACCGGCACCTATGTCAGTCCCACAAACACTGGCACCAATCCGCACAATAGGGACACCGATGGCGACGGCATTTCGGACGGTAATGAAGTGATTGCGGGGACGAACCCCAACTCCGTGACCGATGTTCTCCGCATCAGCGATGTCCATCGGGATGGAAGCGGGCACGTTGTCTTGTCCTGGCCAGGCCACCCAAACCGCGTCTACGGCGTGTACTATCTTGATACGGAGCTTGTGCCCGGCGCTTCTTTCCTTCCGTTGGGCACATTCACCAACCTGACGACCACCACAAGCGTCACGATGCAGGCCACCGATCCTTCCACTTCGCCCCGCCGCTTCTATCGCGTGACCGCGCGGTCTCCGTAGTCACTCATCACGCATCACGCATCAGCTCTTGAGCAGCAGTTCTGCAATCTGGACCGCATTCAGCGCCGCGCCCTTCAGCAGTTGATCGCCGGCGACCCAAAAACAGAGACCGTTATCCAAAGCGCAGTCCTTGCGAATGCGGCCGACCTGGCAATTGTATCGCTCGGCTACATATAACGGCAGTGGATATTCATTTTTCTCGGGCGCGTCCACGAGGTCGAGACCTGGCGCCGCCTTGAGCACTTCGCGCGCGTCGTCAACAGTCACCGGTCTGTCGAATTCCGCGCTGACCGCCACGGAGTGGGCGCGGTAAACGGGAACACGCACGCAAGTGACGCTGGCGCGAAAGCTCGGATGATGCATGATCTTGCGGCCTTCGTTTTCCATTTTCATTTCTTCCTTCGTATAACCCGAGGGAAGGAATGAATCGACGTGCGGCAGCACGTTGAAAGCAATCTGGTGCGGGTAGACCTCCTTCGTCACTGGTTTGCCCGAAACGATTTCATCGACCTGCCTTTTCAGCTCTTCTATGGCTTTTGCCCCGGTGCCGGAGACAGCCTGATAACTGGAAGCAAAGATGCGTTTGACGAAAAACGCCTGGTGCAATGGATAAAGCGCCATCAACGTCACCGCCGTCGTGCAGTTGGGATTGGCGATGATGCCTTTGTGCTTTTTTGCGTCCACCGCATTGATTTCGGGAATAACCAGCGGCACCGAATCATCCATGCGGAAGGCGCTCGAGTTATCGACGACCACGCAATTTGCTTTTGCCGCCAAAGGAGCGAATTCTTTAGAAATAGTTCCGCCTGCGCTAAAAAGGGCAATATCGATGCCGGTGAAGGCATCCCTTGTAAGTGCCTTCACTTCGAGCGGCTTTCCGCGAAATTTGAGGGTCTTGCCAGCCGAACGCGCCGAGGCCAGCAACGTAAGCTTGCCCACTGGAAAATTGCGTTTTTCCAGCGTTTTAATCATTTCGATCCCCACGGCGCCGGTGGCGCCGACTACAGCAACATGCGGACTTTGGTTCATAACAAACGGCTTGGCACTATATCAGACTAGCCGGGCTGTTTAAAGTGAAAAAGCCTACGCTCGACGCACACCAGAGGGCCATGGTCGCGCTGTTGCTAGTGATAATAGTGATAAGTTATAGCTTGGCCGCCAAGGCTGAGCCAACTTACAGTGAGGCGCGTCAGTCCTCACTATTGACACTTTTGTTGGTGCTGGCAATGGTCGGCTATGCTTGGCAAATTGCGCATTGAATATCTCGGAGCCATTTCCACGTGATCAACCGCCGGGATAGCCGTGAAGATATCTCCAAGCGCGATCACGATCCAAAGGGTTTTTTGTGCACCCCTGGGTCAGGGTGGTCAAAGACCGAAAGAACGCATGAACTTGTGTCAATAGTGAGGACTGACACAGGGACAAAATAACGTGAGCCCAATAGGTTCGAGTCCCACAATTCGTTCATTTCTGAGGTCTACAGCGATCTTATTTGCGATCGTTTTTGCCGTTGCGATAGCACCGCGGGCTGCATTGGTTTTTCAGTCGTTGATCCCATCCAGGCTGACGAACGCGTTGTTCCTTTGGCCTCAGTACGTCTTCTTCTACCCTCATTTTTTTGCAGTCGGCAATGGCGATAGCGCAGGAGCCAAAACCTTGGGCGGGAACAATTCCTATATACTGTCGCTGATACAATGGTTGCTCCTAATGGCAGTGCTCGGGTGGTTCACCAAGCGTCTTCGACCTTGGACTGTTCTCGCGTTAGGGGTCTCCGTTGTTATTGTCGTATCGCTTGCTCTACATGTCTTGCTGGAGGCGTTAGGATATCGCTTCGAACTGCAAGGCTTTTAGCTCAGAAAGACGTGGTCCTGTGTCAGTCATTTTGGAGAAGTCAATCCGCACCCCCAGGGAAAGCCAGAGGGCGACTGGTCGGTTTGGATCAGATGCGTTGTTCGCGTGCACCACGAAAAGAAAGTGGTCTTGGAGCTGCCTCCTTATCCCAGCGAAGATAAGCATGATCAATTAGCTCAATACATCGAGAACCGACAGGTGACGAAAGCAGGATTAGACAGTGGAAATGTTTTGCGATTTATCCTGGACGAGCGATTCTTGTTCAGCGCATATCCGGATCTCCACAACGGGCCGCATTGGAATTTCTATGATCATACCAAGTCGCCTACTGAATACTTCGTCATATATAGGGACGTGATCAAAATGCCTCCGCCCGAAAGGTATAAGCCCAGTGTCAGTCCTAGGACCGACACAGGGACGAGTCGGGATTGTCCTCGCCAACCTCAGGGATTATACGCTTGGACGCAGGGCCCCCTCCAAGCGAGTGCGAAACGCGACTGCTTTGACTCTCTTGACCCAATTTCGCTTGAGACAAGTTCCTGGTCAAACCCCGCCATCTGATAAAAAACATTACGTTCCCAACATTTTTTCAGTTGCACGATCACTACAGATGCTGTATCTATGAACAGCTTTGAACAGCTTTGAACAGCTTTGAACAGCTTTCGTAGCGAAAGCTTTAGGCCCAAAGGCCGTCCTTTGGTGCCAGCACGGCGGCTTTATGCCGGCGAGTTGCTCTTTGACATTTAAATCCATGCTTATTCGGGCCCGAACGCCGGCCGAGGCGCACGCGCTGCGCTCTGCTGCATCAATTTCAGCAGAGCGCAGCGTAATCCCCAACAGGCGTAGCAATCGTCGTGAGGAGATTCACTTCAATTCGGAGCGCGGACATGGAGCGCGGACATTCCTGTCCGCAACACAAACGGATGTGAATG
>Ga0137394_10000825_pt1 | contig 21726 bp, 20 predicted proteins | sample czobulk116metaG_FD_108278 | JGI IMG/M metagenome (GOLD analysis project Ga0137394, IMG submission 108278) | Vadose zone soil microbial communities from Angelo Coast Range Reserve, California, USA - czobulk1.16 metaG | ecosystem: Environmental > Terrestrial > Soil > Vadose zone | place: USA...
CAACGAGGGCGAAGTGATCCGCATCGACACCCGCACCGGCGAATACATCTCGCGCGCCAAGGGATAGGCCTCAGGCGCGCACGGCGCGCGGCGCGTTCCGGGCCCGCCACAGGCCATCGGCTGCGTAGATCAGCAGCGCCACCCAGATCAGCGCGAAGCCCGCGCTGAGGGCGGGCCCGAAGCTCTCTTGATAGAGGAGCACGCCGCACAACAGCTGCAGGCTCGGCGCGATGTACTGCAGCACGCCGACCGTCGAGTAGGGGAGTGCACGAGCCCCGTAGGCGAACAGGAACAGCGGAATCGCCGTGACCAGCCCGCTGCCGATCAACAGCGCGCCGAGGCCGGGACGGGCGAAGTGGAGCGCGCCCGTGCCGGCGGCCTGGCACCAGCCAAGATAAGCCACTGCAAGCGGCAGCAACAGCAGCGTCTCGGTCGCGAGGCCCGGCAGGGCCTCGACACTGATCACCTTGCGCAGCAGGCCGTAGAGCGAAAAGCTTACCGCCAGCGTGCAGGCGATCCACGGCGGACGCCCGGCGAGCACGGTGAGATAGGCCACCGCGATCGCTGCCAGCGCCACCGCGGTCCACTGCGCGCGGTTCAGCCGCTCGTGCAGCACGAACACTCCCAGCACCACGTTCATGAGCGGGTTGATGTAGTAGCCGAGACTGGTGTCGACGATGTGCGCGTGGGTCACGCTCCACACGTACACCAGCCAGTTGCAGCTGATGAGCAGCGCGGTGAGCGCGAGTCGCGCCAGTACCCTCGTGTTGGTCAGCGTAGCGGACAGTGTTGCGAGCTCACCCCGCAGCAGCATCCACCCGCAGATGAACAGGCAGCCCCAAGTCACGCGGTGAGCGATCACCTGAAGCGCCGGCACGCCGCTCAAGGGGTGCAGGTAGACCGGGAACAGTCCCCAGATGGTGAAGGCCGCGGTCGCCGCCGCGAGCCCCCGGGGCGAGAGCCGCGCCGCAGTCATTCGCGCCACGCGCGCCCGGAGCTCTCCCGGATGCTCTGCAGGAACAGGTCCGCGAGCGACTCCAGGCCCCGGGCGTCGGCCTCATCGAAGCGCCCGGGGCGCGGGCTGTCGAGATCGAGTACCCCCAGGAGCGTCCCGCCGGCGATCAGCGGCACCACGATCTCCGAGCGCGACGCCGCATCGCAGGCGATGTGGCCGGGGAACTGATGCACGTCGGGCACGACGAGCGTGCGCCGTTGCGCCGCCGCCGTGCCGCACACCCCGCGGCCTAAGGCAATGCGCACGCACGCCGGCTTGCCCTGGAAGGGGCCGACGATGAGCTCGCCGCCTTTGAGGAAATAGAAGCCCGCCCAGTTCACCTCCGGCAGGGCGTCGAAAATCAGCGCCGCGGCATTGGCCGCGTTGGCTACAGGATCGCTTTCGCCCGCGAGCAGCGCGGCCAGCTCCTGAGCCAGGCGCGCGTAGTCCGCGGGCTTGTCCTGGAAGTCGTAACGGCTGGCGGTGTAGCTCATGCGTGGATCCCGGCTCATGCCCGCGCGGTCGGGAACGCCAGCACCTCGTCGATGTGCGTGGCTCCGGTGGCGAGCATCAGCGTGCGGTCGAAGCCAAGCGCCACACCGGCGCAGTCCGGAAAGCCGCAGGCGAGCGCGGCGAGCAGCCGCTCATCGGGCGGGGAAACCGGCAGGCCGAGCCGCCGCCGCTGCGCGTTGTCGCGCTCGAAGCGTGCGCGCTGTTCGTTCGGCGCGGCCAGTTCGTGAAAGCCATTGGCGAGCTCGATGCCGTCGCAGTACAGCTCGAAGCGCCGCGCCGTGCGCGGCTCGCGCGGATCCAGGCGCGCCAGCGCCGCCTGGGTCGCGGGATACCCGTGGACGAAGGTCAGCGCCTTGCGGCCGAGCCGCGGGCCGACGAGTGAACCCATGAGCAGCTCCAGCCACACGTCGCGGTCCGCGTCGGCGCCCGCGAACCCAAGCGGCTGCGCCGCTTGCGCGAGCGCGGCTGCGGGCGCGCTGAACGGATCCAGCCCCAGCTCGCGTGCGAAGGCGTCCCGGTAACTGATGCGCTCACTCGAGCGCTGCGCGCTCACCCGCCCCAGCAGCTCGCGCACCAGCGCCTCCACCTCCTCCATGAGCGCCTCCAGCGAGAACCCGAGACGGTACCACTCGATCAGAGTGAATTCCGGATTGTGCAGCCGGCCGCTTTCCCGGGCGCGCACGACGTGACAGACCTGGTAGATGTCGCCGCTGCCGGCGGCGAGCAGACGCTTCATGGCGTACTCGGGCGAGGCATGCAGGAACAGCTGCGGTGCCACTGCCGGCTGCGGCGCAGCTGCCGGCGCGGGCGCAAGCTGCACCGAAGCGCAGTGGATATGCACGTCACTCACGGGCGCATTCACCAGCAGCGGCGTGTCGACCTCGAGCACACCGCGCGCGGCAAAGAATTCCCGCGTGCGCGCGAGCAGCGCCGCGCGCTCGGCGAGCCGCGCGCGTGAAGCGCTCGGCCGCCAGTCATCGCCGCCGCCTGTCATGTGAGCCGCGCCAGCGCCTGACCCACCCGCACGCTGCTGCCCGGCGCGAGCCCGGGCAGCCACTCGCCACTGCCGGGCGGCAGCAGCAGGATGACCGTGGAGCCCATGTTGAAGCGGCCCAGCTCCGCGCCCTTTTCCAGGTTCAACGCCGCGCGACTGGCATCGAGCGGCAGGTCGGCACAGCCGCGCACGGCGCGCGGCGTCACCTCGCCGTGCCACACGGTGGCGATGCTGCCCACCAACAGGGCACCCACCAGCACCACGGCGAATGTCAGCGCCTCATGCCCGAACACGCACACCACGCGCTCGTTGCGGGCAAACAGGCCGGGGACGCCGGCGGTGGTGGTGGCATTGACGCTGAACAGCTGCCCGGGCACGTACCACGCGGCGCGCAGAGCGCCGCGCAGCGGCATGTGGACGCGGTGATAGTTGAACGGCGCCAGATACAGCGCGGCGAAGGCACCGCCCCGGAAGCGCGCCGCCCAGGACAGGTCCGCCGCCAGCAGCGACTCGAGCGTGTAAGCATGCCCCTTGGCCTGCACCAGCCAGGGGCCGTCCAGGCGGCCGATCTGGCTCACGGCGCCGTCGACCGGGGAGTCGAGCGCCGCCGGGTCGGGATCGGGTGGGCGCGCCTGCGCGCGCAGCGCGCGCGTGAAGAAGGCGTTGAAGCTCTCGTACTGCAGCGGATCGGGCTGCTCGGCCTCGCTCATGTCCGGGTGGAAGTTGCTCACGAAGCTCCTGATGAGTGCGTTCTTGACGAGCGGCACGCGGCTGCGCGTGATCCGGTACGCGAGGCGCGAGATAAAATGGTGCGGCAGCAGGTACTGCAGAGCGACGAACAGCCGCGCCCGCACGCTATCGGCATCGAGCGCGCTCATCTCGCCGACCTTGCGTCGCGAAGCCCAAGATAGGGCGCGGCCCGGCGCAGGTCCGCGGTCAGCGCCGCTACCTCGAAGGGCGGCGTGAAAATCGCGGCGATGCGCGCGCGGGCGTCGAGCAGGAACACCACCGCGGAGTGGTCCATGGTGTAGTCGTCCCCGGGCAGCTCCACGCGGTTGACGGCCACGCCGAAGTTGGCAGCGACCGTCCGGATCGAACCCGGCTCGCCGCTGAGCCCGAGGAATGCGGGATCGAATGCGTGCACGTACATGCCGAGCAGCGGCGGGGTGTCACGCTGCGGGTCGACGCTCACGAACAGCACCCGCAGCCCGTTGAGCCCGGCGCGTTTCCTGACCTGCGCGAGTTTCATCAGCGTCGTCGGGCACACATCGGGGCAGTGGGTGAAACCGAAAAACACCAGCGTCGGCCCGCCGCCGAGGTCGCGCCGCGTGAAGGCCCGGCCGCTCGTGTCGGTGAGGCTGAAGTCCGCGAGCGGTTTCGGCCGCGGCAGCCACGTGCCGCTTGCCAGCTGCGGGCTTGCCCTGTCAAGTTGTCGCGCCATCCAATAGCCGGCCAGCGCCGCGCATACCGCGGCGGCGGCCAGAAGTAAGCGGGCGCGTCCGGTCGTCATGAGGGAATTATTTCATACCGCCACGCGCGCCGTACGCGAGCCGGCGCGCCGTGCCAGGCGCGCAGTCACGGTGCGCGCACTGATCGCGCGCGCCGCCGGCAGGCTGCGGCACGCGCGCGTGTACTTCGGACACGGTACCGACAACGCGTGGGACGAGGCCGCGGCACTGGTGCTGCACGCCGTGCGCCTGGTGCCCGGCGGCGGCGCGGCCGCCTATGGGCGGCGCGTCGGCCTGGCGGCTCAGGCGCGCGCACGCGCGCTGGTGACGCGCCGCATAAACGAGCGCATTCCGGCCGCTTACCTCACCGGCGTCAGCTGGTTCGCCGGTGTGCGGCTGCACGTCGACGCGCGCGTGCTGGTGCCACGCTCGCCGATCGCCGAACTGATCGAGCGCGGTTTCAGGCCGTGGATCGATGCGCGCCGCGTGCGGCGGGTGCTCGATCTCGGCACCGGCTCGGGCTGCATCGCCATCGCCTGCGCCAAGGCCCTGCCGCGTGCCCGGGTCGACGCGGTCGACATTTCGGATGCCGCCCTGGAAGTCGCGCGCCGCAATGTGCGCCGTCATCGCCTCGCGCGCCGGGTGCGAGTGAGGAAGTCCGATCACTTCCGCGCGCTCGGGCGCGCAACCTACGATATCATCGTCTCCAATCCGCCTTACGTGGGCGCCCGCGAGCTCGCGGGGCTGCCGCCGGAGTACCGGCACGAGCCACGCGTGGCGCTCGCGGCCGGCAGCGCCGGGCTCGACTCGGTACGGATCATCCTGCGGGAAGCGCGCAGGCATTTGCGGCCGCGCGGGGTGCTCATCGTCGAGGTGGGGAACACCGAGAGCGCGGTGCGACGGGCATTCCGCCGTCTGCCCTTCGTGTGGCTTGAATTCGAGCGCGGTGGCGGCGGAGTATTCCTGCTCTCGCGCGAGCAACTGCCGGCGCGCTGAAGACGCGTAGCAACGACCACGGGCGCAACGCACGACCATGTCCGGCAACACCATTGGCAGGCTGTTCACGGTGACCACGTTTGGCGAGAGCCACGGGCCCGCCATGGGTTGCATCGTCGACGGCTGCCCGCCGGGCCTCCCGCTCAGCGAGGCGGATCTGCAGCAGGATGTCGACCGGCGCCGCAGCGGCACGTCGCATTTCGTCAGTCAACGGCGCGAAGCCGACCAGGTACGCATCCTCTCGGGGGTGTTTGAAGGACACACGACCGGCACCCCGATCGGCATCCTCATTGATAACACCGACGCTCGCTCGCGCGACTACGACAAGATCAAGGATCGCTTCCGTCCTGGACACGCGGACTACACCTACCAGCAGAAATACGGCGTGCGCGACTACCGCGGCGGCGGGCGCTCGTCGGCGCGCGAGACGGTGATGCGGACCGCCGCGGGCGCGATTGCGCGCCGCTATCTCGCCGCGCGCCTCGGCGTGCGCATCTACGGTTACCTGAGTCAGGTCGGGTCGCTGATGCTCGAGGCGGTGGATCCGGCATTCGCTTACCAGAATCCGTTCTTCTGTCCGGACCCCGCGCGCATCGCCGAGCTCGAGGAGCTGATCTGGAAAGTGCGTGGTGCGGGCGATTCGATCGGCGCGCGCGTCACGGTGGTGGCGAGCGGGGTGCCGCCGGGACTGGGTGAGCCGGTGTTCGATCGACTGGACGCGGACATCGCCCACGCCCTCATGAGCATCAACGCCGTGAAGGCGGTGGAGATCGGAGCCGGCACGCGGGCCGCGACGCAGCGCGGCAGCGAGCATCGCGACGAGCTCACGCCCGCGGGCTTTCGCAGCAACCATGCGGGCGGCGTGCTGGGCGGCATCTCCTCCGGTCAGGACGTCATCGCGCATCTGACGCTCAAGCCCACCTCCAGCATCCAGGTGCCCGGCAGCACCATCGACACCGACGGCAATGCGGTCGATATCGTGACCACGGGCCGCCACGACCCGTGCGTGGGCCTGCGGGCGACGCCGATCGCGGAGGCCATGCTCGCCATCGTGCTCATGGACCATTACCTGCGCCAGCGCGCGCAGAATGCCGACGTGAAGTCATCGACACCGGACATCACCGCGGCGCCGCGCGGTTGATGGCCGCAGCCGCCCGCAGCGCATGGACAGACAGTTCAGAGTTGCCGTGGTCGGCGCCACCGGTCTGGTCGGCGAGACGATAATCACCGTCCTCGAAGAGCGCGGCTTCCCGGTGTCGCAACTGCATGCGCTTGCCAGCAACCGATCCCTGGGCCGCAGCGTGAGCTTCCGCGGGCGCAGCTACCCGGTGCAGGAGCTGGCGGATTTCGATTTCGCGCACTGCGACTTCGCGCTGTTTTCCGCCGGGGCGCAGGTGTCGCGCGAGTACGCGCCACGGGCCGTGGCGGCCGGCTGCCTCGTCATCGACAACACCTCCGAGTTCCGCTACCGCGAGGACGTGCCGCTGGTGGTACCGGAGGTGAACCCTGAAGCGCTCAAGGACATCGGCAAGGCCGGCATCGTGGCGAACCCCAACTGCTGCACCATCCAGATGGTCATGGTGCTCAAGCCCCTGCATGACGCCGCCGGCATCGAGCGCATCGAGGTGGCGACCTACCAGTCGGTCTCCGGCGCCGGCCGCGAAGCCCTGGAGGAGCTGGCGCGGCAGTCCATCGCGGCGCTCAGCGGCCGGGGAGTAGCTGCAACGGGCGCGGGCACCGGGCAGATCGCCTTCAACTGCGTACCCCACATCGACCGCTTCGAGGACAACGGTTACACGCGCGAGGAGATGAAGCTCGTCTGGGAGACCCGCAAGATCCTCGGGGACACGGCCATCCGCGTGAATGCCACGGCGGTGCGGGTGCCGGTGTTTTATGGACACTCCGAGGCGGTGCACCTCCAGACCCGCCGCCCGCTGAGTGCCGCCCAGGCGCGTGAACTACTGCGCAAAGCGCCGGGCGTCACGGTCCTGGACGAGCCCCGGGCGGGCGGATACCCCACGGCGGCTACCGAGGGCGCGAAACAGGACACGGTTTATGTCGGGAGAATCCGGGAATATCTCGCCCCGGATCGAGGACTTAACTTATGGATCGTCGCCGACAATGTGCGCAAAGGGGCCGCCACGAACAGCGTCCAGATCGCAGAGGCTTTGGCGCAACGGCCTATTTAAGTTATATTGGTCAATTCACGGGGGGGTCACAGCCTGTGATCCATCCGTTTGTTTTCACAGGACATTCGGTCCAATAATGCCTGCCGGGGTATCCTGATGGTCGCCAAACGCTCAAGCCGGGCGCTGGTATTGCTGCTGGCCTTGCCGTCGGCGGCGTTTGCCTTGGGTTTGGGAGACATACGTCTCCTCTCGCCGCTCAACGCGCCGCTCGACGCGGAAGTCGAACTCGTCGACGTCGCGCCCGATGAAGTCAATACCGTACAGGCACAGCTTGCCTCACGCGAGACCTTCACGCGCTACGGCCTCGACTGGCCCGCCTACCTCACCGGCGTCCAGATGCGCACGGTGCGCACGCCGGACGGCCGTCAGATGCTCAAGCTCAAGTCCACGGAGGCGATCTCCGAGCCCTTTATTACGCTGCTGGTCGAAGTGAGCTGGGCGCGCGGCCACCTGGTGCGCGAATACACCATGTTGCTGGATCCGCCCGTGTACACCCCGGGCAAGTCGGCCGTGGCGAGCGCGCCGGTGAGCGCACCCGCGACCGGCTCCGGCGTGCGCGAAGGAGCGATTGCACGCAGTGCCGAGAACCCGGCGGCCGCGGCGCCTGCGCCCGAGTCGGGCGCGGCGAGCGCCGCACCCACGACGGCACGCGGCGCGAGCGCGGCGAGTACGGAGGCGGGCGCTGCCTCGATGCACGTGGTCCAGCGCGGCGAGACGCTCTCGGGAATCGCCAGTAGCACGGCCGCCGAAAGCGCAAAAGCTCCCCGCACCCGCAGCTGGATGCTCGCCATCTACCAGGCGAACCCGCGCGCCTTCGAACAGAACATGAACGTGCTGCGCTCCGGCGCAATCCTGCGCATCCCGGACGCCGCGCAGGCGGCGGCAGTGTCGCCGAGCGAGGCGTCCGCGGAGATTCGCCGCCAGTATGCCGCGTGGCGCTCCACCACCGGCGCCCCGGCTGCGCCCGCAGGTGAGCGGCCCGGACGGCTGAAGCTGGTGACGCCTTCGGAGTCGCCTTCCGTGGGCGCCACGCCCGGAGCCCCGAGCGCTGAGGTCAGCCAGCTAAAGGGCCGCGTGCACGATCTGGAGGGGCAGCTCACCGAATCCAAACGGCTGCTGGAGCTGAAGAACGCGGATCTGGCGCGTCTGCAGGAGCAACTGGCGGCCAAGCAGGGCACGCAGCCCGCCGCCCCGGCAGCGCGCGCCCCTGAAACAGCCCCTCCCGCGGCCGCGCAAGCTCCTGCCGAACAAGCTCCGGCAGCGCAGGCGGCTCCGCCGCCGCCCGCGGCCGAAGAGAGGCCGCCGCCCCAGCCGGCGCCCGAAGCACCCCCGCCGGTGACCGCGGAGCCTGCGCCGACGCCGGCTGCCCCGGCCGCCGGTGGCTCACTGTTTGACACCCTCAGGGGCTACTGGTGGGTGGTCGCGCTGCTGCTCCTTGCACTGGTGGCGGTTGCGGTGGCGAGGATCGTGCGTTCACGCCGCGCGACGCAGTTCGATGATTCCCTCGGCCGCCTGGCGGTGGCCGGGGCGGCCTCAGAGTCGGCCTACGCGGACCGCGGCTTTGGGTCCTCGGACACGCAACCGCTTGCGGTCGGGCGCCCCGAGCCCGCGTTCCTGGTGGAGGAAACGGGGACGCACGAGCGGCTCCGTTTCCCGGCCGGAGCGGCCGCTGCGGCGCCCGCGGCGAGGCATGTGACGAGCGACGAGACGATCAGCAGCGAGACGGCGATCAACCTCGACCAGGGAGACCCGCTCGCCGAGGCTGACTTCCACATGGCGTATGGCCTGTACGACCAGGCCGCGGATCTGATCCGCATTGCCATCGCCCGCGAACCCGCACGCCGCGATCTGAGACTGAAGCTCCTCGAAGTATTCTTCGTGTGGGGCAACAAGGACCAGTTCCTGCACGCGGCGCGCGAACTGGCGGACACCCGTGCCGAGGCCGCGCCCGGGGAGTGGGAGAAGATCCTCATCATGGGCAAGCAGCTCGCGCCCGAGGATCCCCTGTTCTCAGGTACCGGCGCGGTAAGCGGTGCGACGGCCGGCGGCGTGGATCTCGACCTGGAAGGCGGACAGAGCCGCGTGGACTTCGACCTCGCGGGCGAGCCGGTCGCAGGCGAAGCGCCTCAGGGAGTGGATCTGGACATCGGTGCTGCCGTGGGCGACCACGGCACAGCGGAGTCGCCGACCAACGTCACCGACCGTAACGCCGCCCTCCTCGAGAACACCTTCCTCAGCACCACCGGCACGACGCGCCAGATGACGGCCCGCATGCGCCAGGACGGGGCCGCCACAGGGGAGGTCGAGGGTCCGACCGTGGAGCAGCCCGCGATCGGCAGCACCCAGGAGCACCCCACCATACGGCAGAAGGTCGAGACGGCGCTCAAGCAAAGCGAGCAGACCGCGGAGCTGGCGCTCGACGATCTTGGCCTGGACGTGGGGGCGGCCGACACGGCGGATCAGCCAGGCCTCGCGGCAGCTTCCGGCCCGGATACCCCGACACTGGTCGCGGGCCTCGACGATCACTCCCGCCGGGTCATGGAGAACGCGCAGCAGCGCGGCAGACAGGACACCAGTTCCTCCTCCACCGGCTGGCAGTTCGATCAGGACGAACTCGAGGCGGCGCTCACGCACACCAGCCTTGCCGTGCCGGACAGCTCGCCGACCTCGCGGCTCGCAGCCCTCGGCGCGCATGAAGTGGATGTCGATGTGGGGGATTCGACCGGGACGCACCGGGCGGCGCACAGCGAGGGTGTGGACCTCGACGTCGGCGCCGCCACCGGGTCGCATGCCGCCAACGGCGGATCCCTGGACCTCGACGTGGGCACCGCGACGGTGCCGGACACCGCGTTCGCCGCCACGCAGAGGCTGTCCTCGGAAGACCTGGCACTGCCGGACCTTGAGCCGGTGACCATGAGCGAAGTCGGCACGAAGCTCGATCTGGCTCGTGCTTACATGGACATGGGCGATCCTGACGGTGCGCGCAACATTCTCGAGGAAGTGCTCGCCGAGGGCTCGGCGGCGCAGAAACAGGAAGCGCAGCGTCTGATGGAGTCGCTTCCGGGGTAGTTGAGCCTTGGCCAGGATTGCCGTCGGGATCGAGTACGACGGCTCCGCCTACGCAGGCTGGCAGGCGCAGGCCCGCCTGCCGACCATCCAGCACATCACCGAAAGAGCGCTGAGCAGCGTCGCGGCGGAGCCGCTCACTCTGGTGTGCGCCGGGCGCACCGACGCCGGTGTGCACGCGCACGGGCAGGTTGCGCACTTCGACACGCGCGCGACGCGCAGCGCGCGCGGCTGGGTTCTCGGAGCCAACAGCGAGCTGCCGGCGGACGTGAGTGTGTCCTGGGCCGCGCCGGTGCCGGCGCACTTCCATGCGCGCTACTGCGCCGAGGCGCGCACCTACCGTTACCTGATTCTGAACCGCCTGGCCCGTTCGGCTCTGCTGGCGCGACGCGCGACCTGGATCCACCGGCCGCTGGATCAGGAGCGCATGGCGCAGGCCGCGCTCGCCCTGCACGGCGAGCACGACTTCGGCGCCTTCCGCTCCTCGGAATGCCAGGCCAAATCGCCCATCCGGCGCATGGAGCGCCTCAGCGTGGAGCGGCGCGGCGACTGGGTCGTCATCGAGGCGACCGCCAATGCCTTCCTGCACCACATGATGCGCAACATCGCGGGCCTCCTGATTGCCATCGGCAAGGCCGACGCGCCGCCTTGCTGGGCGCGCGAGGTGCTCGAGGGGCGTGACCGCACCCGAAATGCCGCCACCGCCCCGGCCGCCGGACTGTATCTGGTGACGGTGCGCTATCCGGCCGCGTTTGCCCTGCCGGCGGCGTGGCGGCAGGAGGTGCTCCCGCCCGATCGGCTATGATCGCGCACCTTACGTTTCACTCCCCGCGCGGCTCCGCCCGAATGTCCTGGTTCGAGAAGATCATGCCCTCCCGCATCAAGACCGAGCGGCGCACGCGCTCGGTACCGGAGGGCCTGTGGATCAAGTGCCCGGCATGCGATGCGGTCCTGTACCGCGCCGAGCTGGAGCGCAACCTGTATGTCTGTCCCAAGTGCAGCCATCACATGCGCATGGCTGCGCGCGACCGGCTGGAGCGCTTTCTCGACCCGGGCACGACCGCGGAAATCGGCGCCTCCATCTCACCGGAGGATCCGCTCAAGTTCCGCGACAGCAAGCGCTACCGCGACCGGCTCGCCCAGGCGCAGAAAGCCACCGGCGAGAGTGATGCCCTGGTGGTGCTGGCCGGCACGCTGCACGCGTTGCCGATCGTGGCCTGCGCATTCGAATTCCAGTTCCTCGGCGGTTCGATGGGTTCGGTGGTCGGCGAGCGCTTCAAGCGCGGCGTGGACTACTGCATCCAGGAGCAGCGCCCGTACGTGTGCTTTTCCGCCAGCGGCGGGGCGCGCATGCAGGAGGCGCTGTATTCGCTGCTGCAGATGGCGAAGACCGCGGCGGCGCTGTCACGCCTGGCGCAAGCGCACCTGCCGTTCATTTCAGTGATGACCGATCCGACCACCGGCGGCGTGTCGGCGAGTCTCGCGCTGCTCGGGGACCTGAACCTCGCCGAGCCACGCGCGCTGATCGGCTTCGCCGGTCCCCGGGTCATCCAGCAGACCGTGCGCGAAACGCTGCCGGAGGGCTTCCAGCGCAGCGAATTCCTGCTCGAGCACGGAGCCATCGACATGATTGTCGACCGCCGCGAGATGCGCGACCGGATCGCGACGCTGCTGCGGCTGCTGCTGAAGCTGCCGGCCGCCGCTGCCTGACGCGCGCGCCGCTTCCGAGCCTCAGGTCCGATGCGCACGCTCGCCGAGTGGCTCACGCTGCAGGAGTCGGTGCATCCCAAGAGCATCGACATGGAGCTCACGCGCGTCGCCGCCGTCGCGCGCGCCCTCGGGGTCGTCGAGCCGGCATTCCCCGTCATGACCGTGGGCGGCACCAACGGCAAGGGCTCCACCGTGGCGCATCTCACGGCGCTGCTCAGTGCGCTCGGGGCCTCAACGGGCATGTTCACCTCGCCGCACTTCGTCCGCTACAACGAGCGCATCCGCGTGAACGGGGACGAGGTCGGCGATCAGGAGCTGATCGCGGCGTTCGAGCGCATTGAGGCCGCCCGCGGCGCGATCACGCTCACTTTTTTCGAATACAACACGCTGGCGGCGCTGCTCATTTTCGCGCAGCGGGCCGTGGACGTTGCGGTCCTGGAGGTGGGGCTCGGCGGCCGGCTCGACGCCACCAACCTGGTGGCGGCGGATGTCGCCGTGGTCGCCTCCGTCGGCCTCGATCATCGCGACTGGCTCGGGGACACGCTCGAGCTCATCGGCGCGGAGAAGGCCGGCATTTTCCGCGCCGGTAAGCCGGCGGTACTCGGCACGCCGAGCATGCCGGCGAGCGTGTTTGCGACCATCGCGGCGCTCGGCGCGCGTGCGCTGGTTGCGGAGCGGGATTTCAGCTGGCGTCTGAGCGGTGCGGGCTGGGACTACGACGGTCTCGGGGTGTCGCTGCGCGGCTTGCCGCCGCCCGCGCTCGCAGGTTCCATCCAGTACCGTAATGCCGCCACCGCCATCGCCGCGGTGGAGGCGCTCGCCTCTGACGACGCGCCGCGCGCGGCGGCCCGGCGCCTCACCCAGCGGCTCGCGCGGCTCGATGAGCGCGTGGTGGGCGCAGCACTGCGCGCGGTGCGGCTCGCCGGCCGCTTCCAGGTGGTGCCGGGCGAAGTGGAGTGGATTTTGGATATTGCGCATAACCAGCCCGCTGCCGAGGTCCTCGCCATGCAGCTGCGCGAGCGAGCGCTGCCCGGCGCGCTTGACGGCCGGGGCGACCCGGGACGGACCTTCGCGGTCATCGGGGTGCTGGCGGACAAGGACGCCGCGGCGATCGCCGCGGCGCTGAGCGCCGTCATCGACCACTGGATCGTGTGCGCGCTGCCCGGTCCGCGCGGTGGCAGCGCGGCGCAGCTGGCGCAGCGCCTCGCGCGGCCCCCGGGCGAGATGACGCTCGCGGCCTCGGTCGCCGCGGGCTGTGAGCTGGCGCGTGCCGCGGCGCGCCCGCCAGATCGGGTCGTCGTCTGCGGTTCCGTCTATACCGTGGGGCCGGCGCTGCAGTGGCTTCGGATATACTGAACGGCGGCCGGCCGCGCCTGGCGAGCGGCCACGCGCTGCGCGCGGCGTCCGCTGCGCTTGGCTTTCTCGGGTTTCGCCCCCATCGTGGGTAGCTAAGTGAAAGAACGGCTGACGGGCGCAATGATTCTCGTGGCCCTGATGGTGCTGTTGGTGCCCGAGCTGTTGACCGGACCCATTCGCTCCGCGCCGCGGACCGCGGCGGTGGCGTCATCGGCCGAGGAACCGCCATTACGCTCCTACACCATCAATCTCGCCGACGATACGCATTCGCGCAGCACTGCGGCAACCGCCAGTGGGCCGCAACAACCCACCTCGCTCAGCGTTGCGCAACCCGCGGCGGCCGAGTCGACCCGGCCGCCCGCCCCGAGTGCCGCGCCCCGTACGCCACAGGCTGCGCCCGCCGCGCCGCCCCCGCCGATGCCGGCGAAGAGCGCGCGGGCGAGCGCTGCAGCGGCGAGCGCAGCGAACAGCGTCGCAGGGGATTCCGGCACGTGGATGGTGCAGCTCGGCAGCTTCGCCAGCCGCACGAACGCCGAACGCCTGGCGCGACAGGTCAGGGCCGGGGGCTTCAAGGTGAGCGTCTCCCAGGGCAGCTCCGGGCGGCGGCTGTACCGGGTGCGGGTCGGCCCGGCGCACGACCGCGAGGCGGCGATGCAGCTGGCGGTGAAGTTGCGGGCCGCGGGCCACAGTGGCTCGCTCGTGCCGAAGTAGCGGCTCGCGTGACGCGCTGCGTGGGCAACGCGTGCGATGCTCTTGTACAATCCGCGCCGCGCGCAATGTCCGCGATCACGCCGGTACGCGATGAACCTGACCGACTACCTGCTGATTGTCACGATCGTGCTCTCGGCGATCGTGGGTGCGGCGCGCGGTTTCCTGCGCGAGGCGGTCGCCGTGGCAGCCTGGGTCATCGCGCTGTTCCTCGCCTGGCACTTCTCCGATCTGATCGCGCCGCACCTGGGCGGCCTCATGTCGGACTCCGAGGTGCGGCCGTGGGCGGCCCGGGTCATTATCGTGCTGCTGGTGCTGCTGCTCGGCGCCGGCGTCGGTGCGGCGCTCGCGCACTTCGTGCGCCTGTCGATCTTCAGCGGCATGGACCGGCTGCTCGGCTTCGGCTTTGGCGTGCTGCGCGGCTTCGTGCTGCTCGGCGTGTTCGTCATTCTCGGCCAGCTGCTGCGCCTGCAGGAGGAGCAGTGGTGGCGGCACTCGATGCTCATCCCCTATGGGGAGTCGATCGCGAACGGGCTGCGCACGCTGGTCGGCGAGGAGCGTGTGCGGCGCGCGGGCGATCTGCGGGTCCGGATCTGAGGAGTTGCGGCTGACATGTGCGGGATCGTCGGCATCGTCGGTACCAGCGCGGTCAATCAGCGTCTGTATGACGCGCTGACGGTGCTGCAGCACCGCGGCCAGGACGCGGCGGGCATCGCCACCTCCGGCGACGGCGAGCTGTACGTGCGCAAGGGCAGTGGCCTGGTGCGCGACGTGTTCCAGCAGCATCACATGCTCGAGCTCAAAGGCAACGCCGGCATCGGCCACGTGCGCTACCCGACGGCGGGCTGCGACGGCGTCTCCGAAGCGCAGCCGTTCTACGTCAATGCGCCCTACGGCATCTGCCTTGGGCACAACGGCAATCTCACCAACGCGACGGAGCTCGCCGAGATCCTGATCCGCGAGGACCGGCGCCACCTCAACACCACCTCCGACTCGGAGGTGCTGCTGAACGTGTTCGCTTCCGAGCTGCAGCGGGTCGGGACCGTGCGCATCACGCCCGCGGACGTCTTTGCCGCCCTGAACGCCCTGTACCGCCGTTGCCGCGGCGGCTATGCCGTGGTCGCGATGATCATCGGCCACGGCATACTCGGCTTTCGGGATCCGAACGGCATCCGCCCGCTGGTGCTCGGTGAGCGGCGCACGCCGCGCGGCACGGAATGGATGCTGGCCTCCGAGAGCGTGGCGCTCGACAGCCTGTCGTTCCGCTTCGTGCGCGACGTGGCGCCCGGGGAAGCGGTATTCATCGACGAGCAGGGCAGGCTCCATACCCAGCAGTGCGTCGCGACGCTGCGGCACACGCCGTGCATCTTCGAGTACGTGTATTTCGCGCGGCCCGACTCCAAGATAGACAACATCTCGGTGTATCGGGCGCGCATGCGCATGGGCGACCGGCTGGCGGACAAGATCCTGCGCGCGCATCCGGCGCACGACATCGAGGTCGTCATTCCGATCCCGGATACCAGCCGCACCAGCGCGCTGCAACTCGCACAGCGGCTCGGCGTGAAGTACCGCGAGGGTTTCATCAAGAACCGTTACATCGGCCGCACTTTCATCATGCCCGGGCAGGATGAGCGCGAGAAGTCGGTGCGCCGCAAGCTGAACGCCATCGATCTGGAGTTCCGCGGCAAGACGGTGCTGCTGGTGGATGATTCCATCGTGCGCGGCACGACGTCGGCGCAGATCATCGAGCTGGCGCGCGAGGCGGGCGCCGCCAAGGTTTACTTCGCCTCCGCCGCGCCACCGGTACGCTTCCCGAACGTCTACGGCATCGACATGCCGGCTGTGAGCGAGTTGGTCGCGAGCGGCCGTACCGTGGAGGAAGTGGCGCGCCTGATCGGCGCCGACTGGCTCGTCTACCAGGATCTCGAGGACCTGATCGCCGCGTGCAAGCACGAGGATGCGCGCATCCAGGAGTTCGACACCTCGTGCTTCTCGGGTGAATACGTCACCGGCGACGTCACCCCCGAATATCTCGAGCGGCTGCAGCTGGAGCGCTCCGATGCGGCGAAGCACGCGCGGCGCGAGCGGCGCGCCAAACTCAAAGTGGTGCGCGGGAGCTGAACTGGCGGACGCCCCCGATCCGCGCCGCGAGTTGCTGCTCGGCCTGTTGCAGGCGGGCCTGCAGCGGGTCGACGGCCGCCGTTGCGTGCGCGAGGCGCTCACCGGACTCGCTCCTGCGCCTGCGCGCGTATGGCTGGCCGCGGTCGGCAAGGCCGCCGAGTCCATGGCGCTCGGTGCGCACGAGGCGCTGGGGGGCGCCATTGAGCGCACCCTGCTGATCACGCGCGACGCGCCCACCGCAGCGCAGTTCGTTGCCGGCGGCGCAGTCGAGGTCCTGCTCGGGGCTCACCCGGTACCCGATGAACGCTCCCTCGCCGCCGGCGAGCGCCTGCTGGCGTGGGTGGACGCATTGCCGCCCGAGGCGCAACCCATGTTTCTCATCTCCGGCGGCGCCTCGAGCCTGGTGGAAGTGCTCGAGGCGGGCGCCACCCTGCGCGACCTCGAGGAACTTACGCGGCTGGCGTTCGCGCAGGGGATCGCGATCGGGGAGCTCAACGCGCGCCGCGCGGCGCTGTCGCGCATCAAGGGCGGGCGACTCACGGCGCGCTTGCGCGGCCGGCCGGCGCGTGCGTTGTTCGTGTCGGACGTGCCGCAGGATGATCCGCGCGTGATCGGCTCGGGCCTCATGGGTCCCGCGGGCAGCGGCGCCGATCGGGTCGAACGCCAGGTGGTGGCCTCGGTCGATCAGGCCGTGGTGGCGGTTGCGGCGGCGGCGGCCCAGCTCGGCCTCAGCGTGCACGCGCCGCCGCGCCGCTTCGAGGGCGACGCTGCGCGCCTGGCGGCGCGCTTTGCGCACGAACTGCGCCTCGCCAGCGCGCAGCTGTGCGTCTGGGGCGGCGAATCCACCGTGCAGCTGCCGTCGCATCCGGGTCGCGGCGGGCGCAACCAGCACCTGGCGCTGGCGGCGGCGCGCCTCATTGCGGGACACGCGGACCTGATGCTGCTCGCGGCCGGCACCGATGGCGTCGACGGCGTCACCGAGGACGCCGGCGCCCTGATCGACGCCGAGACCTGCGCGCGGCTCACGCTCGCGGAGCTTGACGCCGACCGCTGCCTGCAACAGGCGGACTCCGCGCGCGCGCTCGCCGCGAGTGGCGATCTGGTGCATACGGGTCCGACCGGAACCAATGTCGGGGATCTGGTGATTGGACTTAAGCTGCCCGCGGCCGCGGCGCGCGCGCTCGCCGACCGTCATGGCGGCACGCGCTCACGCGTGCTGTAATTTCACCCGATGCGACTGCTGTTGATCGAGGAAGACGCGCGCCATTGCGCTCACATCGGGCAGCGGCTCGCCTCATGGCGGCCGCAGGCGCAGCTCATCGTGCACAGCCCCGTATCGCAGGGCGCGCTCGCGCCGGAGTTCCTGGCCCAGGGGTTCGATGCGGTGCTGCTGGCGGAGGTCTGGCCCGGCGGCCGCGGTCTCACCTGGGCACACGAGCTCGCAAGCCGCGCGGGATTTGCCCCGCTGGTGCTGCTGTGCGGCACGGACCGCTCGGCGGCGCGCGATGCCGCGGCGCTGGGCGCTTATACCCTGAGCTACGACGAACTCGATCAGGACGCCTTTGCGCAGGTGCTGACCGCGGCCGAGCGGCGCCAGGCATACGCGCGCGCGGTGTGGCGCACCAGCCGCGCGGGACGCGAGACGCAGCGCTTTGGCGAGGCGTTCATCCGCGGCTATCGCTGCATTCGCAGACTCGCGGCCGGCCCCATGAGCGACCTGTTCGTCGGGGAGAGCGAGCGCGCCGGCACGCTGGTGGCGCTGAAGGTCGCGCGCGACCTCCAGGATGAGCAGCACGAGCCGCTCGACATGTTCCGCCGCTTCCTGCAGGAGTACGAGATTGCCCAGCGCATCAACGACCCGGCGGTGGTGCGCCTGCACGACCTTGGCATCAGTGACGACCACGCCTGGCTGGTGATGGAATACTTCGCGTTCGGCGACCTGCGCCGGCGCATGCAGGCACGCCTCACGCCGCGCGAGGCGCTGCGCCTGGCCGCCGCGATTGCGCGCGCGCTGGCCACGATTCACGCGGCCGGAGTGTTACATCGGGATCTGAAGCCCGGCAACATCATGCTGCGCGAGGACGGCAGCATCGCGCTGATCGACTTCGGCCTGTCCAAGGACGCCGCGCTGGCGCTCGATCTGACCGACACCGGCACCATCTTCGGCACGCCGCACTACATGAGCCCGGAGCAGGGCCACGCGGAGCCGGTCGATGTGCGCAGCGACCTGTACAGCCTCGGCGTCATCCTGTACGAGATGCTCACCGGTGAGAAGCCATACCGCGCCGAAAACCCCATGGCGATCGTCTACAAACACCGCAAGGAGCCGATCCCGCAGCTGCCGCCCCAGTTCGCGGCCGTGCAACCGCTGCTCGAGCGGCTGCTGGCGAAAGCGCCCGCGGATCGCTTCGCCGGCGCGCCGCAGGCGGCGGAGGCGCTGCAGGGCACGCTCGAGGGGTGGCTGGCCCGCGGAGCGCAGGGGTGAGCGCGCAGGCGGTCTCGATCCTGCGCGCGCCGACCCCGCAGGCCTGGGTGGAGGCTGCCGTCAGCCGCCTGCCGGAGCTGCTGCTCGATCATGCGAACTGCGAGAGCAAGGCCGCCTCGAGCGCGCTCGCCCTGATGTTCGCTTACGCCGAGGACCGGCCGCTGGCGTTGGCGCTGGCGCGCCTGGCGCGCGAGGAACTGCGGCATTTCGAGCAGGTGGTGAGAGCCATGAGCGCGCTCGGTGTCGGCTTCGCGCGGCAGCGCCCGGGGCGTTACGCGCAGCAGCTGCGCCGCGCGCTGCGCAGTTCCGATCCCGGGCGCAAGCTCGATCTGCTGCTCGCCGCCGCCCTGATCGAGGCACGCTCGGCCGAGCGTTTCCAGTTGCTCGCGCCGCGCATGCCGGCGCCGCTCGCGCGGCTGTACCGGGAGCTGGGAACCTCCGAGGCGCGACACTTCGAGCTGTACACCGGCTTCGCGCGCGGCCTCGCCCCGGCAGAGTGGCAGGCGCGGCTCGGGGAGCTCGCGGCGCGCGAGGCGGAGTTGGTGACAACCCCCGACCGCACGCTGCGTTTTCACTCCGGCCCCCTGCATTGCGGGCACTACAGCTGACCCAACAGTTGGTTACAAAGCACGCTCCTGGCGGCGGCACCAAATTCGCTGTCAGCTCATCTGTTGCCCGGTATCCTGCGACGATGAACGACCGTCCGCACCTGTTGATCGTAGACGACGATCGCGAGATTCGCGGCTTGCTCGCCCAATATCTCGAGAAGCACGAGTTCCGCACCACCACGGTTGCCGATGGCAGGGAGATGCGGCGCGTCATGGAGCGCTCGCACGTCGACCTGCTGGTGCTCGATCTCATGCTGCCGGGGGAGGACGGTCTCTCCTTGTGTCGCGCGCTGCGCAGCCGCTCGCAGGTGCCGATCATCATGCTGACCGCGCGCGGCGAGGATGTCGATCGCATCGTCGGACTCGAGCTCGGCGCGGACGACTACCTGGCGAAGCCGTTCAACCCGCGCGAGCTCCTCGGCCGCATCAAGGCGATCCTGCGCCGTGCGGCGCATGCCCCGCGGGACCCGAGCCCCGAGAGCGTACGCGGTTTTTCCTTCGGTGGCTGGCGGCTGGATACCATCACCCGCACCCTCACCGATGCTTCCGGCAAGGGCCTTGCCCTGAGCGGCGCGGAATACCGGCTGCTTGCGGTGCTGCTCGGATCGGGCAACCGCGTGCTCAGCCGCACGCAGCTGACCGAGTTGCTGCGCGGGCGCGACGCCGACCCCTTCGACCGCAGCATCGACGTGCGCGTCAGCCGCCTGCGGCAGATCCTGGGTGATGACGCGCGCGCACCGCAGATCATCAAGACCGTTTACGGCGAGGGTTATGTCGTCGGGGTCGATGTCGTGAGTGACTGAACCGCCCGCGGTCCATGATGCGCGTGTCCCTGTGGCCACAATCGCTGTTCGGGAGGCTGCTGGCCGCCTCCGTCGCCGCCGTGCTGCTGGCGCAGGCGGTCGGATTGTTTCTCATCGCCCAGGAGCGTGAGCGTTTCGTGCTGCAGGGGAGCGTGCGCGAGTGGTCGCGCCGCATTGCCGAAACCACGCTCATGCTGCAGCCCCTGAGCCCGCCTGAGCGTGCCGCGGCGGTCGGCCGGCTGTCAGCAGCGCACGAACGACTCTACATGCCGCACATGTCCGCCGCTGACCACGGGCACGAGCCGCGCCCCGGGGAGCACGCCTTCGTACGCCTGCCGCTGCTGTCGGGCTTTGAACGGACCCTCAAGGAGCAGGTGCGCAGCGCCCTCGGGCCGGCGTACGCGGTCGAGGTGCGCGCTACGCCCGATCCGGCGCCGCAGGCGATTGCGGTACCGGTGCCGTTCTTCGAAGCGCACGAGCTCGCGGCCCACCAGGGCAGCGCGCAGCGCTACGACGTGAGCGTGCGCTTCGCCGACGGCGCTGCGGTGCTTTTCAGGGTGACGCGCATGCCGCGGGGAGCGCCGCTGCCGCGCAATCTGTTCATCAACCTGACGCTGCTGGTGCTGATCCTGGTGATCGTGCTGTACGTGGCGGCGCGCAACATTACCCGGCCGCTGTCGGAGCTGGCGCACGCCGCCGACAGCATCGGCCGGGACATGCATCCGGCGCAGCTGCAGGAGCGCGGCGCGCGCGAACTGCGCGACGCGGCGCGCGCGTTCAACACCATGCAGGATCGCCTGCGCCGCTACCTGGACAGCCGCACGCGCGTGCTGGCCGCCATGTCGCATGACCTGAAGACGCCGCTGACGCGGCTGCGGTTGCAGGTGGAAGCGCTCGACAATCTCCCCATGCAGGCGCGCATCGGCCGGGAACTCGACGAGATGGAGGCCATGGTGCGCGAAGCCCTGTCCCTGTTTCGCGGCATCGAGGACGGCGAGCCGGCCGCGCCCGTCGACCTGGGCGCGCTGCTCGGCCAGGTGCGCGAGGAGTTTACCGGCATGGGGCAGCAGGTGACGGTCACCGGCCGCAGCGAGCAGCCGTTGACGGCCAAGCCGCAGGCACTGAAGCGCTGTCTCACGAATCTCGTGGCCAACGCCACCAAGTTCGGCGCGCGCGCCGACCTCCTGCTCGAGGACGGGGCGGTGGTTGCGATTCGCGTGCGCGATGCCGGTCCCGGCATTCCCGCGCAGGAGTTGGAACGGGTGTTCGAGCCGTTCTACCGGCTCGAGTCCTCTCGCAACCGCGACAGCGGCGGCACCGGCCTGGGGCTGTCCATCGCCCGCGACATCGCACAGGCACACGGCGGATCGCTCACCTTGCGCAACCTGCCCGGCGGGGGGCTGGAAGCCGTGCTGCTGCTGCCACGACGGCGCTGACCTGACAATGGCGTGCACCGCGTTTGACGCACGGCTGGTCGTGGCGTGCCCGGCCTTCACACTCGCTAACGATTGCTCACGACCTGCATCGCCGACCGCCCGTTAGCGTAAGCACCGCAACGCGGAGCTCCGATCACCCACGCCAAGGAGAAATCGATGAAAGCCACTGTTTTTGCGCTTGCCGTGTTATGGGCAGGTGCGCTGTTCGCCCAGGCCCCGGCCCCGCCGGAACACGCCGCTCACCTGGAGAAGCTCGCGACGCTGCTCGATCTGACCGACGCGCAGAAGACCCAGGTTCA
>Ga0137394_10000826_pt1 | contig 21702 bp, 25 predicted proteins | sample czobulk116metaG_FD_108278 | JGI IMG/M metagenome (GOLD analysis project Ga0137394, IMG submission 108278) | Vadose zone soil microbial communities from Angelo Coast Range Reserve, California, USA - czobulk1.16 metaG | ecosystem: Environmental > Terrestrial > Soil > Vadose zone | place: USA...
ATGGCCCGGCTCTTCAATCTGGCCACCGCGGGCGTCAAGGCGAAGCTGGCCTTCCACATTTGCTTCGGCAACCGCTTCGGCCGCTCCCGCTTCAGCCGCTCCTACGAGCCGTACTTTCCCGGCCTCCTCAAGACGCGCGCCGACCAGCTCGTCCTCGAGTTCGCGGGCCGCGAGCTCAGCGAGCTCGCCCTCTGGCAGCGATACGGCGAGGGGCGCGAGCTCGGCGCGGGCGTGATCGACGTCAAGGGGTTCAACCAGGACACCGCCGAAGACGTGGCGACGCGGATTCGCCACGTGCTCCAGGTGTGCCCGGCCGAGAAGCTGACCGTGAATCCCGACTGCGGCTTCGGCTGGTCTCCACGCTACATGTGCAACCAGAAGATCCGGGCCCTGGCCGCCGGCGCCGCGCTCGTGCGGAAGGAACTGTCGGGCCGGAGCTGAGCCGGGCGCGCGAGCCCGCGCCCGCGTCAGACGCAGGCGTGCGCGGTAGCCGCGCCGCGCAACCGCGCCATCCCCGCGAGCATGCGCGGCAGATCCATCGGCTGGTCCAGCTCGTCGCGAAACTCCTGGTAGCAGCGCATGACGTTCGGCAGAATCCGCTCGGCGTCGCTCCAGGCCGCATAGACGCCGAGCTTGATGTCGGCGGCGGCCGCCTCCGCCGGCATTCCGGCGTCGAAGCGCTGCTTGGCTTCGCGCCGTACCAGCGCCAGGTAGTCACGCATGCGCTTCAGGTCCTTCTTGGTGCCGATCGGTCCGTGGCCGGGCACGATGACGTCCGCCTCGTAGCGCATCAGGCGATCGGCGGCCCTGATCCAGTTGCCGATGTGGCCCTGGAAGGCGAGCGGCGTCACGTAGTGGAAGGCGATGTCGCCGGCGAACAGGATTCGCTCCTTCGGGAGGTACGCGACCGCGTCGCCGACCGTGTGCGCCGCGAAACCCGGATGCCAGAGCTGGATCTCGCGGTCGCCGTCGTGGAGCACCATGCGGTCCTCGAACGTCACCGTCGGCAGGACGACCCGGAGCTTCGGAAACTCCGCGGCGAAGCGCGGCATGAAGCGCTGCAGCAGCGGCACCGGAGGAAATCCGGGGGCGAGCGCCTCACGGCACTTCCGGCTGGCCACGATCGTCGCGCCGCGAAAAAAACGATTGCCTCCGGTGTGGTCGAGGTGGTGGTGCGTGTTGACGAGCTGGGCGATCGGCTTGCGCGTCGTCTTCTTGATGGCCGCCATCAGCCGTCTCGTCATCGAGGGCACCATCAGTGCGTCCACCGCCACCGCCGCCGAGGGCCCGACGATGAGCCCGGAGTTGGCGACACCGGTGTCGCCGGTCCGGTCGATCCCCGAGGCCTGCACGTAGGCGAAGACCTTGGCGCCGACCTCGATCATCCCGCTCTTCCACCGCGTGGGCACGATGTGACGCGTCATGTTCGCGCGGCACGATAGCATACGCCCGGCGCCTTGACATGGCGAAAGCCGCCATGCTATCTCGCGCTATGCCCGACGCCGTTCTGCTGCGCACCGAGCGGCTCACGCGCGCGTACGGCAGCCTGCTCGCGGTGTCGGACGTCGACGTCAGCGTCCGCCGGGGCGAGCTGCGCTCGATCATCGGGCCCAACGGCGCGGGCAAGACCACCTTCTTCCGGCTGATCTCCGGCGAGACGGTGCCGACCACCGGTCGCATCTGGTTCGACGGCGCCGACATCACCGGGATGCCCCAGCACGCCACGGCGCGGCTGGGCATCGCGAAGTCGTATCAGATCACCAACATCTTCCCGCACCTCAGCGTGCTCGAGAACGTGCGCGTCGCCGTGCAGGGCTACGCACGGTCCTTCAACTTCTGGTCGCGCGCCGATCGGCTCACCGATGTGCGCGACCGGGCCATCGCCATTCTGAAGTCGGTCGGGCTCGGGGGGAAGCTCGAGTCGCTCGCCGCGCATCTCTCCCACGGCGAGAAGCGCCACCTCGAGCTGGGCATCGCGCTCGCATCGGATCCCACCCTGCTGCTCCTCGACGAGCCCACGGCGGGTATGAGCCCGGAGGAAACCGACGCGACGATGGGACTCATCCGCGAGCTGGCCGCCGGGCGCACGGTGGTGCTGGTCGAGCACAAGATGAAGGTGGTCATGCGGATCTCCGACCGCATCACGGTGCTCCACCAGGGCCAGGTGCTCGCGGAGGGCACGCCGGAGGAGATCCGCGCCAACGAGCGGGTCCAGCAAACCTATCTGGGAGCCGCCCGGTGAGCCTGCTCGCCGTCGAAGACATCCACACCTATTACGGCGAGGCCCACATCCTCCAGGGCGTGTCGCTGACGGTCGGCGAGCGCGAGGTGGTCACGCTCATCGGGCGCAACGGCGCCGGCAAGACGACGACGCTCCGCTCGATCATGGGGATCGCGCGGCCCCGGCGGGGTCACGTGCGGTTGCGCGGCGAGGACATCACGGCGCTGGGGACCCACGAAATCGCGCGGCGCGGCATCGCGTGGATTCCCGAGGAGCGTCGCGTGCTGCCGAACCTCACGGTGCTGGAAAACCTCCGGCTCGGCATGCTTGGCGCTCCGACGCGGAACGGAGGCGCGGAGGCTCTGGAGGAGGTCTTCGGTTACTTCCCCCGGCTGCGCGAGCGCGTCGCGCACCGCGGCCGGTTCCTCTCGGGCGGCGAGCAGCAGATGCTCGCCATCGCGCGCGGGCTGGTGAGCCGTCCGTCCGTCATGCTCGTGGACGAGCCGACGGAGGGGCTCGCCCCGCTTCTCGTCGAGAGCCTCACGGAGATCCTCGCCGCCATCAATCGGCGGGGCACCACCATCCTGCTCGTGGAGCAGACCCTCGAAGTCGCGCTGGCGCTCTCGCACCGGCTCTACGTGATGGACCAGGGGCGGATCCAGTTCGAGGGCACCCCGGAACAGCTCCGCCGGGACCCGACGATCCAGCAGCGCTTCCTCGAGATCTAGCGTCGGCGTCCCGGCGGGCGAGCGTCGGACAATCTCAGTCGTTATCGCGCCCGTGCCAGCGGTAGCCGTAGTGGCCCTTCCTGGCGTGACCGGGCGGGACCCAGCCACGCTCCTTGATCACGACAACCCTGGCCGGCGCGTAGTGGGCCGGCGGGTAGGAGACCGGTGCGTAGTAGGTCGGAGGTTGGACGTAGACCGGATAGTACTCGCGCACGACTACGGGCTGCGGGACCGGTGGCTGCACGATGACCGGCTGGGGCGCCGGACGGAACCCGCCGAAGATGCCGGTGCCCGAAATGATCTGGTTGAAGACGGCGAAGGCGCCGAGGCCCAGCGCTGCGTCGGTTGATGACCCCGCGAACGCCGCGCCGGGGACGAGCAGCGCCAACAAGATCGCGATAACCGTGATCTTTTTCATCTCAGTCCCTCCCGAGGGGGCCGACCGCTTGCCTTCCCTCTGATCCAATTGGACCGGCCAGGAGGGGGATCTATTCGACCGGCGGGGCGAGATCAGTGCCGGGCGGGCGGAGTGGCGCCGGGAACGTTGAACATCGCCGCGTCGAGCCCGAGCACACTCTTGCCGATCGCCTCGAGCATCCGGTCGACCGTGGGCGGCATCAGGGTGCAGGTCCGGAGATCGCGAAATGCGCGCTCGGCGGGATAGTCCTTGTACGCGCCGCGGCCGCCCACGACCTGGATGACCTTCGAGGTGACGTGCAGGCCGACCTCCGTCGCCAGATACTTGGCCCGGTTGGCGAGCGGCCCCAGCTCGATCAGGTCGGCCGCGTCCCAGCGCGCAGCCGAGTCGGCCAGGACCAGGCCGGCCGCGTCGAGGTGCGCGGCCAGCTCGCCGACATGGCGCTGGACGGTCGGATCCGCCGCGACGGCGATGTTCTCCGGCTTCACGACGCGCTTCTTCGCGTAGTCCATCGCGAAGGCCAGCGCGGACTCGGCGATGCCGAGGTAGACCGCCGCGTAGCCGAGCGCGAAGCTCTCGATGACGCCGATCCGGAGCGAGGCGCCCGGATCCCCGAGCATCCCGTCGTCGGGAACGCGCACGCCGGCGAACGTGACCGACGGGCTGAAGGTCGCGCGCATGCCGAGCGTGTCCCACTTACCGTCGGTGGTGATCCCCGGCGTGTCGGCGGGCACCAGGGCCAGCTGCAGCGACTTCGCCATGTCGGCGCCGCCGTCGAGCGCGCACCAGACCATGTAGTACGAGGCGCCGAGGGCCATGGTGCAGAAGTGCTTGACGCCGTCGATCACGTAGCCGGCGCCGTCCTGCCGGATCACCGTCTCCATGAGCAGGGTGCGCGAGAGACTGACCGCGGGCTCGCTGCCCCAGCTTCCGAAGAGCCCGCCGTGCCGCACCACCTCGTCGAAGTAGCGGCGCTTCTGCGCGGCGGTCCCGACCGCGTCGATGAACCGCATGACCGTCGAGTGCATGTGAACGGTCATGGCGGTGTTGGCGCAGCCGCGGGCCACCGCGCGAATGACCGCGATGTACGTGGCCATGTCGAGCCCCAGGCCGCCGTGGGCCGTCGGGATGGTGCCGGCGAGCAAGCCCTCTTTCCAGAGATCGCCCCAGCTCTCGACGGGGTTGGCGCCGGCGGAGTCGTACTCGCTCGCTCGACCCGCGATCCGCTCGCGCGTCAGCCGCTCGGCACGCTCGACGACTGCTTGCTGGATCGGGTTCACCGCTGGACCCTTCGCGCCGTCAGTGTGCCCCAGATCCCTTGGGGAAGAAACAGGACGAACGCCATGAAGATCACGCCGATCACGAGCGGCCAGTATTCGAAGAAGATGCTGAGTCGGTCGGCCAGCACGAGGTACGTTGCCGCGCCGACGAAGGGCCCGAAGAACGTCCCCGCCCCCCCGAGCAGCGTCATGATCACGACCTGGCCCGAGGTCGACCAGTAGAGCGCTTCGACGGGTACGACGGTAAGGCGGAGCGCGTCGAGCCCGCCGGCGAGCCCGGCGAACGAGGCGGAGAAGACGAACGACAGCAGCTTGATCCGATCGATGTCGTAGCCACAGGCCACGGCGCGGTCGCTGTTCTCGCGGATCGCCTGCAGCACGGCGCCGAACGGCGAGTCCAGGATGCGCTTGAGGCCGGCGACCGCGAGCACGACCAGCACGTAGGCGAAGAAGTAAAAGGCCAGTGGGTGGCGGAGCGATAGCGACACACCGGGCAGCGCCAGAGGGAGCAGCGGGATTCCGCGCAGCCCGTCGTCGCCACCGGTCAGGTCGGCAGCGTGGAAGGCGATGAAGTAGAGCATCTGAGCGAACGCGAGGGTGAGCATCGCGAAATAGATTCCGCGGCGACGCAAGCAGAAGAACCCCACCAGGACGCCTCCCACCATCGCCGTCCCGAGCCCGAGCCCGAGGGCAACCCACAGCGACGTCACTTTGAGCTTGGCCAGGGCGATGCCGGTCCCGTACGCGCCGAGCCCGTAATAGGCGGCGTGACCGAACGAGAGGAGCCCGGTGTAGCCGTAGAGGAGATTGAAGCCCAGGGCGAAGAGCCCGAAGATCAAGACTTGCGTCGCAAGCGCCTGGTAGGGAGCGATGAATGGAAAGACGGCGAAGAAGACGGTGAAGGAGGCGATGGGGTGCGCCGCGCCCCAGGCCGCCAGCCGGCGGAACGCCCCTTGGATCACTCCGCCAGGCCCGCCTCGCCGAAGAGCCCGCTCGGCCGGATGAGTAGCACCAGCGCCATCACGATGAAGACGATGATCTCCGCGAGCTTGGGGGCGAAGAACGTCGTGAGGCTGACAATTTCGCCGATGAGCAGCCCGGCGACGATGGCCCCGGCCAGGCTGCCCATTCCGCCCACGACCACCACTACGAAGCAGTCGATGATGATCTCCACGCCCATCTCGGCATAGACCCCGCGCATCGGGCCTGCGAGAACGCCCGCCAGACCGGCCATACCGATCCCGATCCCGAAGACGAGCAGCCAGACGCGGTTGAGGTCCAGGCCGAGGGCGCGGACCATCAGTGCATCGCGCGAGCCCGCCCGGATGATGAGCCCGACATTGGTCCTCTGGAGGAACAGCCAGAGTGCCACCAGGACCACCGCAGTCACCGCAATGACGAACAGCCGGTAGACTGGGAAATTCATGAAGCCGAGATCGACGGCGGCGGCCAACTGCTTCGGCGGATCGACGGTGAGGCCGATCTTCCCCCACAGGAGCTTCACACCCTCCACCATGGCGAGTGACAGTCCGAACGTCAGCAGCAGGGGGTCATCCGGACTGCGTCCGTACAGCCGGCGGATGAGGAACCGCTCGACCATGAAGCCCAGTGTGCCTACCGCCAGCGGTGCCAGCACCAGCGTCGCCCAGAAGCTCTTCGTGAGCCCCAGGACGGAGAAGGCGACGTAGGCCCCGAGCATGTAGAACGATCCGTGAGCGAAGTTCACCACCGTCATCAGCCCGAAGATCAGGCTGAGGCCGATGGCCAGTAGTACGAGAATCCCGCCCAGGACCAGGCCTGTGAACACTTGAGCGGTGAGCGCGGACAGCGAGACGTCGGGCACGCGGCTACGCGTGCCCCTTTTCTGCACACGTCCGGTCCAGCTCTTCGTTGGCCGCGATCTTCGAGACGACGTCGAAGTAGCCCCACTCCCCCTTCACCTGCTGGGGCGACCGGATCTTGAGGATCCAAAGATCCTGGAACGACTTGTTGTCGCAGGGCCGCCACCACTCCTTGCCCTTGTAGTGGTCGTACACCGGGTTCTTGCGGAGCGCGTTGGCCACTGCGTCGGAATTCGTCGACTTCGCCAGCTCGACCCCGCGAGCAACCTCGTAGATGCCGGCGTAGCCGTAGCCGGAGTACGCGTCGGGAGGCTGGTTGAAGCGCTTGGTGAAGGCGTCGACGTACTTTTTGGCCTGGGGGATGCTCTCCGCCAGCTCGTGGCAGAAGTGGGTCGCCCCGTAGATGTCCTGGAAGGCGTCGGCGCCGCCCTCCTTCGTGTAGTAGAGGAAATGCAGCGGCTGGGCGATCTTCGAGTCCTTCTTCAGGCCGAAGCTGATCGCCTGCTTCAGGAAGGGGACGTTGTCGGCGCCCGGGGTGACGGCGTAGATCGCCTCTGGCTTGGCCGCCTGGATCTTCGGCAGGTGCGCCGAGAACTCGGGCTTGCCGAGCGGATACGGGGTGCTCCCGAGAACGGTGCCACCGAGCTTGGTGATGGCCGCCGTGAACACGGCGTTGTTCTGCTTGCCCCACGCGTAGTCGGCGTAGACCACCCACCACTTCCGGCCGAGATTCTGCATGCCAAAGGTGGCCATGGCCCGGCTCGTCATCGTCGGGTTCAGCGCCTCGTGGAAGGTCAGTGGGCTCGTGTCCGGCTTGGCGCTGATCTCGTCGGACTGGCTCACCGAGATGTACAGCTTGTTGGCCGCCTTCGTCTGCTCGTTGATGGCCATCTGCACATGAGCGGCGAGACCGCCGACGACAAAGTCCACCTTCTGATTCTCGATCAGCTCCTTGGTGCGCTGGGCGCCGACGGCCGGCTTCAGCTCGTCGTCACGGAACAGGACCTCGAGCTTCCTGCCCATGACGCCGCCCTTGGCGTTGAGCTCCTCCATGGCGAGCTCGGCCCCGCGTCGCAAGTCGGCGGCGATGGCGGCGAAGGTGCCCGTCAGCGGCAGCGGAAACCCGATGCGGACCGGGTCTTTGCTCTGAGCGCGCAGCACAGCGGGGAACGCCAGAAGGGTCGCCCCGGCCGTTGCAGTCGTCACGAACTGGCGTCGATCCATGGCTACCTCCGTCGGGGCACCGTGTAAAAAATCTCGGGTGGCGCCGATGATAGGGGGCCGGTTTGCGAGTGTCAATCGTGATAGATTCCCGCCGTGCCGGCGGAGGCGGGCCGCATCGGAGCGCGCGTCAGACGAGCGCCGCGGCGACCTCGAGCTCGACCCCGCCGAGGTGCGCCGCCGCAATCTGGTGCGCCCCGAGGAGTTTCCGTACACCTCGGCGACCGGCAACGTCTACGACAGCGGCAGCTATCACGCCGCGCTGGCGCGGCTCCTGGACGTCGCGGCGTACGTGATGCTGACCGATCAGCCGATCACGCCGGAGCGAGTGGTGCGGGCGCTCCGGCACGCGAGATAGCGCGGCCTTGACGTCATGGGGTACCCTGCGGTCATGAGACTGTCCTTCCGGGTCGCGATCATGACCGTAGCGCTGAGCGCCTCGACCGTGCTCAGCCCGTGGGCGGCCGCCGCGCCCGACTTCGCCAGCGTGCAGGTGCAACCGTACACGCCTCCAAAGCCGGCGCCCGCCTTCGCCCTGCCGGACCTCGCCGGCAAGACCGTCAACCTCGCCGATCTTCGGGGCAAGGTCGTCATGCTCTTCTTCTGGGCCACGTGGTGACCGACCTGTCGGGAGGAGTTGCCTCCCGTGCAGACGCTCCACCGAGAGCTTCAGGGTAAGGGACTGGAAGTCCTCCTCATCGATTTCCGGGAGGATCCGGAGCGCGTCAGACAGACGGTCAAGGAGCGTGGCTACACCTCGCGCGTGCTGCTCGACGAAAGCGGCGACGTGACCGGGAAGGTGTACGGCGTCTGGGGCCCGCCAACGGTGTACATCGTCGATCGCCAGGGGCGGCTGGTCGGGCGTGCCGCCGGGCCGCGACCGTGGGACAGCCCGAACGGACGACGGTTCATCGAGGCGCTGCTGGCCGCCCCCGCCACGCCCTGAGCCCCTTCCTCGGGGCCAGGTTTGCTAATTTCGGAACGCCGATGCTACGCTGCTATGCTACGAGTGTCGCAACCAGCGGCTAGCAGGCTGCCGTCGGCCTCCCGGCCCTAGACATGTGGCGACGGACCGCGCCCCGGAGCAGACGAGGATGCTCATGGACCCTACATCCGCTGCTGAAGCGCGAGAACGAGTAGCGAAGTGGATCGAGGAGACGCGCCAGATCTTCAGTCTGTTGCCCGAGCTGTTGGCGGGCGACCACCATGCCGGCACCGCGGCGCAGAAGGAAGTCGAGGAGCTCAAGCGCGAGAATCACTTGCTCCGGCTCGAGAAGGACGAGATCGCTCAGGCGATGGCGCAGATCGCCGCGAAGCTCGGGATCACGCCACGCCGGAGCCCCTTCGATCGATCCGGGCCCGGCGAGCATCCGCGTCAGCCCGACCACGCCAAGCCGCCCGAGTCTCCCAAGCCGGCGGAGCAGCCGAAGGCGGCCGACCCCGCGAAGCCCTGAGGCTCAGGCGCTTCTGGCCGAGCGGAAGGTTCCGGTCGACTGCTTGGCGGACTGCTTGAGGCTCAGCGTCAGCTCGTACTTCTTCTCGATCTGCGGATCCGGATTGAACACCGCGACCCACAGGGTCGCGTAGTCCCGCCCCAGCCCCGGCACCGACGTCCCCTCCGGGAAGAGCCGGAACAGCTCTGACTTGAGGTCGGCCCGTCCGACGGGTGGCATGGTCATCAGCCACGCGTGATCGGAGTCACTGCGGCCGTCCATGAGCTTCACGTCGATCGATCGGGGCTCCCTGAGATCGGCGGCGATCGCGAAGAACCGGGCCGTCATCGGCGCCACGACCACCGGGAATCGATGGTCGGCGAATCGCTGCCGTTCCTGCGTCAACCGCTGCGAATTGTGCTCGGGATCACCGAGCCGGTTGCTCGGATGGGTGAAGATCCGGGTCTCGGTCGTCGACTCGAGAATCCGCGCGTGGGTCCAGAGGCCAGGCTCCGGCACGGCGGCGAGCAGCACGCTCTTGACGAACTCGGGGTACTGCTCGGTCAATCGCCCCTCGCTCACGAGGATGTTGTAGAGGTGCGCACCGACGGACTTCGGCTGGCCGGCGGCGCCGGGCTGGAACGTCTTGAGGCTGTTGAGCGCCTTGTTGACGAAGCCGGAGTGCCGATGCTCGATGTGGTCGAGGAGGATCGAGTAGCCGTAGGCGAGGAGGCCTTCCTCGTAGTCCGTGCTCTTCTGGATCGGGACGCTGAGGACGTAGTTGTACTTGCCGAGCTCCTCCTTCACGGCGTCCGTGAAGGAGAGCGTGCCCTTCCAGCTCGTCCAGCGCGCCCACGCCGAAACCCACCACTGCGCCGCCTCGTCCTGCGTCGCGGGCTCGACCGCCGGGACGGATTCGCGGGGCTCGGTGATGATGATGTTTCTCGTCGGAGCGGCGGGTGCCTCGACGGGCTGCGGCGCGGGCGGCGGCGCGGCTGCTGCCGCGGGCCGAGCCGGCGCCGGCGGGGCCGCCCGTTCCACGACCCGTGCGGGCGGCGCGCCGATCGCGAGCTTGCCGCGTGCCGCCGCGACCGCCAGGGTCCTTCCGAAAGACTGCGTCACCGTGTCGTCGAGGGCGGCGAACTTCTCGTCGTCGAGGGCGTCGCGCCCTTCGATGATCGAGAGGAGCGCGGCGAACGACGGTATGGTCTCCAGGAACGCCGGGGCGTTTTCGGTGTCGAACGCCTTGGGGTCGAGAGCGGCCTGGCGGATCTCCTTGGCCTTCGCCAGGCACTGGACGAGCGCCGCGAAGTTTGGACCGTCCACGTGGCTCACGGTCAGCACCCGGTCGAGGACCGCCAGGACCTGTGTGCGCGCCTCCGACAGGGCCGCCTTTTTTTCCTGTGTCGCGAGCACCCGGATGACGGTCTCGAGCACGGGCTCGAGCGCTTTGAGGCTGTCGATCTCCGACATCGCGGGGACGTTGGTCGAGAGCGAGCGTGCCGCCTCGAGGACTCGTTGGCGGACGTCCACGAAGTCCGTACGGATCTTGGCGATCTCATCGACCAGGGTCTCGGCCGGTAAGGCCCCGGACGCCTGGAGTTGCTGGGTCGCCTGGGCAAGCGTCGCCCCCAGGCTCGAAAATCGTTCACGCAATGCTGCGAGTCGTTTGGCCAGGTCGTCGGCGTTCAGAGGCATGGGGTTGAAATTGATTCTAACGCGGGGCTCCCCGGAGGTGTCAAACAGTCCGGCATGCCTCCCCGAAGCCGGGAGCGGCCCGGTGTGCCATGGTCGCGCGATGATAGACTCCTGGGCGTGGCGCACCCTCTCGAAGGCATCGTCGTTGCCGATTTGACGCAGAATGTCGCCGGTCCGTTCTGCACCCAAACCCTCGGTGACATGGGCGCCGAGGTCATCAAAATCGAGCGGCCCGGGCGCGGCGACGACGCGAGGGCGTGGGCGCCACCCTACTGGGGCCAGGAGAGCGCCACCTTCATCTCGTTGAATCGCAACAAGAAAAGCCTCGCTCTCGACCTCAAGTCCCCGGGCGGGCTCGAAATCCTGCAACGACTGGTTGGCCGCGCCGACGTCTTCGTCCAGAGTCTTCGGCCGGGGGTCATCGGCCTGCTTGGACTCGACTTCGTGGGCGCCGTGCGGATCAATCCGAGGATCGTCTACTGCTCGATCACGGCCTTCGGGACGCGGGGGCCGCTCCGCCACCTGCCCGGATACGATCCCCTGATGCAGGCGTACAGCGGCTTGATGTCGGTCAATGGCCATCCCGCGCAAGAGCCGGCGCGCGTCGGGACGTCGATCGTCGACATGGGCACCGGCATGTGGGCCGCTCTCGGCATCGTCGCCGCGCTTCGCCAGCGCGACGCGACCGGTCGCGCCGTCGAGGTCACGACGGCGCTCTTCGAGACGGCTCTGATGTGGATGTCGTATCACGCCATGGGCTTCCTCGCGTCGGGCGCGGTGCCTCAGCCTCAGGGCTCGGGAACCGCGATGATCGCGCCATACCAGGCCTTCCCGACGGCCGACGGGTTCGTGATGATCGGCGCGGCCTCCGACGCGCTGTTCGCTCGCCTGGCGGCGGCGCTCGGCTGCCCCGAGCTCGTCGGCGACGAGCGGTTCAAGGACAATCCTTCTCGCGTGACCAACCGGGCCCCGCTCGTCGAGGCGCTCTCGAGGCGCACGCGCGAGCGGAAGGCGGCCGAGCTCGTCGAGGCGCTCCGCGTCGCCGGGGTGCCGGCGGCACCGATCCTGAGCGTGGATCAGATGCTGCAAGAGCCGCAGACGCGCGAGAGCGGCGTGCTCGTCGGTGCCGCCCATCCGCGCCTGTCCGACTACCGGAGCATCGGCCTGCCGCTCACCTGGGACGGTGTCCGGCCAACGGTGCGGCGCGTCCCGCCGCTCCTCGGGGAGCACAGCGGCGACGTGCTCACCTGGCTCGGCTATACGCTCGACGACGTCCGGAGCCTCAAGGGAAACGGCGTCATCCAGTGAGCCCCGCGACCTATCGCCATCTCCTCGTGACCAGCTCGGACGACGCGCGGGTCGTCACGGTGACGCTGAACCGCGCCGAGCAGATGAACGCGATGAACACCGCGATGGGCGAGGACCTGCTCGCCTGCTTCGACGGCTTCCAGCGCGACCCGGACGTGCGCGCGGTCGTGTTCACCGGCGCCGGCGATCGGGCGTTCTGCGCGGGCGGCGACCTCAAGGAGCGCAACGCCATGAGCGACGAGGCGTGGCGCGCGCAGCACGTGATCTTCGAGCAGGCGGCGTTCCGCGTGCTCCGGTGCCCGGTGCCGGTGATCGCGGCGGTCGAGGGGTTCGCCCTCGCCGGCGGGTGCGAGCTCGCGATCCTGTCGGACTTCATCGTCGCGAGCGAGACGGCGGTCTTCGGCGTGCCGGAGACGACGCTCGGCATCTTCCCCGGCATCGGTGGCACGCAGCTCCTGCCGCGGATCGTCGGCGCCCCGCTCGCCAAGGAGCTGATCTTCACCGGGCGCCGGATGCGGGCCGACGAGGCGAAGGCGGTGGGCCTCGTCAATCACCTGGTCCCGGCCGGCCAGGCGCGCGCGACCGCGACCCAGATCGCCGCCACGATCGCGAAGAACGGTCCCATCGCCGTGCGCCAGGCGAAGAAGGCCATCGCCTACGGCGCCGAGACGGACCTCGACACCGCCATGGTCCTCGCGATCGAGGCCTACAATGCGACCGTCGTGACCGAGGACCGCCTCGAGGGCGTCCGCGCGTTCAACGAGAAGCGGAAACCCGAATTCAAGGGGAAGTGACGATGGCGTCGATCGAGCTCTCGCTCACCGAAGAGCAGCGCGCGCTCCGCGCGGGCGTGCTGGAGATCTGCAAGCGGTACCCCGGCGAGTACTGGCGCGACCTCGACACCCGGCGCGAGTACCCGGAGAAGTTCGTCTCCGAGCTCACCGAGGCCGGCTATCTCGCGGCGCTGATCCCGCAAGAGTACGGCGGCGCGGGGCTCGGCATCCGCGAGGGCGGCTTGATCCTCGAGACGATCAACTATTCCGGCGGCAACGCGGGGGCCTGCCACGCCCAGATGTACATCATGGGCACCGTGCTGCGGCACGGCTCCGAAGCGCAGAAGCGAGAGTACCTGCCCAAGATCGCGACGGGCGGCCTGCGGCTGCAGGCCTTCGGCGTGACCGAGCCGAACTCGGGCTCGGACACCACGAAGCTCCAGACCACGGCGGTCCGCACGGGCGATCGCTACGTCGTCAACGGCCAGAAGATCTTCATCTCGCGCGTGCTCCAGTCCGATCTGATGCTCCTCCTCGCGCGCACGACGTCCGTCGACCGGGTGAAGCGGAAGACCGACGGGCTGTCCGTCTTCCTGATCGACATCCGCGACCTCAAGGGCTTCGAGGTCCGGCCGCTCCGGATGATGATGAACCACTCGACGAACGCCCTGTTCTTCGACAACGTCGAGATCCCGGCCGAGAGCCTGATCGGCGAGGAGGGCAAGGGGTTCCACTACATCCTGGACGGGATGAACGCCGAGCGGATCCTGGTCGCTTCGGACTCGCTCGGCGACGCGCGCTGGTTCATCGACAAGGCGGTGGCGTACTCGAACCAGCGCGTCGTCTTCGGCCACCCCATCGGCGCCAACCAGGGCGTGCAGTTCCCGATCGCCCGCGCCCACGTCTCGACCGACGCCGCCCAGCTGATGCGCGACAAGGCGGCGGCGCTCTTCGACGCGGGCCAGCCGTGCGGGGGCGAGGCCAACATGGCGAAGTACCTCGGCGCCGAGGCGGCCTGGGAGGCCGGCAACGCGTGCATCGACTGTCACGGCGGTTACGGGTACGCCGAGGAGTACGACGTCGAGCGGAAGTTCCGCGAGTGCCGGCTCTACAAGACGGCGCCGGTCAACAACAACCTGGTGCTCGCCTACGTCGGCGAGCACGTGCTCGGGATGCCTCGGAGTTATTGAGACCATCGGGGGAGCGAGCGCCGCTCCCCCCCGATGCCCCCCCCACCGGTCGCCCGCTGCGATTGTGCTCGGAATCGATTGTGCCGGCGAAGCCGGCGCTCGAACAGCGGTTACGCGGCGCGCGCTCTAGCGCGAGCGGCCGGGGACTTCGCCTTCCTGGAAGGCGCGGAGCATCCACGCCATCTTCTCGTGCTCTTCCATCAGGCCGGTGAGGAAGTCGTTCGTGCCCATGTCGTGATACTTGGTCGCGGCCGCATCGGCGTCGGCGCGCAGCTGGCGGATGATCGCCTCGTGGTCGGCCAGCAGATTCTCGAGCATGTCCTCCGCGCTCGGGTACTGGCCGGGATGCTCCTTGAGCCGCGCCGCCTCCACGAACTCGCTGAGCGTCGCCACCGAGTGCCCGCCGAGCGTGCGCGCGCGCTCGGCCACGTCGTCGACGAAGTCATCGATCGCTTCGTACTGCTCGGCGAAGAACTTGTGCAGGTCGTTGAACTGAGGGCCGACCACGTTCCAGTGGTAGTTGCGGGTCTTCGTGTACAGCACGTACTCGTCGGCGAGCAGTGCGTTCAGGATCTTGACCACGCCGGCGCGGTCTTTGTCGTCGATGCCGAGATTGGAATTCATCGGGCCCTCCTGTTTCTATGATGCCGGCCGCCGCTCGATAGGTTCGCCCCCGCCATGCTACAGTTCTCCACACCCCGGAGGTCTGGAGGATGCAATGAAGCTGCCGGCGCGTGTCACGATTTGTGAAGTGGGGACCCGGGACGGGTTCCAGATCGAGCCCGATTTCATTCCGACCGAGCAGAAGGTCGAGGTCGTGAACCTTTTGTCGGAGGCGGGTGTCCCCCGGATCGAGGTGACCTCCTTCGTCCACCCCAAGGTCGTCCCGCAGCTGCGCGACGCCGAGCAGGTCATGGCCCGCATCGCGCGGCGTCCGGGCACGCGCTACGCGGCGCTCGTGCCCAACGACAAGGGCGCGGTGCGTGCGGTCGACGCGGGCGTCGACGTCATCCACACGGTGGTCTCCGCCAGCGAGAGCCACAATCTCGCCAACGTGAACATGACGATCGCCGAGTCCATGGAGAAGCTGCGGGCGGTCATGCAGGTGGCCGAGCGCGCGAAGGTCCCGGTGGGATGCGGCATCTCCACGTCGTTCGGCTGTCCGTTCGAAGGCGACGTTCCGCTCGAGCAGCTCGAGAGCGTGGTGCGACGCCTGACCGACATGGGCGCGCGCGCCATCGGCCTGGCCGACACCACGGGAATGGCGAACCCGCGGCAGGTCGCGCGCGTCCTCGAACACCTCGTGCCGAAGTTCGCCGGGATCGAGTGGACGCTCCACACGCACGACACGCGCGCGATGGCGATCCCGAACATCCTGGCCGCCATGGAGTTCGGCGTCACGAACCTCGATGGTTCGATCGGCGGCCTGGGCGGCTGTCCGTTCGCCCCGGGCGCCTCGGGCAACGTCTGTAGTGAGGATCTGGTCCACTGCCTCGGCGCGATGGGGATCGAGACCGGGATCGACCTCGACCGACTGATCGCGGTGGCGCGGCGGGTTCAGGATATCGTCGGTCGGGCGCTCCCCGGCCAGATCGTCAAGGCGGGAAAGTCCACGCGACGCTACCCGGTGCCCGACACCGTCGCGGGTCGCGTTCCGGCCGCGCGCGCGTGACGAAGCAGGCGCGCCGGATGCTGGCGCTGATGGACCGCGCCACGACGTACTGGCATATCCCGAACGTCGGGCGGGCCAAGGGCCGTGTCCTCCGCCGGCTCCTCGATCGCCACCGGCCCACGCGCGCGATCGAGCTCGGTTCGCTGCTCGGCTATTCGGCGATCCTGATCGCCGGCTCGATGCCGCCCCGTGGACGGCTCACGTGCATCGAGGCCAATCCCTTCCTGGCCCACCTGGTGCGGGCGAACGCCGCGGAGGCCGGCCTGGCCCGCCGCGTGAAGGTCGTCGCCGGCGACGCGCTGCGGGTGATCCCGCTCCTGCCCGGCCGCTTCGACTTCGCCTTCATCGACGCCGCCAAGGAGGACTACCTCGACTACCTCCGGCAGCTCGAGCCGAAGCTCGTCCCTGGCGCGGTGGTCGTCGCCGACAACACGGGCATCGCCCGCCGCGAGGTGGCGCCCTACCTCGAGTACGTGCGGGCCGGCGGCGGCCGCTACGACAGTCGCGACTACGATTTCGACGACGACGCCATGGAGGTCTCCGTCCTGCGCCGCTGATCGGCCGCGAGCGGCCGCGGAGCGGCGCCGATGTAGTCGGCGCGCGGCCGGATGAGCCGGTTGTCGGCGTACTGCTCCAGGGCGTGCGCGCACCACCCCGCGACGCGCCCGACCGCGAAGATCGACGTGCAGAAGTCCGGCGGGATCCCGAGCGCGTCGTAGACCACGGCCGAGAAGAAGTCGACGTTCACCGGCAAGGTCGTCCGGGCTCGCATCGCGTCGTAGACGCGCTCGGCCACCTCGAACAGTTTCTGCCGGCCGGTCGCCTCCGCCATCGATTTCGCCATGCCGCGGAGCACCCGCGCCCGCGCGTCGTCCACGCGGTAGACGCGATGGCCGAACCCGGGCACGCGCACCCGCGGGTCGCCGCGCTCGTGCTTGGACAGTCCGGCCCGCGCCCCGAGACGCGCCTCGATGTAGCTCTCCGCTCGCGCCGGCTCGCCGATCTCGAGCAGCATCGCCAGGACATCCTCGTTCGCACCGCCGTGCCGCGGCCCCTTCAGGGTCGCGATCGCCGCCACGATGGCCGCGTGCAGATCGGTCAGGGTGGCGACGCCAACCCGAGCCGCGAACGTCGAGGCGTTGAGCTCGTGGTCGGCGTGAAGGGTGAGCACCAGATCCAGGACCCGCGCGACCTCGCGCGACGGCGCCCGCCCCTCGAGGAGCCCGAGGAAGTACGCCGCGTGTGACGTCGCGGCCGGCGCCGTGACAGGGGTGCGGCCCGTGCGGATCCGCTGCCAGGCGGCCACCGTCTCCGGCACGAGGGTCATGAGGCGGAACGCCTTCTCGAGGTTGGCCTCCGGCTCGTTCGAGCGCACGTCAGGGTCGCGGGTCGCCGCCAGGGACACCGCGGTCCGCAGGGCGTCGAGTGGATGAGCGTCGCGCGGGAGGGTCTGGAGCAGGTCGCCGACGGCCGGAGGCAGGCCGCGCGCCGCCCCGAGCCGCGCCGCGAACTGGACCGAGTCGGCGGCGGACGGCAGCTCGCCGTGCCAGAGGAGCGCCGTCACGTCCTCGAACGAAAGGGCGCCGGCGAGCTCGCCGATCTCGTAGCCCCGGTAGTAGAGCCTGCCGCGCTCGCCGTCGACCTGGCAGATCGCCGACCGCGCCGCGATGACGTCCTCGAGCCCCGCCTTCCACGCCGTCTCCATCGCCGCCTCCTGCGCGCCTTGAGTTGATACATATTGATTATACTTTATTTAGATTGATTCGCCCAGCCGGCCCTGGACGAGACCGGCCGGGCCTGCTAGCGTCGGAGGCGGGCAGCCATGATCAGCGTGAACGGCGAGGAATACCTGACGGTCAAGGAGGCCACGCGCCTGCTCGGCGTGAAGCCGGCGACGCTCTATGCCTACGTGAGCCGCGGCGTGCTCCGGAGCTACCGTCAGGGGATCAAGCGCCAGCGGCTCTACCGCCGGGCGGAGGTCGAAGGGCTTCTGCGGCTGGCGCCCAGTGCCACCCGCGCCGCGAACGTGATTCCGCTCCGGGCCCCGGCGCGGCGGTCCCGGATTCCGCTCGCCGAGTCCTGGATCCGGGACTGACGTGGCGACTCTCCGGCGTGCGGCCTTCCTCAACCCGGGGCGCGACCTGGCGGGCGGCGTCGAGCTCGCCCGGCGCGCGGAAGGCCTCGGCTACGAGAGCGTCTGGGTCACCCACGGCTCGGGGCGCGACTCCTTCCTCGTCCTCGCCGCCTACGGCGCCGCGACGACGCGGCTCGGCCTCGGCAACGGCGTCGTCCCGATCTACCCGCGGCACCCGGTCGCGATGGCCCAGGCGGCGCTCACGCTGTCGGAGCTGACCGGCGGGCGCTTCACGCTCGGCCTGGGCGTGAGCCACCGCGCCAGCATGGAGGCGATGCTCGGCCTCACGCTGCGCGAGCCCCTCGCCGTCATGCGCGAATACGTCGCCGTCCTCCGCGGCGCCCTCGGCGGCACCGCCGCGTTCGACGGCCGGCACTACCGCGTCAAGTGGAGTCTCGCGGTTCCCGAGCGTCCCCCGACGCCGCCGCTCTACCTCGCCGCGCTGTCCCGGAACATGCTCGAGCTGGCCGGCGAGATCGCCGACGGCGTGGTTCTCTGGCTCTGCTCGCCCGACTACGTGCGCGACGTCGCCGTGCCCGCGCTCGGGCGCGGGCGCGCGCGGGCCGGCAAGACGCTGGCCGGCTTCGAGATCGTCGCGGCGGTGCCGCTGGCGATCTCGGACGACGCACCCGGCGCCCTCACCGCCTTCCGGGCCGAGCTCGCGCGGTACCTCACGCTGCCGTTCTACCGCGCCATGCTCGAGGCGAGCGGGCTCGGGAAAGAGCTCGCCCTGTTCGATCGCAGCGGCGAGGTGGCGGAGGGGCTGACCCGCGCGGTCGGCGCCGTCGGCGGCGCCGAGGCCGGGCGGTCGTTCGTCCGCGCCTATCGCGAGGCCGGCGTGACGTTGCCCGCGATCCGTCCGATCACTTTCCCCGACGCTCCGTGGTATCGCCGCACCCTCGAGGAAGCCTCGCACTGGTGACGCGCATCACGGTGCTCGTCGCGCTGCTCGCGACGGCGTGCGCCACCGGTCATCCGGAGCGTGCTCGGACCCTGCCCGCCGATCGCAGCGCCGCCGTCCTGTACGTCGCCCTCGGCGACAGCACGGTCGAGGGTGTCGGCGCCTCGAGCCCCGACCGCAACTACGTGAGCCGGCTGCACGAGCGCCTGCGCGCCGTGTATCCGAGCGCGCGCGTCGTCAATCTCGGCGTCGGCGGCGCGACCTCGGCCGACGTGCTCCTGCGCCAGCTCGACCGGGCGATCGGGCTGCGCCCCGACCTGGTCACGCTCTCGATCGGACCGAACGACATCACCACGCGGGTGCCCGTGACGGCGTACGAGAAGAATCTGGACACGATCCTCTGGCGCCTGCGCCACGAGACGACCGCGGTCGCCGTCGTCAACCTGATCCCCGACCTCGCGGTGACCCCGCGCTTCAGCCGCAGCCGCGAGCGGGAAGCGGTCGGGCGTCTGACCGTCGGGTTCAACGAAGCGCTCGTGCGGACGGGCCGCGCGCACGGCGCCGAGCTGGTGGATCTCTACGCCGCCAGCCAGCGCGAGGTTCCCATCCAGCCGGAGCTCATCTGGTCGGACGGCTATCATCCGTCCGACGTGGGCTATGCGCGCTGGGCGGAGCTGGTATGGACGGGCGTCGAGGCGCGAATCGCCGTCAAGTAAATGGAGAACCGCGGCCGCCGAATCAAACCGTAGCGTCGCGTCGTGATACAACTGTAGGCGCATGCGGGCCTACGTGGTGTCCCGCCTCGCCCAGACCGCGCTCGTCGTTTTTCTCTCGCTCACCGCCGTCTTCGTCATGGTGCGGCTCTCCGGCGATCCCGTCCTCCTCTTCATGCCGATGGACATCCAGGCCAAGGACGTGAACGAGTTCCGCCAGCGCCTCGGCTTCAACGATCCGCTGCCGGTGCAGTACGCGCGCTTCGTCGGCGGCGCGGTGCGCGGCGATTTCGGCGAGTCGCTCCGCTACCGGCGCGACGCGATGGGCCTGGTACTCGAGCGGCTGCCGGCCACGCTCCTCCTGGCCGGCACCTCGCTGCTCCTGACCTTTGCCGTCGCGGTGCCGCTCGGCGTCGTCTCGGCGGTGCACCGTGACGGCCTGCTCGATCACCTCGGGACGATCTTGACGGTGCTGGGCCAGGCGACGCCCGGCTTCTGGCTCGGCCTGCTCATGATCTATCTCTTCTCGGTGCAGCTCCGGTGGCTGCCGACGGGCGGGATGGGCGGGGTCGCGCACCTCGTGATGCCGTCGATCGTGCTGGCGGCGTTCTACTCCGCCCGCGTCGCGCGACTCACGCGCTCGGCGGTGCTCGAGGTGCTGAGCGAGGACTACATCCTGACCGCCCGCGCCAAGGGGCTCGGCGAGGGGCGCGTGATCGGCAAGCACACGCTCCGCAACTCGGCGATCCCGATCGTGACGCTCGCGGGCCTCGAGGCCGGCCAGGTGCTCGGCGGCGCGGTGATCACCGAGACGATCTTCGCCTGGCCCGGGCTCGGTCGGCTCACGGTCCAGGCGCTCCTCAACCGTGACTTCCCCGTCGTCCTCGCCGCGGTCTTCTTCATCTCGCTGATGTACACGCTGATCAACCTCGTCGTCGACCTGGCCTACGGCTGGCTCGACCCCCGCGTCCGTCTGACATGAAAAAATGGCTCGGGATCAGCTTGACGCTGGCGGTGCTTCTCGCGGCGCTCGGCGCCCCGTGGCTCGCCCCGCACGATCCGCTCCGGACCGACTTCCCCCAGAGCCTCCGACCGCCGGGAGCGGCCGGCCATCCCCTCGGCACCGATCAGCTCGGCCGCGACCTCCTCGCGCGCGTCCTGCACGGGGCGCGCTTGGCGCTCTTCATCGGCGGCTGCACCGTCGTCCTCACCGCGGTCGTCGGCGGACTGCTCGGCCTCGTCGCCGGCTTCGTCGAGCGCTGGCCCTCGACCGTGCTCATGCGCATCGTCGACGTCCAGCTCTCGTTCCCCTTCATCCTGCTGGCGATGACGATCAACGCCATCGTCGGGCTCGGCCTGCGCAACATCATCCTGAGTCTTTCGGCGGCGGGATGGGTCGTGTATGCTCGCGTCGTGCGCGGCGAGGTGCTCTCGGTCAAGCAACGCGACTACGTCCAGGCCGCGGCGGCGCTCGGCGTGGGCCGGACCCGGCTCCTGTTTCGCCACGTGTTGCCCAACGTCGCGCCGTCCATCATCGTGGTCGCGAGCCTCCAGTTCTCGTCGTTCATCGTCGCCGAGGCGGCGATCAGCTTTCTCGGATTCGGCGTCCAGCCTCCGACCCCCGCCTGGGGCAGCATGCTGTCCGAGAGCCGCGATTTCCTCTACGTCGCCTGGTGGCTGGCGGCGTTTCCGGGCGCGGCCCTCGCGCTGACCGCCCTCGGCGTCAACCTGCTCGGCGACTGGCTGCGCGACACCCTGGACCCGAAGCTCCGGGTCTGACGGGTTTCCACGCCGCGGCATGGCCACCAGCCACTTCTTCGCGTACCTCTCGCGCATGAAGTTCATCCGCCGCTGGGGACTCATGCACAGCACGTATCCGGAGAACATCCAGGAGCACAGCCTGCGCGTGGCGCAGATCGCCCACGCGCTCGCCATCATCCGCAACCGGCTCTTCGGCGGCGACGTGAGCCCGGAGCGCACCGCGGCGCTGGCGCTCTACCACGACACCAGCGAGGTGCTGACCGGCGATCTCCCGGCGCCGGTGAAGGAATTCAATCCCGAGATCCATCGCGCCTATCACGCGATCGAGGCCGCGTCGAAGGAAAAGCTCCTCGCGCTGATTCCCGACCCGCTCAAGCCGGGCTACGAGCCGTTCTTCCGGCCCGACGCGC
>Ga0137394_10000829_pt1 | contig 21669 bp, 30 predicted proteins | sample czobulk116metaG_FD_108278 | JGI IMG/M metagenome (GOLD analysis project Ga0137394, IMG submission 108278) | Vadose zone soil microbial communities from Angelo Coast Range Reserve, California, USA - czobulk1.16 metaG | ecosystem: Environmental > Terrestrial > Soil > Vadose zone | place: USA...
AGCCGCTTGTTGCTCGGCGTGTCGAGGTCGTTCGTGTAGAACGAGCACGAGATCATCCCCACCGCCTCGTCGCCATACGACTTCAGCAGCGCATCGTCGCCGGCCGGCCCGCCGCCGAGCACGGGGAACTTCGCGCCCGCGTCGCGGTACTGCTTCATGAACTTGAGCGGGTTGGAGCCGGCGAAGCCCTGCACGACAGCATCCACGCCGCTGATCTGGGCGATGTACGGCGTGTAGTCCGGCGTCACCAGCGGCGGCCACAGCTTCTTGGCGATGCGCCCGCCACCGTCCTCGAACACGCGCGTGAAGCCGCCCATCTGCTCGTGGCCGAACGCGAAGTCGTCGGCCAGCGTCATCACGCGCTTGTACTTGAGCTCCTTGGCCGCGTAGTCGGCCAGCGGATGCATGTTCTGCGCGGACGTGGAGGAGGCGCGGATGAAGTAGGGATTGGGGCGCCGCTGCGTCATGTCCTCGGCCGCGGCCAGGCTGAGCACCGGCATCTTCGCCTGCGTCGTGTAGTCGGTGATCGCCAGCAGCTCGAACGCCGCCAGCGGCCCGAAGATCATGTCCACCTGGTCGCGCTCCACCAGTTCCTGCGTCTTGGTCTTTGTCCCCGCCGGGTTGCCGCCGGTATCCCCTACCACGACCTCGACCTTGCGCCCGGCCAGCGTGTAGTTGCGGTCCTTCATGAACCGGGTCAGCCCCTGCTCCATCTGGATGCCGCCGGCGGCCAGCGGTCCGGTCTTCACGGTGAGCAGGCCGATCTTGATGGGCTTGGCCTGCGCGATGGCCGGGAACGGCAGCGTCGCCGCTACCGCGGTGGCACCGGCGAGAAACGAGCGGCGGGTGATCCTCACGGACATGAGCGGCCTCCTCAACGACTGGGCTGGAGCGTGGGTGACTCCTCGGCCATCCTTCCGCCAACCGGGATGTGGCGGAGCTGGTTCCACACGCGATCGACCTCGGCCAGCACGACGTCGTCGGGCTGGTGGATGTCGATGGGGCTCACGGTCGGCACCCAGCACGGGCGGCCGGTGACCCAGAACACCTCCGTGCGATTGCCCTCGGGATCGAAGAAATAACAGCCGATGGCGCTGGCGTGGTTGACGACGCCCTCGATGCGGTAGCCCTCGGCCACCAGCTTCTTGTGAAAGACACGCAGGTCGTCGAGGCTGGGGACCGCCAGCGAGATCTGCTGGATCAGGTGCGGATCCTCGGCCGAGGGTCGCCCGCGCATGAGCGCGATCTCGTGGTCGACCGCACCGGGGTTCGCGCTCAGGAAGACGACGCCGGCCAACCAGTTCTGCTTGGTCACCGTCAGCCCGAGCGTGTCGCGATAGAACGCTGCCATGCGCTCGAGGTCGCGTACATAGATGCCCACGTGTCCGAGGCCTGTTATCCGCGCCATGCCACCCTCCCGACAGCCGGGATCTTACGGCATAATGACGCCGCCCGGAGGGGAAGGGGGAACCCTTCCAGGGTGCCCCCTCCCAAAAGACAGGAGGCTTCTCATGATCCGTCTCTACGATCCCACCGCCGAGCCGCGCGCCATCGCCGCGCACCTGGCCCCGCGCCTGACCAGCCTGCAGGGCAAGCGCATCGGCATCCTCGACAACGGCAAGGCCAACGCCGGCACGCTGATGCTGGCCGTCGCGAAGACGCTCCAGGAGCGTTACGGCGCCGGCGAGATCGTCAAGCGCGAGAAGCCCGTGGCCGGTCCGCCGTCACCCGAGGCGCTGGACGCGCTCGCGCAGTGCGACCTCACGCTGGTCGGCAGCGCCGACTGAGGGAGCTGCACGTCGTGGAGTATCCACGGCTCGATCATGCTGGAGCAGCGCGGCGTCCCGACGGCGGTGATGGGCACGTTCGAGTTCGAGCAGCTCGCGCGCCTCGAGGCGAAGAACCGCGGCATCGCTGACCTGCCGCTGGCCCTCGTCCCCCACCCGCTGGGCGGCATCCGCGAGGACGAGGTCGTGCGCAAGGCCGACCTCGTCATCGAAGCGGTCCTCAAGGCGGTGACCCGCGCATGAGCACGCTCGGGCCCGCCGCGAAGATCGTCGAGTTCGCGGGCGGCTGGGACGAGATCGACGCCGACTACCAGGCGCGCGGCTGGACGGACGGGCTGCCGATCGTGCCGCCGACCGAGGCGCGCGTGCGCGAGTTCCTGTGCCACACGAAGCGCGATCCGCGCGAGATCGTCGGCGTGCTGCCGCCGCGGCAGGGCGAAGCGACGATCGAGAAGATCGCCGCCAACGCCGTGATGGCCGGCTGCAAGCCCGAGTACATGCCGGTGATCCTGGCCGCCCTCGAGGCGCTGGCCGATCCGCTCTTCAACCTCGACTCCGTGCAGGCCACCACGCACCCGGTGGCGCCGCTGATCGTCGTCAACGGGCCCATCGCGCGCCAGCTCGAGATCAACGGCGGCTATAACTGCTTCGGCCAGGGCTTTCGCGCCAACGTGACGATCGGCCGCGCGGTGCGCCTGGTGCTGATGAACGTCGGCGGCGGCCTGCCGGGCAGCGGTGACCGCGCGACCCAGGGCAGCCCCGCGAAGCTCGCCTACTGCGTGGCCGAGAACGAGGCCGAGAGCCCGTGGGAGCCCCTGCACGTCGAGGCGGGCTTCCCGCGCGACACCAGCGTGGTGACCGTGTTCGGCTGCGAGGGGCCGCACAACATCCAAGACCACTTCAGCAACACCGGGCTCGGCGTGCTGCGCACGGTGGCCGGCGCCATGGGCCAGGCCGGCAGCAACAACCTGCTCGGCTGGGGCTGGCCGCTGCTGGCCCTCGGCCCCGAGCACGCCGCCACCATCGCGCGCGACGGCTACAGCAAGGCCAAGGTGAAGGAGTTCCTCTTCGAGCACGCGCGCTTCCCGCTGGCGCGCCTGGGGCGCGAGTACCAGCAGCAGCAGATCGAGCGCCACAAGGCCGCCGACGCGCCGGACACGATGCTCTCGATCGTGAAGCGCGCCGAGGACATCAGCGTCATCGTGGCGGGCGGCGCCGGCAAGCACTCCTGCTGGCAGCCCACGTTCGGCGACGGCACGCACTTCACGCGCCGCGTCGTCGAGCGCTAGGCGAATCCATGGCCAACGAGCGAGGCCTGCTGCCGAAGGCGCGGCGTGAGGAGCTCGACGAGCCGCTGCGCAAGATGCTGGAGCGCTGGTACCGCAACGCGTACCGCGACGACAACCTCTTCCTCACCATGGCGCGGCGGCCGGGGCTGCTGGAGGCCACCTGGGGGTTCATCCGCTACATCTACGGCGGCGGCTCCTCCATCGAGCCGGAGCTGTTCGAGCTGCTGCGCGTGCGTCTGGCGTGGGCCAACCAGTGCGTGCACTGAAGCCTGGCGCGCTCATCCTCGGCCGTGAGCCGGGGCGCGACGGAAGACGTGGTGGCGAAGCTGGAAGATTACGAGGCGTCAGACCTGCCCGAGCGCACCAAGGTCGCGCTGCGGCTGGCCGATCGGCTGGCCGGCGAGCAGCCGCGGATCGACGCCGAGATGCATGCCCAGCTCCGCGCGCACTTCAGTGACGACCAGATCATCGACCTCGGTATGACCCTGACCTTCGCCAGCGGCTGGCAGCGTTTCATCGAGGCCTTCGGCATCGTGCCCGACCGCTGGCAGGATGGCGCACCGCCGCCGTTCCGGCCGCTCGCGGACTGACGACACCCCTTGCTTCCCCCCGACCATTTCTTCTATGGTCGGGGCCTTATCCGATGGGTGCCGTGCCTCTCACTAGGACAGGTGTCATGAAGGTGCTGCCGATCACGACCTGCGCCTGCCGGAGGCGCTCGACCTCGCGCGCCGGGAGCTCGGCGCGCGCCACGATATCTACACCCACGACGTGCTGGCGTGGGCGCTCTACAAGAACGGGCGCGCGCGCGAGGCGCAGGCCGCCATGACCGAAGCGCTGCGCCTGGGGACGCCGGACGCGCGGCTCTTCTTCCACGCCGGCATGATCCACCGCGCGCTCGGCGAGGCCGACCGCGCGCGCGAGGCCCTGGCGCGGGCGCTGGCGCTGAACCCGCACTTCCACGTGCTGCAGGCCGGCGTCGCCGCCCGCGCGCTCGGCGAGCTGCGCGCCCAGCGATGACGGCGACCGCGCGGCTGGCCGGCCTCCTCGTCATCGCCGCGCTGCTCACGCTCGGCCCGCGGCCGGCGGGCGCGCACCCGCTCGGGAACTTCTCGATCAGCCACTACAGCGCGCTCGAGCCCGGCGCGGCCGAGGTCATCGTGCGCTACGTGATCGACATGGCGGAGATCCCCACGTTCCAGGAGACGCAGGACACGACGCTCGTGGCCGAGGCCGGTCACCCGAGCGTCGAGCCGTGGGCGGCGGCGAAGGCCGTGGCGCTCGCGCGCGGGCTGCGCCTGGAGATCGGCGAGCGCCGGCTGGCGCTGACCGTCGTCAGCCACCAGACCATCTTTCCTCCCGGCGCCGGCGGATTGCCCACCCTGAAGCTGGGCGTCGTCTATCGCGCGGCGCTGCCGGCGGACCTCGACGGCACGCGCGAGCTGCGGTATCGCGACGAGAACTTCGCCGAGCGGGCGGGCTGGAAGGAGATCGTCGCGCGGGCGGGCGCCGGCGCGACGCTGGTGGCCAGCACGGCGCCGGCCACCGATCGCAGCCGCGAGCTCTCCGACTACCCGACCGACCTGCTCAACAGCCCGCCCCAGGATCTCGAAGCGCGCGTGACGTTCGCGCGGCCGGCGGCGGCGATCGCGTCAGCGCCGCCGGCGGCGCCGGCCGCGCCGATGGCGCTGCGGCCCAACACGCAGGCGAGTGGGACCAACACGTTCGCCGACCTCGTGGCGCGCTCCGAGCCCGGGCTCGGTCTCCTCGCCCTCGCGCTCGTGACCGCCGCCGTCCTCGGCGCCTTCCACGCGCTGGAGCCCGGCCACGGCAAGACCGTGGTCGCCGCCTATCTCGTCGGCTCGCGCGGCACCGCGCGCCACGCGCTGATCCTGGGCCTGGTGGTCACGGCCTCACACACCGCCGGCGTCTACCTGCTGGGCGGCGTGACGTTCTACGCCTCCCGGCACGTCGTGCCCGAGCAGCTCTATCCGTGGCTGAGCCTCGGCTCGGGGCTGACCATCGCGGTGCTGGGCTTCGTGCTCTTCCTGCGGCGCTTCGGCGGCGTGGCCGAGCACGATCACGCGCACGGTCATCACCACCACCACGGCCCGCTCGGTCACACGCACGCGCGCGTTGGCGAGCACGACCACGCCCACGCCGATCACGACCACGCGCACGCCGAGCACGATCACGCGCACCAGCCGGTCTCGCTCCGCGCGCTGGTGGCGCTGGGCATCAGCGGCGGGATCATCCCCTGTCCGGCCGCGCTGGTCGTCCTGCTGACGGCGCTGTCCATGCACCGCGTCGGGTTCGGCCTGGTGCTGATCGTCGCCTTCAGCGCGGGGCTGGCCGCGGTGCTGGTCGCCATCGGCGTCCTGATGGTTTACGCTGGCCGCCTCATGACACGCTTCCGGGACGACAGCCCGTGGATCAGCCGGTGGCTGCCGCTGACCTCCTCCGCGGTGATGACGCTGATGGGCCTCGGGATCGCGGCCCAGGCGGTGGTGCCATGGATGCCTCGCTGATCGCCGCCCTCGGCCTGGGGTTCCTGCTGGGCCTGCGCCACGCGATGGAGGCCGACCACCTGGCGGCAATGTCCACCTTCGTGAGCCGGGAGCGGACGCTGCTCCGGTCCTGCCTGCGCGGCACGTTCTGGGGCATCGGCCACACGGCGGCGCTGCTGGCCGCGGGCGTGGCCGTCATCGCGTTCAAGCTGCGCATCCCGCCCCAGTTCGAGCGCGGGGTGGAGACGTGCATCGCGCTGGTCCTCATCCTGCTGGGCGGCCACGTCCTGCTGCGCGCGATCGGCGCGCTGAGCCTGCACAGCCACGAGCACGTGCACGACGGGGTGCCCCATCGCCACGTTCACGTCCACGTGGGATCGGGCACCGTCCACGACCACGTCCATCTGTTCGCGGATGCGCGCAAGCCGCTGCTGCTGGGGGTGCTCCACGGCCTCGGGGGCGGCGGCGCCCTCGTGCTCGTCGTGCTCACCACGCTGCCGTCGCCGGCCGCGGCCTTTCTCTACATCCTGGTGTTCGGGCTCGGCTCCACCGCCGGCATGCTCGTGCTGAGCGGGCTGATGGGCCTGCCGTTCGCCCTGCTGGCCGGCGGCTCCGGGCGGGCCGCCACCCTCTTGCAGCTCGCCGTCGGCGCCGGCAGCACGCTCATCGGCGTGGTCATGCTCGCGTCCGTGTGAGCCGCCCCGGAGGCTGACGTGGCCGACGCGCGGCAGCTCGACCAGATGTTCACGCGCATCATGCAGGGCCTGGTGGACACCGGCCGCGCCCCGCACTACGCCGAGCTCGCGCGCGCGATGGTCCTCGGCCCGGCCGAGGGCCGGCAGCTCCTGCTCGACCTCATGCAGGCGTATCCCATCGGCTGGCTGCACCCGGAGACCGACTACATCGCGTCGTTCCCGCCGCTCAACAACCTGCCCACGCAGTACCGCGTGAGCGTGCGCGGCGCGCAGACGTGGTTCGCGCAGTGCGGCTTCGAGGCGACCTCGGTGACGTGGCTCTTCCCCGGCGAGACCGTCCGCGTGCAGGCGCCGTGTCTCGACTGCGGCGAGCCGGTGGTCATCGAGATGCGCGACGGGCGGCTGGTGACGGTGGAGCCGGCGTCGATCGTCGGGCATCTCAACTGGGGCTTCGGGCCCTCGCGCGGCAAGCCGCCGTTCCTCTGAACGGGCATGAACCTCTTCCGGTCGGAAGAGCACGCGCGCCGCTGGACGCAGTTCAACCCGGCGTCCGAGGAGGGCCTGGGCTTCATCCGCCTGGAGGACCTCGTGGCCTTCTTCGGCACGGAATCCCGCCGGCACATGCTCGACGCGGACTATCTCTCGGCCTGGTATCCGAAGCGCGCGGCCGAGCGCCGCGCCGTGCTCGAGCGCGCGGGCAAGACCACGCCGTTCTGGATGGGCACGCCGGGCACGCCCTGATGAGCCGCACGCCGGTCACCGACCGGCTCGAGCGCTGGCTGCGCGAGGCCGGCGTGGCCTTCGAGATCATGGAGCACGCCCCGGTAAGGACGAGCGAGGAGGCCGCGCGCGTGCGCGGCACGCCGCTCGAGGCCGGCGCCAAGGCGCTCGTCGTGCGCGCCGACGAGCGGTTCGTGCACTGCGTGCTGCCCGCCCACCTCAAGGCCGACAACGCGCTGCTGCGCGGACTCGTCGGCACGCGCAAGCTGCGCTTCGCCACGCCGGAGGAGCTCGAAACGCTGACCGGTTGCGCGCCGGGCGCGGTACCGCCCTTCGGCAATCTCTTCGGGCTGCCCGTGCTGGTGGACGAGGCGCTCTGCCGCAACGACCGCGTGGCGTTCAACGCGGGCAGCAACGCGGTGTCGATCACGATGCGCTGCGACGATCTCGTGCGGCTGACCGGCGCCAGGGTGTGCCGCTTCGCGGCGGGTGCCTGACGCACACGGGGCGGGACCCGGTGGTCCCGCCCCGTGGAGCTTGGTGCTGCGTTCGTTGCGAGGAGCCGGCGGCAGCTCCGTTACTCGCTCTTGGGCCCTTCCTCGGTCGTGGGCGCTTCTTCCGTCTTGCTCATCTCCCGGCTCTTGATGCGGAACTCGACGTGCCGGTTCATCTTGTGGCACTCCTCGGTCTTCTCCGCGCAGACCGGGCGCTCCTTGCCGTAGCTGATCGTGGCCATGCGCGCGGTCTCGATGCCCGAGGCGGCCAGCGTCGTCCTCACGGACTCCGCGCGGCGATCGCCGAGCGCCTGGTTGTACTCCGGCGTGCCGGCCTCGTCACAGTGGCCCTCGATCATGAGCTGCAGCTCATCGTGCTCCTTCAGCCACTGCGCGTTCGTCACCAGCGAGTCGACCGCGTCGGCGCGCAGCTTGGCGCTGTCGAAGTCGAAGTAGACGGTCTTGAGGTCGAGCGCCGCCGTGAAGTCCTCGACCTTCGGCCGCTCCGTCGGCATCGCCGTCTGCGGTTCCTCCGACGGGATCACCGCGGCGATCTGCACCGGGTCCGGCTCCTTCGCCGGCTCCTCGGCCACCGGCGTCTCCGGGGCCGCCGCGGGCTCCGGCACCACCACGGGCTGCGGTGCCGGCAGGATGCGCGCCTGGGGCGGATCGGGCCGGCGCGCGCCGGCGCGCGTGAGCAGGAGCTGGACGCCCGGCGCCGCGCCACGCACGTCACCGATCATGCGGTCCTCGCCGATGCGCGTGAGGTCGGCCGCGAAGTAGCGCTCGCCGCGCTCGTGCTTGACGCGCACCTGCGAGCCCACGATGGTGGCGGCGATGCGGGCGCCCGAGAGCCCCTCGCGCCGCACGTCCCACGGCACCGACTCGGCCGCGACGCTGCCGTCGAAGATCATCCGGCCGTAGCCCGCGAAGCCGACCTGCTTGATCTCGAGGATGACCGCATCCTCACGCGGCGACTCGAACAGACCGGTACCGATCCACGTGCCCATCCAGCGGCCCGTGACGTCGGACTCGGCGGCGCTGGAAATCGGCAGCGCGGACGGCATGGGCGCGCCGGAATTGGTCGCGCATGCGGTGAGCAACGACAGCGAAGCCACCATCAGCAGCGAACGCATATGTCCCTCCCCTGGCGCGGGTCGCGCCCGGGGCAGACGGCAACGCACGGCGCGTGCCACGACACACGTACGCATTCCCGCGCACTTGGCCGACGCGCGGGTCAGCCCAGCGTCAATCTGGTTACGCTGTCTGTGCCAAGCTGGCCGGGAGGCTCAGTACCGCAGGCGGAGGCCGTACGTGAAGTCGAAGCCGCCGATGCCCGAGTCTGCGGGCGGGCGGGAACGTGGGGACGCAGCCTCGCTGGTCGTCGTCTCCCAGGCGCCGAAGAGCGTCAAGTCCTTGCCGAGGTGCCAGTCGACCCCGGCGCCGGCGCGCGCGCCAAGCCGGAGATCGGGGTCCACCCGCGTGCCGAGCATCCGCGAGACGTAGTCGGGCTCGACGACGAAGAGCGCGGGGCCGAGCACGAGATAGGGCTGGAGCGCCTTCGTGACGTCGCTCCCCGGCCACCTCAGCTTGAGGTCGAACGACAGCGCGGTGCTCTCCATGAGGCTGAGATCGGCCGGCGCCGGCCGCGGGGGCGCGAGCTGAGGCCGTAGCGGCGTGACGCCGAACCCCAGGCTGATCGCATCACCCAGATCCAGCAGATGACCGGCCACCGGCTCGGCCGCGGAGGCGGCGAGCGAGGTCAGCGGGCTGACGGCGAGCATGAGCACGAGCATGACGAGAACGTGTCTCAACATCTGATGTCTCCGTAGCGCGATGATTCAGCGCAGCGGCGCGCCCTCGGCGACGAACTGCAGCGAGGCGGAGTTGAGGCAGTAGCGCAGTCCTGTCGGCCGCGGCCCATCGGGGAAGACGTGGCCGAGATGACCGTCGCAGCGCTTGCAGCGGATCTCCACGCGCTCCATGCCGTAGCTGTTGTCGCGCAGCTCGGTGATGTGCTCGGGATCGAACGGCTCGTAGAAGCTCGGCCAGCCCGTGTGCGACTCGAACTTCGTCACCGAGCGGAAGAGCGGCAGCGCGCACAGCCGGCAGGCGTAGACGCCGGCTTGCTTGTTGTTGAGCAGGCCGCCGCAGAACGGCGGCTCGGTGCCGTGATCGAGCAGCACGCGGCGCTCCTCGCGCGAGAGGCCGCTGGCCAGCCGCTCGCGCTCGGCGCCCGCCAGCGGGCCGAGATCGAACCCGGACTTGGACTGCACGGTCATGGAGAGCCTCCCAGGCAGCGCTCGACGGCGTCGGCCAGCGCGTCGGCGCGCGCGTCGAGCTCGGCGGCGGTGAGATTGGCGATCGGGTGCGGCGTGTCCACGAACGCGTAGCCCGGCTTACCCCAGCTCGTGGCCATGGCCTCGCCGGTGGCGCGGAACGGCGTGGTGACGATGGCCACCGCAGGCACGCCCTGCTGCTCCATCAGGATGGCGTCGAGCACACTGCTCGACGAGCAGGAGCCTCAGTCTCCGATGCCGGAGACGACGAGGTCCGCCTGCGCCCGCAGCGTCTTGACCGCCGCCTCGTCGATCTCGTGGCTCGGCGAGCGCTTGCGGCTGGTGAGCGCGACGGTCATGCCGTGACGCCGCGCCAGCCGGTCGGCGAGCTTCGCCAGCAGCGTGTCGGAGTTGAACTTCGTGTTGTCCACGAGGCCCAGGCGAAGGCCCCCGAGATTGGCCGGCCGCGGCGCGAGATCGACCGCGCGCTCGACAGGCTTGGATGTCGGATCAAAGAGCTTCACGCTGACCTCCTCGGAATCTCGATACGCGTGGTGATCGCCTTCGTCCACTTGTTGCCCCAGCCGGGCAGGCATGCGGACCAGCTTCCCGCGCGGCCACCGGCGCACACGATCAGGATATCGTCGGGGCGCTCGAACAAGCGGCGCCACGTCGTCGCGTCGGCGGGCTCGACGGCGCCGGGCAGGCGCGCGGCGCGCTTGAAGTCGGCCACCGTGCGCCGCGTGTGCTCGAGCAGGAAGTCCTGGACCTTGCGGCGGCTCCAGCCGCTCTGGCGCAGGACGTCGGCGTGCTCGCCGGCCAGCACGAGCAGCGATTGGTTGAAGCCCTTCATGTTCGGCACGCCCAGGTTCGACAGCGCGTCGGCGAAGCACGCCAGCAGCGGCTCGGGCGTGGCCGCGAGCTGGTTGTAGACCTGGTAGAGGCTGTTCGACGCGTAGACCGTCACCGCGCTGTCCTCGGGCCGCAGGCCGCGGCTCACGTGCAGCGGCTCCCACGGATGGTCGTCCTCGTGCTCGGCGAAGCAGAAGGCGTACTTGCCGGGATTGCCGAGCGTGGCGCGGTCGAGCAGGCCCGGCCGGGTGTTCATCGCGTTCATCATGACCAGCCGCACCGCGCGCCCGATCGTCGCGTTGGGCCGATGGCCCTGACCGAAGGCGTTGTTGCCGCTGTTGATGCCGAGCGCGCGCACGATGGGCCCGTTGACGATCAGCACCATCGCCGAGCCGCCCGTGCTGCTGGCCGGGCCGTGATACGCGAAGTCGGCGTGGCAGAGCCCCTTGAGCGCGGCGACCACGACCGGCAGGTACTCCGGCCTGCAGCCCGCCATCACCGCGTTGATCGCCACCTTGTCGGCGACGACCACCTGGTTGCGGCCGGCGATCTCGCCGATGACCTCGTCGCCGCGAAGGCCGCCGGCGGCGAGCATCGCTTCCACCGACGCGTCGGTCGGCGGAACGACGGGCAAGCCGTCCGTCCAGCCCGCGTCGTAGTAGGCCTCGATGAGCTGCTGGGGATCCTGCGCGGCGTCGGTCGTCACGTCGTGAACCGTACCAAGCGCGGCGGCGGCTGGCAATCGCTCACGGCGCCATGCGCGTGGTGCCGTCGCCCTGGTAGACGTAGCGGAACGTCGGGCAGCCGGGCTGCGGGCCGGGGCAGTAGTAGGCGACCATCTCGAGCTTGGCGTAGCGGCCGTCGGCCGTGCGCACCGCCCACACGTGGGGCTTCGGGCTCAGCACGTGGGTGAAGAAGCCGTAGGTGTACCAGCTCGCGATCGCCGGATTGCGCGGCTCGGCGGCGCCCTCGTTGGCCAGGTAGCCGTCCGCCGGCACCGTGCGCACCTGGCCGAAGGCGGTCTCGCCGAGGTCGAGAATGCCGGCGCCGGGGCCGGCCACGATCGCGTAGCGCTTGAACGCGAGATCGCCGTGACCGTCCACCACGGCGCCGAGCCGGAACGAGAAGTTGCGCCAGGCTTCGGCGGACGTGGCGTCCAGCGTGTAGAGGACGGGGCCGACGAGCGCGCGGCCGGCGTCGTTAGTGGTCTGCGACGCTGGTGATGGTCCCGACGTGAGCGGGTACGTCGGCACGTCGGGCGGGCGCAGCGTGAGCGCGACCAGCGTGACGGCGACGGCGGCGACGACGGTCGAGGCGAGGATCGGTCCGCGCGAGCCCGTCAACGCTTGCGGGCTTGGTTCAGCGCGTCGCCCAGCGTCATGCCGAAGCCGCGCTTGTCGCCCGCGTCCTTCATGTACGCCTGGGTCTCCGCCTGCTCCTCGTGGGCCAGCGCCTTCTCGCGCGAGAGCCGGATGCGCCGGCCCCCTTCCTCGATGGCCAGCACCAGCACCTTCAGCTCGCTTCCGGCCGGGAACATCTTGCGATGATCCGCGCCGCGCTGCGTGCCGAGCTCCGCGTTCGGCACCAGGCCCGTCTGCCCGGGCCCCAGGCGGACGAACACGCCGAACTGCTCCACGCGATCGACGACGCCGGTGAGCACGGCGCCGACGGCGACGGTGGAGGTCATCTGCTCGCCGACGGCGGCGCCCTCCGGCGCCAGCGCCAAACCGACGCGCCGCTTGCCGGTGTCGATGGTCACGATCATCACGGCGATCTCCTGCGTGGCGGCCACCGCCTCGCGCAGCTCGGCCTGGCGGTGGCGCGGGATCTCGCTGGCGTGCAGCAGGCCATCGACGCCGGGCAGCAGCTCGACGAACACGCCGAACTCGGCCGCGCGCACCGCGCGCCCGCGCACCACCTGGCGCTCGCGCAGGCGCCCGGCCACGGCCGTCCACGGATCGCCCTCCAGCGCTTTCAGGCTCAGCGTGAGCTTGCCCTTCGCCTCGTCGATCCGGATGACCTTGACGGTCACCGCCTCGCCCACGCGCAGGCGATCGCCGGCCCGCGCCACGCGCGCGTGCGAGAGCTCCGACATCGGCACCAGGCCCTGGATGCCGCCCAGGTCCACGAAGGCGCCGAAGTCGGCCAGCGCGGTGACGGTGCCCGGCAGCACGGCGTCCACGGCGATCTTCTTGCGCGTCTCCTCGGCCGCCTTGGCCGCCTGCTGCTCGAGGATGCGCCGGCGCGACAGCACGATGTTGCGGCCGCCCTCCTCGAAGCGCGTGACCCGGAACTCGAGCACCCGGCCGACGTAGTCCTGCTCGGACTCGACGCGCCGCAGGTCCATCTGCGAGAAGGGGCAGAACGCGCGCAGGCCGCCCACCGTCACCTCGTAGCCGCCCTTGATGACGGCGGCGACCTTGCCGTCCACCGGCAGGCCGCTCTCGGCCGCCATCGCGAGCGCGTCGCGCGCCTGGGCGCCCTGGCGCAGCTTGTGCGAGAGGCGGATCTCGTCACCCGTGGAGACGACGGTCGCCTCGACCTCGTCGCCGATGGCGATCTTCAGGCGGCCCTCGTCGTCGGCCAGCTCGGCGCGGTCGATCCACGCCTCGCCCTTGCCGCCCACGTCCACGAAGACGTGCTCGGCGGTGATCTGGATGACCCGGCCCTTGACGACCTGACCGCGCTCGAGCGCGGTCTGGGCTTGGTGGGCGGCGAACAGCGCGGCGAAGTCTTCGGATTCGGTCATGGCGCCCACAATTATACTGACCCCTGCCATGGCGACCCCCCGGCCGGCCCACCTGTCGATGATCCGCGGCTTCCACCTGGCCGACTTCCTCACGCTGGGCAATGCCGCCTGCGGCACGATCTCGATCTTCGCGGCCATGGTCTACGTGGACACGCGCCACGCGCGGGCGCTGTGGACGGCCATCGCCCTGCTGCCGCTGGGCCTCGTGCTCGACGTGCTCGACGGCCGCGTGGCCCGCTGGCGCCAGCGTCACTCGGCCATGGGGCGCGAGCTCGACTCGCTGGCCGACGTCATCTCCTTCGGGGTGGCCCCGGCCGCGCTCGCGTATGCCGCGGGCCTGCGCGGCGCGTGGGACGTCGTCGTGCTCGTCTACTTCGTCTGCTGCGGCGTGAGCCGGCTGGCGCGCTTCAACGTCACGGCCGAAGAGCTGTCGGGCGCCGCCGGCAAGGTGAAGTACTTCGAGGGCACGCCCATCCCGTCGAGCCTGCTGCTGGTGGCGGTGGTGGCCGTCTGCGCGTGGATGGGACGGCTCGCCGACGATCTGCCGCTCGGCACGCTGCGGCTCGGCCTGGGCCGCCTGCACCCGCTGGCGCTGCTGTGGGCGCTGTCGGGCTCGCTCATGATCAGCAAGACGCTCCGAATTCCGAAGCTGTAGGAAGGGAAAAGGGGAACCCTGCTAGGGTTCCCCTAGATAAGAGAGGGATATTTCATGGCGACGACAGTAGGGTTCATCGGCGTGGGCAACATGGGCAACCCGATGGCGGGCAACGTGCTCAAGGGCGGCTTCCCGTTCACGGTCTTCGACAAGAGCCCCAAGGCCATGGAGAACCTCGTGCAGGCCGGCGCCCGCGCGGGCAAGTCCGCGCAGGACGTCGTCGAGTCCAGCGAGATCGTGCTGACGTGCCTGCCCGCCTCCCCCGACGTGGAGGCGCTCTACCTCGAGCCCGGCGGGCTCATCGAGCGCGCGCGGCCGAACACGCTCCTGATCGACCTCAGCAGCGTGCTGCCCTCCACGCCGCGCAAGCTCGAGCCGGCGGCCAAGAAGCGCGGCGTGCACTTCCTCGAAGCGCCGGTCAGCGGCGGCACCGCGGGCGCCAAGGCGGCCACGCTGGCCATCATGGTGGGCGGCGATCCCGCGCTGATCGAGCGCGCGCGCCCGGTGCTCACGTGCATCGGTCCCAACATCTTCAGCGTGGGCCCGGTAGGCGCCGGCAACACGGTGAAGGCCATCAACAACATGATGGCCAGCGTGAACTCGCTGGCCATGATGGAAGGCCTCACGCTGGGCGTGAAGGCCGGCCTCGACCCCATGGTGATCTACGAGGTGGTCAAGGCCAGCAGCGGCGGCAGCAAGGCGCTCGAGCGCATCCCGACGGCGATCGTGCCGCGCAAGTTCGAGCCCGGCTTCAAGGTGTTCCTGATGAACAAGGACCTCGACACGTTCAACACGATCGCCAAGGAGCTGCACGTGCCGGTGAGCTTCTCCAACGTGGCCCAGCGCTATCAGCAGGCCGCGCTGGCCGCCGGCCTCGGCGACATGGACACCAGCGTGGTGCAGACGCTCATCGAGCGGCTGGCCGCCGTGGAGTTCCCGAAGAAGAAGTGAGCCGCGCGAGGAGGGCGTCGGCGAACCGCTCGCCGGCGCCCTCCACGAGGTCGAGGCCCAGTCCGGGCTCATTGACCTCGACTTCCATCACCACGAAGCCGTCGTCCGCCGCCACACCGTCCACGCGCGCGTAGAGCGGTCGCGCCGGCACGAGCGCGAGCACCTCGGCCATTGCGTGCACCACCGCGGGCGGCAGCGCCTCGGCGTGCATCGTCCCCCCGTACTGGGAGTTCACGCGGAACTCACCCGGCGCGGGCACGCGGCGGAGGCCGTGCGAGAAGGTGCTGTCGAAGAACACCCCGGCCAGCTCGCCGCGCTCGATGCCGGGCACGAGCTCCTGCACGAGCACGCGATCCAGCGTCTTGCCCATCTGCGCCCGCGCCAGCGCGGCCGCCTCGCCGCCGCGGGCGACACGCTCGACGCCGAAGCCGCTGGCGCCGATCAGCGGCTTGAGGACGGCCTCGCGCAGGCCCAGGCCCTCGAGCGCACCGGCGATCGCCGCCGGCTCGGCCGCGACCTCGACCGTGCGCGGCACGCGGGCGCCCCGCGCGCCGAGATCGAGAACGTGGGCCTTCGAGAGATTCCAGCGAACGAGCGGCGGCGGGTTGAACGTGCGCGCGGCATCGAGACGCGCCAGCCACGCGAGATAGGCCTCGGGCGCGTGGTGGTAGTCCCACGTGGCCCGGATCACCACGGCCGCGGCCTCGGCGAACGGCGCGAAGGGGCCGTTCCACGGCGCCGCCTCGACCCGACGGCCGCGCGCGCGCAGCGCGGCAGCCAGTCGCTCGTCGCTCGGGTCCAGCTCGGGCCAGGCCGCGCACGTGGCCAGCACGAGCGGCACACCCGTCACTGCGGCAGCGGGCCCCCCACCGCGAACTGTGTCGGCTCGATCCCGGCCAGCTTCACGTAGAGTTGCCAGGGCGCCGGGCCCGCCGCCGTGAGCGGAAACCACACGATCGTGTTGCCCTGCGTGCGGCTCGGGCCGCTGCCGATCGGAAAGCCCACGCCCACGCCCGAGCCCACGCCGATACCGCCGCCGTAGGAGGCGCCGCCCACCCCGACACTGATGCTCGGCGGCGGGCCGGTGACCACCGGCGGATTCTCGACGTTGTCGGGCGCCAGCGAGGCGCCGCCGGGCTTCATGATCCAGGCCTGCTCCAGCCGCTGCCCGTTGGTGTCGAGCTCGATCCGCAGCCGGTCGGCGACGACCTGGTATGCCGCCGACACGCGCGCGCCGCGCGGCTGCGGGTCGGGCTTGTAGGGCAGCGTCGCGTGCGAGCAGCCGGCCAGTAGCGCCAGCACGAGCACGGACCACCGAAGATGCATGTCTGATGACCTCCCAGCGCCTTCATCGTATCGGAGAGCAGCCGACGTCTCCATCGTTGGACATTGACGGCCGGCCGGCCGGTCGGGATAATTGTGGTCACATTTATAGACACAAGGAGGCCGCATGCGCTCGATCGGCATCCGGGAGCTGAAGGCCCGCACCAGCCAGGTGATCCGCGAGGTGCGGCTCCACGGGGGCGAGGTCGACATCACGCATCACGGCCGCGTGGTCGCCCGGCTGGTTCCCGTGGCGGTGCCGCGGCCGGCCTCCCGGCGCTCGGCAGCGGTGTGGTCGACGATCGACCGTGTCGCCCGCGAGATCGGCCGACGATGGCCGAAGGGCGTGTCGGCCGTTCAGGCGGTGCGCGAGGGCCGTCGCGATCTCTGATGGTCGTCGACGCCAGCGTGCTCGTCAGCAGTTTCCTTCCCCACGACGTCCACCACGGCACCAGCCGAGGCTGGCTCGCCCGTCACGTCGACGAAGGAGGGCTGGTGCTGGCGCCCACACTGCTGTCCGCCGAGCTGGCCGGCGCCGTGGCGCGACGAAGCGGCTCGTCACGCCTTGGGCGTCGCGCGGTCGACGCCATTCTGAGGCTGCCGACACTACGCTTGATCGCGCTCGACGAGCCGCTGTCCCTGGCGGCGGCCATCCTGGCCGCGCGCCTGCGCATTCGCGGCAGCGATGCCGTCTATATCGCCACGGCCGCGCTGCTGCGCCTGCCCCTCGTCACCTGGGACACCGAGCAGCGAGACCGGGCCGCCCGCATCGTGAATGTCATGAGCCCGAGCTGATCACCTTCGGCGTTTGACACTCTCGCCGGGCGCTCCTAGACTGCCGCCACCAGTCATCGATCCCGTCCTGAGCAGGAGGGGAAGAGGGGAACCCTGCGAGGGTGCCCCTTCCCAAAGGAGCTCCCATGGGTCGCCTCTCACGCCGCCATTTCCTCGCCGGCGCCGGCGCCGCCACCGCGCTGCTCGGCCGGGCTCCGGCCGCGCTCGGCCAGCAGGTGCGCGAGCTGCAGGTGTGGCACACCGAGGTCGAGCCGCAGACGGTCAAGACGATCCAGGACACCAGCATCGCGGAGTTCGAGAAGAAGTTCCCCGGCTTCAAGATCAAGCAGCAGGCGCTCGGCTGGGGCGATCTGAACACCAAGCTGCTGGCCGCGCTCGCCGCCGGCGGCCCGCCCGACCTGACGCACCTGAACCCGTTCATGACGGCGTCGCTCTACACGAAGAACCTGCTGCGCCCGATGGACGAGCTGATCCGCGCGCTCGGCGAGAAGGACATCCACGAGGCCACGCTCAAGCTGCAGTACTTCGACGGCAAGTACTACGGCGTCACCCACGCCATGGGCGCCACCTATTTCTGCGAGCGGCGCGACCTGCGCGAGAAGAAGGGCCTCAAGCCGCCGCAGACGTACGACGAGATGCTGAACCTGTGCGCCGCGCTCACCGAGGGCGGGCGCTTCGCGTTCCAGATGCCGGGCGAGAAGCTCTACATGGGCTTCGTGCACCCGGCCGAGTGGCTGGCCTCCAACGGCGGCTCGTGGGTCGAGGCCAAGACGTGGCGCCCGCAGCTCAACAGCAAGTCGATGCTGGAGACGCTCGAGTACCTCCAGAAGCTCAACAAGTTCCAGCCGGCCGGCTGGTCGGGACAGAAGTACCTCGACACCCAGGCCGCGCTGGCCACCGGCAAGATCGCGATGTCGTATCTCTCGGGCGCCCGCGCCATCGGCTACATCGAGAAGTACGCGCCCGAGGGCATGCGCGACCCCGAGCACTTCATGCCGATGCTGCGGCCCCACGGCCCCTCGGGCAAGGTCGGCACCACCACGCTCGACGGCGAGAACTGGGCGGTGTTCACGCAGTCGAAGTACCCGAACGAGGCCTTCGAGTTCCTGAAGCTCTTCTACAAGAAAGAACACTACCTCGCCTACTGCCACTCCGTGCCGATCCATCTCTCGCCGATCTTCAAGTCGATGCTGTCGGATCCGGCCTACCTGGCCAACGAGCGGATCAAGAAGTGGAAGGGCTGGCACGACGTGATGATGTCGGCGCTGGCCGAGAAGCGGCTACTGCCGCTCGGCTTCAGCCGGCCCGACGACAACCTGCTGCCGTTCCTGGCCGAGCTGGACGGCTCCAGCATCGTGGCCGACATGGTGGTGGAGGTCATGGTGGGTGGCAAGCCACCGAAGGCCGAGGCCGACCGCGCGCAGAAGCGCGCCGAGGAGCTGCTGACCCAGCTCGGGCACAAGCGCTGGGCGTAGTCCCGCAGGGAGTGACGACGCCAGCGTGAAGCGCCATGCCCTCACCGGCTGGCTGCTGCTGGCGCCGTCGCTCCTGCTGCTCGGCGGGCTCGTCGTCTTTCCGATCCTCTACAACGTCTGGCTGAGCCTCTTCGACAAGCACGCCTTCATGCCGGTGCAGCGCTTCGTCGGCGCGCAGCACTATCTCTACTTCGCGCGCGACGAGGAGTTCTGGTCCAGCGTGCGGTACGGCACGATCTACGCGGGCACCACGCTGGCGTTGCAGCTCCTCCTCGGCGTGGGCGCCGCACTCCTGCTTAACGAGGCGTTCCGCGGGCGCAACCTGCTGCGCGGCATCGTGCTCTTTCCCTACATGATCCCGACGATCGTGGCGGTCATCCTCTGGAAGTGGCTGCTCAACGACAGCTACGGCCTGGTGAACCACTGGCTGGTCGCCACGGGACTGGCGGCGGCGCCGGTGGCGTGGCTCGGCAAGGACCACATCATGACCTCGCTGGTGCTCACCAGCGTATGGCAGTTCTTCCCGTTCGTCGTGGTGACCTACCTGGCCCGCCTGCAGACGATCGCACCGGAGCTCTACGAGGCGGCCAAGGTGGACGGCGCCGGCGCCTGGCGGCGCTTCCGCCACGTCACCCTGCCCCAGACGCGCAACGTGCTGTTCGTCATCGTGCTGCTACGCTCGATCTTCATGTTCACCAAGTTCGACACGGTGTGGCTGATGGCCGGCGAGGGTGGCGTGAGCCGTTACGTCCGCACGCTGCCGGTCTACGCCTACGCGCGCAGCTTCACGTACCTGCAGGCCGGCATGGGCGCCGCGCTCGCCGTGCTCATGTTCTTGATGCTGCTGGCGGTGACGGCCGTGTACTTCCGGGTCCTGCGCGACGAGGAGGCGGTGGCGTGAGACGGCGGCTGGCGCTCTACGGCGGCGGGCTGGTGCTGCTGGCCATCGGCGCCTTCCCGCTGGCCTGGATGCTCTCGACCGCGCTGAAGCCGTCGGGCGAGATCTTCGCCACGCCGCCCACGCTGGTGCCGAAGGTGGTGACGCTCGACAACTTCCGCCGGCTGTTCGTCGAGACGAGCTTCCTGACGTACTTCGCCAACAGCGTGCTCGTCTCGCTGGCCACCGTCGGGCTCACGCTGTCGGTCTCCGCGCTGGGCGCCTATGCGCTCACGCGCTTCGTCTTCGCCGGGCGCGAGCGCGTGGCCGGTCTCATCCTCATGACCTACATGTTCGCGCCCATCATGATCATCATCCCCTTCTACATCCTGGTGAAGCAGCTCGGGATCGTGAACACGCGGCTGGCCCTCGTGCTCTCCTACACGACGTTCTGCCTGCCGTTCTGCCTCTGGCTGCTGCGCTCGTTCTTCCACGCGATCCCGCTCGAGCTGGAGGAAGCCGCGCTGGTGGACGGCGCCGGCCTGCGGCGCGCGGTCTGGCACATCATGCTGCCGCTGGCGCTGCCCGGCCTCATCGCCGCGGGGATCTTCACCTTCATCCTGGCCTGGAACGACTTCCTCTTCGCGCTGGTGCTCATCACCTCGGACGAGCTGAAGACGCTGCCGGTCGGCGTCAACGACCTCTTCAACGCGACGATCGTGGACTGGGGGATGATCATGGCGGCCGGCGTGATGATCACCGTGCCCACGATCGCGTTCTTCGCGGCGGTGCAGCGCTACCTCATCCAGGGCTGGGGCGCGGGCGGCGTGAAGGGCTAGCTCACCTCACGCCGGCAGGCTGTACAGCCGCGCGCAGTTGTCCCAGAGGATCTTGGCCTTCGTCTTCTCGCTGACACCTTCCAGCGCCACGAACTCCTCGATGGCGTGGGGGAAGAGACCGTCGGAGTGCGGGTAGTCGGTGGACACGACGATGTTGTCGTCGCCGACCGCCTCCACCACCTGCTTGAGCACCTTCTCGTCGGCGTCGGTCGCCACGTAGCACTGGCGGAAGAAGTACTGGCTGGGGAGCTGCGAGATCTGCACCTCGGAACCCGGCCCGAACTTCTCCCACGCCTCGTCCAGCCGCCAGAGCCACCACGGCAGCCAGCCGCAGGTGCCTTCCAGAAACGCGCAGCGCAGGCGCGGGTGGCGCTCCAGCACGCCGCCGGCGGCCATGCTGCCGAAGGCCATCATCAGCTCCATCGGGTTGCGGCCGGCCACACCGATGACGCGCCCGTTGGGATGATCGAGGTAGCGCCGCGCGATGTCGTCGCGCAGCGAGGACTGCCCCGTGGGATGAAAGCCGATCGGCACGCCGAGCTCCTCGATGGCGTCCCACAGCGGGTCGAACTCGGGGTCGTGGATGTGGCGGCCGTTGATCGGGTTCGGGTTGCCGATCACCGCGACGGCGCCGAGCTCGCGCACCGCGCGCCGCGCCTCCTTCACGCACTCGCCGATGTCGTGGAAGGCGAGCTGGGCGGCGAACTTCAGCCGCTCGGGCTTGTAGGCGCAGAAGTCGCGCGTCCAGTCGTTGTGGGCGCGCGCCAGCGCCGCCGCCACCTTGGGGTCATGGTCGTCGTGCATGAGCACCTGGCGGCCGCGCGTGCCGTACACCACCGCCACGTCGATGCCCTCGATGTCCATGGCGCCGATGTGAGTCTCAGAGTCGTAGCCGCGGTCGTGGGCGATCTGGTAGTGCGGGCTCCGCTCGAACGCCCGGCGCTGGAGGTCCTTGCCGACCACCGCGGTGTGCGTCCGCTTGGACATCTCGGCGATGGCGAGGTCGCCGATCTGGATCACCGGTTGGTTCGGCGCATTGTGCGTGCCGCGCACGAACTTCGGCGCGAACTTCTTGAACGGCTCGTCGAGATAGCGCTCCCAGAGACCGTCGGGCTCCATCGTGTGGAGGTCGCTGTCGAGCACGCGGAACCCGTTCTTCATGGCGGTCTCCTCAACAAGCCGGTTTGCGGAGCATCACAGGGTCGATCCTGCGCGTGAGCTGGCGGCCGTCGCTGGTGGTGCCGTGCAGCGTGCCGCCATCGAAGATCGGCTTGCCGCGCAGCATGGTGAAGACGGGCCAGCCGGTCACGCTCCAGCCTTCCCACGGGCTGTAGTCGGTGACGTGGAAGTCCTCCTTCACCAGCGTCTTCTGCACCCGCGGG
>Ga0137394_10000830_pt1 | contig 21647 bp, 15 predicted proteins | sample czobulk116metaG_FD_108278 | JGI IMG/M metagenome (GOLD analysis project Ga0137394, IMG submission 108278) | Vadose zone soil microbial communities from Angelo Coast Range Reserve, California, USA - czobulk1.16 metaG | ecosystem: Environmental > Terrestrial > Soil > Vadose zone | place: USA...
CCCATCGAGATTTTCGCGCCGTGCGCCGCCTCCCACTCGAGCTGCTCCTGATAGGTTCGTCCGGCGGCGGCCGCCGCAGCGTAGCGCAGCGCCGCCGACTCCACGGCATCGGTGTTGACGCGCGGCGCCATGTAGTTGCGGGGCAATCCGGCGGGCCCCGAGCGCGCGCTGACGTCCGCGCCCAGCTCGATCAGCATCTTGACCGCGGAGGGATGCTTCTGGTCGACGGCCCACATCAGCGCCGTCGTGCCGCGCAGGCTCTCTTTCGCGTTCACGTCGGCGCCGCTGGCCAGCAGCAGCTTGATCGCCTGCGGATTGCCGTTGCGCGCGGCGAGCATCAGGACGGTTTCGCCGTTCGGTCCGCGCTGCTTCGCGTCCGCCCCGGCCTTCAGCAGCGCGTCGATCATGGCGGCGTTCCCGTAGAGCGACGCCATCGCGAGAGGCGTGACACCCTCGCGATTCGTCGCGTCCATTCTGGCGCCCGCACGGATCAGGGCGTTCGCCATCTCCAGGTCGTCACGGTAGACGGCCCAATGCAGCGCCGTCGCGCCATCGGCCTGGGGCGCGTTCACATCCTGCTTCTGCTGCAGCAGGGCGCGCAGCGCCGTTTTGTCGCCCTTCATCGCCGCATCCGCGATGTCGGCATGGCTAACAGCCCGTGATGCAACTCCATCTGCATTCGAGCGGCGCTGCATCCCGTCTGGCTGCGTTTCTCCTCCCTCACGTATTCCCGATACTCTCGGTCGTCGCGCCTTGCCAGCCGGGCGCATCGCCGCTCTCGGTGCGACGATGGAGTTGCACCACGGACTGCTCGCCCGCGCAACGCCTGCCATGGCGACGAGCAGCAGCGCAACACATCCGCCGATTCGGCGTGTCGTCATCGTTCTTCGTTCTTCCATGAGTTTCACGGCCTGCAGGGCGACCCAACGAAAAGGGGCCGCACCCCTTCTTTGGAAAAAGGGTACCGCCCCTTTTCGCAATCGCGCCGGTTACAGGTTCGTCAGCCGGCCGGTGCTGTCTCCCTGTTTGTCCTGGTGAATGCCATACATCTCCAGGATGTTCAACAGCAGGTTGCCGGTTGTGACGGTCTTGCGTTCGTACGCGAGGTGGCGTCCGCCTTTGAGCTGGCCGTTCGCGCCGCCGACGAGAATGTGCGGCACGTCGAAGTGCTGGTGCTGATTCGAATTCCCCATGTTGCTCCCATACATGATCAGCGAATGATCCAGCAGGGTGCCGTCTCCCTCGGGAATCGACTTCAGCTTTTCCGCGAAGTACGCGAGCGTCGACACGTGGTACCGGTTGAGGTCGGCGTATCGCTGGACCTGCACGGGATCTTCCTGGTGGTGCGACCCGCCATGGAACCCGACGCTCTGGCCGCCGTTCGGGAAGAGCTCGCTCTTCGGGAACGCATAGCTCCGGCTGGTCAGGTCGCGCGCGCCGAGCAACGTCACGACGCGCGTGATGTCCGCCTGGAACGCGAGCGCCGTCAGATCGCAGTGCAGCTTGATGTGCTGATCGAACTGCTCCGGTACGCCGGGCGGAAGGTCGATCTCCGGCACGGTCGCCGACGCCTTCGCGGCCAGGTGAATTCGTCGCTCGATCTCCCGAATCTCCTCTGTGTACTGGTTGACGGTCTGGCGGTCTCCGGGGCCGAGCGTCTTCCTGAGACCCGCCAGCTCGTTGAGCAGGGAGTCGAGGATGCTCTGATTCTGCTTCATGCGCGATGCGCGAACTTCCGGCGTTCCGCCGCTCCCGAACAGGCGCTCGAAGACGACCTGCGGATTCAGCTCCATCGGCAGCGGGCTCGTCCGCGGCTCCGCCTCCCCGGCCGGCGTCGGCAGGGCAATCCACGAGATCGAATTGGTGTAGGAGCAGCTGTAACCCTCGCCGCAGTTGCTCGAGCTCGAATTCGGATCTTCCACCGACAGCTGCAGCGACGGCAGCAGCGTGCCCTGGCCGATCTTCTGCGCGATGATTTGATCGATCGTCGGACTACCGACGGTGGCGTCGGAGCCGGCGGTTTTTCTCGGCTTGATTGCCGTGAGGAACGCGGCCGCGACCCAGTGGTCCGATCCGGTCGTTCCCTCGGGAGGCTCCGCCGACTTCGACCACAGTCCGCTCATGACGACCGAGTGCTCCCTCACCTTCGCGAGCGATTCGAGAATGTGAGGCAGCTTGGCCGGCAGCGCGCCTTCCGCTTCGGGCACCCAGTACCCAGGCGCCATGCCGTGCGGGAAGAACATGCCGACGAAGCGGTTTCTCGAGGGCGCGGCGGCGGTCTGCGCCAGCGCCGTCGCTGCGGGCACCATCGCCTCGAGCAGCGGCAGCGCCAATGTCACCCCCGCTCCTCTCAGAAAAGTCCGGCGCGGGAAGTGTTTCTTCGAGACGAACATGTTATCGGCTCCCCTTCTTCGTGTCCCTGGCGCCCGGGGTCTCGATCTCGTGGCTCGGAACGGCGGTCTCCTGACCCTTCGTATTCATCTGGAACGGCTTGCTTCTGACAACGCCGAGCACCAGCGCGGAGAAACGGTTCTGATCGCGCGCCGCGTCCCGGGCGAGCGAGCGGACCAGCGGCATGTCCCGATACTCGACGCCGCGGCCCAGCGCATACGTCAGCAGCTTTTCCGCGACGACCTCCACGAACTGATTGGAGTAGCCGAGAAGCCACGTGCGGAGGCCTGCCGGATTGTCGATCTTCGTGCCGTCGAACAGCTGCGCCGACGCGTCCACGGGAGTGCCCTCTTCGTGCGTGCGCCACAACCCGATCCCGTCGAAGTTCTCGAGGGAGAAACCAATCGGATCCATCAGGCTGTGGCACTGGATGCAGTCGGCGCGCACGCGATGGTCCAGCATCTTCTGGCGCATCGTCGGCTCTTTCGAATTGCCGGCGGCATCGGCGGCTCTCGCCGGCAGCGGCGGAACGTCGGGCGGCGGCGGCGGCGGGCTCATGCCGAGGATGTTGGTCATGACCCACTTGCCGCGGGTCACCGGCGACGTGCGCTCCGGCTTCGACGTCGTCGTCAGAATCGCGCCTTTGCCCAGCAGGCCGCGGCGCAGGTCCATGTCGGGACCGAGCGTCACGCGGCGGAACTGGCTGCCATAGATGTTCGGGATGCCGTAATGTTTGGCCAGCCGCTCGTTGACGAACGTGTAGTCGGCGGTCAGCAGCTCCACCACGTTGCGATCTTCGCGCACGATGCTGTCGAAGAGCAGCTCCACCTCGCGCCGCATGGCCTGGCGGAGCGGATCGTCGAAGTCCGGGTAGAGCATCGGCAGGGGGCCGACGGCCTGGAGCCCGCGCAGGTTCAGCCACTGCCCGGCGAAATTGACCGCGAGCGCTTCGGCGCGGGGATCCTTCAGCATGCGCCGGACCTGCCGCTCGAGCGTCGCCGGATCCTTGAGCTTCCCCTGACTCGCGAGATCGATCAGCTGATCGTCAGGGATGCTGCTCCAGAGAAAAAATGACAGGCGCGATGCCAGGTCCAGATCGTTGATGCGGTAGGTATCGCCGGCCTTCAACGCCGGTGGCTCGGCTTCGATGCGGTAGATGAATTTCGGCGATGCCAGGAGGCGGGCCAGGACCATTTCGATCCCGTGATCGAAGTCGCCTTCCTGGCGGCCCGACTGATAGAACGCCATCAGCACATCGACGTCCGCGGCGGTCGGCGGACGCCTGAAGCCGTTTCTCGCGAGCGTCGTGACGATCTTGCGCGCGCAGGCGGTCTCCTCGTTCGGGCCCGCGGGGCGGCAGGCGAAGATCCTGCGGCGGCTCGGCGACTCACGCGCCGCCATGGCGTTGAACGGACCTTCGATCCGCACCGTGCCGACGTGGGGAAAGAACGTGAACCCCGGAGTGGGACCGGTCTGGATCGTGTCCCGCATGAAATGCTGATCGAGATCGAGCAGCGGCGCGAAATTCGTGGCGAGGAAGGTCACGCCAACGGCGTGCGATCCCGCGGTCGTCGTGAAACGGACGCGCATCGGCGGAGGTTCAATGCGGAAACCGCCGCCCCCACCTCGCGCGCTACGCGCGCTCGGAGTAGGAGGCAGACCAGCGCCGCGACCGCCAGCCGCCGCGCCCGGACCGACGCCACGCCCCCGCTGACCTGCCTGCGCGCTCGCGCCTCCGCAACCGCCGTCGGGTTGACCGAACCGCCGGCTGCCCTGCCAGTCGAGGAGCTGCAGCCGCTCGCGATCGAGCAGCGCTTCGAGCTTTTCGCACGGCACCGAACCGAATCCGCTCGGCGACATGTTGTCCCCGAAGATCGGCGTGATGGTGAGGGTGTATTCACCGTCGGACGGGAAGACGTGATTCACGAGCATGCCGCCGCGCGTGCCGAACGGCAGCCCCTCGATGTGGTAGTCCTGCGACGTGTCTTCAGGAGTCCTGTACACGACGAGCGTCGGCGTGGCCGGCTCGCCAATCGCCAGGCGGCTGATTTTGCCGGCCGCCGAGACATAGGCCTCGACGAGCGTCGACGAAATCCCGAGCGTGCCCGCCATGTTGTCGAAGCCGTGCGTGGAATCGTCCGACGGCAGGTACTGACCCGGATCGATCGCGAGATCCAGCAGGTCGCGGACGACGTTCGCGTACTCCGTACGATTGAGGCGATGGAGGCCGGGCGGCGGCGTATAGGCTGTCGCGCTGCGATCGATCTCGTTTTCCAGCCACGCCGTCAGGCTCTCGTAGGTGGCCTTGTCCGGCCGCCGCGATCCGGAGGGCGGCATCATCCCGGCCCGGAGTTTTCTCACTACCCGTTCCCAGGCTTCCGCGTGATCGCTGACGTGCGTGATATCGAGATCGTCCAGCGTGATTTTCCGTGCGGCCTCCTGGCCCGACGCCCTGGCGCGCTGGCTGTGACAACCGACACAATACTGGTTGAGCAGCGCGCGCTGCAGGGAGATCGCCGCTGTCGCAGTGCCCGGCGCGGGCGGTTGCTGCGGAGCCGTCTGGCCCCTCACGGACAGCAGAAACGGCACGGTCGCCATGCAACTGACCGCCAGGAGTCTCGTGATCATTTCGATGGGGCTCCAGCCTCTTGGGAGGGAAGTCCTTACCGGCTAACATCATACCCGAAGGATCAGCGAGGCCGATGTCGCCATTTGTAACCTCGGCCCTTTCGGAGCGCGAGGCGTCGGAGCGCGAGGCGTTGGAGCGCGAAGCGTTCGGCCGAACCGAGCCGGCTCGCCTGAAAGGCTCACCCTTTGGCTTGAAGAGCCGGCTCGCCTGAAAGGCCCGGCGACCGCGCGACTTGAAGGCTGGCACTCCGGCGGCCATTTGAAGGGTCGCCCTTCGGCGTTTTATCGATTGGTGTATCCTGCAGCGCAACGCTTTCACCGGGCGCGCCGAGCTTTTCAAGAGGAGTGATCCGATGGCCAAATCGCCGAAAGGATCCGTCGATCGTCGTGGTTTTCTGAGAGGCGCGGCGGTCGGCGCCGCGGCGCTGGTGACCCAGCCGTCGGTGGCGCTCCCTCAGCCGCAGGAGACGCCCGCCCGCCCGGCGCCGGTCGCACCGTCGAGCGCCCAGCTCAACGCCGACACGGAGGCGCCACCCTCGAGAGCCCAATCGCGGATCGTCGAGCACCCGGGATCCGACTTCATGGTCGACGTGATCAAAGCCCTCGGGTTCGAGTACGTCGCGGCGAATCCGGGGTCCAGTTTCGAGGGGCTGCACGAATCGATCATCAACTACGGCGACAACAAGATGCCGGAGCTGCTGACGTGCTGCCATGAAGAGTCGTCGGTCGCCATGGCGCACGGCTACGCGAAGATCGAAGGCAAGCCGATGCTCGCGCTCGTCCACGGCAACATCGGCATCCAGCACGCGTCGATGGCGATCTACAACGCGTACGCGGATCGCGTGCCGGTTTTCGTTATCGCTGGAAACTGGCGGGACGCGGGCGTACGGCCCAACGGCGTCAACTGGTACCACAGCGCACAGGACATGGCGGCGATGGTGCGCGACTTCGTGAAATGGGACGATGAACCCGCGTCGCTCGGCGCATTCGCCGAATCGGCGGTGCGCGCCTACAAGATCGCGATGACGCCGCCCGCCGAGCCGGTCCTGCTGGTCCTCGACCACAACCTGCAGTTGAAGACGATGGGATCATCGAGCGTTCGCATCCCGAGATTGACGATGCCGTCGCCGCCTGCGGGCGATCAGGCGGCGGTGCGCGAAGCGGCGCGCCTGCTCGTTGCCGCGGAGAATCCGCGGATCAACGCGGGGCGCCTCGCGCGCACGCCGAAGGGCATCACGCTCCTCGTGGAGCTCGCGGAACTGCTGCAGGCGCCGGTCAACGGCGGCGGCGATCGCGTCAACTTCCCCTCGCGGCACCGGCTCGCCGGCGTCGGGTCGGGTCAGGCCGACGTGATCCTGAATCTGGAAGTCACCGGGGGCGGCGGCCCCGGCGGCGGAGCAGGCGCGACCGCCAACGGCAAGACGATCAGCATCTCTGCGCTCGATCTCTACATCAAGAGCAATCTTCAGGATTTCCAGCACATGGCCGACGTGGATCTCGCGATCGCGGCCGATTCCGAGGCCACGCTGCCGGCGCTGATCGAAGAGGTGAAGCGACAGTTGACCGCCGACCGCAGGCGGGCGCTCGAGGATCGCGGCGCCAAGCTCGCGGAGGTGCACGAGCAGGCTCGCGCCCGGGCCAAGGAGGCCGCCGCGTACGGCTGGGACGCGAACCCCATCAGCCTCGCGCGGCTGTCCGCGGAACTGTGGGCGCAGATCAGGAACGACGACTGGTCGCTCGTCTCATGGCAAGGCTTCATCAGCGGCTGGCCCGGCCGGCTGTGGAACTTCGACAAGCATCACCAGTACATCGGCGGCCAGGGCGCCGGCGCGATGGGCTACGGCGCGCCGGCCGCCGTCGGGGCGGCGCTCGCCAACAGGAAGCACGGCCGCCTCTCGATCAACATTCAGACCGATGGCGATTTGAACTATGCGCCCGGGGTGCTGTGGACCGCCGTCCACCACAAGATTCCGCTGCTGACCATCATGCACAACAACCGTGGCTACCATCAGGAAGTCATGTTCATCCAGCGGATGGCGAGCGAGCGCAATCGCGGAGCGGATCGCGCGCACATCGGCACGACACTCAGGGAGCCGAACATCGACTACGCCAGGATGGCGCAGGCGTACGGGATGCACGGCGAAGGGCCGATTGCCGATCCGAAGGATCTCGCGCCGGCGATCGCGCGCGGGCTCGAACGCGTGCGCGGCGGAGAGCCGGCGCTGGTCGACGTGGTCACGCAGCCGCGGTGAGGGCAAACCCGTGAAGACCACACTGTCGCTCGTCGTGGCCGTCGCCTGCGCCCTCCTCACTGTTGCTGGTCCATCGGCACAGACGCAGACGCCGGCTTCGCCCGGCTCTGCCGCGCCCGCCGGGAGCGCCCAGGCCGGCAAGGAACTGTACGTGCGGTACAGCTGCTACGCGTGCCATGGCTACGCGGGTCACGGGGGAGCCGGTGCGCGGCTCGTGCCGATGCCGATGACGCAGCCTGCCTTCACCGCGTACGTTCGTAATCCGCGCCAGATGCCGCCTTACACGGCCAAGGTCCTCTCGGACGCGCAGCTGGCCGACCTGTGGGCGTACATCCAGACGCTGCCCAAATCACCTCCGGCAAAGGACATCCCGCTGCTGATGCAGATCGTGAACGAGAAGTAATCCGGAATTCTTCGTCTTCACAATTCCTTCATCAGCCCCTGCGACACTTTCCTTGACGTTGTTTTCAAGGAGAGATGTCATGGGTGATCGATTCGGCTTCCGGCTCGTGATGGGCGCTGTCGTGATTGCGGCGCTCGCCGCTGTTGGTTTCTACGGATACAACCTCGGCCTGGCTCACGGCCTCGCGGAGGGCAGCAGGGCCGTCGTTGTTCCCGGCGGCGCAGTGCCGGTTGTCGCCTTCTGGCCCCGACCGTGGGGCTTCGGCTTCGGGTTCTTCCCGCTGTTCTTCATCGTGTTCTGGATCTTCGTCCTGCGCGCGCTATTCTGGCGTGGAAGGTGGCGCGGCCGGACGTGCGGATACGGAGGGGTGCCGGCCGCATTCGACGAGTGGCACCGCCGCGCGCACGCGCAGCAGGGTCAGCAGGGGCCGCCGCCGCCGGCGTCCGCGACGAATGCCTGATGTGAAGCACGTCCTCGTTGTCGACGATGAGCCGCGGATTGCCGAGATCGCGCGGGACTACCTCGAGCGCGCCGGCTTTCGCGTCGACGTGGCCGGGAACGGCGCCGACGCGCTCGCCTTCGCCCGCGCGCGGCGGCCCGATCTCATCGTGCTCGATCTGGGATTGCCGCACATGGACGGCCTGGACGTCACACGCGCGCTGCGCAAGTCGTCGCGCGTGCCGATCATCATGCTGACGGCGCGCGTCGAGGAGCGCGACAAGCTGATCGGCCTCGAGATCGGGGCGGACGACTACGTGACGAAGCCGTTCAGCCCCAGAGAGCTCGTGGCGCGCGTGCGCGCCGTGTTCCGCCGCGTCGATGCGGCGCCGGAGCGCGGCGACATCATCCGGGCGGGCGAGGTGACGCTCGACAAGCCGCGCATGCAGGTGACGGTAGGAGACCAGGCCGTCGACCTGACGCCGACCGAGTTCGAGCTGCTCGCCACCCTGGCGCGGCAGCCCGGGCGCGTGTTCACGCGGGCGCAGCTGCTCGACGCGATTCGAGGCGAGGCAGTGGAGTCGTTCGACCGCGCGATCGATGCCCACGTCAAGAATCTGCGGCGCAAGCTCGAACCCGATCCACGAATCCCGCGCTACGTGCTGACGGTGCACGGCGTCGGGTACAAGTTCGCCGAATGATGCGGACACGACGCTGCGGACCGGGCAGACCGCCATGGTGGCCGGACAACGAGGCGTGGCCGCCGGGCGATCGGTCCCGCCCGGGCGGGCAGCGGCGCGCGCGTTTTTTCCGGCGCCTCAGATGGCTGGCGCTGGCCGTGCTGATGCTCAGCGTCTGCGGAGCGCTGGCGCTCGCCTGGCTTGCGGCGACCTTCGTCGGCCTTGCCGCGCCGTTGCCGCGCAGCGTCGGCGCGCTGGCCGGCGGAATGGTGGGCGCGATCGTCACCGCGTTCGCGCTCGTCGGCCTGATGCGACGCATGGGGATGCCGCTCAGCGCCGTGATGGACGCGGCGGATCGGGTCGCCGCGGGTGACTATTCGGTACGTGTCGCGGAGCATGGATCCCCACCCATACGCGCGCTCGCCCGCGCGTTCAACGCGATGACCGAGCGCCTTCACAACCACGATCGGCAGCGTCGCGACCTGATGGCCGACGTGGCGCACGAGCTGCGGACGCCGCTCACCGTCATGCAGGGCAAGCTCGAAGGGCTGCTCGACGGCGTCTATCCGCTCGACGACGTTCAAATCGCGGCGCTGCTCGAGGAGGTGCATGTCCTCTCCCGCCTCGTCGAAGATCTCAGGACGCTCGCCCTGTCGGAGAGCGGCGCGCTGAAGCTGCAGACCGAGCCGACCGATCTCGGGGCGCTGACGCGTGACGTCGCTCGCGCGTTCGCGCCCGAAGCCACCGGGCGCGATGTCACGCTCGTGGTCGACGCGCCGCCCGATCTTGCCCCAATCGACATCGATCCGGTGCGTATTCGCGAGGTCCTGACCAATCTGCTGTCGAATGCGCTGCGCCACACGCGGCCGCCCGGTTCGGTCGACATCCATGTCGCGGAGACGTCGGCCGGCGTTTCCGTGGACGTGCGCGATGCCGGCCCTGGCATGACGTCCGAGGAGATCGCGCGCGCCTTCGATCGCTTTTACAAAGGACCGGCGTCCCGCGGCTCAGGGCTCGGCTTGTCGATTGCCAGGAGCCTCGTGGCCGCGCACGGCGGTGAGATTCATGCATCGAGCGATGCCGGCCGGGGCACGACGATGACGTTCACCCTGCCACGGGATGCAGAAGGCCGTCACGGATGAACGCAGAGCTCGCAACGAAGACACATGCTGATGATCGCGCTGCGAAGGGCGTGATCGCGACGATCTCGCCGCTCGGCTCGAGCCTTCGCACTACGAGGGCGCGGTCCCCGGAATCAGGGCGTCCGTCAGACAGAAGGGGCCGGGCAGGCGTCACCTACCCGGCCCCTGGAACCCTGACGACACGTCGCGTCTAGAAGGCGACTCGAAAGCCGAGTTGCAGGCTTCGCGGCGCGTAAGACAAGTTCGTGCTCGCCGTCGGCTTCCCGAAATCCGGGCTCGTTTCCGTGACGTTGTAGCCCCCGTAGTTCGCCCGGTTGAACAGGTTGAACACCTCCAGGAAACCGTCGATCCCCGCATGACCCTGCAGCTTCACATGCTGTTGAACCCGCATCTCCACCCGGTGGATCGGTTGGCCCACGAAGTCTTCGCGCGGGATGATTGTGCCGTTCAGCCGCTGGCGGTCGATGCTGGCGATGCCGAGCCCGCGCGCGTCGCAGCCACAGACGACCTGGGTGCGCTGGCCGGAACCGTAGAAATAGATCCCGCTCAACTGCAGCCCGCGCGCCACTGCCCAGATGCCGTTGAAGACCAGCCGGTGCCGCTGATCGGTTTCCGCGAGCGATCGTTCGCCGCCAAGATCCTGCGCAACCGGGAACGGAACCTCGGTGAACCCGCTGAGCGGGGCCGGGTCCCTGTCCCAGAGGCCCGACAACGTATAGGTGAGCGACGCCTGCCAGTGGTTGCTCATGCGCTTGGTGAAATTCGTCTGCAGCCCGTGATAGTCCGACCGGCCCGTGTGCGGAAACATCCCGATGATGCCGTATGTGGGGAACGCCCGATGACTGGCGTCCGAATACGGATAGGGGACGCCGGTGGCGGGGTTGAAGGTGATGTTGACGTTGTCCTGGATCGACTTCTCATCGCGGCTGCGCGTGTTGACGTAATCGGCCTCGATCGCCATGTTGGCGCCAAACTGATGCGCGATGCCGATCGAGCTCTGCAAGCTGTGCGTGACGTGCGAATAGTCCGGAATCGGCGCCTGCTCCTGCAGATCCCGCAACAGACAGCCCGGCAGATTGTTGACGTAGCAGAACCGCTGCAACGCCTGCTGGTAGGTCGGCAAGGGCCCGTTGAACGGATTCGCCGCAAAGTCCGGACGGCCGTCATTGTTGACCTGAATGACGGCAATCGTCAGGGGGCTCATCGGCCACAAGACGTTCGTGTTCAGGATGTCGTTGTAGTACAGCCCGGTGCCGCCGCGCAGCACCGTACGGTCGTTCAGTTGATAAGCAAAGCCCACTCGCGGCTGAACGTTGTTCGCGTCCTGCGGCCGGCCGGGTTGTTCGAATGGTGGGAAGCTGACGTTCTGTGCGAAGGCGTTCCAGATGAGGTCATACCGCACGCCGAGGTTCAGCGTGAGACGTGATGAAATCCTCCAGTCGTCCTGCGCCCAGGCGCCGTATTTGTCCATGCGGATGGGCGTCAGGAACGCCGATTCGTCCGACACGCCGACCTGGTAGCGCGTGGTGATCGAGGAGATCGCCGCCAGGTTCCAGGTGTCAGCGTTGAAAGCGTCTGGAAACAGCGCCTCGATGTTGGACGGAACCGCGCCGTTGTTGGCGGTTATGACCCCTCCGCACCTGTTGCAGTTGCGCGTGTTGTCCAGCAGATGCAGATACTCTCCACCGAGCTTCAGGTCGTGGCGCCCTCGCGCGTCGTAGGAATACGTGAAATCGTCGTGAACCGTGTACACATCCTGGTCGCGGAATCGCGGGAGGTTGTTGTTGCGATTGAACGAGAAGCCGCGGAAGTTGATGACCGGCCCGTCGGTCGTGATGCCGTTGGGGGCCTGCCAGTGCTTCGACCAGCTGGTGAGGCTCGCCTGATCGATGCCGTAGGCGGCAAATCCTCCCCTGACTTCGTTCAGGGCCCGGTTGCTGAGCACGGTGGTGAACCCGACGAGGACGTCGGTCGAATGCTCGCGGTTGCTGTTGGTGGCCGAGGGATGGTTGTTGGTGCCGGAGCCAAACGGCTCCCAGAGCGACGAGTGGGACACCTTCCCCATCAATCGCATCTTCGACGACATCTGATGGTCCACACGCACGCCCCCGAGCTTGACGTTTCTGATGCCGTCCAGCTCGACGTTGAACGCCCTGTACGGCGTGTTCCAAATCGACGTGCGCGGCTCGCGCTCGTATTCGTAGTTGCCGAAGAAGTGCAGCTTGTTCTGCACGATCGGCCCGCCCACGGTTCCGCTGATCTGCTGGTTGGAGTAGGGAAGGACGCGAAGCAGCACGGGATCCTCCGCGTTGAACTTACTGTCCCGGAAGTTGCCCACGAGCGATCCCGAAAGCGTGTTGGTGCCTGACTTGGTAATGGCGTTCACCTGCACCCCCGATGATCGGCCCTGGGTCGCGTCAAACCGGTTCGAGATGAACTGGAATTCCGCGATTGAATCCCGGCTGTAGCGGGATTGATTGCCGGTGCCGAGATTCGCCGTCACCGGCAGACCATCCACGTTGAGCTGGAACTCCCGCACGTCGACTCGGTCCTGCACCGGAATGGCGCCCTGCGCGTTGGTCCGGTTCCCGGGCGCCAGCAGTGCGAGCGACATCCAGTTGCGGCCCTGCGACGGCAGTTCCGACACCTGCCGCGGGTCGATGTTGCCCCCGACGCTCGATTGAGTTGTTTCGATCAGCGGCGATTCTGCGGTCACCGTCACCGACTCCTGTACCGACTGCGGCGACAACTGGAGGTTGATGACGATCGCCTGCCCCACGAGGAGCTCCACCCCCGTCCGCGTGGCGGTCGTGAAGCCAACGAGCTCCGCTGTGATCTTGTAGACGCCGATGCGCGCGGGGATTCGATAGACCCCTCGCCCATCGGTCACGCCGTCGAAGCTGTTTCCAGTGGCTTCGAGCAAGGCGTGGATCGAGACACCGGGCAACACGGCGCCCGTAGAATCTGTCACTGTACCGCTCAGCGACGCTTCCTGCGCGTACCCGACCAGGGGCATCGTCAGAATCGTGCAGACGAAGATCAACGATCTCATAAGGCGCGATTTCATTCGGACCTCCAGTGACCACGGCTTTCTGGACGGCGAAATAAGAAGGCGTAAGAGATCGGCTGCGGGAAAAAAATCAAAAATTGATGACAATTTTATGAGCGCCCGCATTCTAGGACCCGCATAAAGCGGTGTCAACGGGCAATGGCCCGACGAACCGCACAAAAACCGCGGTTGCCGAGGCCGGATCTATCGCGCTGGATCCAATCTCGTGAACCGCTCGTCCCGCTTGATTTGGGATGCAGGCAGCCGAGCGGGTCCTCACGTCGGCCCGCGCGGCCGCTCAACGAAGCGGCATGATGAACGCGACTGCCGTGACGTCCTCCGGCAGCGTCAGGTCCTGTATTCGCGCCGCGGCGGGCCGCTCGTGACCCGTGTAACCCAGCCCGATGGTAGTGGTCTGACCGGCCTTCACGGTGACTGCTTGCGTCAGCTGGCCATATCGTTCGTGCCAGGCGCGGATCGAATAGCGTCCTGGCGGCACCCCGGCGATCGTGAACGCGCCGTTCGCCCCGGTGACTGCAAAGTAAGGATGCGGGTCGACGCCGACATACGCCGTCATCCACGAGTGCACGTCACACTTGATTCGCATGATCGCATCAGGATGTCCCAGAGTGATCGTGTAGACCATGCCGGCCTGCGGCTGGCTCACGTTGAAGGCGTTGCCAGCGGCCGAGAGGCTATGGACATTGTGAAGGACGGGATCACTGTTCGTGACCCGCAGGGTCTGGCCCACCTGCGCACCGAGCACGCGCGGCGCATAGAGACATTCTCGCTGGTCGAGCGTCACGGAGCCCGCGGGCGCTCTCGCAGCTGGAAACTTTCCCTGAAGGTCGACATAGGCGTTCGCCAGACCACCGTCCGCGCTTCTGATCACGATTTCCTGCACGGCACGTTTGCCCGAGTACATCCGGCTGCACATCGGATCGGCGCCCATGCGGATGATGGGATTCGCAGGCACCGGACCGTCCACGCGCACACGTCCCTCGATGACGCCCGTCTTCAGCGATTGCGGCGCCACGCTCGAAACGGTGGGGTAGGGGACAGTCTCGAGACCGTCCCCTGCCATCGTGCTCACCACGTCCGGTCGCAACGCGGCCGATCCTGTCAACATGCAAGCGGCGATGACGATCGCGGCTGAGACTTTCATGGCTGCTTCGTCGAGCTCGGGCGCGGGCCGGGCGTCCGTGCTCGACCGGGCTTCTTGTCGTCCGGGTACCAGTACTGAAGATGGCAGTTCTCGCACGCCTTGTCGAGGGCGTCGCCCACCTCCAACACGCCGTTCACGTCTCGGGCATTCGTGACTCGCAAGGCGTTGATCGCGACATCCTGGAGGCCGTCCGCGTATTTCAGCCAGAGGCTCCAGTCTCGAGCCACTTTCTCCTGGATCTCGGCCGGCGTGAGCTCCGGAGCGTCCGGCCCGCTCTTGGTATTGGCTTCGTCAGGCCTCGCGATCGCGCGTCCTTCCATCTTGAGCAGGTTGGCCGCTTCGGCGAGCATCAGAGCGCTGTGCTGAACCACGGCCCATTCGTCGTCCGTCTTCGGCGCTTTTTCCTCGATGCCCGCGACCGTGATGTTCGTGGCCACAGACTCCCACACGACGTCGGCGCTCGGATCGACGATGCCCTGCATGATCTCTTTGACCGTGCCCACGAGCGTCACGCGACGCGCGGATGTTGCAGCCGACCTGCGGCCGATCTGAAGCGCGATCATGGCGGTCACCAGCCACGCCAGCGCCAACAGCACGAGCCAGTACGTCGTCCGCATTACGATGTAATTCGAAGCAGTTTGATCAGGTTGCCTCCAAGGATCGCTTCCTTGTCGGCATTGTTCAGGAACGACGCGTTGAGGACGAGATCCACGCCGACCGGCCAGTTGAAGGGGATGTCCGTGCCATACACAATCTGGCTGACGCCCATTTCCGCGACCAGATGGCGCAGCCCCTCTTCGCTGAAGATCATGGTGTCGATCAGCAGCTCGCGCTTGAAATACTCGCTCGGATGTTTCTTGTTCGCGCAGTTCGCGTTGGGCCGCACCTGACAGGCCGCTTCCGTTCGCCCGAGATACGACGGCAGATACCCGCCGGCGTGACCGGCGCAAATCCTGAGCCCGGGATGACGATCGAGCGTCCCGTCGAAAATCAGGCGCGAGAGGAAGTAGGTCGTCTCGAGCGGATTGCCGATGATGTTGCCCAGCTCGCCGCGCCCGCGTAACGCGCCCTCGCGAATGATATTGTCGGCGCCGCCGGGGTGCATGAACACGAGGACGCCGAGCTCCGCAGCTTTGGCCCAGAACGGATCGTACTTCGGCAACGACAGGTCCTCTCCGTTGACATGACCGCCGATCGACGCGCCACGCAGCCCCAGCTTCTTGACCGCATCCTCCAGTTGTTCAGCCGCCAGATCAGGATGCTGCAGCGCGATGGAGGCGAACGCGACAAAGCGATCGGGATGCGCGGCCACCCATTTTGCGAGCCCTTCGTTCTGGACCTGGACGATGCGGCGCGCGAGGTCGCGATCGGCCGCGTACCACCAGTACCCGTTGATGCTCAGCGCCTGGATGTCGAGGCCCTGCTGGTCCATCAGTCGCAGGCGCTCCGGCCCGAGCACGTTGCCGCCTCCGCCGCCCCTGCCGGCGCCGCCTCCCGCATTTGACGCCAGGCCTGTGCCTTTGACGACGTCGGCCACCTCCTGGACGATGCAGTGACAGTGCACGTCAATCACCTTGACGCGCCGGCCTGCCACCATCACTTCGCGGCGGCGGGGCGGCGCGGCTTGAACCGCGCGCGCGCCCGCATCCGCGATGCCGCGACCCGAGACGACGAATCCGGCCGTCGCGGCCGCGACAGTCTTGAAGAAATCTCTGCGGTTCGCCATATTGCCTCCAGGAGATTGCAGATTGATGATTGCAGATTGGTGATTGATTGCAGAATTGAATCAGCAATGCAATCAGCAGTCATCAATCAGCAATCTGCAATATCAGTGTCTGACCGCCTGCGCCAGGGCTACGGTGGTCCCCCGAAGCGTCGCGCGAAGGCGGAAGACCGACGAGGACGACGACAGCGACGAGCGTCGCGAAAAATTGCATAAGGATCTCCGGTGTCTGCGCCCGAATTCCGCGGCGGTCGAGCGACAAAAGCTTTCGAGCGTCACATTCTATGCTTGATAATGTGTGAGGTTCGTTCTAAAACACCCCAGCCCGCGCGCGGATCGACCATCGAAAGGGAACGTCATGAAGCGGCGCACGTCGAGTGTGGTCGTGGCAACGCTGGTTCTCGCAGCCGGCGGCTCCTGGTCCGAGGCGAACGCCCAGGGCGCGCCATCGAAAGCTGCTCCGCCGGCATCGATCCCCACGATGCCGCTCAACACTGTCGCGCGCCATGGCTTCTTCTACGCGGGCGGAAAATACGTGGGCGAGCTCGGTCCCAACAAGGAAGCGACGATGGGCGGGGCCATGTACGTTGAAGTGATGGTGCCCAAACAGATCCGCTCACCGTATCCCGTCGTGTTTCTTCACGGCGCGGGCCAAACCGGGGTCGACTGGCTGCAGACGCCGGACGGCCGGCCGGGCTGGGCGTACAACTTCCTCGACATGGGCTACGTCGTCTACCTCGAGGACTATCCTGCGCGAGGCCGTTCCCAGTATGTGCCGGGCGTCGACGGCACGACCGAGCGTCCGAACCTGAACATCCGCACGGCGCCGAATCTCGAGGAGACATTCACTGCGTCAGCCGCGCGCGGCGATTTTCCTCAGGCGAAAAAACACAACCAGTGGCCGGGCACTGGACGCATCGGCGACACGATTTTCGACAGCTTTGCAAAGACGCAGGTGCAGTTCCTCGGCGGCGGCCGGCAGGACGTCCTCACGCGCGACGCCAACATCGCGCTGCTGGACATGATCGGCACGCCGGTGATCCTGTTGACGCACTCGCAGGGCGGGGCATTCGGCTGGTTGATCGCGGACGCCCGGCCGAACATGGTCAAGGCGATTGTCACGGTCGAACCGGCCGCACCGCCGATCAAAGGCGTCGACGCGGCCAAGCTGACCTACACCGACGGCGGAGGGCTGAGCTGGGGCGTGACCGGCAGCGCGATCACCTACGAACCCGCGATCAGCAATCCCTCGGAGCTGCAGACGATTCTCGACGACAAAACTGAGCAGGGCAAGGTTGCCTGTTACGTGCAGAAGGAACCGGCGCGCAAGCTGAAAAACCTGCTGAACATCCCGGTGCTCTTTCTGAACGGAGAAGGCGGCTATCACCGCATTTACGATCACTGCCTTGCCAGGTGGCTGAATCAGGCCGGCGTGAAGACCGAGTACGTGGAGCTGGAGAAGGCGGGGCTGACCGGCAACGGCCACATGATGATGCTCGAGAAGAACAGCGCCGAGATTGCCAAGTACATGGGGAGCTGGCTCGCCAAAGCGGCGAAGCCCGCCGCCGGCGCCGTGATGTCGAAGGCGATGCCGCCGAAGGCGATCCCCACGTTCGCGACCGACAGCATCGCGCGCAAAGGCTTCTTCTTTGCGGGCGGACAGTACTGGGGCGGGCCTGGCAAGGAAATCATGCGCGGCGCGATGTACACAGAAGTCTGGGTGCCGCGCCAGATCCGCCGGGCCAATCCCATCGTGTTGCTGCACGGCAACGGACAGACCGGCGTCGACTGGCAACAGACGCCCGACGGTCGTCCCGGGTGGGCGTATCACCTCGTCGATCAGGGTTATGTGGTTTACATGGTGGACTATCCGGCGCGCGGCCGCTCCGCTTATGTGCCGGTGCCGGGGCCGGACGGCAAACCGATCGACGGCACGATCGGCATTCGAACCGCCCTCGAGCTCGAACGCATCTGGACGAACGGACGCGAACGCGGCGACTTCCCGCTCAAGATGAACCACACCCAGTGGCCCGGGTCCGGAAGGATCGGCGATCCGATCTTCGACAACTTCATCAGGACGCAGGTCCAGTTCGCCGGCGCCAGCACGACGCTGGCGCGGGACGCCGGGATCGCGCTGCTCGAGGCGATCGGCACCCCGATCATTCTGCTGACCCACTCGCAGGGCGGCGGCATCGGCTTCGACATCACCGAGGCGCGGCCCCGGATGGTCAAAGCGATTGTGACGGTCGAGCCCGGAGGGCCGCAGATCGGCAGCGTGAACACCGCGACGGCCGAGGCCGGTCCCAGGAATCCCAGATCGTGGGGGCTCACCGACAGTCCGTTTCAGTTCGATCCACCGGTCGCGCAGCCGTCGGATTTGAAGGTCTATCTCGAGGAGAAATCCGATCAGCCCGGCGAAGCGCGGTGCTGGCTGCAGGTGGAGCCCGCTCGCAAGCTCGTGAGATGGAAGAATATTCCGGTGCTCTCGATTTCGGCGAACGGGACGTATCACCGCACGTACGACCCGTGCATCCCGAAGTGGCTCAACCAGGCGGGCGTGAAGACCGACTTCGTGCGCCTGGAAACCGTGGGCGTCACCGGCAACAGCCACATGATGATGCTCGAGAAGAACAGCGACGAGGTGATCAGGTTCATCCTCAGCTGGATTCAGAAGAACACGACGACGTAAGCGACGGCGGGGCAGGAAGCGTATTCCAACAACAAGGGGCTGTCATGACGAGGAACGTTGCCGGACGGTTATTCTGCGCGGCCGGTCTTTTTCTGATGTCGACCGGGGTACTGCGCGCGCATCACGGGGATTCGGGCCGTTACGAAGACAAGTTGACGACCGTGACGGGGACCGTCGCGGAGATTCTCCTGGTCAATCCACATTCCACGCTCGTGCTCGACGTCAGGGACGACAGCGGCAAGGTCGTCAAGTGGCGCGGTGAGCTCGGCTCCGCGGTCCAGCTGAGAGGCTGGTGCTGGAGCCAGGAAGTCATCAAGGCCGGCGACTCGGTCAGCATGAAGGGCCGCCGTCTCAAGAACGGATCGCCCTACATGACATTGTCGGAAGAGGCCAGGGTCATCAACGCGAGTGGCAAGGAAATCTATCGTGGGAACGATCCGGGCAAGCCGGGCGAACCCGGTCCGTGCGCGCCACCGAGGACGCAGCCGTAGCGTGAACACGTCGGGGTGCACCGATCCGGACCACAGAAGGCAAACGAATGAGAAACGTTTCCAAGGTGTGGCTGCTCTTGCTGGTGATCGCCGGCCTGACACCCCACAGCGCGGCGCAAGCGCCCGCTCCTTCCTCGAAGCCCGCCTCCGCATCTGCGTTGAGGCAGGTTGCGTACGTCAAAGCCTCGAATCCCGGCGAAGAAGACCACTTTGGCCACGCCATCGCCCTGAGCGGCGATGGCGCCACGCTGGCGGTCGGCGCTCCGATGGAAAGCAGTGCTGCCCGCGGAATCAACGGCAAGGGAGAGAATGAACCCGGTGATAGCTCGGGCGCCGTTTACGTCTACAGCCGCAGGGGCACGAGTTGGGCGCAGCAGGCCTACATCAAGGCTTCGAACCCGGGGTCGGATGACCAGTTCGGGTTTGCCGTCACATTGAGCGGAGACGGCAACACGCTGGCCGTATCCGCTCCCTACGAGGACAGCGCCGCCACCGGCATCAACGGCAATCAGGCCGACAATTCCATGGCGAACTCGGGTGCCGTGTACGTGTTTTCCCGCACTGGAAGCACCTGGTCGCAGCAGGCCTATGTCAAGGCTTCGAACACCGGCGAAAAGGACGAAGGCGACGAGTTCGGCTATTCCATTGCCCTGAGCGACGATGGCAACACGCTGGCCGTGGGCGCGATCGGCGAGGACAGCGCCGCCAAGGGCATCAACGGCAACCAGGCCGATAACTCGGCGAATGGGGCCGGTGCGGTGTACGTGTTTACGCGCAGCGGCGGCACTTGGGCGCAGCAGGCCTACGTCAAGTCGTCGAATACCGCCCGCAACATCATGTATGGCTATTCGGTTTCACTCAGCGCGAACGGCGACTCGATGGCGGTCGGCGAGTTCGATGCGGACCGGGGGAAAGGCGCCTTGTACGTGCTGACGCGCAGCGGCGGCACCTGGTCTCAGCAGGCCCGGCTCCAGGCATCGAACGCCGAGCCACAGGACTCGATGGGCTGCTGGGTCGCGATCAGCAACGATGGCAACACGATCGCCGCGGGCTCGCTCGACGAAGACAGCCTGCTTACCGGGATACAACCTCCCGATGCGGGCGCCAACGACGAGAAGACGGACAAGTCCGCCGGCGCCGCTTACGTGTTCGTTCGCAACGGCACGACCTGGTCGCAGCAAGCGTTCATCAAAGCCTCGAACACCGGGGAAGACGACTGGTTCGGCCTTCACCTGGCCTTGAGCGGGGACGGCAACACGCTCGCCGTGGGCGCCTCCAACGAGGACAGCGCCGCCCAGGGCATCAACGGAAAGCAGGACGACAACTCGGCCGACGAGGCCGGTGCCGTGTACTTCTTCACGCGCAACGGCACTACCTGGAAACAGGACTACTACGTCAAGGGCTCGAACACGCAGAAGTTCGACGAGTTCGGAAGTGCCCTCGCTCTCAGCAGAGACGGCAAGACGATGGCTGTTGGCGCACATTTCCAGAGTGGCGGCGCCAAGGGGGTCAACGGGAACGAGGCGGACAAGTCGGTTCCAAAATCAGGCGCTGCGTACCTGTTCGTTCGTTGACAATCTACGTTCGTTGGCTCGGCTGAAAGCCTCGCCCTCCAAACAGGAGCGCGAGCCTCGCTCCCCGGTACGGAGCGTGAGCCTCGCGCCTCGGTACGGAGCGCGCGCCTCGCTCCCCGGTACGGAGCGCGAGCCTTTCAGGCGAGCGTCTCGGCCACCACATCGCGAAGGAGGGGGACTGCATGCGTCAAGGTGCCTCGATCGTTGGGACGCTCGTCGTCGTTGCAGCGATGATTCTCGTCGTGAGCAGCCGGCTGACGTCCGTGCAGGGACAAACGCGACAGGAGCCCAGGTTCGCCGCAGTGCCGGGCGAAAAAGGCGGTCAGGACATGTTCGGCGCCTACGACATCGTGCCGAACTGGCCGAAGCCCATTTCCGCGCTGCCGGGACATGAAAAGTGGACCTGGGGGGCGGGGCAGAGCGTCTTCGCCGAGAGCCCGAACCGCGTCTTCGTTCTGCAGCGCGGCGAGCTGCCGCACCTCGAGAGGCCGAAGCAGATCAAGCTGCCGCAGCTCGGGCCGAACATCGAATTCCCGATCGGCCGGCTGCCCTGGCGCGACGCGACGTCCACCAGTCCGCCGGGCGCGCTCGAAACGCGCGACGGAAAAGTGGGCGACGACTCGGACGTCGGGCAGGCCGGGGTCGACTTCAACTGGCATCATTGCATCGTGGTCATCGACGCCGCCGGCAACATCATCGAGGACTGGACGCAATGGGACAAGATGCTGCGGCGGCCGCACGCCGTCTACATCAGCCCCTACGATCCGGAGAAGCGCGTCTGGGTCGTCGATGACTACCGGCACTCCATTTTCATTTTCAGCAACGACGGGAAGCGCCTGCTCCAGACGATCGGCGAGCCGAACGTGCATGCATCCGATGACAAGCATTTCTACCGGCCAACGTTCATCGCCTGGCTGCCCGACGGTACGTTCTTCGTGGCAGACGGGTATGCGAACACCCGGGTCGTGAAGTTCGACAAGAACGGCAAGTACCTGATGGCGTGGGGAGAGAAGGGCACGCCG
>Ga0137394_10000831_pt1 | contig 21618 bp, 13 predicted proteins | sample czobulk116metaG_FD_108278 | JGI IMG/M metagenome (GOLD analysis project Ga0137394, IMG submission 108278) | Vadose zone soil microbial communities from Angelo Coast Range Reserve, California, USA - czobulk1.16 metaG | ecosystem: Environmental > Terrestrial > Soil > Vadose zone | place: USA...
CACGAGCCCGACCATTCTCCAGGGGCAGTTGTTGCGGCCCTTCCCGGAGTTCGGCAACATCTTCATGCACGAGGCGACTGCCGGCGGGCGCCGTCAATACAACGCGGCCACAATTGTGCTCGACAAACGCACCGGTAGCCGAGGCTGGGGCGGGCGCATGAGCTACACGTTCAGCCGGACGATGGACAACCAGTTCGGCCAGGACAACGTGTACCAGACGCGCACGGCAACGCCGCAAAACAACTACGATCTCGACGCGGAGTACAGCGTCAGCAACTTCGACTCGCCGCACCGGATCATCCTCGCGCCAATCGTCGTGCTGCCGAGTCCCGCGCGTAGCAGCGGCAGCTACCTCCTGCTCGGCGGCTGGACGCTGTCGAGCGTCGTCGAGCTCGTGAGCGGCGCGCCGCTGAACGCGGTGTTGAGCGGCGGTGTCTCGGATGCGAACCTTGGCCTGTTCGGCGGACGGCAGCGCCCGAACCTGATCGGCGATCCCAACACGAGCGGCAGCGACGCAGACCGTGTATCGGACGCGCTGCACCCGGACGCGCGCTTCTTCTCGAGCAACGCGTTCGCGAACCCCGGCGTCGGTCAGTTCGGCAACGCGCCGCGCACGATCGGCGACGCGCGGTATCAGTTCCGCAAGAACGTCGACCTCGTGCTCGCGAAGCAGACACGGTTCGCCGGCAATCAGTCGGGCGAGGTCCGGTTCGAGTTCATCAACCTGTCGAACACGGCGAAGTTCAACGGCATCGACACCAACCAGGTGAACAACCAAAGCTTCGGCCGCATCTCGAGCCAGGCGGGGTTCATGAGGATCTGGCAACTGAGCTTCCGCTATCGGTTCTGAACCTCCGCCATTCGGTGACAATCGGTGACGAGCGGCCTTCGGGCCGCTCGTCTTTTTCTCGAGGTGGCGAGCCGCAGCTTTGATTTGGCAACGCGTCGGTGAACCGATAGAATCTGAAAGGCCGTTCGTTTCGTAGAAGAGGATTCATGAAGCTCAACATCGCAGCTGCGACACTCATTCCGCTCGCGACTATTCTCGTACTGCATTCCACCGTGCATGCGCAGCCGCCCACGAAATCCATCTGGGACGGCGTCTACAGCGAGGAACAAGCCACGCGCGGCAAAGCCCTTTACGCGCAGGAATGCGCGTCGTGCCACGGCAGCGAGCTGACCGGCGGCGAGATGGCGCCTCCCCTGGCGGGCGGCGAATTCATGGCCGGCTGGGACGGCCTCACGATCGGCGACCTGTTCGAGCGAGTCCGCATTTCGATGCCGCAGAACGCGCCTGGCTCGCTGAGCGGCCAGCAGAACGCGGACGTCCTCTCGTTCGTGTTCAGCTCCAACAAGTTCCCGGCCGGGACCTCCGAGTTGCCAAAAGAAGCCGGCATCCTGAAGCAGATCAAGTTCGAAGTGAAGAAGCCGTAGCCCGGCCCCCAACATTTCGGAACGATGGAGCGGCGTCTCTCGCCGCTCCATTTTTGTCGGCCCGCCGGATTCTCGACAAATTCCGTTGCAACGGTCCCGCGCCGCCCCTAGAATCCCGCCAAGCCACCCACAATCCGGTCCACGCGGCTTCTTCGGAGGCGTACATGAGAATGCGAGCTGCGCTCGTGCTGTCGGCGCTACTCATCGTAGCGAACGCGGATGCTCTGCTGGGTCAGGGGTTTCAGGGCGGTCTCCGCGGCGCGATCAAGGACGCGGGCGGCGTCATCCCCGGTGTCGAGGTCACCCTCACCAACGAGCAGACCAACATCAAGCGGTCGACGGCGACCAACGAGCGCGGCGAGTACGTGTTCGCGAGCGTGGACCCAGGCAATTACGCGGTGAAAGCGATCCTCCAGGGGTACAAGACCGTCGATCGCGGCGAGATCCGGATCGCCACGCAGTCGTTCCTCGTGCTCGACCTGACGATGGAAGTCGGCGCCATCACCGAGAACGTCACCGTCACCGGTGCAGCGCCGCTCATCGAAACGGCGAATGCCTCAACCGGCACCGTGCTCGACAGCTCGGCGCTCCAGACGCTGCCGGCGCCGGGGCGCGCGGCCTTCCTGATCGGTACGACCGTGCCGACCGTCATTCCTTCGGGCGATGGACAGTTCAACCGGCAGCAGGATCAGAGCAACGCGTCGCTGCTGTCGCTCGGTGGCGGCACGCGCCGCGGCAACAACTACACGCTCGACGGCGTGCCCATCACCGACATCACCAACCGCGCGGTCGCCAATCCAACGATCGAAGCGCTCGACGACGTCAAGGTGCAGGTGCACACGTACGACGCCGAGATGGGGCGGACCGGCGGCGGCGTGTTCAATACGACGCTCAAGTCGGGGACGAACAACTTCCACGGCACGGCCTTCTTCCAGACGCGGCCGGTATGGGGCGCGGCGAACAACTACTTCAACCAGAAGGCGCTCGCCAGTTGCTCGTCGGGTGATACGTCCTGCGTGTCAAAGAACGCGAAGCCCGACACGGCTTGGTATGTGCCGGGCGCCGGCTTCGGCGGGCCGATCGTGAGGGACAAGACGTTCTTCTGGTTCAGCACCGAGGACTACCACAACATTTCGACGCGCAACGGCTCATTGATTCTTCCGACTGCGGCCGAGCGCAGCGGCGACTTCTCCAGGGTGACCAACAGCAGCGGCGCGCCGGTCGTGATTTACGATCCGTTGACGCACCTGCCCTTTCCCGGGAACGTCATCCCGCAGGGCCGGATCAATCCGATCGCTCAGAAAATGCTGTCGTACGTCCCGCTGCCGCAGGTCAACGTCGACAACGGAACCACGAATTTCACGTCGCAAGCACAGATCGACGACTACTTCCAGCAGGAATACACCGCCAAGGTCGAGCACAAGTTCACGGACAAGGTGTCGTTGACCGGCTTCTATCTCTACAACCGCACCAACGAGCCGTGCTCGAACTACTTCGAGCCCGGGTTGGACGGTCCGAACCGCTTCGCCGATCCGAACGACTACCTGCTGAAACGGCGGCCGCAGATCGTCGCGCTTAACAACACCTGGGTGCTGAGCGACAGCTCGGTGCTCGCGCTGCGATTCGGGTGGACGCGGTTCGTCGACAACTCCACGCAGACGATCGACTTCGATCCGGCGACGTTGGGCTTCTCGCCGGCGTTCATGAACCTGATCACCGGTCCGAACGGGACCGGCGTGCCGAAGTTCCCGCTGGCGTCGTTTACCGGCGGTTACAGCAGCCTTGGCGCCATCAACCCATCGTCGCGGACCTACAAGTCGTGGGGCACGAACGGAGCGTACTCGAAGTTCTTCGGCACCCACACGGTCAAGGTCGGCGCCGATTATCGGAAGATCGGCGTCGATCTGCTGAACCCGGCGTGCGCCAGCGGCTGCTTCAACTTCGGCAGGGAATTCACCTCGTCGAACGGCTTGAACAACACCAGCTCGACGGACGGAAATGCGATCGCCTCGTTCCTGCTCGGGTTTCCAAGCGGCGACTTGCAGGGTGCCTCGCCCGCGTTGACCTCGAGCACCATGACGCTGACGACGCCGCTCGACATCTACACGAACTACTTCGGCGGCTACGTCCAGGACGACTGGCGCATCAGCTCGAATTTCACGCTGAACTACGGGCTGCGCGTCGAGCACGAAGACGGCATGCGCGAAGTGAACAACAACTTCACGGTCGGCTTCGATCGCACGGCGACCAGCGCGTTGTCGGCGATCACCATTCCCGCGAGCGTGGATCCGACCGGCGGCACGGCTGCCCACCCGGTCGTCGGCGGCCTGATGTACGCCGGCGTCAACGGCAACAACACGTATCAGGGCAATCCGCCCAAGGCGAAGTGGTCGCCAAGGGTGGGAGCGGTCTATTCAATCGACACCAAGACCGTGCTGCGCGCCGGGTACGGCTTGTACTGGTCGCCGTGGAACTATCCGGTGCCGAGCGCCACGTCGAACAACGGCAACTACGGGCAGATTGGGTACACCAACAACACGTCGGTTCCGCAGCCGCAAGGCATCCCGACCGTCTCGCTGACCAACCCGTTTCCGAACGGGCTGGTATCGCCGACGGGGAACTCGCTCGGTCTGCTGAGCGGCGCTGGAACGAGCATCGCCTTCGTCGATCAAACCCGGACGGCGCCGCGCGTTCAACAGTACTCGGTCGACCTGCAGCGCGAGCTCCCGGCGAACATGGCGGTCACGGTGAGCTACATCGGCGCGCGCGGCGATCACCTGCCGCTCGGCGGTACACAGGACACACCGGTGAACATCAACCAGCTCGATCCGAAGTACCTGGCGCTCGGCGCGACCGCGCTGAGCCAGTCGGTTCCCAACCCGTTCTTCGGCAATTCCCTCGCGGGTCCGTTTGCAAATTCGGCGACGATCTCGCGAGGCCAGTCGCTGCGCCCCTTCCCTCAGTTCGGCAACATCAACATGTTGCAGGTGAGTGAAGGAATCAACCGCTACAACGCCGGCGTCGTCGAGCTGAGCAAGCGTGTGACGCACGGCTGGGGCGGCCGCTTCAGCTACACGTATAGCGTGCTGAAGGACAACCAGGTCGGCGAAACCAACTTCTACTCGAACAGAGGCGTTGGCACGCCGGTGAACAACTACAACTACATGGCGAGCATGCCGGCGTGCGCGGGCGGTCAGCAGTTCACGACCGCCTGCTTCGATCCCCTGGCCGAATACACATACGGCATCCTCGACGTGCCGCATCGCGTGATCATCGCGCCGATCGTTCAACTGCCGTCGCCGGCGAACAAGAGCGGCATCGCAAATCTGCTGGCGGGCGGCTGGACCGCGGCGGCGGTGTTCAACTTCCAGAGTGGCTTCCCGATTGGCATCTCCCAGAGCAACTCGAACACCAATCTCTTGGGCAACGGGCTGCGGCCGAACCTGACGGGGGTTGACATGCTGACATCGGGCAGCCTTGCCGATCGGCTCGGGTCGGCCGACCATTCCACGGCGCCGTGGCTCAATCCCCTGGCGTTCAGCGCGGCACCGGCGGGCACCTTCGGCAACGCGCCGCGTGTGGAGACAGACGTCCGCACGCCGCGGATCATCAACACGGATCTCTCCGTTTCGAAGAACATCGGACTCGGCGGCAGCAAGCAGGCCCAGGTGAAGATCGAGGTCGTCAACCTGTTCAACCGACCGCAGTTCAACGGCCTGACGTCGACCGTACAGGGCAATTCGTCATTCGGACTGATCAACTCGCAGGGTGGGTTCATGCGCATGACGCAGATCATGTTCCGCTTCTCGTTCTAGGAGAAACGAGCACGCTCATGCTCTCAGGCGATCCTTGAGGGTCGGAAGTGGTTGAATAAGCCGCAGCGACACGGCTCAGGCAGCTCAGGTGGCGCCGATGTCCGCAATCGGCGTCAGCCGATTCAGAAAAATGGAGCGCCCGGTTTCGCGCGCTCCATTTCTTTGTCTCACCGTCCAAATCGCCTCAGACGGCTGTCCAATTCTGTTGCACCGGCTTGAAGACTGACTCTAGAATCGCCCGCAACCCCCGTGCGCGGATGTACGGGTGCGTCCCTACAAAACCGGAGGAGCACATGAGATTCGGGGCTTCGCTCATGCTTGGAGCGTTGCTGGTAGTCGCCACTGCAAATGCGGGGTTCGGCCAGGGATTCCAGGGGGGCCTTCGCGGGTCCGTCAAGGACGCCGGCGGCGTGATCCCTGGCGTCGAGGTCGCGCTGACCAACGAGCAGACGAACATCAAGCGGTCGACGGTGACCAACGAACGTGGTGAATACGTGTTCGCCAACGTGGATCCAGGCAACTACGGCGTGAAAGCGAGCCTGCAGGGTTACAAGACGGTCGATCGCGCCGGGATCCGCATCGGCACGCAGCAGTTCCTGACGCTCGACCTCACGATGGAAATCGGCGCGATCACGGAGAACGTCACCGTCACCGGTTCGGCGCCGCTCATTGAAACGGCGAACGCCTCACAGGGCACGGTGATCGATTCCGCCGCTCTCCAGACGCTGCCTGCGCCGGGCCGCAACGCGTTCATGATCGGCACGACCGTGCCAACCGTGATCCCGACGGGCGACACGCAGTTCAACCGGCAGCAGGACCAGACCAACGCGTCCCTCTTGTCGCTCGGCGGCGGCACGCGGCGCGGCAACAATTACACGCTCGACGGCGTGCCGATCACCGATCTCCGCAACCGGGCGAGCGCGAATCCAACGATCGAAGCGCTCGAGGACGTGAAGGTGCAGGTGCACACCTACGACGCCGAGATGGGCCGCACGGGCGGCGGCGTGTTCAACACGACGCTCAGGTCGGGAACCAACGCGTTCCACGGCACGGGCTTCTACCAGACCCGCCCGATCGCGCTCGAGAAGAACAACTTCTTCAGCGAGAAGGCGGGCGTGGCGAAGCCGGTCAACCCGTACTATCTTGGTGGCGGCGCGTTCGGCGGTCCGGTCGTGAAGAACCGCACGTTCTTCTGGTTCGCGGCGGAAATGTATCACGACGTCCAGACCCGCAACGCCAGCGAGATCATGCCGACGGCGGCGGAGCGCGCGGGCAATTTTTCGGCGCTCACCACGCCGACCGGAGCGCCGGTCATCATCTACGATCCGGTGTCGCGCCTGCCGTTCCCGGGGAACAACATCAACCAGGTCTACAACGCGGCGACCGGTACCTGGTCTGCCGCGAACCGCATCAACCCCGTGGCAGCGGCGATGCTCAAATACCTGCCGCAGCCCGACATCGATCGCGACAACGGGACGACGAACTACAATCGCACGTCTTTGATCAACAACAACTTCGAGCGGGAATTCACCGTCAAGGGCGAGCACAAGTTCAGCGACAAGGTGTCGCTCACCGGTTTCTTCCTGTACAACGCGACGGACGAGCCTTGCGCCAACTACTTCGGGACCGCCGATCAGACCGATCCCAACCGGTTTGCCGATCCGCTCGACTACCTGCTGATACGGCGGCCGAAAGTGCTCGCGCTCAACAACACCTGGGTGTTGAACGACAGCTCGGTGATGGCGCTGCGCTTCGGGATGACGCGCTTCCCGGACAACAACACGCTGAGCATCAACTTCGATCCGTCGACGCTCGGCTTCTCGCAAACGTTCCTGAATCAGATCACCGTGCAGAAGTTCCCGCAGGTGCGCATTCGCAACGGGTACGACAACGAGGGGCGCACGCTGGGCGCGATCGAGCCGACCCAGATCAACTGGAAGTCGCTGAGCGCCAACGGCGCCTACTCCAAGTTCGTGGGCACGCACACGTTCAAGGCGGGCGCAGATTTCCGGAAGGTCGGCGTCGACACCTTCATCCCGGGCAACCCCGCGGGCTCCTTCGACTTCGACCGCGACACGACAGCCTCCGACGGCCTCACAACGAGCGGCCCGGCCAACGGCAACGCGTTCGCGTCGTTCCTGCTGGGCTTCCCATCTGGTAATCCGAGCCGGCAGAGCCAGATCTCGCTGTCCACCCCGTTGAACATTTTCACGTACTACTACGGCGGCTACCTGCAGGACGACTGGCGCGTCAGCTCGAAGCTCACCGTGAACTACGGCCTCCGCATCGAGCACGAAGACGGCATGCACGAGGTGAACAACAACTTCTCGGTCGGCTTCGATCAGAGCGCGACCAACGCGCTGTCGTCCGTGACGATTCCGGCCAGCGTGGACCCTACCGGCGGCACGCCGGCTCGGACCGTGAGGGGCGGACTGATGTACGCCGGCGTCGACGGCAACGGGACGACCCAGGGCAATCCGCCGAAGGTGAAGTGGTCGCCGCGCGTCGGCGCCGTCTATTCGCTCGATAACAAGACCGTCATCCGCGGCGGCTACGGGCTGTACTGGGCGCCGTGGAACTATCCGACGCCCAGCACCTCGAACTCCAACTACGGTCAGGTGGGGTACTCGCAGAACACCATATTGCAGAACACGGCCCCGCTGCCCACCATCAGCCTCACCAACCCGTTCCCCAACGGGCTCGTTCAGCCGTTCGGGAACAGCCTTGGTACGCTGACCGGAGTAGGGACGAACATCGCCTACATTGACCAGAACGGCTCGGCGCCGCGGGTGCAGCAGTATTCGATCGACCTTCAGCGCGAGCTGCCGGGCAACCAGGCGATCACGGTCAGCTACATCGGCGCTCGCGGCGATAAGCTGGGCCTCGGCGGGACCAGCGACACCGGCGTCAACATCAACCAGCTCGACCCGAAGTACCTGGCGCTCGGGACCGCGCTGACTCAGACAGTCGCGAACCCGTTCTTCGGCAACGCCAACGCCGGCCCGTTCGGTACCTCGGCGACGATCTCGCGCGCCCAGTTGCTGCGGCCGTTCCCGCAATTCGGCAACGTCCTCGCGAATCACGTGACCGAAGGCAAGAACCTGTACAACGCCGCCGTGATCGAGTGGAGCAAGCGGGCCACAGCCGGCTGGGGCGGTCGGGTCAGCTACACCTACAGCGTCCTGAAGGACAACCAGATGGGGGAGAGCAACTTCTACTCTGGTCCAAACGCCAACGTCAACCCGATCAACAGCTACAACTACATGCCCAGCATGCCGGCGTGCACGACGACGAACTACGCCGCGTGCTACAACCCGGACGCGGAATACGGCTACGGCCTCCTCGATGTGCCGCACCGCCTGATCCTCGCGCCGATCGTCGAGCTGCCGTTTGGTCGCGGCAAGCGGTGGGGGACGAGCAGCAGCGCAGCGGAATGGCTGGCCGGCGGATGGGTGCTGTCCGCGGCGATCAATGTCCAGAGTGGCTTCCCAATCATGGTCACGCAGACGGACAATATCAACCTGCTGGGCGGCGTGCAGCGCCCGAACCTCGTGCCGGGCGCTGACCTCTCGACGCCAGGCAGCTTCGAAGATCGTCTGTCCTCGGCCGATCACCCGTCGGCCACGTGGTGGAACACGGCAGCCTTCACGCCGGCGGCGGCGTTCACCTTCGGCAACGCGCCGCGCACGATTACGGATCTGCGCACGCCGGTTCAGGCCAACGTGGACGGCGTGTTCATCAAGAACCTGCGGTTCGGCACCAAGAGCGGACAGATCAAGATCGAGATGCTGAACCTGCTCAACCGCGTCAACGTGCGCGCGAACCGGAGCTCGATCAACGCCTCGAACTTCGGACAGATTGGCGTTCAGGCCGGGTTCATGCGCATCACGCAGATCATGTTCCGTTTCTCGTTCTAGCGGCGAGTGTCTAACCGCGGAGATCGCCGAGCACGCAGAGAACAAAATTCTCCGCGATCTCTGCGGTCTCTGCGGTTTGTCTTTCTCGTCGGCGCCGCCGGGCTGATGCTGGCGGCGCCGGTCGCGAGCCAGCCCTCCCTCGGTCGCATTTCCTTTCCTACATCCGGCGCTCCCAAGGCGCAACCGGCGTTCGTGCGCGCGGTCCTCCTGCTTCACAGCTTTGAGTACGACGACGCGATCGAGACGTTCCGGCAGGCGCAGCAAATCGATCCCGCCTTCGCCATGGCGTACTGGGGCGAGGCGCTCTCGTACAATCAGCCGCTCTGGTACAACGAGAGCGTCGACAAGGCGCGCGCCGTGCTCTCGCGCCTGGGGCCCACGCGGGCCGCGCGCCAGGGCAAGGCGCCGACCGCGCGCGAGAAGGGCTATCTCGACGCGGTGGAACGCCTCTTCGGCGAGGGCGACAAGGCGTCGCGCGACGGCGCGTACGCCGGCCGAATGAGCGAGCTCCACGCCCAGTTCCCCGACGACGACGAAGCGGCCGCGTTCTACGCACTGGCGCTGCTGGCGACGATTCCGGCGGGCGAGCGCAACACGACCGTGTCGCTGAAGGCCGGCGCCATCGCTTCGGCGATCCTGAAGAAGAACCCCGAGCATCCCGGCGCCGCGCACTACGCTCTCCACGCGTTCGACGACGGCGAGCACGCGGCGATGGGGCTTCAGGCGGCGCGAACCTACGCGCGGATCGCGCCGGCGTCGAGCCACGCGCGCCACATGCCCTCGCACGTGTTCCTGCCGGTCGGGATGTGGGACGAAGCTGCGGCGTCGGACGAGGCTTCGTTCGCCGCGTCGGTGGATCGCGTGAAGCGGCTCGGCCTGTCGATGGCGCAGGCCGATTTTCACAGTCTCGGCTGGCTCCAGTACGAATATCTGCAGCAGGGCCGGTTCGCCAAGGCGCGCGAGACGCAGCAGACCGTGGAGCGCGCGATCGCATCGTCCGGCACGGGTACTGGCACCGCTAAAGCGGCGTCCCACGACCCGTCCCGATCTGCGCCTCCCGCCCCACCAGCCTTACCGGCCCCCTCCGCCCATCACCCCGCCGAGAGCGAAATCGGCCGCGGCTATGGGCCGCTGTCGCTCAAGAACGAGCTGGCGTCATTGAAGGCGAGGTTCGTGGTCGAAAGCGGCGTCTGGGCCGTGATGAAAGGACAGGGGAGCTTCGACAACATCGACGAGCTCTTTGCGCTCGGGATGGCCAGCGTCAGGCTCGGCGACGCCGGGCGCGCGGAGGCGGCCGTCGAACAGCTGGGGACTGCGTCGAGGACGGTTTCCGATCGGGACGCACGCGAGGTGGCCACGATCATGGGAGCCGAACTGGAGGGCTTGCTGCGCTTCTCGCGTGGCGACCGCGCGGGTACGCTGTCGTCGCTCGCCCGCGCTGCCGCGCTCGAAGCCCGGCGCGCGAAGCCGGTCGCGCGTCCATACCCGATCAAGCCGGCCGCGGAGCTTTACGCCGAGACGCTGCTCAGCACCGGCGACGCGCCCGCCGCGTCCGCCCAGTTTCAGGCGTCGCTCGCGCGCACCCCGCGTCGCGCCGCGTCGTTGCTCGGCCTGGCGCGGGCGGCGAAAGCGGCCGGCCTGCGCGATGAATCCATGAAGGCGGCGAAGGACTTCCTCGCCGCGTGGCACCTGGCAGACTCGAACCGGCCGGAACTGGACGAAGCACGAGCGCTGGCGCGTTAAGGTCGGGAGGTCGGGTGAGTCGAGTAGGTCAGGTGGGTCAGGTAGGTCAGGTGGGTCAGGCAGGCCAGCAGAGAAGACCTTCGCGCCTTCCCTACCCGGCCCACGTGGCCCACCTGCCTTACCTGCCTACGCTGGTGACCAGCGAGCGAAGCGAGCGCTATTGCGTGCTCGTCCTTGTCGGCCAGACGGTTCCCTGGTTTGGCTTCGTGACCGGGCCGAGGCCTTTATACACAAACTTCTGCAACCGCTGACCGCGGTAGGTTTCGGTCGTGTACACATTGCCCTTCGAATCGGTCGCGATGCTGTGGACGGCGTAGAACTGACCGGGCTGACGCCCGCCGTCGCCGAAGCTCGTGAGCTCGGTGAGCGACTGGCGATCGAACACATGGATCTTCTCGTTCGCGCCGTCCGCCAGGTAGAAGTACTTCTGCTGCGGATCTTTCGAGAACGCGATGTCCCAGACCGATCCGTCGCCGCGGGTGTTCTTCGCGACCTGGGCTTCCTTCACGAACTTGCCGTCTTTCGTGAACACCTGGATGCGGTCGTTCGGACGATCGCAGACATACACGAACCCGTCCTTCGACGGCTCGGCGCAGTGCACCGGGTTGCGGAACTGCTTCGCGAGCGGCGCGTCCGGATTGTAGTTGCCCAGCGGCGTGTCATCCGGCTTGCTGCCGTAGGCGCCCCAGTAGCGCTTGATCTTTCCGGTGTCCATGTCGATCACCGCGACGCGGTGATTCCCGTAGCCGTCGGCGACGTACGCCTCGTTGGCGCCTTCGTCGAGCGAGACCTTCGCGACCTTGTTGAACGCCCACATGTCGTTGCTGCCGGCGCTCGCGTACGCGAAGCCGAACTGCTTGACGAACGTGCCGTCGCGCCTGAACTTCAGCACGTGCCCGTCGTTGCCGCCGTTGCCGCCGATGAACAGGTTGCCCTTGCTGTCGGGCGTGATGCCGTGGTTCGACTCGGGCCACTCGTAGCCCTGGCCCGGACCGCCCCACGCTTTGACCATGTTGCCTTCCGGATCGAACTCGAGCACCGGCGGGGCCGGCAGGCAGCAGTCGGCCGCCGGCGGATTCGCGGCAGCGTAAATCTCCTTCGGCTCGAGCGAGCCGGCGCCGCGGTGAATGATGTAGACGTGATCCTGGGGGTCGACGCCGACGCCGATGACGTTTCCGAAGACCCAGTGGTTCGGCACCGGCTTGGGCCACATCGGGTCGACTTCGAACCTCGGCGCCTGGACGGCTCCCTTGGACTGGGCGGCCGCCGTCTGCTCGAGCCTGTATTGCAGCGCGCCGAGACCGGCGAGCACCGCAAGCAGACTCACACCGACAACAACATTACGCGTTCCCTTCATACTCCTCCTCAATTCGAGCTGGTTCGCGTCGGCCAGACGACGCCCTGGTTGTCCTTCGTCACCGGTCCGAGGCCTCGGTACATGAACCTCTGCACCCGCTTGCCTTCGTAGGTTTCGGTGATGTAGATGTTGCCCTTCGAATCGGTGGCGATGCTGTGCGCGCCGAAGAACTGGCCGGGCTGCCGGCCGCCGTCGCCGAAGCTGGTGAGCAGCTGCAGCGGCTGGCGCTCAATCACATAGACCCTCTGGTTCCGGCCGTCGGCCAGGTACAGATACTTCTGCTGCGGATCCTTCGAGAACGCGATGTCCCACACCGAGCCGTCGGCCAGCGACCGCTTCGCGATGAACTGCTCCTTCACGAACTTGCCCTCGGGCGTGAAGACCTGGATGCGATCGTTCACGCGGTCGCAGACGTAGACGAGGCGATCGACCGACATCTCGGCGCAGTGCACCGGGTTGCGGAACTGCTGCGCCGGCGGCGCGTCGGGATTGTAGCGGCCGAGGTTCGTGTCGTCGGGCTTGTTGCCGTACGCGCCCCAGATGCGTTTGAACTGACCGCTGTCGGCGTCGATCACGGCGACGCGATGGTTCCGGTAGCCGTCGGAGATGTACGCTTCGTTGGCGCCTTTGTCGACGAAGATCTTCGCGACCTGGCCGAACGCCCACGTGTCGTTGCTGCCGGCGCTGCCCCATTCCATCCCGAACTGCTTGATGAACTTGCCGTCCTGCGTGAACTTCAGCACCTGCCCATCGTCGGCGCCGTTGCCGCCGATCCAGACGTTGCCCTTGTAGTCGATCGTGATGCCGTGGTTGGACTGCGGCCACTCGAAGCCCGCGCCCGGGCCGCCCCAATGGCGGAGCAGGTTGCCGGCCTGATCGAACTCGAGCACGGGCGGCGCGCCCTTGCAGCATTCGCCGGTCGGCGGATCGAGCTCCGCGCCCCGCTCGTTGTTGTTCAGCGTGGCGGAGCTGCGATGGATGATCCAGACGTGATCCTGCGCGTCGACGGATACGCCGATGGTCGAGCCCAACAGCCAGTGATTGGGCAGCGGCTTCGGCCACATCGGATCGACTTCAAAACGCGGGGCCTGCACCCCGTTCTTCGCCTGCGCGGCGGCCGTCTGCTGGAGCCGGAACTGGCCGACCGCCAGCGCGGCAAGGAGAATCACGAACGCGGTCCCGATCATGACGTGACGCTTCGGCTTCATAACCCTCCTGTAAAGGGCGCCAGTATACTACCGGGCGTGGGAAAAAGACGTCATGGCTTATGGCTAAGGGCGAATGGCATATCGCCAATGGACCGGCCATCTTCCATAGCCATCAGCCATCAGCCGTTAGCCATGGCTAGTGTCGCCCCCCTGGCGGCGCTTTTCGTGCTGTTGTGGAGCGCTGCGCCCGCTGCGCACGACATCCCGAATGACGTCACGGTCCAGGCGTTCGTCCGGCCGGACGGGCCGCGGCTCCGGGTGCTGGTCCGGGTGCCGCTCGTCGCCATGCGCGACATGGACTATCCGAAACCCACCGGCGCGACCCGTCCGGATCTGCTGGATCTCGCGCGCGCGGACGCGACGTTGCGCGACGCCGCCACGCTGTGGGTCGGCGATTTTCTGGACGTCTACGAGAACGACGTCAAGCTCGCCGCGCCGGCGGTCACGTCTATTCGGGCGGCACTGCCGTCCGACCGGTCGTTCACCTCCTACGAGGAGGCGCTCGCCCACGTCACCGGACCGCCGCTGCCAGCCGCGACCGAATTCTCCTGGAGCCAGGGGCTCCTCGACGTGCTCTTCGATTACCCCATTTCCTCCGAGCGGTCGCGTTTCTCGATCGAGCCACGGCTGGCGCGGCTCGGCATCCGCACGCTGACCGTGCTGCGATTCCTGCCGCCCGGCGGCGCCGTCCGCGCGTTCGAGTTCTATGGTGACCCCGGGCTGGTCCGGCTGGATCCGCGCTGGCATCAGGCGGCGCTGCAGTTCGTGAAGCTCGGGTTCTTCCACATCCTCGACGGTACCGATCATCTGCTGTTTCTCGGGTGCCTCGTCATCCCGTTCCGGCGGTTCCGTTCGCTCGTGGCCGTGGTGACGGCGTTCACCGTTGCGCATTCGATCACCCTGATCGCGTCGGCGTACAACCTCGCGCCCGATGCGCTGTGGTTCCCGCCCCTGATCGAGACGCTCATCGCGACGTCGATCATTTACATGGCGCTCGAGAACATCGTCTTCACCAGCAAAGGAACGCAGGGCCCGCAAAGCGCATCTGGAGGAGCGTCGGTTGCGGGCTTCGCGTTGAAACGTCGTTGGCTCGTCACGTTCGGGTTCGGGCTGGTGCACGGGTTCGGGTTTTCGTTCGCGCTGCGGCAGACGCTGCAGTTCGCCGGCTCGCACCTGCTGACCTCGTTGCTGTCGTTCAACATCGGCGTCGAGCTCGGCCAGCTGCTCGTGCTCGTGCTCCTCGTGCCCGCACTCGACGTCTTGTTCCGCTTCGTCGTGGCCGAGCGGATGGGCACGATCATCCTCTCGGCGATTGTCGCGCACACGGCGTGGCACTGGCTGACCGAGCGCGCCGCGGTGCTGCGTCAGTTCCGGTTCGAGTGGCCGGTGTTCGACGCCGCCTTTCTCGCGAGCGCGCTGCGCTGGATGATGCTGGTAGTCGTGGCGGCGGGGCTCTACTGGCTCGTCTTCGGCGTGCTGCGGTTCGGCAGGCGCGCGCCCGACGTCGAGGACGCCGCGTAGCGGCCCGGTGTCGTGCCGAACGTCTTCCTGAACACCGCGATGAACGCGCTGACGCTCGAGTAGCCGACCTCGAGCGCAACGCTCGTCACCGGCTCGCCTTCGGCCAGCCGCCGGACGGCGTGCAGCAGCCGCAGCCGGCGCCGCCACTCCGCCATCGTCATGCGGGTCTCGCGGGCGAAGAGCCGTTCGATCGTCCGCCGGCTGGCGCCGGCGCGCCGCGCCAGCGTGGCGACGGACGCTGCCTCGTCGGGCGCGGCCTGGAGCAGCGACACGACGCAAAGAGCCCGGGCGTCGCGGGGCAGCGGCAACTGCAAGGGCACCTCGGAGACCGCCGCCATCTGATCGAGGAGGACGTCGATCACGCGCGAGTGCGCCGGGGTTCGACGATCGAGCGCGCCCAGGCGGCTGGTGTGCAGAATCAGCTCCCGCAGCAGGTCAGAGATGTTCAGGGTGCGGCATTCGCGCGGCAGTGTGTTCGCGAGGCCGGGCGCGAAGTACAGCGTGCGGATCGACACCGGCGCGAACATGTGTTCCGCATGAGGCACGCCCGCCGGCACCCAGACGGCCCGGTGCGGCGGGACGATCCAGCTCGCCTCGCGCGTGTCCACGCGCATGACGCCCGCCGTCGCATAGGTGAGCTGATCCCAGTCGTGCGAGTGCGTCCCCAGCGTGTGATTGTGCGTGAGCGTGAGCGGGTGGGTGCGGACCCACACGCTGCCGTCCGGGCGTCTGCGGGGGGCATGTCGCATACGCGCTATAAATTGGCACTATAGCGCAAGACTGCCAGCGGCGCCGACGCTACACTGCGAGCGCACACCCGGTGTCAGACACCCTGTGCTTTTTACACGATGTCTGACACCTGTACAGGAGGGCGCGTGCCACACATTGCTCACTTCGCCATCAACGCCGACGATGTCCCCCGGGCGCGACGCTTTTACGAGCGCGTGTTCGGGTGGACCTTCAGCGCCTGGGGGCCGCCGGGTTTTTATCAGATTCAGACGGGCACAGAAGCGCCTGCGGGCGTCATGGGCGCCCTGCAGAAGCGCCGCCACCTCGTCGCGGGCCAGCCGACGATCGGCTACGAATGCACGATCGCCGTCGGTTCGATCGAGGCGACCGCGAAAGCCGTGATCGCCGCCGGCGGCAAGACGGTCATCCCGAAATCGATCATCGTCGGCGTCGGCGCGCTGATGTTCTTCCAGGATCCGGAGGGCAACGTGTTCGGCGCCATGGAGTTCGACCGCCATGCTGAGTAACTGTCCGCTCGCCGCGTTCGTGGGGACACACGTACGTCTAACCGCGGAGACCGTCGAGCACGCAGAGAATATGTTTCTCGGCGATCTTTGCGTCCTCTGCGGTTAAACGTGGGCATGATGCAGTTGAAGTCTACGGCATCTCAATCTTTGAAACCGTGATCGCGTTGCCCTTCAGCTCGCCGGTCAACTTCACCCTGTGGCCGGCGTGCGTGGCGAGCTCCTTGTTGTCCTGATTCGCGATCTGCACGACCTTGCCGTCCGCGACCAGGACGTATTTCGATCCGCCGCGGACACAGGCCTGCGTGCACTCGCGATCGGGCATCTTTCCCTGACCCTCGGCGGCCTCTTCGTGCTTGGCGCCGCAGGCGCTGTCGCTGATGTTTCCGGTCCAGGTCTGCTCCGCGGCTGACGCGACCGTATTCGCAAGGAGGATTCCGGCGGCGGCGAGCGCAAGGAAAAAGAGTTTCATAAGAGGGCCATCATAGCATTGACATCCGGCGGACGCAGCGCGCGTAGCGCCCTGGCTGTCCTTGCGGGTCCCGCTGTGATCGTCGTTCGGGCTACGCTTCGGACTCGGTCAGGGACAAGATCGGCATGCGGCCGGTCAGCACGCTGAGCGATCGGCGCGATGTCTCCGCGAGGATGATGACGGCGCAGACCAGCATGATGGCCGTGGAGAGCGAGTTGACATACCCCTGCAGATGCACGGAGGCATCGGGTCCCACGGCCATTGGCCAGTAGTTGTCTTTGATGTTCAGCACGCCGGCGGTCAGCGTCGTGATCGTGACGAAGCAGAGAGGCAGGAACACAATCCACACGTATCTCTGCCGCCCGATGTTGATCACGAGCGTCGTCGCCACGGCCAGCGCCACGACTGCGAGCAGCTGATTCGCGACGCCGAACAACGGCCACACGCTGCTGACGTTGCCGGTCCAGATGAAGTACGCCCACGAGAGCACGATGACAATCGTCGAGCCAAGCGTGCCCGGCAGCCAGTCGGTGCGCGCGAGCGGTTTCCACAGACGCCCGCCGAACTCCTGCAGCAGGAAGCGGCCGATGCGCGTCCCCGAATCGATCGTCGTGAGGATGAACACCGCCTCGAACATGATGGCGAAGTGGTACCAGTACGCCATCAGTTTGCCCATGCCAGGCAGCCCGCTGAAGATCTGCGCCATCCCGACCGCCAGAGACACGGCGCCGCCAGGACGCCCCGTAACGATCTCCCCGACCTCGCGCTGCAGCTCGGGCAGGTTGACGACCGCCAAGCCGAGCGTTCTGAACACCTCGGGCGTCGTGTTGATGGCGTAATAGTCGCTCGGGTTGAGCGCCGTGGCGGTGATGATCGCGACGATGCCGACGACTCCCTCGACGAGCATCGCGCCGTAGCCAATCGGCCGTATGTCGCTCTCCTTGTCGATCATCTTCGAGGTGGTGCCGGTCGACACCAGCCCGTGAAAGCCCGAGATCGCGCCGCAGGCAATCGTGATGAAAACGAAGGGGAAGACCGCGCCCGGAATGACAGGGCCTCCGCCAGAGATGAAGGACGAGAACGCCGGCGCCTTCAACTCCGGGTTCAGAACCATCACGCCCACGACGAGGAAGGCGATGGTACCGATTTTCATGAACGTGCTGAGATACGCGCGCGGTGTCAGCAGCATCCAGACAGGCAGCGTTGCGGCGGCGATCGTATAGAGCGCCATCGCGAACGTCACCTGGTGATGCGACAGGACGAACCAATGGCCGATGGCGGACTCGGCGACGTTCCTTCCGTAGACGACGGCGAGAAACATCACCGTCACGCCGACGATCGTCGCTTCCTTGGTGGCGCCTGGACGCCACCGGAACATGTAGAAGCCCATCACGAGCGCCAGCGGAATCGTGATGAAGATGGTGAAGGTGGCCCATGCGCTGTCGGCCAGCGCGTTCACCACCGCGAGACCCAGGCCGGCCATCGCGATGACCAGGATGAACAGGATCGCGATGCCCGCGGTGACGCCGGCAATCGGACTGACCTCGGTGCGCGCGATGTCCGCGAGGGAGCGTCCGTTCCGGCGCACCGACGCCCAGAGCCAGAAGGAGTCGTGGACCGCACCCGCCAGACAGACACCGCCCACGAGCCAGATCAGACCTGGCGCGTAGCCGAACTGCGCGGCGAGGACCGGACCGACGAGCGGCCCCGCGCCGGCAATGGCGGCGAAATGGTGGCCGAAGAGGACCCATCTGGTCGTCGGAAAATAGTTGGCGCGATCATTCTTCGCATGCGCCGGGGTCACCCGCGTGTCGTCCAGGACCCAAAGCTTCGCGGCAATGAATGCGCTGTAGTAGCGGTACGCGATCACGAGAATGCAAAGGGCCGGAACGATGATGTACAGGGCGCGCATATCCGGGGATTCTAGCAGCAGACACGCGTCGTAAATAAGTGATAAGTTTTTTGCGCGGAGGCCGCACTATACTCGAAGCGTGACCCCCGTCCGCCGGCTGCTGCTGTACGTGGTCCGTTATCGCCGCAAATTTGCGCTTGGACTCGCCTGCGTCCTCATCACGCGTGCCGTGGCGCTGGCCGGGCCGATGGTGCTCGGCTACGCCATCGACGAACTGACGCGCAGCGTCGCCGCCGCCGATCTCCAACCCGGCGTCACCCGCGCCACGCTGGCCGGCTACGGCGCGCTCCTGCTCGGCATCGGTGTCGTCGGCGGTCTGTTCCAGTTTCTCCAGCGCCGGATTCTCATCGGCGCATCGCGCGATATCGAGTACGACATGCGGAACGACTTCTTCGCGCATCTGGAGAAGCTGCCGCTGGCGTACTTCCAGAAACACCGCACGGGCGACCTGATGTCGCGCGCCACCAACGACCTCAATGCGGTGCGCATGATGATCGGTCCATCGATCATGTACGCGGCGAACACGCTGTTGACCTTCGTCGTGGCGCTCTTCCTGATGGTGTCCATCGACCCGCGGCTGGCGCTCTGGGCGTTGATTCCGCTGCCGTTCGTCTCGATCTCGGTCAAGTTCTTCGGCAGCGCCATCCACGAGCGCTTCGAGCAGATCCAGGCGCAGCTGTCCGAAGTGAGCGCCGTTGCGCAGGAGGCGCTGGCCGGCGTCCGCGTGGTCCGCGCGTATCGGCAGGAAGACGCGGAGCTCGATCGGTTCAGAGCGGCGAACCGTGAGTATCTGCGTCGCAACCGGCGATTGATCGTGGTGCAGGGGTTCTTCTTCCCGAGCATGGGCTTCTTCCTCGGCCTCGGCGCGCTGGTCGTCATCTGGCTCGGGAGCCGGGAGGTGATCGGCGGGCGGATTACTGTCGGTCAGTTCGTCGCGTTCAACTCGTATCTGACGATGTTGAGCTGGCCGATGATCGCGTTCGGCTGGGTGACCAACATGCTGCAGCGCGGCATGGCGTCGTGGAAACGGATGCTCGAGGTGCTCGAGGTTGAGCCGGCGATTTCGGACGCGGTCCGCCTGAAGGCGGACACCACGTACGTAGCGGACACGGCGCACGTGGCGTCCGGCTTTAGGCGGACCTCCGACGTCCGCGGCGCGATCGAGTTTCGCGACCTGACGTTCGCTTACGGCGACGCTCTGGTACTCGATCGTGTGTCGGCGAAAATCGACGCCGGGCAGACCGCTGCGCTGGTCGGCGTCACCGGATCCGGCAAGTCGACGCTGATCTCGCTCCTCGCGCGCCTGCACGATCCGCCCGCTGGCACCGTGTTCATCGACGGCGTCGACGTGCGCGAGATCCCGCTGGCCGTGTTGCGAGGTGCCATCGGCGTCGTGCCGCAGGAGCCCTTTCTGTTCTCCGACACGCTGGCGGATAACGTAGCGTTCGGGTTGGATGCAGACGACCGGAGCGCGAGCCTCTCGGGCGACCGATCTGACGGCGCGAACGCTCGGCTGAAAGCCTCGCGCTCCAGCGACGAAGAGGGCGATGGCGCGCACTCTCGTCGCGCGAAGGCTTCAGACGAGCGCACAGATGCCGATGACCGTAGTCCGAAGGCTTCAGCCGGCCGCACAGAGGCCGATGACCGTCGCGCGAAGGCTTCAGCCGAGCGAACCGAACGGGTCCACGCCGCAGCCGCCGTCGCGCGGCTCGATAAGGATGTCGCCGACTTCCCAAAAGGCTACGAGACGATGGTGGGGGAGCGGGGCATCACGCTCTCGGGCGGCCAGAAGCAGCGCACGGCGATGGCGCGTGCGCTCGCCATCGACCCGCGCATCCTGATCCTGGACGATGCGCTGTCGGCCGTCGATACCTACACCGAGGAAGAGATCCTGTCACGGCTGCGCGGCGTCATGCGCGAGCGGACGTCGATCATCGTCTCGCACAGAATTTCCACGGTCCGCGACGCCGACGTGATCTTCGTCCTCGATCAGGGCCGCATCGCCGAGCGCGGCACGCACGACGCGCTGATCCGGCAGAACGGACTCTATGCCGAACTCCACAGGAAGCAGTTGCTGGAAGAAGAGCTCGCGGCATCGTGAATCGCCGATCGACGATCGCGCGATCGCGCGATCGGCGATTCATTCGTCTCGCAACGCCACCAGCGGATCCACCCGCGTCGCGCGGAGCGCCGGAATCGCACACGCCGCCAGTGAAATAGCGGTGAGCGTGACCGTCGCAACGGCGTAAGTGGCCGGATCGATGGCGCCGACCCCGAACAGCAGGGAGTGCATCAGCGTGGTCAGCGCCACGGCGCCCAGCAGCCCGACGGCCGCGCCCACGGCCACCGGACGCATCCCCTGCGTGACGACCATCTGAAAGAGCGCCTTCGGCTTCGCCCCGAGGGCCAGGCGGATGCCCAGCTCGCGCGAGCGTTGCGACACGAAATACGCGAGCACGCCGTAGATGCCGAGCGCCGCCAGAAACAGCGCGACGCCGGCGAACACAGAGAGCAGCGCCGTCCGGAAGCGATGATCGCCCATCGATTCGTCGACGACCGCCTTCATTGTCGTCACCGAGGTGAGCGCCAGGTCGCGGTCGACCGCCTGCACCTCCCGGCGCGCGGCGGCGACGACGCTGGCTTCGTCGAGGTTCGAACGGAGGGCAAACGTCAGAGGATTCTGCATCTGCTGCCTGACGCTCGAATACACCTGCGGCTGAACCACCTTGTCGAGCCCGTCCTGCTTCTCGTCCGCGACCACGCCGACGATCGTGATCCAGGGCGCGCGATCCTGCGGCCGCCCGAACGTGATGCGCTTGCCGATCGGATCGGCGCCGCGGAAGTATTGCTGCGCCAGCGCCTGATTGACGACGGTCACCGCCGGCTGGTCGATGCCGTCGCGGTCGTCGACGTTGCGGCCGGCGATCAGAGGAATGCCCATCGCCTTGAAGTAGTCCGGCGTCACCGATTTGTGCCGCAGCTCGCG